>Ga0209489_101628_pt1 | contig 46171 bp, 28 predicted proteins | sample SiratrowhiteBW_FD_187527 | JGI IMG/M metagenome (GOLD analysis project Ga0209489, IMG submission 187527) | Root nodule microbial communities of legume samples collected from California, USA - Siratro white BW (SPAdes) (version 2) | ecosystem: Host-associated > Plants > Roots > Nodule | place... | reverse complement strand
ATAGAATGAAAAAAAAAAAAAACAAACAAAAAGTTTAGTTAAAGTGTGGGTCTTTGAAGTATATTTTTAATGTCAAAATCTTAATTTTAACTATTTGCTTAAAAATCATCAATTTTGAAAAATTATAAGTCTAAATGTTTTTTATTTTAAAATAAGAGACGGAATTGCGAATTGAAAGTAATAAAAAGACCAAAACTAAATTTTATTATAAAAAATAGAAACACAAGTAATCATCACTAGTTTCTCTTAAGACTAATTATTTGTGGAGTTAAAATGTGATATTTTTTGTTTAGAGAAAGTCATTTAGTGTGTTTTTAGTTGTACTTGTGTAAGTGTTTGCAAATTTAATAGTTTTTCTTTGATTTTCTCCATACTCTTCCACACTCTGCTTTTCACCTCTCAGCTTGTTGGGTGTTATTAGGGTTTAGTCAGACAGTTGCATAGTGTTGCCGCAAAAATTTCGTAGTTGAAGAGAGAACTTGCCATTTCCAGGGTTTTAGGGTTAGGGTATTCTCAAATTGCAAGAACATGGGTTTCAACATTCAACCCTATGGAATTCAATCCATGCTCAAGGAAGGCCACAAACACCTTTCTGGTCTCGATGAGGCGGTTCTCAAGAACATCGACGCCTGCAAACAACTTTCCACCATCACTCGAACTTCCCTTGGTCCCAATGGTAACGATCTCTTTTACCCTTTTTCGTGTTTACGTTTTTTAACTCACCCCGAGTGGATGTTGCACCTTCAGATTCCAAAAGTTAATATTTTTATAATGTGGGTATGTGTGCGTTTTCATGTTTGCTGATCTAGCGTTTATCCGTGATGCAGTTGTAAGAGTAAATGTAATGTGTTTGGAAGTTTGAGGAGTTTTTCATTTTGGGTTCTGGGAAAGTTTTTTGTTTGTTGGTGTATGAATCTGTTGCTGGTTGGTGGTTACAGAAGGAAGGGTTTGTCTGGATAGATTTAGATTGTTTTGTAATCTTTTGTTTGATCTGCTTCAGGTATGAATAAGATGGTTATAAATCATTTGGACAAGCTTTTTGTCACGAATGACGCAGCGACAATTGTGAACGAACTTGAAGTTCAGCATCCTGCTGCCAAGGTTTTGGTTTTGGCCGGGAAGGCTCAACAAGAAGAGATTGGTGATGGAGCTAACTTAACTATTTCATTTGCTGGGGAGCTCCTGCAGTTTGCTGAGGAACTTATCAGGATGGGTTTGCATCCCAGCGAGATAATCAGTGGATACACTAAATCAATCAACAAGGTTTTTCTAGTTTTGAAGGAGCCTTAGTGATTCATCTTTAAATATTGTACTGATATTGCTGCTTTCTCTCGCTCTAATTCCTTGTAATGTTTCAGACTGTTCAAATATTGGATGATCTGGTTGAGGAAGGTTCGGAGACTATGGACGTACGTAATAAGGAGCAAATTGTTTCTCGAATGAAAGCAGCGGTTGCTAGCAAGCAGTTTGGTCTAGAAAATACCATATGCTCACTTGTTGCTGATGTGAGTACATCCTGATCCATTTTACTACGATAAAGTGCTTTAGTAGCATAACACTGTTTATCATCTGACCTTTGTTTGGAAAATAGGCTTGCATCCAAGTATGTCCGAAAAACCCAGCAAATTTTAATGTGGACAACGTTCGTGTTGCAAAGCTCTTGGGAGGGGGCTTACATAACAGCACAGTGGTTCGAGGAATGGTGTTGAGAAGTGATGCTGTTGGGACTATAAAGCAAGCAGAGAAGGCAAAGGTGATTTTTCTGTGTTCAATGTTTTTGGTTTTTTGGTGAGTCTACTCTAAATTTATTTGTTGAGAACGAGATCCTATCATTTTTCCACACTCTATGCTAGATAATTTTAAGAAATGCTTTCAGGTTTGCTTGTGCTGTGTGCTCTTCATTGGTTCATTAATTTGATATTTGATTAGTGGTAAGGCCATACTTTTAGTTTGACCTGTGTAATATGTGAAAGCTTCATTTTTAGCCTTAGTCTATTATTATCTTCAAAATATTGTCTCACATAATTATGCATGACTGTAAGAAAAAAAAAAGTGACATTATTGTCTGACTTTAATTTTTGTTGTGGTTGTTCTCTAACCTTTTTTTGTTTTGTTTTAGTCCTCACTTTAAAGTTTAAAATGTTTAACAAGTTAATTCTTTCTTTTAGCTCCGGCCAACATTCTAACACCTCTAATTAATAGCTCTGTTAACGGTGTTAAGTTGTCTTCTAATCTAGCTTAACATGGTTTCATGTTGCTCTTACTCTTTAGAATGTTCAACAATTTGTCCATTCTACAACTAAGAATTAGACAGGAGTGTGCTACACTTGAGAGTTAAACCATGAAACCCATTGAAATTGGTATTTCGTTAAACCACAAAAACTAATTCCTCGCATGGGAACTCCACAATCAAGCCCTTTGTAGCAATTCAAAACAGAATCTCCATTTGAAAATCTTTTCACAGAAGTTATAGATTTGTTCATTGATATGGTTATGTATTAGTGTCATATTTCAGTGGAATTCGATAATCAAATGAAGCAATATTTTAATCTCTTTTGTACCGAAAGTCTAATGATCCAATCTCTCTTTAGAAGAGGCCCTTGTTGACATCTTGAAACAAAGTCCAATAACTATGCCTCCACATATTTTTCCTTCCTTTCCACTTTTTTCTTTTTTTTCATTTGTTGTTGCTACTTTTCTTTTTATAATTTTCACTTCAAGGGGGCATTATTGAATTTGATTTGAACTTGGTAGCAGAAAACAGATACTGTATTTGAAATTGTATGTCCTAAGTAGCAAATTGCAGGAGTTTTTTCTGTTTATATGTTAAGAAACAAGGACCAAATAAACCCAACTACCTTTCATCCTAACAAAATATCACTTTGTCTTAGACGCAATTATGTTGCTATAGAGATCTACCTCAAGCCTCCTTCATCAATATTTGCTATCAATGAGTCCATATCTTCTCCCAAATCTCATCTCCACTTGACTTAGACTTCAACGTTTTGTGGTCCACTGTTCATCACATCCCAACTTCATGTTTATATCAGTTTTGAATCTCCTCTACTAATAATACTCCATTCCAATATCTCTAAACCAAATGCATTCCACCATAAGGCATTCTCTTGCCTAAGATTGGCCTGATTTTTGCGAAGATCAATTCTTTATGCCATAAGATTAGTGGCAAGAAGGTCATTGACAGTGTTGACAAAGTTATTAGTGGAATTGAATTCAGATGTATTTGTTAATGAAAAGGACTAAGTGGTTGGGTGTTTAAATGTTAGAGGGCCAAAACAACAGATAAGGTGAGAGGACTAAAGCATTATTAATGTATTAGAAATAATAAAAAAAGAAAACTTGATGTTTACTGCATTTATAAAAGGTCTTAGAATTAGATTTAATTTTTTTGATAGACTGCATTGTCTAAAATTGGTGTGTGGAGTTTTCCATGCTATTTTTAGTTTGCAATGGTTTGGGACTGTCCTAAAATTTTGGCCGATATGTAACGTGAATTTATGAAAGCACTTTCTTTAGTAGTGTTCTTGATGAACCAACTCCTATCATCACATATTATTTAGTCATGTCCCTTTTGTGTTGATTTGAGGCTTTAAAAGTTAAACTGTATATGGGTTTGTAATTTTCAAAGGCTACACATACTACCTATTGCAAAAAGGGATTTAATATAAGTATACATTATCTAATTTTGAGATGTATTTAACTGAGTATTACCTACTACTTATATTGGATAAGTGTTGTTTCATGCATGTTGCAATTATATGCTTCAACATTGAAGCTCTAGTAATTTCAATGAAGTTATTTGTTCTCTCTCACTTTTTGTTGAGATGCATATTTTCCTATCATCATGGAGCAAGATCTGTTTCTATAATCTTCTACATTGATTATATTCGATAAAAATCAATATATCAATACTTTTCTCCCAATGAAAACATATTGGCAAATTTTCAAACTGTCTTGCGCTGAGGTCTTTTATCTGTGTTGTTTTAAGGTTGCTGTGTTTGCTGGTGGTGTTGATACATCAGCAACTGAGACTAAAGGAACTGTCCTCATGCATACAGCAGAGCAGGTATGTCAAAATTGATAGCGTTTGAATTTAATCACTATCTTCTACTTACTGTTTCTTGTAGTTGTATTTCTTTTATTGTTTGCATATATTGTGTCTGATGTTATAAGCAGGAGATCTAGCTGTCTCCAAATAAGAAGGTTGGAAGTGGATTTTGGTTGGGTACTATAGCTAGATCCTAATCCAGTAATGGCAATCATAAACTCGTGTTATTGTTTCTTTTTACAAAGTTTAAGTTTTCTCCTGCTGATAATTTGGAAGGCTCTAATAAGGTATTTTGGGCCATGCCATGTCTTGTAGATTTTGTCTGGCTACATTGCTGCTGAGGTTTCTATGTTCATTTATAATGATATTTTGGGCGTGGCTATGATTTATTGCTTCTACATATTCTTCTATTGTTATAACTTAAAACATAAAAATCCTGAAAGGTCTGTAGTGCTTGTTCAATACATGATTCAAGTTGATAATGAACTCAGAATGCTGAATATTTCCACTAAATCGTATTTTTATGTAACAAGTCCTCTTTAATACATACTAGCATGGAGTTTCTCAAATTATGCCTTTATTTGTGCCTTCATCTATTTTTGTCACGCTGATATTTTTTGAAGTGATTTGTGGCTGGATGTTTTTATTGGAAACAGTTTTATGTTTAAATTTAAAGTTGTAAGACAATTTGGCAATAAACTGTTATTTTGATCCTCAACTTTTTCTGTATTAGGCAATGGTTTTATTTATTATACCTGATGCTGTACCACCAGTGGAACCTTGGGATTTTATGGACCTTGATCTTTCTAATGTTTTGTTTTCTTAAATTATTTGATGCTTTGCTAATTGGATTTTCTCTCTTCATTTGATGTATATAGCTGGAAAATTATGCAAAAACTGAAGAGGCTAAGATAGAGGAGCTCATCAAGGCAGTAGCAGATTCTGGTGCCAAGGTGATTGTCAGTGGAGGAGCAGTTGGAGAGATGGCTTTGCATTTCTGCGAGCGTTACAAGTGCGTGAAGTCTTTATCCCTTTCTGTTGGTTTTAATTGTTTCTTTCTATTGAAGTAATATGAATGTTATAAGTGCTCAAGTCTAGATCGTTTTCTAACTTCAATATTACTGCATATAGGCTTATGGTTCTGAAAATCAGCTCAAAGTTTGAACTACGTCGATTTTGCAGAACAACTGGTTCTGTTGCCATGGTTTGTGTTTTTGCTTATTTAGTTATGTAAAGATGTTCTATTCTTTCTATCTAACCAATTTTTTTTCCTGCCATAGCTGAAACTCAGCCAACCAAATCCAGACGATCTTGGATATGTGGATTCTGTTTCAGTTCAGGAAATTGGTGGTGTCAGGGTATGTTCAAGCCTGAATGAGTTCTGTCTTCTTCTTGGTTCCATGTTTCTTGTTTGTATTAGTTTATGAGAATATAGGCTATGCACCGACAATGCAAAATACACTGCTTATTCCAAGTATGCTTGTTCCTCTCGTTTCTAAGTATGATAGGCAACTTCCTCTTGTATTGATATGCAGGTGACTATTGTCAAAAATGAAGAGGGTGGAAATTCTGTGGCCACTGTTGTTCTACGAGGAAGTACTGATAGTATACTAGATGATCTTGAAAGAGCAGTGGATGATGGAGTGAACACTTACAAGGTAATTTCCAATGTTCTGTAATTTTTAATGATCTTGAAGAGGTAATTTTCTGTTATTTCTCTCTGTTGCAAATCCTATATAAACTAGAGATATGACTAAATTATAGTATATAAATGGTTGCAAACCTCATTTTATAAACTGATTTTATAATGTTGATTTAGGCTTAAATTTCACTTTTTTACGACTCTCCATCAATCTTGTAAACTCAGGGCTGCAAGCCTGAAAATCTCAGGATTTATATTGCTTATTACATCTGTTTGGAGACACTTTTTTTTTTTTAAAAGCAATTTAATGCTTTAGCTAATTGATAGATGGATAAATTGTTTGGAGGCACTTTTTTAAAAACAATTGAATATTTTAGCTTATTGGAACATGGATTAATCCTTTTCCATGCAATTTTTTATCAGGCCATGTGCAGGGATAGCCGTATTATACCGGGGGCTGCAGCCACTGAAATTGAGTTAGCTAAACGGCTGAAAGACTTTTCGTTCGGGGAGACAGGGTACTTTTTATGTTCCTTTTCACTTCCAAAAAGTGGTTAGAATTCTTGGGGATACAATTATGTGTTGTTTTTTCAAACACATCCTTCTTCTATTCATTATAATTACATGAGGAACTTGTTTGTACGATGTTTTATTTTTGGTAATGCTATTAATTATCTGGTATAAGGCTGTAAATATCCGATTAATATCTTATCATTTGCTGAAGTCTTTGTAACTTGTAAGGTACTTTTTAAGCAAGTGCAATATTGAAGAGACGCACGAGTGGGTAAAAGAACTGTGAACTTTTATTATTATTGTAATTTTTATTTCAAACAAAAGTAAGCTTTTATGAGACATCCATGACAAATTGTTTACTGAATTGTATACGTTTAGATACCACATGCTTCAACATACATTCATTATTATGTATTTGCATATCAGTTATTAGACCTTTGGGATCATTCACCACTAATTTGTTATCTTCTTGGATATCTCTTCCTCTGTTTCAATGTTGTGGCTCGTTTTTTTATCCTGTCTGATGCAATTTTTTGGGCTGTGTCATCTTTTCTCACTGGAGTTATTGAGAAATATTAAGGTCAACATAAAATAAACATGTTCTAAAATCTATCTTGATCTCAAATGTTTTAACCCTGAAATTCCTGTTTATTGGAAATAGTTACAATGTCTGATAGGGGTTATCTTGTTAGAATAAGTTAACTTATCTTTTGTATTGCCTATCTGGCACTACGTGTAGATCGTCACATCTTTTTGAATTTTACTGATATAAGAATCCATACAAGTGAATGAATCAGCTAAAATATAATTAAGCTCTCTTAGACTTTTTTTTTTTGTCATTTTTTCCACTCTTTAGTATTTTGTTAAATGCTTATTTGGTATTTGCCATTTTAATGGAATTGACTAAACGTTTGCAATGGCTATGCAGGTTGGATCAGTATGCTATAGCAAAATTTGCCGAAAGTTTTGAAATGATTCCTAGAACTTTGGCTGAGAATGCTGGGTTAAATGCAATGGAGATCATATCTTCGCTGTATGCAGAACATGCATCTGGAAATGCCAAAGTTGGCATTGATTTGGAAGAAGGTGTTTGTAAGGATGTTTCAACCTTGAGCATTTGGGATCTCCATGTGACTAAGTAAGCTATATTCTGACACAAGAATGTTTTATACCGTGGGAACCCCGAAGTCTGAGCAAATAGTGAACTGTCTCTTCATTATTGTTTTGTAAATTTCCTTGATAAGCTGTTTCAATAAAAAATTGTAGACATTAATTAAGGGCTCTTGTAATTGACGGAGTCTATGCATTCTTTCAACTTCTAAGATTTGAAACAATTATATGAAGTCAGAATTTATCTTCATATCATCTGAAAGACCATTTTCATCTTATTTTTTTTTTTTCTTTTCAGGCTCTTTGCTCTTAAGTATGCTGCGGATGCTGCATGCACTGTACTACGGGTGGACCAGGTAATCAAATGATAATAATCATGTTTTTGCCAGTCAATTGCAAATTCTGCCATAATATGTACCTCAGAAGCATATTTTTTATTAGGGAAACAAGCTTTGAAACACAGTTGTTATGGTTAAGACTGTATTTATTAAGTGTTAGAATAGGTAATTAGTTATATTGGAAAACTGCTATATGCTATACCTATGAGCTGTACCTATCTCTAACTTGTGAACTTGTATGGGTGAAACAATTCCTTGAAGAACTTAACAGGAGTAAGGGTTTTAGGCTGGCAATAGTAAGCTACATTGTATTCAAAAGTGGAAAGTTGTGGAAGATGATTTTTTTTTTTTTTTTTCTTTAGATTATCATGGCAAAACCAGCTGGTGGTCCAAGGAGAGGAGAGCAACCTGCAGGCGCAGATGAAGATTAAGTCCAAAATTGTGGGGATTGATTTTTCATTTTGGTCATGTTTGTATCTCAACATGATGGCTCGAATTTGGCTTAGGCAATGTTTTCTTATTTAGACTTTAGTAGTGGTGGTGATCTTAACAAATTTTGAATTTTGTTTTTACCATGAAATACAAAGAGGCATGTTCTGTAAATTTACATTTTATTTGTAACCTTGTTGTGAGTGGCGATATTAATTTGCTGAGCATTATCGCCCTGGCCTTTGTTTGAGATCTTCTATATGTTAGTGTTTTTGGGTATAGTATCAAAGTTGTTACTCTTGCAATCTTTAAAAGTGCAAAAGAAACACTAGTAGCTTACAAACGGACACAACTTGAACACCTTTTGGGTTTGCATAGTGCAACCTGCTATAATTAGTGTAAAACCAAAAGCAAACAGCGCCTAAAGTTTGACATGTCTGAAACATATATTCAATGTATTATATGCGACTAGTATTAACCAAAATTTGCTCACCTTTGCACAGCTCGCAGAAAAGGGCTTCAAACTGACATGAATATAATTTGTTCTTAATTAAAGATGCAAAGGTAAAAGATAAATTTAGGGTGAAAATAAACTTAATAGTTATGATCTAAATTTTATGTAAAAGAAAATAACTTTTTCAATTTAGAGTTTAGGATTTAAGATTTTTGAGTTATAAAATTAATTTTTTCAATAGTTCGGAGTTTCTAAAACACTGATGGTTCACACGGAACGATGGAAAACCTTAGAGAATATAATCTCTAAATCGTAATAAATATTATTATTTTATTAATGATTATAGTATATAATGTTGAAATTAACTTTTTAAATCCAACAATAAAGTTGCTAGTATTTTTCAGAAATATAAAGTATCGGTAGAGAATCAAAATGGTTGTATGTTGCAAAGAATAAGGTATGTTGATGAGAATTAACAGCAGATATTTTTTTTTGATAAATTAGTGAAAATGGTGACATTGAGCACCATTTTACCACACAATGACACGAGTAAGAGAAAGTCGAAGCATTATAGGGATAAGAAGGTATATGTTACAATAAAGAAGTTATGGTCATATATCATACTCTTATAGGCTTTTAACTATAGTTTTGAAAAAAAAAAATCATTTGAAGGTTGGTTTGATTACAAATTAGACTTACAAATTCTGAAAGTCTTTGGTTGCTTTTGTTTTCTTATTGTGTAGAAATAATTTTTAACCACAACATTGAAAAATTAAGTAGAAATGTCATGTTGATGGAATATAAATGAAGTTGGGATGAGATAGTAAGCAAGGAACTGACAGAAATCCACAATTGATGTCAATTATATACTTCTTAAAAGTATATGATTTTTATCTAAGATTTATAAAAGGTGCAATGCGATCGTTAAAAGAGCCTGCAAAACTTGAAGAAGTTGAGAAAGATAATAAATGGATAAATGTTATGCATAAATAACTAAGTAGGATTGAGAAAAATATACCTGAGAGATAGTGGTTAGACCTCAACACAAATAACCTATAAAAGTCAAATGAAATTTATAGAATCAAAATTAATATGGTTCCATAAGTAAATATAAGACAAATTGGTAAAAATAATATAATAGAGATCAAAATTATGAAAAAAATGGAGGGATCAAAATAAAATAAAAATAATAAATAAGTCTATATATATATATATATATATATATATATATATCAATTTTTCTTTCTCGATTATTCTATTTTATATTTCTTTTTTATGTCTACTTATTTATTGTCTAAATCATAAAGTTAAAGACTAAAAGTTATTATTATATAACTCTGTCGTAAGACGTAATCGTTAAATTTAGTCTCAACCATTTGTTGTAACTATATTTCACCAATATGTAAACCTATAAATAATTTTATATACTAATTTATAATAACTAGCGAAAATATACAAGTTATTTATGTATGTGCTCCGTTATTTTATTATACTGAGATAAAATTTAATATTTATATTAACTTTGATGTTATATATTTATTTAAATAAAAACATGTATTATTGTTTTTTATATTTGATATATAATATATAATTTGAATGAAAATAATGCTAGAGAAACAATATAAATATAAATAGAAGATTTGGACTAAAGAAGACAAGAAAAAAAAAACGAATTATAGTGTGGAGTAATGGCGTGTGAAATTATTTTAAATGGATGAGTAATTTATTTTATTTTTTATTAGTTTATAGGTAATAAAATAATAATTTTGAGGCTTAAAATATTGGAATTTTAAAATATTAAAAAGGGTAAAATAAGAAGTGAGTTATAAATTATTTGCACAATTTATGGTTAAAATATAAGTGATATAAAATATTTTATATCATTTTTTTATAAATATATTGCTTTAAATAACATCACTATCACATTCTAATTAAGTTAACATTATATATAAAAGAAAAACAGAATATAGAAAAAACCGAAGAATTATACTAATCTCATTCACATTTTAAAAATCTTTGGTTGCTTTCATTTTTCTTGTGTTTCACAGGTTAACGATATATATAAACTTGTTAAAATGGCTAAAAATGGGAGTTTTCATGGGATACAACAATACTTCAAAAGTTTACATAATTTGTAACCACAATATTGAGAACTTATTGTGAATATAGATGTCATGTTTATGGAAGATAACAAATGAAATTGGGAGGAGCTAGTAAGAATCCACGATAATTTGATAATGATGTCACATGTTCTTTATTTAAGATTTATAAAAGGTTCAATGTGGTTCTCATAAAGCCCGCAAAATTTGAAGTTGAGAAAGATAACAAGGCAGTAAATGTATGCATGAAGAACAAAATAGGATTGAATACAAATAAACTTGAGAAGTAGTGGTTAGACCTGAATGCTAGTAAACCTATAAGAGTCCAATGTGTTTATAGAATCAAAATTAATACTGTTCCACAAATAAATACAAGGTAAAGTTGGTGCCAAAAGGATATGCTTAGCTACTTAAAGTGAATTTTTAATAAACATTTGCTTCAGTTGTATGCCTCAATATAATTAGATTGTTACTTGACTTAATCGCACATAAAGGGAGGAGAATTTATCATTCAGATGTAAAAAAATTATTTTTCTAATGGTTACCTGTAAGAGGAGATTTATCTAAAGTAAAAGTGGTTTTGATTTGATTTGAATGTAGGTGTGGTCAGAGGGTACAATCGATTTTATGGTTGTTGAGGTATGACGTTGGACTGGGGTGTTTTTTTCGAATTTTAGAAAATATTTTCCAAAATTTATTTATTTTTTCAAAGTTTTGGTTTATTTCGGAAAATGTTTTCCGAAATGCATTTTGAGGTGTAAAAATGACTTATGAAAAATATTTTCTGAAATGTATTTTGGGGTTGTAGAAAGCAATTCAGGAAAACGTTTTATAAAAGTCATTTTTGAGTTATGGAAAACGTTTTTTGGAATTGCTTTTTACACTCTAAATACATTCCGAAAAATGTTTTTCGTAAGTCATTTTACACTTCCAAAATACAATTTAGAAAACATTTTTTAGAAACCAACCCAAGGTTACTTTTGGTATTTTAAAAATATGATGGGGTACAGGAAGTAAATAAGGGGGCGCAGGAAGCAATTGCCTAAAATTTTTCCTTCATTCGTTTGAAATCCTTCAAGATGTTCTAGATAAATCTCCTCCTACAGGTAACCATTTAGAAAAATAAATTTTTTACATCTAATGTCAATCAATGTTTCTACCTTGCAATTGTTTACTAGTGTGTTTCTTTCTCTTCATATACTACTTGGACATGCATTCAAAATCACACTACTCTACTGCATTATTACTTTCTAGTTCATTTTGATCTCCAAAGAACGTTCCTCTCTTTACTCATTCACTTTAAAATTGGCCTCATCCTTAAACTCGAGAAAGCAAACCAAGAAGGCTCTTGTCAAAAGGGTTGAATTTGAGGACAACAATGAATCTGATTATCTTGAGAGATGGTTCTTGGGAAACTAGGAAAACATTGAAGAATACTATCGAGAGTATAGTAGGAAAGTTATCATCAGTCCAAAGTTCTTGAGGATGAAGTGGCTTAAGGAAGAAAAGCTTGATGAAGTTAGAGATTTGTTGAAACATCAGAAGCTGAAGATGTTTCTAAAATTGTCTGGAAACACTTATCCAGATCTGGTGAAGGTTTTTCTGACTAATATGTGGTATGATGATGATACAATCTACTCCCAAGTGAAAGGAGTGGATATGGCGATAAATGATGAAGTCTGGTTGGTGGTAGCAGGTTTAAGGAATGCTGGTGTTACTGTAGGAAGAGGAAATACCACTGACCTGGGTGAGTTTAACAAAGTTCAGTTATACAAATCATGTCTTAGAAACGAAGATACTGCTACGAGGACTTTTTCTGTGGGAGGTCTGGCTGTTACTCCAAGAATTCTGGCTTACATTGTGATTTGGCTACTTACTCCTAGAGGATTCAATCATGTTGTGCTAACAGAGGAAGACTTGATCTTGATGTACTGCTTGATGAGCATAACCAAGGTGAACTGGGTTAATGTCATCAAGGAGCACATTTTCAAGATTAATAAGAAACCATGGTGTCGTATCCCCTATGTTGTTCTGATTTCCAATTTCATTAAGTACTATGAAATTGATGTTGAAGAAGAAGTGGTAGAAGAAGTGAAAGCTTTGAATGAAATCTCTACTCCAACCCTAAACAAGATAGGACTGAAAAAGGTGAACAATTGTCATTGGGTTTACAAGGCTAATGGAGATAGTGCTTATCAAGAGGAAGATGGAGTTGGTACAAGTGCTGCTAATGCTGATGCTCCTGCTGGAGATGGAATATCTTCTGAACAATTTGCTTACATGGCTGATATTCCTCTAACACAAGGAGAAGAAACCTTTTCAAGGTTTGAACAGATGATGATCAATCAGTTGCACACTATCGAAAATGATCATAGGAGTCACCACCAATTATGTGAAACACGTTTTTAGAACATCTAGGACCAAGTGGAAGACATCCAGTCCAAGATTGGAATGATGTTCTATGGACCAGACAACTAGGGCAATTCATGTATATCTTGTTGTCTCTTCTCTTCCATTTGATGAATTCAATGGGAGAGAAGTATGTGCATGTGTTGTTGTTGCTTTAGGATGTCTAGGATGGTGTCTTTTTTATGGTGTTGTGTGTTGATTTTTTGCTGCTTATGTTATTTCCCTGCTGCTGATGTACTTCTGCTGGTTTAACCAACTTTGATGCTCTTAGAATTAAGTTGTTATTTTTAATCAGTTTTTAATAATTTTGGTTATGATGGTTGGCTTGTAATGTGAAATCCATAATATCAATGAAATTTTGTTTGAGCACTCGTTTTTTAATATTGTTTTTATAATTTGAAGGAGTATCAAACTATGGGGGAGCATTTACAAGCTACTGGTTAAACTAGTTTGGAAATCTGGCGAAAAACAATTAACTGTTTTTCAATTCAATCAGTTTATTTTTACTCTGAACCTGCTATGCTTACAAATTCTAATAAACTATTTTAGAGTGATGCAGTTTGTACAGGTTTAGATGGTGCAACTCAACACACACTTGATTGTCTTCATCAAATTAGGGGAGATTGTTAGCACCGAGATTGCTAAGTTATTTGATGAAGACAACAATATGATGAAGTCATCATGGATCAAAGATTGCAAAGTGGATTGCTTGAAGCCATCATAGAGCTTGATGGGAATTTTGGTCTAGGACTTAGATTGGGTGTGTGTGAGTGTGGTTTTGGTTCAAAACCATGTTGCATGATTCCTTCACTTGAGAAGAGCTCAAAAGATTCATAATGATTAAAAGAGACCTAAAGTGGTTAAATGATTTTGAAAAACCACTTCGAGATTAAAATCAGTAAATTGTTTTTCAAAACTGAATTTGCTGGATTTTTATGTGTTACAGAAAAACAATCAATTGAATGATTATAACAATTGATTGAATTTTTTGTCTGTCATAAACCAGTTTTCTATATAAGGGTGGTGCGCGATTTGAAACATATGTAAAATACATTTGATTGATCAATTTGAGATTTTCTAAAAGAGAAAAAACGCCTTTACGGTGAGAACAAGATTTTAAATTGATTTTCGATTAACAAAACATCAAGAACTTGAATCTTGGAGCTTTGCCTTGAGTGGGTTTCGTACAAACTGGTTATGCACCTAAGCTAAGTCTTTGGCACTGTTCTTCATCCGTTTGTAATTTGTTGTGTGTAGAAGTATTGTTGTTTTGATACTCAATTGTTATCTCTTGTATTGTGAGCGGTTTGGTTGCAAATTACAACGGGATTTTGATTTTTAATTGTGGTTTTGTTATCCATATTACATAGGGTGTGTATGTGGGTTTGTGCAGTAGTTTTCTGCATTGTTTTCACAACTGCTATGGGGTGAAGTAGGTTGTGTGTCGCACGGTACAATGTTAACTTGTTGGGAGCAAGGGTATTGTGTGCTGCGGGGTGCAGTGTTGACTTGCTGGGAGCAAGGGTATTGTATGCTATGGGGTGTAGTGTTGTCTTGCGGGGAGCAAGATTGTTTGTATTGTACTGAACTGATCTTGGTGATCATTTTAGTGGAACTCTTTGCTTGTTACCAAAGGACTAGACGTAACCCTTGAGAAAGGGTGAACCAGTATAAACCTTGGTGTTCTTGATCTTTCTTTCTCTCTTCTTGAACGCTTTATATTGCTTGCTGTCGCACGCTCATTTAATCACTCATCGCGCTCAGTTGATTGCTCATTCTGTTGGTGTTATATTTTGTTCTCTGGAATTGGTTTTATATATGTTCAGTTGACTGTATTTGTTCGTGTCTATTTGAGTATTTCCAGTTAACTGTGATTATTGTATTATTGTCGCAATTATGGAAAACTTGTTTTCTTGAAATTTTTGTTACTCTGGTTTAGTATATTATCCTGATTGCCTTTATGTGCTTTTGATATTCAGTGAATTGTTTCTATTATTTATCTGATTGTTACTAGATTATTCCTAATTGTGTTTTATATTCAATTTACTGTTGATCAGTGTGTTCTTGTCTATATTGGTTGTGTTTTTTAATTGATTGATTCTTTTCTGATTTGTGTTTCACTCTGATTTCAGTATATGGTTTCCAATTTTACTTAATTGATTTTTGGTTCTAGTTTACTACTTCCACATTTGATTTGGTTATGTTATTATTGTATCCAGTTCTATGTGTATTCAGTTGGTTGATTGTGACATAGAGTACATTGATTTTTGTTGTGTACTTCAGAATAACACTTTTGATGGTTTCAATTCAGAACTTTCATTCTATTCTTAAATACTTTCCTTCTTTTGCGAAAATTTTTGAAAGTTCAATTCACCCCCCTCTTGAACTTGGCCTAAGCTGATTTTTCATAGATAATTTAATTAAATTAAAAATATTTAAGAACTTAGAAGTAATCTATATTTAGTTGAATAATATTTTATACAAATGAATTTAATTTTATATTGAATATTATTTAAGTTTGTTACAAATTTGTTATAGGTTTCGGTTATTATATAGGTTTTTTTATCATATGTGTGAGAATCTTTTTTATAAGGTATTTATGAGTTATAATTTACATCCACAATTTGTTGTATAATGTCGTAATTAACGAAAATGATTTATTAAGGTTTTCTATGTGAAAAGACATTTTTCACATGGACAACGATAAGAAGTGGTATGTATTTTTGAAAGAGACAAACATGAGTATCAATGATGGTGTGTACATGAAAATTATTTAACACTTAGAAGAATAATTAAAATTTCAAACTGAAGTGGCTGCCATGACGATTCATTTATTTATGTCAACGATTGAGGAAAACTGGGTATGTAAAGGAAGCATTTCGATCAACAGTGGAGGAACAAGTAGCAAAAGTTCTTAACATCATTGGACATAATGTGAAGAACCAAACTATTTTTTTTTCATAGGTCTGATTAAATAGTTTGTTGACATTTTCATAATGTATTAAACACAATATTGATGTTGGGGGAAGAATTCCTAAAGCAACCTTCTGGAAGCGAGGTTCAACCTGATATCTTTAACAACAACAAATTTTACCCATACTTTAAGGTACCAATGTATTATGAATATATCATTATATAACTTTAATAGGTTGTTAAATTAAATCTTATTATTCATATTAGGATTGCTTAGGCACTATATATGGTACTTATGTATATGTCAAAGTCTCTCAATCAGATGCATATTGTTTTCGTGGAAGAAAAGATTGGACAACACAAAATGTATTTGCAGCTTATGATTTCGACATGAAATTCACATATGTTCTAGCTAAGTGGAAAGGAACAACATCTGATTCGAGGATTTTGAAGGATGCACTTATACGAAAGGATCCGTTGGTGATACCTGAAGGTGAGTTAGAGGTCATTTAGCCAACTATATGTAAGCTATATATTTTTGTCTCTTATCTGATATGATAGACGAGACATGTCTGGGCAATTGGGTGGATGGAAGTTGGACCACCGAAGCTTATAATAACGTTGTCACAGCTCTTCGCCAGTTAGGGTGGGTAGGGATAACAAAAAATAATGTCAAGAATAAACAAAAGACTTTGAAAGACATATGGCGCGACGTCCATATTTTTTTAGTGGACTTAGTGGATTTTCCTGGAATGAATCCACAAAAGTATTTGATGTCAAGGATGAAGTTTGGGTTGGCCTAATTAAGGTAAACATGGAACCTTTAACAATTTACATTATCAATCCTCAATTGACATTTAAGCTGAAGTATTGTACTTGAAAATGTTTATTCCAGGTAAAGCCTAGGGTGGTTAAGTGGAGGGTTAAACCTATTAGGCACTATGGCCTAATGAAGGAACTATGGGCAGTTGATCGAGCCATTGGCCAAGAAGTTGGCACAACTCGTCAAGTTAGGCGACGTATTGAGTCACAATCTTTTAACATGGACTTGAACAAAAACCATATGGAATACGTGCCAGAGCCACCCACATTTCATCAGGAGACTGAGGAAGCTTTTCCATCACCACCACTGGTGGATTCTTACAGTCCAGCTCCCACTCATTCGACACCATCTTCACCTTTTGCCGAAAACTCATCATCAAGGGGATAAAAAAGAAAAGCCCCCATGGTGAACTTGATGGATGCTCAATTTCAGACGTTGACGACTAACCTAAAAGAAGTCACTGAAGCCATCAACTTCGGTTATTCAAATATAAAGGAATTGTCGACAATTTCACGTGAACACAATATAATATTTCGTGAACATGTGCACAACACGCGTCGTAAATCATTCTACCAGTACACCGAAAGTGATATCTGAGACATGTTAGTTGAACTCAGCATACTGATGATGCAATTATGGAATAATGTTACAAATACTTGTGCAGTAACCCGGCTTTGGTAAAGCGTCTGTTTGACATGCCCCAAACCGTCGTCTGACAAAGTTAATGAGTATTATGATTGGGGGCTCCTTTCGATTGATGTTGAATGTCCTATTTTAATTGTAATATGAAAACTTTAAATCACATGGTAAGTTATAATCTTCTTTGTGTTGAACATTATCATTTGTAATGTTATTAACTACTAAATGTTATGTATTTATATTGCATAATGATTTAGGTTGTTACTCGCATTGTTTCATATGTACACAAATTACTTAAATGTGTTTGACCTAAAAAGTTTTATGTTCTACTTGTATAGTTATGGCTTCGTCTTCTGGAATCAAACGACACATAGCTGTCAGGACACGTGGAGGGAAATTCCGACTTGATGATGATGTTGCTCCTGGTTTTGAGATGGATGGCGTTGAGGACTTGCTAAACTAGACACATTTTATTAGTGAACGCGACCAGATGATTCAATATGCGACTCATTTATACGGGAGGAAAATTCAGCCACCAAAGGTGATGAATTTGCTGTGGTTTAGAAAAGAAGGGTTTCAATTTCAAAATCATATCCTATTTCAGCATTTGCAAACATTTTTCACGCTACAAGATGCTTATTATGATGGCTTGATGAAGATTTTCTATTTGAACCTCAAAATGACAGTAGAAGGTAACCTCTAGAGTGAGGTTCGTAACAAAAAAATAATTATTGCACCTTCTAATTAGATGCCTTTGGCTCACCTCCAGTACAAAGGCCTGGAAGTCTCATATCAAAACATCCCTGCCCACCTTAACTACGATTGTGAATTAGAATTAAATTCAATGCTTAGACCTGAGTTCTAGGTCAGGGTCTCAGGAATGTAGGTAGCTTGACTATTGGTGATAGGTTACTTCACTACACTTACGTCCATATATTGAGACTGCGGTCAAGAAATTTTGCTCAATTGCTGCAAAAAGACATTTTTATGTTATGGGTCATAAAAAATAATATATTGATTAATTGGCCTCATTACATTATGCAACACATGGTCAAATGCAAGGATAATAATATGGCTCTTTCGTATGCCATGCTCATTTCACGCATCTTCAATGTCTTCAGCATTGACTTATCCCGTGAAACATGTGTGCACCTGGATTGGACAAATTACTTTGGCAAAAAAATTACACAAACTAAATATGTTTCGTGTCAATGGTATGTGGCAATATGGGACGGTTGATGATGATGATGGTGATGACGAAGATGGTGAAGAGTCACCACAAGCGAACGACTATGTTCAACAACGTGCACCTCAAGGACTAGTCCCCTCAATCCTTCACCATGGTCAGATGTTTAGTTTTCAAGAGTTGCAAGAAGGATTAAATAGCTTGAGGATTCATATCGATCAAGGATTGGATAATTTGAATATGCACATGGATACTAGGTTGGATCATTTGCAAACACATATGGACACCAAATTGGATCATTTCTAGACTCATATGGACACTATTCTTAATCATTTACAGATGCACATGGACATTTGATTTGAGAGATTGGAACAGAGAATGGACAAGGTGCAGAACCAAATTGAATGACTTTCGCAATAACATGTTATGATATTTTTATAAATGTGTCCATTTAATATTAGATATATTATTATTTTAATATTATTAAGTACTTTTATCTAATCATGTTATATTTATTTATTTTATGAAATTTAGAACTTCGTTCATATCGTTTAAAATAATATGTTTTCCTATTTATTTTTACAATACAATTTTAAAAAATTTGCATATACCAACAATCTCTAAAAATTATAATTTTTATATCAAACTCACTTGATGAACCATATTGCAAATAATTTTATTGTAAAGTACAATATAGATATAATTTATTTTTACAATGTAATTTTAAAAAAATTTCATCTATCAACAAAATTTGAAAATTATAATTTTTATATCACTTGAGGAACTGTATCGAAAATAATTTTCTTGTAACACAAAAATACTATATACATATAATTAATTAAATTTTATTTCAAATTCATTTTTACCACTTAGACAAACTTATAATCTACAAATTAAAAAAAATATTTCATCAATGAAACCAAACAAATTACATAAATTTCATTAATTAATTTTAGCTCAAAGAGCAAAATGTAATTGCATATTTTCATCAATAATAAGAAAAAAACAACTCAATTACACTAAACAAATTAATCATATTTTATTTGAAATTATTTTTAAACTCAAGGGTAAATTTGTAATCTTACCATTTTATTCATTTATAAATATTAAAATATCTATCACACCTATCACATTACTTACAAACTTTCTATTTAAATCTTATTATCTTTGCCTCAATCCAAACAACCCAACTTTCTACACACTTTCATCTCGAATCAACTCAAATACACTCCCTCTAATCCATTCCCCAATCCAAACAAACCCTTAGAGATTAGGTTGTGCATGTGTTGGGATATTCTTTAAAGCATGTGAGGTTGATCTTTGAAACATGTATGCAATCTTCTTATGAATCCAAAGTGCCATTGGAGTCATCTACTAAGATCATGATGATTTAACTTTATGAATTTGTTGCTTCTTCATGAGTCACTTGACAACTTTTCATAGATTTTTCTATGCTTCTTTTGTAAGTTGTATTGTCTTGGGTTGTTTGACGATTATTCATAAGTCATTTAGTGAACACTATGTTTGTTTTCTACTTGAAGCAACTTAAATAATTTACATTTGACAAACATGTTAGGTATTCAAAAATTTGGTATTATTTATTATTATCAATACCTTGTGACTTGTCAAATATCATGCACACTTTCGTCTAATTGTCTCTGCCTTAACAAAACCATGTTTCTTGTAACAAACTATTAAAAAAAATGATCAACAAACCACAAGTTATTTTGGTTAGGTTCTTACAACAAAATGTTAAAAAATAAATCTTAGTATCAAATCATGATAAACACAATCTAATAATTATAGATGGAAATGTTTTGTCTGACGACAACAGAGGCAAAACACCTTGTGTACATACCTGCATTTGATACTCTTATATTTGAGATAGATGATAAGATATGTGTTTTGGAAACTTACATTGTACTAGTTTTAACTTATAAATGCTTTTACTATCATGCCCATAAAAATATAAAACTCACATATAAAGTATTCTCCTTATAAAGCGAGATTAAGATATATTAGATGAAACTAAAATCATGTTAATTATTCATCAGATTTGTTCCTATAAGACATAAGGTTCTATCTTTGTCACAAATTTGTAAAGTAGTTGTAAGATTAACCATTGGATAGATGGTTCCATCTGAACGTTGTTTGTCAGATGATAGAATTTGGCTTTCAAAAATTTTCTTCCTGAGATGATTACCGTATTGTTTTTTTTGTTAACATCATGTCTTTCTCAATTTTAGGTGTTGAGTAAGAATTGAAATTTCACAATCTATTTGTTTAAAGAGTCTAATTCATAAAGCACATATTTATACATATATATTTTTTATAAGATACATATTTATAGTTGCATACATACATACATACATACATACATACATACATACATACATACATACATACATACATACATACATACATACATACATACATACATACATACATACATACATAGTTGGATCTTTTCCTCTAGTTGAAGTTAGGTCCTCCACTCTTTACAAGATGAGCTTTAATACCAACGGTGAAAAATAGGAAAAACACAAGAAAAGAGGCTTGAATTGTGTTTTAAAATTTTTTGACAGATTTTTCATAAGTATCGTATGAAAGAGCAGTCATATGATAGGTTTGTATTGGTCAGATGAACTAACAAAGATTTTCGCAAACTAAGTTCAAAAACGTCTTCTTCTTATGTTAGTGCAATGATTATAACATGAAATATGCCAAGGCAAGGAAGGGAAAAATTACTTAAGATGTTTTTACACTGGTTCATCTATTAACACAAACTATGTATTGTACTCAAACAACTGTTTGAGTTCCACTAGAAGACTAATGTTGTAATATACAAACGAGTATTGACATGAGTATTATTTGGCTAAAACAAAGAAATTGTCTGGGCTATGATCAAAAGATCACGAGGTTGCTCATTAAAGATCAGTTGCGTCTTTCGATGTTTATAAGATTAAAACAATCTCTTCTAGTTTGCTAAATAAACACAACAAATTTTAGAAAGTTATTTTAGGGCACAAATACATTTTAACAATAATTCAATACTTTTGCAATTCAAACTCGTTTATTTTTCTTCTTGATGAAAGACTTTATATAAGTGTTGAAGTAAAAGCCATTTCAAATGCTTTTCTGACCATTGAGCAGCTTCATACTCACTTGAACATCTTTCTTGGGTTTGATGAACTTGGATGATGCATTAAATGCATTACATGCACGCGTTGAACGCTCTTCTCTTCTTTAATAAACATCTTAATAGTTTGATGTACTTATCTCTTCTTGGATAGAGTGTCTTTACTTGCACTTGTGAAAAGCACAAAATCCTAGGAAATAGATAAACTTTTCCATGTTGACAAAGCAAACACTTGGGAGTTTTTGAAGTAAAGCACTTTTAACTCATGTTCCGAGAGATCATTGACATGTTGTAAGATTTTCCAGATCTTATCGGTCATATGTAAGAAATGGACATTTTCTATATAGATATTTGTAAAATACCATGTAAGCTTAAGACTATGCACATATTGTCAGAGCATCACAATACTTATCGGACGTAAAAGCAATATTGCACAGTGTTGCATCATCTGACAGATAAAATAATTATGTCTTGCATGATCTGTTATTTGAACAAACACTTGTGTCTTATAAATAAAACATAATTATGTTTTATACTTTTTTTTTAACACTTAATTAAAATCATGGATACCAAACTTTTTTATAACTTTATTCTACCTCCTTTTCACGACTCCCATATGAATAGATTTGTCGCAAAAATACCCAATGGAGGGGAATATTGGAACTAGTTACATTAATTAATGCGTCTTTCACTACAAGATTGGGGTTTTCAAGAACACGACCACTAAGGATTTGTTATTCTTGTTGCTCAACATAAACACCTTAGAATGAGTTCTACATGAACATTGTGGTAGGTAAGAACATATCAAAATGTACCTAAAGCTTTGAAGTTCATCCAAAATTATATGTAAATTTAAAGAAGTCAATTACGAAAATATCACCTTGCTTGATAGACGAGGGGTGTTGTAAATTAGAGATGCACAATAAATCTCCATATGTAACTTGACTTGAGATAAATCAGAGATACATAATAAATCTCCATATAGTAACTTGACTTGAGATATTTTCAAATGTCAATAACTTTATCCATCTAAAGGATGCTTTCCTTGATTGAAACTAAAATGCAATGAACAATCCAATAAACTACAATATTATTGCATCTTCTCCATACAACATGAAAAATATTCATTTGCAAAGGTTATTTGGAAATTCCCTGATCAAACTCAAGTTTGTTTTAAGGGTGCAAAAATGTCATCCTTAATTGATTTTATGAATTATGATTTGATGCCTAGAAGTACTGAAGCAAGAGCAAGTATAGGATTCTCCCTTTTATTTTAGGACTCTCACTGAAATGTGAGTAATAAAACTATTTATACTCAATATGTCAACAAATGAAATCATCTTTTTGGAAAGAGATATATTTAAAAAAACTTTTTAAAGTAAGAACTCTAATACCATAATAAGTTATATACTCAACATATCTAAATTAAAAAAAAAAGTTCAAGAAAACCTTACAAAATAAGAATTCTAATATCATAAACTTCTGACTAAAAAAGATTAGTATGTTTTTATCCAAAACATTAGATGATTTTTTTCTCTTATGGATGTTTTTATTTAAATTAATTTCTTGCCTTTAAGGCTTAGGTACTTCTCCTTATTTAGTCATGGTTATGTCTATATTTGATATATTATTTGTAATTACTACCAAATTATTTAGGAGATTTTGTCTTAATTTGATTTCCTTTTAAATGCTTTTGCAAAATAATAAGGATTTAAACATTAAGTGATTGAAGGAAATATTTGATACGTTATACGAAAATACATTAAAAAATATTATATATTATGCTAACTGGAATTACTCGAATTCAAATACTTTATGTACGTTCTATCTTTTACCGAGATAATTTTTCAATATATCTTTTTGATAGTAGACCGAGGCGTATTTTTCCCAGAGACTAAGCAAGAAAAAGAAAAAACGCGGAGAAAAAAAATAGGATAAAACCTTTTGATATTATTGATGAATAACAACTTACTTTCAAATGGAGAATTGTATGATTACATAGAAGATGGAAAATAACGAATATAACATATTTCTGCTATTATGCCTTGAGCTATAAATACAGTAGCAGAAGCTCCATTATAGGAGGAGTGACTGAGCTTGGTTTGGCCTATCGGTAGAACCATATATATACAATTTTATTCATACTTATCCCATTTATGTTATAAACCAACTCTACCTTCTATGCTTACTTCTCCCCTTTCCCTGCGTCCCTTCTTCTTCCTATGCCCCAAGTCCTATTCTTTTCCACGTAAATGCAAATTCTCAAATCCAATTTTTCCCAAACCCTTTTCCAACCATCACAAGGTGATACTAAATCCGAAGCTACTTGGTTATCCTCACCGTTTTTGTGCTGAAAAAATTGTTTTTTTTTTTTCTCTTTTTTCTGTGCAGTTACTGTGTCAAAATTTGAGTTTTGCTGCTTTCAGCAACACTGCACTGAGCTATAATTACAGCAGTGACGACGGGGATGCAAATGGAATTGATTTCTTGCACCTCATGGAAGAGCGTGGGGTTCGTGCGAATTCCCAGACTTATTTGTCGCTTTTGGAAGGGTGTTTGAGTTCTGGGTCGTTTTCGGATGGTTGGAAGCTTCATGCGAAGATTCTGAAGATGGGTTTTTGTGCAGAAGTGGTTTTGTGCGAACATCTTATGGATTTGTACATTGCGCTTGGTGATTTGGATGGCACAATCAAGATGTTTGATGAAATGCCTGTTAGACCCTTGTCTTGTTGGAATAAGGTTCTGTATTGGTTTGTTGCTGGGAAGATGACGGGTCATGTTCTTGGTTTGTTTAGGCGAATGGTGAGAGAAAATGTGAAGCCTAATGAGAGAACTTATGGTGCGGTTTTGAGGAGTTGTGGAGGTGGTGATGTTCCTTTCTACTACGTGGAACAGATACATGCAAGGACTATATCTCATGGTTTTGAAAATAGTTTGTCGGTATCTAATCCTCTGATGGATTTATATTTTAAAAATGGGTTTTTGAATTCGGCTAAGAAGGTTTTTGACAGTTTACAGAAGAGGGACAGTGTTTCGTGGGTAGCTATGATATCTGGTTTATCGCAAAGTGGGTGTGAAGAAGAGGCGGTTCTTCGATTTTGTCAGATGCACTCATTGGGAGTCTATCCTACCCCTTACATATTTTCAAGTGTTCTGAGCGCCTGTACTAAAATAGAGCTATTTAAGCTTGGAGAGCAGCTCCATGGCCTTGTTCTCAAGCAGGGCTTCTCTTCTGAAACCTATGTTTGCAATGCCCTTGTGACATTATACTCACGTTTGGGGAACTTCATATCTGCTGAGCAAGTTTTTAATGCAATGTCGCAGAGGGATGAAGTTTCATATAATTCACTCATTTCAGGTTTAGCTCAACAAGGATATAGTGACAGAGCTTTAGGTTTGTTTAAGAAAATGCGGCTTGATTGCCTAAAGCCTGACTGTGTTACAGTTGCAAGTCTTTTGAGTGCCAGTTCATCTTGCGGGGCTCTTCTGGTAGGAAAGCAATTTCACTCGTATGCTATAAAGGCTGGGATGTCTTCAGATATTATCTTGGAAGGCTCACTGCTTGATCTTTATGTAAAATGCTCGGATGTAAAAACTGCCCACGAATTTTTCCTTTCAACTGAAACTGAAAACGTGGTGTTGTGGAATGTGATGCTCGTGGCTTATGGCCAGATAGACGATCTAAATGAATCATTTAAAATATTTACACAGATGCAGATGGAAGGTATTGTACCAAACGAATTCACCTATCCAAGTATTTTGAGAACTTGTTCTTCTTTGAAGGCTCTTGATCTAGGAGAACAAATTCATACTCAAGTCCTGAAAACTGGCTTTCAATTCAATGTGTATGTCTCCAGTGTGCTTATTGATATGTATGCTAAACTTGGAAGTTTGTATACAGCGCTGAAAATTCTTAGAAGATTAAAAGAAAAAGATGTTGTTTCCTGGACAGCCATGATTGCTGGGTATGCGCAGCATGAAAAGTTTGTTGAGGCTCTTAACCTCTTTAAAGAAATGCAAGATGAAGGGATACAATCTGATAATATAGGATTTGCAAGTGCAATTAGTGCATGTGCAGGTATCTTTGCACTTAATCAAGGAGAGCAAATTCATGCTCAAGCATGTGTCTGCGGTTATTCAGATGATATTTCAGTTGGTAATGCACTTGTTGGTCTATATGCTAGGTGTGGGAAAGTACGACAAGCATACTTTGCTTTTAATAAAATATTTGCTAAAGATAATATATCATGGAACTCATTGATATCTGGTTTTGCACAAAGTGGACATTATGAGGAGGCACTGAGTGTATTTTCTCAAATGAATAAAGCTGCACTAGAAATGAATCCATTCACATTTGGCCCTGCAGTTAGTGCTGCTGCGAATGTTGCTAACATTAAACTTGGGAAGCAGATTCATGCCATGATTTTAAAAACTGGCTATGATTCAGAAACTGAAGTCTCTAATGTTTTGATCACACTATATGCAAAATGTGGTACCATTGAAGATGCTAAAAGACAGTTTTTTGAAATGCCCGAGAAAAATGAGGTTTCTTGGAATGCCATGCTTACTGGTTATTCTCAACATGGTCATGGATTTGAAGCATTAAGCCTTTTTGAGGATATGAAGCAGCTTGATGTATTGCCAAATCATGTAACCTTCGTGGGAGTCTTATCAGCATGTAGTCATGTGGGTTTGGTTGATGAGGGAATTAGCTATTTTCAATCAATGAGTGAAGTTCATGGTTTGGTGCCAAAACCTGAACATTATGCATGTGTTGTAGATCTTCTTGGGCGGTCTGGTCTTTTAAGCCGTGCAAGGAGATTTGTTGAGGAGATGCCAATTCAACCGGATGCAATGGTGTGGAGGACCCTTCTAAGTGCTTGTATTCTTCATAAGAATATTGATATTGGAGAGCTTGCGGCAAGTCATCTTCTGGAACTGGAACCTGAAGATTCAGCAACCTATGTTCTACTTTCAAATATGTATGCAGTGACTGGGAAATGGGGTTGTAGGGATCGGACAAGGCAAATGATGAAAGATAGAGGTGTGAAAAAAGAGCCTGGTCGTAGCTGGATAGAGGTTAATAATTCAGTTCATGCATTTTTTGCTGGTGATCAGAAACACCCTCATGTTGATAAGATATATGAATATCTAAGTGATTTGAGTGAAAAGGCAGCTGAAAAGGGCTACATTCCACAGACCAATAGCCTTTTGAATGATGTAGAACGACGTCAAAAGGGCCCAACACAAATTATTCACAGTGAAAAACTGGCAATTGCTTTTGGATTGCTTAGTTTGTCTAGCTCTAGTCCTATCCATGTTTTCAAAAACCTACGTGTTTGTGGTGATTGCCATAATTGGATTAAGTATGTCTCTAAGATTTCAAATCGAGTGATTGTAGTGAGAGATTCATATCGCTTTCATCATTTTAGGGATGGTATTTGTTCATGTAAAGATTACTGGTAAGATGGCAGAAGATTCACTAAAATGAAAGAGTCCACCTAGAATTGCAGGAGAGAACAAAATTTATGACAAGTGTTGCAGAATATTTTTCACGGTCACCTATGTCATTGGTAAGAACTCTAACATGAAATATTTGGATAGATATTAGGAGAAGAAAAAGTGACTTCATACTTTTACAATAATGTTCTTCAATTTCTACACCTTTACTTCATCTGAATCAGATTCTTGAGTACCTTGGTATGTCTTGTATTGAATCAACACTATATTAGTTACACTATATTAGTTATCTTTTTCAGTATGTAATGAAACCATGTTTCTGTATCCTCCTTTTCAGGTGAACAATATTAGCTGCAGTGAGCTTTTCACTGCATGAATTTTTTTTGACCCATTTATCATGCTTGGGTGGTTTCGCCCACAATGCTTGAGCTTTCTCTTCCATGAAAATTAATATTCAAAATGGAGGATCATATGACAATATTGGAGGTATTGCTATTGATTCTTCTAGGACACTTAAATGGATCACCAGCTTTTGATTTCTGTGGAAACAATTTGCTGAATATTTCATTTTTGCATAAAAGTGAAAGTGACCTTCAAGAATACAGAGTGGCTAATAATTTAATTTTATATTGGTATCCAGAGGGGGAAGCTAGTGGAAAAACTTGGTTAGAATTTAGAAATGAAGATCGTTTCTTCTTTTCCTTGTGGTTATGTGCTCTATTGAGCCTCAGTCTGAAGTCCATTGACCATTTTACTGCCTGTTTACCAACAATCAAACATAAAATGGCATAATCTTGCCCTCATTTTCATGAAGATCACTTTTGAATGCCAAAAGATTAGTGGCAGGAAGACAGAGTCATTGACAGTGTTAACAGAGTTATTGATGGAGTTGTTAATGAAAAGAACTAAGTGGTTGGATGTTAAATGCTAGAGGACCAAAACAAAACAAATAAAGTGAGAGGACTACATCATTATTATTGTGTAAAACAAAAGGAAACAAAAATAAAAAACCAACCCAGAAAGCCAAGTTGTGAAGATGGAACAACGGCTCTAACTTGAGGTTAAATTATTTAGTTGTTACTTCTTTTATAACAATCTTATAATTATATTCAAATTGTGATTCACTGCATTGTCTGAAATTTGTGTTGGGTTTTCAGTGCAATATTTTTTGCAATGGCTTGTGACTTTGTCTTAAAATTATCCGCAGGTATGTTACGTGAATTTCTGAGAACACTTTCTTTAGAACACTTTATTTAGTAGTGTTCTACGGCATGACCAACCAACTGCCATCATCCTATCATTACACATTATGTAGTCATATCCCTTTTGGGTTCTTTTGAGGCTTTAAAATTTAAATTGTATATGGGCTTGTGATTTTGGAAGGCTACACATATTACCTTTTGCAACACAGGATTTAATATAAGTATCGGTTGGCTGATTTTCAAGATGTATTTAACAAACTAGTACGTACTACTTATAGTGGATCAGTGTTGTGTCATGCATGTTGCAATTATATGCTTCAACATTGAAGCTCTAGTAATTTCATTGAAGTTATTTGTTCTCTCACTTTTTGTTGAGATGTGTTAGAATAGGTAATCTTAAATGGACTTTATTGAAAAGCTGCAATGTGCTTTGTGTTGTATACTTAGTGTCCATATGCGACCTTTCTTATTCTTTTTTCTTTCCTCTCATTCATTGTATCCGAACTTCCAATAAATATGAGGAACCTAAGAGAAGGGAATTAAGCTCTCTAATTCATTTTTTGTTCTTTTATATTCATCTCCAGTTGGCATTAGAAAGGGTCAATCCCGCTCTGCTTATTATTGTCCACCGTCATCCTCCATCGCCCTCCGTTGCTGTTGTACGACAAACACCTAGTCTGTTTTGTCTCATTGAGATACAAAAATTCTTCTGTATTTTATTGTCGTTCGCCGCTGTCTGCCATCATCTGCCACCGTTTGCTGTCGTCAACCATTGGATTTGGTGCGTCTTGTGGAGCAACATCCACCCCTCTTGGTCACGTCCTCTAAATCTTTACCACGCCCTGCACGCGCAACTTTGTGAAAGCCATGTGCCATCTTCCACTCATTGGGGCAATTCCGTGTTTCCTCTACAAGGCTCGCTAGATCTCCTTGTCCCTGTTTTGCCCCCTGTTTCTCCAGTTTCAGCCTTGGTTGAGAGGCTTCTCTCTCCTTTGTCTCTTGGGCTTCGTCTTCTCACTCTCTCTCTCTCATACACTTCCTATACCACTATTGCTGTCTTTTACAGTTGGCACTAGTTGTGGTGGCTAAAATTCTGATTGTTGAAGGATTCATCTTTCAATCGGCCTTCCTTTACTCAAAGTGGGAGAATTGGACACACTTGAAATATCTGCTTCTCCATACATGGTTTTCATAAGACAACAAACATCTTTCAATCTAATAAGGTTGAACCACAATTTACCAATGAGGAATATCTCTGGTCTGTTTTGTAAACTGCATCGCTCTCTCTATGGTCTGTAGCAATCTCCATGTATTTGATTTGGAAAGTTAAACCGCATCGTTCAATCCTTTGGATAGCAACGCAGTGAGGCAGATGATTTTGCTAAGGTATGTAGTGCTTGGTTATGAATACTTGATTCAAGTACATAAAGAACTAAAAATTCTAAGTATTTTCAGCTCTATGATTAAATCGACCTTATATTTGCAATGCTAAAATATAATCATGTTTTTAAGGAATTAGTCTCTAATTGTCAGCTGAGATATCTTAAAAGAAATGTATGATGATACAATACTTGTATATATGTCTTTATTTGTTTTCTCTCATGAGGATTTTTCTATGGTGAGTTAGGTATGGAGAGAATGCAGAAGAGGTGGGACAGTTGGCTGATTGGACATGTCAGAAGTGTCGAGGCTTTTGCAACTACAGCATGTGCCAATGAGTTTCTTTTCATTTTTTTCTATTTGTGTTTTTAGTTGGTATCGTGTCCATGAGTTAATTATGAAATAGAAGTAATGTTTGTAGGAAAAAATGAGGTGAGGAGCCTACAGGTCCCTCATATCTTAAAGCAAATCAATCTGGTTTTAACTCGGTTGCGGAGATGCTTGCTTTTCAAAAGGCTTCAGAAGCTAGTGTGAAAAAAAATATACTATTTTTATATTTGTTTCCTTTCAAGAATAGCCTGTCTCCTTTCCGAAATTTCCTATGATTGACAGATTTGGTTAAAAATAATCTCTTATTTAATTGTGCATATTCATGATAAGATAATGATGATATGAGCGAAAATGTGTTGAATTTCAACTTATGATAAGTTATTGATAAGATGACCTTATGATTGGTGGTTCATGTTCTTTTTTGTAATTTCCCGTAAGAGCTTGAAAGACATCTCTCGAGGAAACTTATGAAGGAATATTTATCAAATGCAAATGATGTCACTAAAGTTTGCAACAAAGATGATGGTTGTCATAATGTCGTTGTCACGTTCGAAGGAGAAATAGCAAGGTTCCCAAATGTTGGTACAAGCTTAGAGATTGAGGAGCAAAATTATTTTGCCCCCTAGCATGGACTTAAAAGAAATATTTGGCATTGGGTTACCAACCAAAGATGTTGATAATGCATTGCAACTTTTAGAATTTTGCAAAGGATTTGGAAAGGTATGGTTTTTCACGTTAACAATTTTTCCTAATGTTTTGTTTGATGAATTGCAATTCATTGTTGCATTGAATAGTTTATTGTCTAAATAAACATAATTGCCAATCCTTTAATGCTATGGAGTGCTATTACAAACGTATTAAATTATATACTCTAAAAGTGGTATTATTGTTACAAACATAATTCTTGTTTAACAGTTACGACGTCGCAGTCATTCACAGTATATTTATCAAGTGTTTCTTCACATCTATTTCTGTGTGTAATTTTAATCAGGCTCTTGATCTCAAGAAAGGAGAAGTTGAAGTCATCTTAGAAGAACTAGTACGTAAACAAAGTATGCAAGGATAAAATACTTTAGAGATTCAATTTCATACCAAAGTGTTGGCCTTGATCCGTAACGATTTAGGAAATTAGTAAGTTATCCCTTACAACTTTTGTTTGATGTTTTACGGGTAATTAATTTTTCTATGACATTCTTGAATTAAAGTTGCATATAGATGACTTTAGCGTAGGTCTCCATCCTTACCTAGTAGGAACGAAAGTAGTTAATGGTTCAAACATCTGAAGGATTTAATTATGGAATATTGTCATATACTAAATTATTCTCCTTTGGATTGGCTTCCAGAAGGCATCGATGGATATTATAAATTGGATTTTTCTAACCAGTTTAAACTGATCATTTTTCTTTGTGACGAAACTTTGAACACTGAGTATATTTCCAGTCCAATTATAATTTTTTTTTTTTGTGTATTCTTCTTTTTCCTTATCACCCTCACCCCTATATCCTTCTCTTTTTGTCTCTTTTTTTTAAATATTTCTTGTCTTAGTATCATTTAAAATAGCTAGAAACTTAATTAATATGTCGAGGAAACTGAGGATTTATATTCAGGAGGAAGATTCAAGGCATGCAAAACAAGTGAAAGAAGCAAAACTTAAGGTTGTTACTACAAAGGAGAAGGTAATAGAAAGATATTATGCTCTTGGTGGGTGGATTATGCTCGCTATTACATTGTGCTCACAGTAATTATTTTTGCATGTTATGTATAGTTAAAGTGTCTTAAGCAAAAGGTGTATAAGGAGAATGCAAAAGTTGTTCTTTCAATTTTGTCTCCTTTTCCAATAGATGACTATGATGCTCTTCTTACAAAGATAAGAAGTAAATTTGATTTGATGATTGTCTCCTTTTCCAATAGATGAGTATGATGCTCTTCTTACAAAGATAAGAAGTAAATTTGATTTGATGAAGCGCACATAGGGATGCTCAAGTTGGAGGGAATAATTCTAAAAGGTGTGTCGTGGTTACTCATGAATTATGCGTCATGTATGTTATCTTTCCTAAAGATTGGGTAGATATTGTTGCTTTATATTTTGTATGATAAATGCTTTTGCAATTGAAAGATTGGTATTTGTTCATCTAATGTTGAAGAGAAAAGTGATTCTAATACTACAAAATCAAGCCTAGGTTTTTGAACAATAAGGTAATGCATTTTAGAAATTGAAAAGTTACATAGGTTGATATGTTGTTATGTTACAAGGTAACTCTCAAAATCCATTCACATAAGAGAATGTGGAAATTATACAAAAGTAAGAAATTTGTTTAATGGTATTAATGGTGATGATGTGTTTACTCTTTCTTTTTCAGTTTGTGCCTTTGCACTAGTAGAAAAATGACATTTCACGGTAGGGTATCACCGCGGTTAACAGAGAACCACATTGAAAAGAAGCGCGATGACATTTTTGAAATTAAGTGCAATGATACCACCGCGGTTGTTTCCAAAACTGCGGTGGTAGGCACACAAATATTAAAAAAAATTGTTGCAGGGAGATATCACTGCGGTTGTTTCCAGAACCGCAGTGGTAGGCACAAAAATAATTTGTCTATTTAGGGTTCAGGATAACCGTAAGGAAGAAAGCGGTGGTAGGCACAACAATCGAAGAAAGTTGCTAAGGAATAAGAGAAACGTAACCTCCTCTTCCTCTTCCGCTAGCCTCTCCTCTTCCGCTCCCTTCACCACTCCCCCTTCCTTCTTCTCCGCCTTCTTCGTTCTCCTCCTCTTTCACATTCTCCTCATACTCTTAACCTTGTCCTACCTCATGGTCGTACTCAATGATCCTAGTTCCGTCCCTCACAACTGGAGACACCACCAACAACTTCGCTCCAGTTTCGATTTGGATACAACACCCCTAACGCCCTCTCCCGCCTATTGCTCTCGATGCCAAAATGGCAAGTTGCTGTGCTACCACCATTGCTCTATTTGCAAGCAACTTTCTCACTTTCAAACTCTCTTCCTCCTTCTATTATTCACCATCGCCACACCATTTTCTCCTCTCTTTAGGCCAAAGGTGTGTTTTGAAGATGGATCATCATTGTATTTGGGTTGTCAAGTGTGTTGGGGCACGTAACTACAAGTATTTTCTCTTATTTTTGGTAAATTTGTTTCTCTTATTCCTTTGATTTGATGTGAGTTTCTCGTTTCTCATTTTTTTATGGGAAGCAGATTAATTTTTTCTTGATTTTTGAATTTTTATGTATATTTTTATTATTTGGCTGGATGATTATTGAACAAGTGATTTGATACTAATTTAATTTAATGTTCAGGAAAAAGCTCCCTTCATTGCTAGGGTTGAGAAGAAGAAAGAAGAGTACGAGAAGAGTATCTCAGCCTATAATTGGGGCAGCAGTGAATAGCTGTTGTTATTTAAAAAAAAAATTGACTTTACTACCGCGGTTGTAGTAAGAACCGTAGTGGTATGTTATATTTTCAATCGTGGTTATACAAGTGCAATGATATCTCTAGTACTTTTTCAAGCGATTCGGTCTATCGCGGTTCCAGAGCCATGGTTGTAAGTCTTGTATAATTTTTACTAGTGTTGTTTTTTGATGTTATGGTACATTTGAATGATTAAATCATGAAACAAAGACAAGCACAAATTAACCAAGAGTAAACACATCATCGTCATTGTCATCATTGTACCATCAACCAAATTTCTCAACTTCACATAATTTCCACATTCTACATTTAGTTTCTTTTTCTATGTCCAACACATATCAATATATCAAAGATAAACATAAGTAAGAAAGAATTAAAGGGATTTGAAATAACTTTCTACAACAATATTAAAGATTACAAGAATATCTCCTTCAACTTTTTGACAATCAAAAAATTGTTCCAGTGTTCATAATCAAGAATATTCTTCAAGCCTAAACAATACAAACAACATCAATATAACAATTACACATTTCTTATAAATAATATTTGGTGTCAAATAAAGCAAAAACAGCTTAATGTCATGTTTTTAGTTTCAAAGAGAGATTAAGAATTTTGTAAAAAATGACATTATGTACCCAATCAAAAGTGATAAAACAAGTTTTGTCTACTTTTCTATCATAAGAGTGTATGTGCTGATAAACCTCTACAATTTAGTTTTGAGAAAATCATTTTATTTAGAGTCTTTTAAAAGCATAAACGATTATACATTAGCCTGGCGAGTATCAACGCTTCTCTTCTAGAATTGACCTACTTTTAATAACAACATCAACATTAAGATAGGACCCAACCAGGACTCATTTGCATAATTTTGTTACAATGATTGTCTATCCAATAAATTTATTTACTTTGTACCTTTAGTGACATTCCATAAATGCAAAAGAAAAGTCATATATTAACATAACTCACCATTCAGATATCCATTGAGAAGATTAAAATATATTGTCCAAACTGTAGGTGTACGAAACAAAAAGATCAGCACTTCTGTATTACATGAAATCAATGAATTAAAATTTAATGTGAATCCCACACTTAGACCAACCACACCAAATAACTCCTGACACCATTAACTATCCTAAGAATAAACAACCCATCAACGAGTTACAAAATTATGTTATGAGGGCAAAGACAACCATTCAAAACATTGAATCAATATAAGCATTATAGTACAAGATATTAAAATCCAAAATTGTCATAATTGTATTGGTATTGTTGAAATAACAAGTGCAGTTTATTAGAAAAATTAGACCGTAAGTTTCAAAGTAACTACTACAGTCCATAATTTTTTCCAAAAAGGAAAACATTGAAGTTGTTTGTTCCGAGAAAATCATTTTTGTTTCCAAGAGACAAACAAAATTTTAGATATATACAGTCTGTGAAGCATGCTGGCAGGAGTTTTGCATACTGCCGAAGAGACCGGTCAATGACATAATATTAACAATACTGCAGAAGAGACCACTCAATGAACTTTTATAAAAGTGTTTTCACTTAACTTTGCCAATTAAAGAAGTTTTAAAGCAGACTTTAGTTTATTGGAGAAACACAGTCCATTTTGACTACTTTCTTTCTTTCTCTACAGATATTTAAATTGAAATTAATTCAAACAACACTACCAAAGTACTTATTAGATAAGTGTTTATGATGTAAGCATTCATGTACAAGTTAATCTAACCTTGGCTGAAATATAAAATAAATTATTTCTTCCAAACTCATCCAAGGTTCGGTTTGTTCCATTTCATATATTCATAAAAGGGAAACACAGATTTGAAACTAGGAAAAAAATACTTTTGAAACCCTAAACACAAATATGAATGGATCCCACATGAATAAGATGTTAATGGCTTCACTTTACAACAGTCAACTACATAGTTATATGTCTTTGACACAAGCCTGCTAGAATAAATAATATTTTATCTTAAATAAATATAAAGTTGCTCTATATAAGTTGCACATCAAGATCTGGTGATGCATGCAATGTTTTTTTTATAAGCTCTGATGCATGCAATGTGAGAGTTCTTCTAAACTCATTATAGGATTTGGTCTTTCCAATTCATAGATTGATAAAACAGAAAGACAGATCTGATTCCAATAAAAAAAGAAAATAAGTTGAACTATACAATAAATTACTTTTTTAAACTCATTTTAGGATTCTGTCGGTTCCAGTTTATAGATTGATTTATAAAAAAGGAAGACAAATCAGATTTCCAATAAAAAAAGAATATCATTGAAACCAATTTGAACCAATATGGATTCCAGATGCATAAGCTGTAACGGAGTTGAACGAAGAACTAGTAACCGCAGAAGACGTATCTACGAAGAATGCAATGTTTTTTTCTTTATCAGCTCTGATGCATGCAATGTATGTGAGAGTTCTTCCACAGATAAAGGAAAAAAAATACCATTGAAACTAGTTGCACAGCTGAAGACACCACTAGACAGTAGTTCGGCACAAGACCCTAACTACACTAAACATTAATGCCTCAGCTTCCTTTTTCTTCTTCTTTGAAACTTATTTTACAATGTACCGTAATAAATAAACATTGAAAAATGTGTCACATATATTTATTTTTTTTAATAATAAAACAGCATATTTACTCTCTTTAAGAATACTCTAATAATTACTTAAAATTATAAAATAATATTATTTAAAATTAATTTAAAATTTTAATAAATATAGATTTAATAATAATAATAAAATTATAAATAATAATTTTAGAATTTAGTCAATAAAAAAGGAAGATAGATCTAATAATAATAAGAAAAAAAATACCATTGAAATCAAGCTCATCTAACCAATTGTCATCCGCATGTGACACAAAATAAACAAGTTAAAGAAGGAAATAAAAAAACAGTAATTGCACTTGCTTCAGCTGCTCCTTTTTCTTCTTTTTTGAAAATTGTTTTAAGAAGTTTGGTGAGATGAAATATAGGTAACAGGGTGAATAGATATAAAGAACAATGTCACCTATATTTAGTTTTTTAATATTAAATCATATTATTTTCTTTTCCTTTATTAATAAGAAGTGAACTCTAATAATTATTAAAAATTATAAAATAATAATATTTAAAATTAATTTTAAATAATAAATATAAATTTAATAATATTAAAATTATCAATAATAATGATAACCCTAATAATAATATTAAAAATAATAATAGTAATGACAACAATAAATTTATAAAGTAATAATAATACACGATAAACGACATGTTAAATGTTAGTATACATACATCATTTTCGATAAATAACGTTTTTAACCTTTAAAAAATTTTAAAAATAAAATCTTAAAATATATATTAATTTCAGAACTAATTTATGTTTTAGAATGATTTTAGATCAATTAATTCAGATGTTTTTATTTATAATAAAATATGTATTTTATAAGTTTTAATTAATTGTTTTGTCTTTTTCTAATTTTAATTAATATGATTTTATTTTTAAAATTTATATTTTTTTAATTAATTTTAATTATCATAAGTAAATATTTCTCTATTTTTATCATTTTGTGAATTATAATGAATTATATTCTTTTTAGGATATCATACTAGCCAGTAATAATCATTTTATAAATAATTGGTTATTTTAAATTTAACAATAATCTTCAAGATATGTAAAATTTAATTTAAATTGATTTTGCAATATTAAAACATGTTATGATAATGATTGATAAAGTAAATTTTAAATAATGCATCTAGGATAACAAAAAGTATATATTTTCGTTATTGAAACAAGTGTTATGTAAATGTAAATTATTTTTATAATTTATTATGAAGTGACAGACCGCTAAGAATATTAAGAGGTGATGTTTTTATTATGTGATGCCATACTTTTAACATTTTATTATAAACATTTCAAGTTAAAATAATTTGCATTTACAAATTTGTGAAATAAACATAAAAATTATATTTTAAACAATCACATGATGTGGGATAAGTTTTATATTTTTCTCTCTTACTAGTACATGCATATAAGTGCATATAGTCTAACAATATTTAAATTTTTTTACAATAATTCTCAAAAGTATCTTTTTTAATTTATTGTTATAACTAACTTTCTTTATTGCTGATAAATTTTAAGCATTGATTGTCTGGATTTCCTATTAGATTAGTTAGGAGACTACTTAAGGTTAACTTTTCCTTATTATATTATCATCTCTTTGGTGTTAGATAGTCTAGCACTATGTTAGGTGGTCAACACTGAAATTCTTTTAATTTGCTCATGAAACGACTATGGTCAATCCTCTGTAATTCTTACTTGATTTAGAGCAAATTTCCTTTAAACATTTTGTCAATATCTTTTAAAGTATATTCAACTATTATAAGTTGGATTCAATTATTATTAGTTGGTATCTGGAACAAAATTTGGAAACAAAATATCTAAAAGAAATTAAGAGATGGAAAATCTACAACTTTACTAGAAAGAATAAATTTCCAAAATTAATCTTTGGCACATAAGCAAACATTTGATAATTGCAAGAATAGTATATAAGAATTAAAATCTAAGTTAATTTCTTGAAGAAAATGAGATTATAAATAGAGGTTGGAGACGACATGAAGGACACATTGTTGCATACCATAAATTCTAGCTTTATTTTCTTTTGTAATTTTTGTGCTTTCGTCATGGAAGGCTAAATACCTTTTGGTTGATTCTTTTGTGATTTCACACTGAATTTGAGGATTCTGCTTAATAAAGTTTTGTTCTTTACATCCTCTGTAACAATTGTGTTATATTGTTGGTCTTTTTAAAGTCTACGTTTTTTTTAAAATGTATTTGTTTTTGAATGTTTGTTGAGAATTCAATTATTTTTCCTTAATTAAAGTTCTTAGTTAATTCGATTATTCTTAATCAATTTCTTGTACACTCAATCAAGAGATAAAAGATATACATCTCATTGAATATACGCTTAAAGAACGAGATATTGAATATATCATTAGACTGTTTTATTGATAAGATTCTATTTAATTTAATTAAAGCTTGTTTGATTTAGTTCAAAACTTTGAAGATAATTGAAGGATAATAACCTTAAAAAAAACCAAGGAAGAATTTTCTAAGAAAGGACTTGAGAGTCAACCTATTTTTTTTTTATTTTTAAATAATCTATTTTAATTTCTTACACAAAAATCCTCAAACCCCCTCTTTAGTTTATGTTATTAAACATTAATTGACTGAATTTACTATTAGATTTACTAAAAGATCACTTGGGTTAACTTTCTCTTATCTATACTATCATCTTTTTCGCGTTAGATAGTCTGCCACTCTAGTCAATATTATCATTCTTTTAATTTGCTCATGAAATGACTCCTTTAAATAGTGAAAGTAATAAAACAAAAGAAAAAAAATAAAAAAAAAACAATATTTTCTAACTAGAGTTGTATCATAGCTTCGGCATAAACAAAGGTTATTATTTTAAACTTTCTAGACAAATCCAACTTGTAATATCTATTGATGCCTTCATGAAGTCAATCCAAATGAAAATCATCTAGTATATAATAAAATTTCATAATCAATGCTACTAAAGTTAATTCCTACTTTAAAGTATTAAACCAAACTTTACAGTTTTAATTTATACTTTAAACTATTTTATTTGTCTTTTAAAATATTAAATACCAATTTAAAACTATAATCACTACTTTGAAAATATTAATCCTTATTTCACATTTTAAAATCATATTAAGAAAATATTAAATATTAATTTAAAAATATAATCTGTAGTTTTAAATTTAACTTCTTGCTTTAAAATATTAAACCTATATTTTTTAAGTAACTTATATAAAATATATAAAAAATTATAAGTATAAACTGAGTTATTAGAGTCAACTGTTCAAAGTTTAATATGTAATTTAAGATAGTAGTAATCTTAGTTTAAAATTTTAATTATCTACCATTTCTTTACCTCACCAAAACATCACTAGAAAACATAATTAATTTTGAATTAATACAATTCAACATTAAACTAAAAATTTCTGCAAACATACATAGTAAGTAACTCTTTTAAAAATATTTAGTATAATCAATTATAGGTTGTGATTTTGTCAAACTTTTCCAAACGCATTTTAATAGAGCTTTTATAAAATCAACCTTACTTTCATGTATAGAGAAAATAACAAGCCATAAACTCACTACACTACAAAACAACATCCCAATCTCATCACATATTAGGTATGATCATGATCAAATGAGGGACATAAGGAATGCAACATATTCTTTATGAGATAATGCTTGTAATAACAAAAATGTACCTTCAATAGATGGTCAAGAAAGAAGAATAACATCACATTAAAATAGCACTTACGTTCTAACATGGGTGGAAGGTAAGCAATTTTACAACGAGTGACCTTCACTCTTGCTTTTCCACAAATGCTAAATGCTTTGGTATTGTGGTAGCTAAAGTTATTAATATAGTTTTACAAACAATATTATCACTATCTTTACAGAAACTAAGTAGTCAATGTTTGCAAAATAAGATAACTTAAATTTAATCAAGATGACTAAATAATAATATTAATTTATGATGTGTTTTGTCAAGATAAGAGAAGAATTATGTTTTTACATGTATTCTAAATGACAATATAGAAACATAAGTGTAACTTTTAACTAAATTTTTCTTGTGATGGTGACTTTCACCCCATGTCATGCCTCTCAAGCATGGAAAGTGTAAGTAGGGTGAACTGATAAATTTTTCATCATTCCGACTAAAATAAAAATAAGTGAATCTAAACTCATACAAATTCATTCAAAATTATCTTTTTCTAAGTCTACAATATATTAATAAAAACAAACAAAGGTCATGAGTGGAAACCCCTTTCATAACACTTTTTTTCTTTTAAGATCTGAACTTGTTTTTAACAAATTTTACTAATGAAAGGATTGACATGTTAATTAAAAATCAATTTGCAAACTTCATTACAATTTTATTACCATTATGTATCTCACTCTATTCTTAATATTTTTTAGGCTTAGATAAATTTTAGGTACCAAATATATGACTTTTTAACATCCATTATCTTTTTTCTTAAATTAAATATCTAATAAATTGTAAATTTACCTTTCTAAAAAATATTTATTTATACTTTATCTTTACTTTAATGTTGATTCTTTGAACTTATGTTCAAAATATATTGAAAATTCCTTATTCGTGTATTTACTTAATTTTTTTATATAAAAATTAATATTTTTTTAGTATTTTGTCATCATACACAATTAAAGAAAATGAATGGAGACATCAGTTGTAAAAAAGACTAAGATCAAAACATTTAACTTAGAAGCTACTCTTCCAAAAGTTATTGGGTACTTAAAAAAATAAAAATGGTGCACATATTAACACATAAAAATTCAGTAAACTTATTTTTAATTAAAAATATTTTTTACACAAAATTAAATTATATCGTTTTTAAATTTTTTGATATTATAATATTTTACAATTTGCAGAGAAAGCTTATAAATAATGGTCTTTGATTTTATTTTCTTATATAGCAAATTAATTTATATTTATTTGGGTGCCAAACGGGATTTAATTTCTTTTAATATTTTGGGATTATTATTATTTTTTAAAATGTGAAATAGGTAGATTCTAAATTAAATTAAAACAAGAAACCTTAAAAATTATATACTCATTTAATTGTGCAGATTCATGATAAGATAACCGGAATCTCCGGTCTCCTTTCTGAAAGTGGTTAAAAATAATCTCTTATTTAATTGTGCAGATTCATGATAAGATAATGATGATGATAAGATAATGATGATATGAATAAAAATGTGTTGAATTTCAACTGGATAAGTTATTGATAAGATGATCTTATGATTGGTGTTTGATGAATTTTTCCTCTTGTTTTGTTTGATGAATTGCAATTCATTATTGCATTGAAAAGTTTATTGTCTAAATAAACATAATTGGCAATCCTTTAATGCTATGGAGTGTTATTACAAACGTATTAAATCATATACTCTAAAAATGGTATTATTGTTACAAACATAATTCTTGTTTAACCTTTACGACTTCACAGTCATTCACAGGATATTTATCAAGTGTTTCTTCACATATATTTCTGTGTATAATTTTAATCAGGCTCATGATCTCAAGAAAGCAGAAGTTGAAGCCATGTTAGAAGAACTAGTACGTAAACAAAGTATGTATGAAAAAAATACTTTAGAGATTGAATTTCATATCAAAGTGTTGGCCTTGATTCGCAATGAGTAAGTTATCCTTTACAACTTTTGTTTAAAATTTTGTCGGTAATTAATTTTTCTATGACATACTTGAATTAATGTTCTATATGGATGACTTTAGCGTAGGTCTCCATCCTTACCTAGTAGAAACGGAAGTAGTCCATGGTTCAAACATCTAGAGGATTTAATTATGGAATATTATCATAAACTAAATTATTCTCCTTTGGATTGGCTTCCAGAAGGCATCGATTGATATTATAAATTGGATTTTTCTAACAAGTTTAAACTGATCATTTTTCTTTGTGACGAAACTTTGAATACTGAGTAAGTATTTCAAGTCCAATTATAATTTTTTTTGTATTCTTCTTTTTCCTTATCACCTTCACCCCTATATCCTTCTCTTTTTATCTCTTTTTTTAAAATATTTCTTGTCTTAGTATCATTTAAAGTAGCTAGAAACTTAATTAATATGTCGAGAAAACTGGGGATTTATATTTAGGAGGAAGATTTAAGGTATGCAAAACAAGTGAAAGAAGCAAAACTTAAGGTTGTTACTACAAAGGAAAATGTAATAGAAAACAAGGTATTATGCTCTTGGTGGGTGGATTATCCTCGCTACTACATTGTGCTCACCATAATTATTTTTACATGTTATGTACAGTTAAAGTGTCTTAAGCAGAAGGTGCATAATGAGAAGGAAAAAGTTGTTCCTTCAATTTTGTCTCTTTTTCCAATAGATGAGTATGATGCTCTTCTTACACAGATAAGAAGTAAATTTAATTTGATGATTGTCTCTTTTTTCAATAGATGAGTATGATGCTCTTCTTACAAAGATAGAAGTAAATTTGATTTGATGAAGCGCACATAAGGATACTCTAGTTGGAGGGAATAATTCTAAAAGGTGTGTCATGGTTACTCATGAATTATGCATCATGCATGTTATCTTTTCTAAAGTTACTTTAAATTATATGTGAACTTTTTGATATCATTTGTTGTTTTTTGTTTAGGATCGTGGAGTATTGAAATTAGTCTCTCATGGAAGAAAAGTTAACAATTTTGGTCTTTCTCGGGTTGAGGTATTTGCATTGATTGTTAATAGCAGATTGTTGCCTCTATGCAACATGTGTTATGAGGTAGCGGATAAGGGCCTCATGTGCGGATTTGTTGAGAGATGGCATCAGGACACAAACACATTCCATATGCCGTTTGGTGAGATTTCCATCATTTTGGATGACGTGTCCAGTCTACTCCACTACCTATTATGTGGCAGTTTCCGATATTTGATTGGTTAGACAATAATGGAGTCGTTCCTGTGATGTGGGAACTATTAGGCGTTCCTAATGGTCTTGCTAATGCCACTTTGCGTGATGGCCATGGCAATGTCGTGCTACTTAGTTGTTTGAGAGATCACTACAACACATGTTGTGAGAATGAAGACTGGGAGTTTGCTGTAAGGGCATATTTGTTGCATCTAATTAGATGCACAATTTTTGTCGATAAAAGTGCGACATTTGTATCCATTTCTTATCTGCCACTATTTCACGACCTTGGGATGTGTGTGGTTATGCCTGGGGAGCAGCTGCTTTAGCACACATGTATGACAAGCTAGGAGATGCTTCTCTGGCTGGGACCAAACAATTGGGCGTTTTTATCACTCTGTTATAGGAACATATTTTATTACCATTAAAGTAATTAACAACTTATATTTTATTACCTCTAACTTTATTTATTATTGATAGGCATGGATTTACGAGCACTTTCCATCTATGGGAAGTAGGGATGTTGCTCCAAGTTATAGCGAAACACTTCCACTGGCTTCTCGGTATGTGGTCAGTCGACATCCATCTAGGTTGGTTGATGTCAGAGAACAGTTAGATGGATTGACCCTGATGTCATCTGGTGTCTCTACAATTCTCATAGAGTTAGTCGGCCTCTCGAGCCAATTTCTTTTTTTTTGGGTTTTCTCCAATATGGACATACCATCCAGATGCATCTTCCTAATCGTGTATTGAGACAGTATGGTTATCTGCAGACCATTCCATCTCCTCTTCTAGTGCAAGATATGGCAGCTTTTCACTCGATAAATGCACATTGGGTCCATTTGCTGATAATGTTGTGACTGCGTTGATACCTGCTGTGGGCTCGCATGCATGCATGGAGGACTATATTGCCTGGTATAGTCATGTATCACATCCATATCTCATTAGAGTTGATGATGAAGAAGATCGTCCCAGTCGTAGTCATAGTCATGTCATAGTCATAGTCATGATGACGATCAGCCAGCCTCCTTGTCACAGCAGCAGTCACATGTTTGTCCGGTATTTCATTACATTGACATTTTTTTGTTTGATTACATTTAATTATTTGATTACATTGACATTTTATTAAATAGGGTATATTTAGAAGGATAGCCACCCTATTACAGAGGGCAATTAGTTGTGGGGATACACATGAGGATACACGAGCTGCGCTTGCATTGGCTCGAACACATTCGAGTGAGAGGTGCTCAAGGGCAAGGGAGAGGGACTTCTAGTTCATAGGACTTTATTTAATGAATATGTATTTCGCACTATGTTTATCTATTAAGTATGTTGGTACTATGTTTATAGATTCAGTATGTTGGTACTCTATTTATATATTCAGTATGTTGGTACTTTGGTCATTATTATTATTTTGTTACTTTAATTATGTTGATCTAATCATAATGTTGCTACTCACTATAAATGAATCAAAACTCATACAATTTCAATATAAATGAATCAATCATATGCAAGATTAACATATGTTGTATTTAACCCTAACATGGAAACAAATAGTTGCATTATGCTAATATAATGAGATAGCCATAATTGTGCCTCTGCAAAATTGTGATTGGTCCACATCATGTCTACATTAGGTAAAGGATAACCGTCAACCAATTTAACTTGTAAATGAAATTCAAAATTAAATTAGCCAACATCACATGAATGGTTGGGCAATTTGTAACTTATAAAGAATACCTGTACAAAATGGTTCTCATAAACATGTCTTATGCATATTATCCGATGCTGACTAACATCAATAGAAGGTTGACTTTGTAACAAATCACCCTTGCTAGTTTACAAGATACACTTCAAATTCCTATGAGCTTGTTCAACCCTGCATACAACACACAAAATTAATTCAAATAAGAAAACTCTCATTAACATATAAATATACATTAAATATAACACCATACCTATTTGAGGTAGTATTGCCCATATGCATGACCTTGTTTGTCAAAACACTAACAAACTTTTCCTTATGAGGTTTAATCCAGGTCTTTTGCACATATTCCAAAAATATAGGCCATGCCAAACAAGCACTTTCAAATCCTTCAACACATTTATGAAATGCTTCATAATCAGTACAATCAATCACAGTTGTCCATGCTTTCATAACAACATCCCATACCTCCCTTGGATGAACAAGCATTTTACACTTGGCCTTTACATTCTTATTTATGTGGAACCTACATAGTAAGTTACAAGCTTCTGGAAAAACAACATCAATGGCATTCATCAGAGCCAGGTCCCTATCACTAACAATAACTATAGGGTACACATCTGCTCTCAAAAACAACCCTCGTAATCTTTGCAAAGCCCAAGTGAAATTGTTTTCACATTTAGTAGACATTAAAACAAATGCAGCTGAGAAAGTTAACCGTGTGGATGTAACACCTGCAATTTCAACCAGTGGAAGCCTATACTTATTTGTCTTGTAGGTGCTATCCATCAACAAGACATTGCTAAATGCGTTTAACAACTTCAAAGAATCAGGATGAGTTCGAAAGATATCACTTACAACTCCGGAGGACTCGTGACACCTATGCCAATGAATATAGTTATCACGCTCCAACAACAACATCAACTGTTGCATTTCAGTTCTTGATCCTCTAACCGATCTCTTGTATGTATATCTGGTATTATACAACTATTTCAATATTGTCACATTGTTTTCATTCTTCTCTTTCAGTGTAAGCAATATGTTTTTTGGTTTAACTCGACTCTTTGTCATGTCCACAACTAAAGCGTGTTCATCGGGTCGCAACCTACCAGCATAAGGGTGACCAACCAATGTATTAGCCAATTCATGGTTGTTGGAAACTGTTTTGGCTGAAATACAAGAGGGGGGTGAATTGGATTTCAAAACTTTTTGAAACAATTTGATATTTTTCAGTAAAATGCAATTCTGTTTCACAGACTGGATCTTTATTTGAATTTACTGAATCAGAACAGTTACATGAAACAGTAAGCAGAATCAAAAATCAATTCAGAACCCAGTCCAGTAATAATACAATTCAATACTCCAAACAAATATATCAGTATTTTATTACTTTATACAGAATTGATTATAGTAAAAGCGGAA
>Ga0209489_101627_pt1 | contig 46183 bp, 25 predicted proteins | sample SiratrowhiteBW_FD_187527 | JGI IMG/M metagenome (GOLD analysis project Ga0209489, IMG submission 187527) | Root nodule microbial communities of legume samples collected from California, USA - Siratro white BW (SPAdes) (version 2) | ecosystem: Host-associated > Plants > Roots > Nodule | place... | reverse complement strand
ATATATATATATATATATAAACTTGTAGGTAACATATTAAATAAAATTATTTTATACTAATTTTATCTTTTAAAAATATAAATATCTTCTGTAACGTCTAACTTTTAGGTTGAATCAAAGTTGCAATGATTTGTAAATAAAGTTTACATATATATATATATATATATATATATATATATATATATATAAAAATTTATAAATAAATAAAAAAAAGTCACAAAGGTGGTTCTTCACCATATGGTGATAGCACTAAGACCAAGACTATTCGTTGATAGTCTATGCAAGCAATCGACCATTGACCTGAACAAATTGAGAAAAGTGTTGCGAAGTTTATGTATCTTGAAGAACTTTGTGAGTTTTGGAGTTGGGTCTTGATCAAGAGCAGACCCGAGAAGCCCAAGGAAAAGGATAGGATGGGAAGACCACAACCATCCGATAAACCTTGGAAAAATAGGTTGTTGAGATTCCCTTATTACATCCCTTCAATGTTGACTAGAGTCGGATTTTGGAAAAGGTTTTGAATACCAACCTTATCTCAACCCCTTGGAAGGTGTTGTCACTATAAAATGTCAACATGAGTAAATATTGCATGTGTCATTGCAACTTTGACCATATTACTGAGGAGTGCTTGACATTGAAAGACAAAATTGAAAAACTAATTCAGATAGGTCACCTCTGAAGATTTGTACAACAAGATTATCATCCCGCACTCAACTTACCCGAGCAGAGAGAAGAACGACCCTACCGAGACCTTGAAAGATGGGATACTCGAGTAGAACCCTGTTGAGATGATTATAACAGATCAAGGCTAATGCGGAATTCCCAAGTCGGAGGTGCAAAATAGAAACCGAAAACGTCTATGATAATGGAAGAAAGACTTGGGTTATTGCTGGGAGAATCTAAGAGGAAAACACCAGGAAAATCTCAAACAATGATAACTGAGCCAAAACCTATACAAGAGAGTGATACCATCTTCAATCCAAAATGAATACAATAGATGTTCTTATATAGACTCAGTGGAAGATGAAGAGACAAATTCATTCCTTCCCTAAGTCCAAACTAAAAATAAAAAAATAAAAAAGAAAAATTGCATTTTTTTATATTTTTCAAATCACATCAAAGGCCAACTTTGTGTGCCATACAAACTAAGATGGACAAGTTGAAGAAGCTCTTCTTAAGAGAGTCATTAATACAATAGTTGAAGGTTTTCCTGGAAGAGAACTCTCGACTTCGACACGAAAAAGATACCTCCATATAGTACAATTTGTAAATGCAATTGCGACACTCAATCGATATGTCCCTTAACCTCCCGATCATTAAATATTTTTATAATAATAGTCAAAATAGAAAAGAATATAGATGATAAAAGAAGATAAATATTTTTTCCTAATAGTTTTTAGTTATAATGTATCATTTTATTGGGAAAGATAAATAGTGATAAAGGAGAATAATAGAGTGTTTGGCATAGCAAGTATACCATTCATGATGAAATATTTTTTCCTATTTGTGAGGATTTTAGCTTTAGATAATTTGAGTGGACTTGCGAAGTTTGAAGTGAGAAAATTATGTGTGAGTTGGAGAATAAATGAAGAATTTGCAAACATTGTGCGTAAATAATTATTTTGACCTGCTTATTTATTTGGTTTTTTTATTTTTAAAATTATAATTGTCAATTAACAAATAATATTTTTACATTAATTATTAGTTTTTAAGAAATAATTCATGTTCAATTTCTTAATTAATTATTTTGCAAAAATATATTTTTATTTTAAAATATATTTCAATGACAAATTTGCATATTAACCTATTTTCAATTCAATTAAATCAATTGCATATAACGAATATTTTTTCTACTCAAACCTATCTTTTCACCAAATCAAATTATCACGTTTTCTATTCGTTTTCTCTCTCCAAACTTAATAATTTTCAGTTATTCTATATGGTTTGATTGAAAAATAAGAATAGTGACAAACGAGAGTAATGATCTTTGGTATAGCAAATTTAATTTTTATAGGGAAACAATTGAGCATATTCGTGAGGATTTTAGGTATTTGGTATAAGTGATTTGAGTATATTTTTTCAACAATGTTTGAAGTGAGAAAATTAAGATGGAAAAAAGGTGAATAATTTGTGCGGATTGTGCGTAAATGATTGTTTGTTTATTTGTCTTTTAATTATTATTATTAATATTTTTACATTAATAATTATTTTTAAGAAATAATTCAGTTTGAAAATTTCTTAAAGTGTTCTTATTTATATTATTCTTTGTTAATAAAAAATAAAATAAAAATATATTTAGAATTAAGTTAATTAAGAAAGAAAATTAATTTTCACATCTTAGATACCTACATATTTTACTTCCAAATAATATGTCTTTTAATAAATATAAAAACTACTTTATTTATTTTCTTCTACTTTAATTTTAATTATTTAAATATTTTAAATTTAAACAAATAATATAAAAAAATAAATAAATTATATAAATAAAAATCATTAAAAATATATTAAATATAAAATATAGTAATTAAATTTTAATTTAGTAAAAGAAAATGAGATGATACTGTGTTTCTTTGCTAGTTTAAAATATAATAATTCTCTGAATTGATAATGTTTAGTTACATGTCTGCATACTTTGGTTTTATATATTTCATAGGTGTACTGTTTATTTAACGTATACATTTTTTTATATTAATTATTTAAATTCATTTAATATATATATATATATATATTTATATACACATATATAATTAATTTTAAATTTAATAATAATAAAATAACGTTTTGTACCATTAATATTTACAGAGTTCATTAAATCTTATTCAGTATTTGCAGTTGCCTTTTTAGACAATCCTTTATTTCCAAATAATATATCTTTTAATCGATATAAAAACCACTTTATTCATTTTCTTCTCCTTTATTTTGCTTTTACTTTATTTAAATATTTCAAATTTAAACAAAATAATATAAAAATAAATAAATTATATAAATAAAAATTATTAAAAATATAAAATTAATATACACAGTAATATGTAAAATAATAATATTATTATAGTAATTAAATTTTAATTTAATAAAAATAAGATGATAAAAATACATATTCATATATGTATTGTCACTGTGTTTCTTTGCTAGTTTAAAATAGAATAATCCTCTGAATTGATAATGATTGATTTTTTAGGTATGCCCATACGTTGGTTTTATATCTTTCATACCTGTACTATTTATTTAACATATACATTTCTTATATTAATTATTTAAATGTATTTAATATATACATTTATATACACATATATAATTAATTTTAAATTTAATAATAATAACATAACGTTTTGTACCATTAATATTTACAGAGTTCATTAAATGTTATTTTGTTCAATATTTGCAATGCCCTTTGATACAAAATCCTAAATTAAAAAATCTTAAATTTTTCAAAAAGACTATTTTATTTTACTGCATGTTGTTACCTTTTTTATTTAACATATACATTTTATGTTAAATATGTACATGAATTTATATTTAGGAATAATTAATTTTAAATTTCTTAAAGACAAATAAATTTAATAATATTTATTGAATGCATTGAACATTTTATTTCTTTTCAAAATTCAAAACCTAAAATTTTCTTAATAGAAATAATGCTAAATCTGATTATCCTTTCATGCTACTATACAGTCATATCCAGGTCCACAGTTTATCAAATTCATAAATCTGCTTTTTTTTAACTTATGAAAAGTTAAATATTTTTAATTTTGGTATCCAATTTAGTAAACATTTATTCTTTCTCGTTAATGATAATAACGTTATTATTATTGATTTAATAAAAAAGTTAGTCAAATTAAAAAAATTGACTACATTTAAAATATATTGACATAAAATAAAATAAAAAATACATAACACAATGAAGAAATGCTTGTAAAATAAATTATTTAAATAAAAAATAATAAGCCACGTCAGCACAATTTGAGCTGTTGAGTGATTACGTATACGAAGAGTTACAAAACTTACTTTATCATAACTCCGAGACTGAAAGTAAAACAAAAAAACACATTTTTGCGTCACATTTCTTAGAGCGTTCCTTCTTCTGGCGAGACACTCAATAAAACGCACAAGAGCAGCACCCACAGAAAACCAAAAACAGCTGCAAGGTTTAAGAGCATCCGGAATTCGTCAAGAATTCATGTAAGTTTCTCTTTGAAGTTAGATATGTTGTTTTCAGTAGTTAGCTCTTTTATGATCCTGAGATAAACTAGATTTTTTCAGAAAAAAAAAATGAGAGAGGAACACAGCTTGAATCTAACCAATGAGAGGAGGAGGGTGAGAGCAGATGAAGCAGTGGAACTTGAGGGTGACAATGGTGCACGGAAACCAGAATCCTCAATGAGTCGTGAGGTGCGTTTCAGGGAATACCCGACGGTACAATTTCCCGGAAACGGCAGCAGAAACGTGGCTCAGCAAAATCAATTGGGTAGTTCTGAATTACGATTTGATGGAAATCTGAAGTATTCAAATGATAAGGTTTTGGGGCTGGAATTTGTTGCCAGAGTACAACGCCGCACCAGAGGTTTAAGAAGATTAAGGAAGATACATGGTGTGGATATGAGGAATGGAGTTCGGGATATAAGCCCCAGAAGTTTGCTTAAACGGGATATACGAGAAGCGAGTCCGCGAATATCTCAGGACGAGATGAATCAAGCTGAGAAGGTTGCGGAAAATGAGAACAATGTTGTGTTTGAGGTGGAAAAGGGTGTAAATAGCATTGCAAGAGCGAAGAGAATGAATTTCTTTAGTGCAAAACGCTTTGGTATGTCGAACACAAGAAACAACAGGACACGTAGAAAGCTGAACACAGGAAAACGAACTGTGTTTTCGTGGATGATTGCTTCGAAAACAATCAAATCACGGGAGAGGGTTTGTTACAGGGATCAGAGGAGTAAGAATATAGCACTCGGTGGAGATGCCGTTGGAGATGGCATTCTGTGTGACTGTTGTTCTCAAGTTGTGTCCATTTCTGAGTTTGAATTTCACTCATGGACACGGAGGCGAGATATCTTTGATCTAGCGGGAAGAGTATCCGATCCACTCCAAAACATATGTTTGGCGAAAGAAAGAGGACCTTGTCTCTTGCAATGCATGGGAGAAACCTGGAGGAAGGAAACTGAATTTTCTTCTAAGTTTTATAACTTGGTTCATGAGGGCAAAGAAAGCGACGACACTTGTAGGGTTTGTGGGGAAAAGGAAAACCTCATCTGTTGCAATGGTTGCCCATCAACTTTCCATCAGACCTGCGTGGGCATACAAGTATGTACCTTCCTTGGCTTTTAGGAACCCTAATTTTCTAATCATTATTTCATATAACATTGTATTGGATTTTTTTCATTGTGCATTTCTAATTAGCCTATATATAGCATGAATTGTTCTATTTTTTTTTTATTTCTCTTCTTTTAATAAGCACATTTTTCTTGTTCTACATAATCTTTTTTCTCTCATATTACTTTTGTAAATTATTCTAGTAGAGATGTCTGTTTAGTTTCATCAGTATACTTTTTGCCTAAAAGATTAATCTGTTAACCAAACTTTGCGCATATGTACTCCATTCCTAATAAATTTACTTCTCTCTTGTCAAATTATATCAAAATTTATATATGATTTTAAGAGCATCTCCTATTAGACTTTTTCTTAAAAAAAATAACATCTCCAGTCAGAGTTATTTATGAATTTCTTAACCAATCCTTGTAAAATTTTATCGTTGAAAGAATTTGACATGAAAATTTATTTCAAATTGCCTACATAAATAACTATTCTTAATAGCTTTTAAAAATAGAGAAACAAATAGTATAATCTATTTTATATTCTTTTGGATTGTACTTTTCCATGCTAATATATGTCATTTTTTTTTTTTTTTTTTTTTTTGTTTATAGTGCATGTCATGAGAAGCACATGGAAAATACATTATTTTCTTGCCTATACATTATCTTTTCCTGCTGTACCCACAATATATCCAGTGGGATACTAAGGCCCCTTAAAATTGTATTGGTTTTATATGAAAAACCTTATGGAAAATATGAGTACTTTCAACCCCTATTCAATAAACATTTTCCTTTGCTGATTAAAAAGATATTGTACCGAAATATAAACACCTATATTTTTTTCTCCTTGCAGACACTTCCAGATGTTGATTGGCACTGTATGGGTTGCTGCTGCAAGTTTTGTGGGTTGTATTGTGGAAAGACAGAGATCGCCTTTGAAGGCTTGGTCCCGTTTGAGATATCGTCGGAATGCCTTGTATGCGAGAGAAGATGTATGTCCTCTGCATACGTAATGTATTCTTTTATCAATTAGATTCTCATTTCTGAAGCTATTAATGAACACTAGATTTATCGTTTTTTTAGTTCACCAATGCTGTCTTGGGGCCAATCGAGGCAACTCTGGTCGTTTCAAAAGGTTACCCTTGTGTGGAAATGGATGTAGGGAGGTATGATCTATTTATTTCATGTTCTTCAATCTTATGTGTAAATTTATAATGGCGATGTTATGTTATTCTGTAATATGGTAAGTTGGCCTGTGTTCATCCTTTGCAATCATTCACGTTTTGTATAAGCAAAATGTATATTAATCTATAAGATAAAACTGAGGCATTCCACAGGTAATAGTGGGGGTCACACAACTAGAAAAACTATTGTTTCCAATACATTCATCTAGCAAAATATTGCCCTAATGAGGGCAATTTCAACCCTCGCATAGTTTTTCTCTTTTAGAAACCCACAGAAGAACACCTCGTGTTAGATATAAAATATTATTTACACTAAAGTTTACTAAAATTTGTGAAAGAAATAGCTTTTTTCTTTTACTATCTTTTAGGAGTAAAAGATAGTTGCGAAGTCTAATAAATTATATAACTAGAACATCTTATCATTATTATTGAATCATTTAATAAATTATTTTACACAATGTTATTCTATGATATTCTCCCTTCTCTTTGAGTTACATGAGGTGTGACCCATCAAGTAGTCTTGGTTTTGATAATAATTTTTATCAATAAAAAATTATAACTAAATAGAAGTTTAAATTGATGGTTCAACCCTTACACAAAAACTAACAATATAGATTTAATTCGTGTAAAAAAAAACTATACCTGCTGGAACAAGATTTGGTTATTGTTATTACAAGGTATACCAGGCGATGATAACCTAACTAAGATGTAATCTATTTTGTCTTCCCAGATATATGACAGACTTCAAAGGCTTCTACGTGTTAAGCATGATATAGAGGATGGATTTTCTTGGTCTTTTATTTACCGTGCAGATGTTGGCCCTAATTTCTCAAGGTTTGAAGCCGATAAGGTTGAATGCAATGCCAAACTGGGTGTTGCATTATCGGTATTGAGTGCGAGCTTCGTGCCATACATTGAAGAGGGAAGCGGGACAAATATAGTACGAAGTATTGCATATAGTTGTGGGTAAGGTCCCTTCACTTACTATGCTCTTTTGCGTGCTTTTACACTTTCTTAGGGCTCATGTAGTTGCAAATTGGACCTTCAGTTTTCGAATACATTTCTAATTATTTCTGAAGGAATAGGAAAATAGGAAAAACGGATACTGACAGAATGAGTCCAACAGAGAGTCTAGCTAAATAATTATGGTAATAAGATTTTGTAAACTTTGTGCTAGATATTTGTTAAAAGAGAAAGTTGATAAGGGATCAAATGCAAACAAACTTAAGAAAATAAGGAAAAGAGATCTTTTAGAGAAAATGATGCACTATATATATATAAACATAATTGAAATGGCAACCAATAATTGGGCGACATTACAAAATCTAAGGCTCATGCCTCAGAGATTCTAATAGAATTTGTCACTCCTCAATAATGATTCTCTTATTGTCAGTCAATGAATCAGAGTACTATAAAAATACAATTTTTTAATTTATAAAAGACATGAATGAAGGGCTTAAGGTATAATATATATTCAACTTAACTTGTGCTCTTAAAGAGAATGGGGAATGCCTCCAATCCTGGAGCTCATTTGAGGTTCCTGACGAAGAGAATGATGAATAGAAAAGTATTTGAGGTGAGTTATACAGGGCATCACAATAAGGATATCAATGCATGGTAAAGTTATTTTTTGAAATGATTTTGGATTTTGACATTCACAAGTAAGTTACGTGATCATAATTTCATTCATCTGAATATCTAATATCTGCAATTAGGGTAGTTTTTTTCTTATAATGTATGGTCATTATATATCTTGGTCAGGTCAAACTTCCCTCGCCTCGACTGTAAGAGGTTTATTACTGCGATTCTTGAGAAAGATTATGAGATTATCAGCGTTGCATCAATCAGGTATAAATTTCTATTTAAATTTGCTTAAAAATGCGTTCATGCAACTTATATATGTAGATATATAAAACGAAATTTTCTGTTAAAAAAAATATGCCAAATATAACTTGTGAGGCCGACAAATAACCAAATTATTTTCTTTGGTGTTGGATTTCTTTTAGACCAGCTTTCTACAGTATTGGATTTTTTTAGGAAAATTGTGCATATAAGCAATCCATGTATATATGCCAGGATTCGCTAACAGAGAGAAAGAATATACAAAATACAGATATAATAAATGAGATGATATAATAAGAAGAGATACACTAAAAAAATGCGTAAATAGAATGTTTGCATTATTGAGATATCAAAAAAATATTACTCTTGGATATTTTAAATGGTTTGGTTTACTATTTTTGGTTCTTATTTCAGTTTCCATCTGTATGTAATCCATATGATTTTCCTTTATGATTAAAAATTATTTAATTATGTGAACACTAGAATTTGCCCATAACAAAATTGCATTATTAGGAGTATAAAGTCTAATTTCTTAAAGTGTGTATGGAAATGTGAATAGCTTACCATGAAAGGTAAAAAGAATCCAAATAAAAACTCTAAATAATTACATCTAAATTTTGTCCTATTTAAAATTACTGAGATTGCAACAGGCGATCATTATAATAACGAGAGTACAAATATGTTGATAGAATAAACTGATACGCTATAGGTTGTGATTTCATTTTACTTTTAGTTGATAGCTTTAATTACTTAGCCCTTTTCATTTGCTTACACTGTTTGTAGATTATTTGATACTATTATGATATTCATACTCAACAAATAATTTGAATATTTGGACTAAATTCTAATTAAAAATATAGCTTTAAAACAATAATATAGTATAAGAAGCCAGGAAGAGGATTATTACAATTCAAGTTTAAAAATCTGTTGTGACAAGCTTTTGGCATTCTACTAGATGAAATGATTTTCAAACACCATTTCTGCTGCTCTATTGTTTAATTTTGGGTAACATGTTTTAGAGTGTTTTTGCAAATCAGTAATATTTTACCTTGTTTACTGCTATTTTTAAAATTTTGTTTTCTGTGAAGTTACTTTCTTCGGGTATAGTTAGATGTCTTTATCCTTATAGTTTAATTCCTGCCCTACTGCTATTGCCTTTCTACAAAGTTATTGATCTTTTTTATATCACCTGTGCATGGCTGCATGCTGGCAAGAGTGAAATGTGTATAATGATGATAAAGTTTGTTAAATAGGATTCATGGGAACCAACTAGCAGAGATGCCATTTGTTGCAACTGTTTTTGGTTATAGGAAGCAAGGAATGTTCGCACGGCTTCTGAAAATAATTGAATCGGTGAGTTCGTTAAGGTTATTTGTCTCTTTCGAGGTCTGTATGTACTCTATAACATTGTTCACAAGGTTTTGAAAAATTATCTGCAACTTCAACTGTAGCCCTAACGTCAAGATCCTTTTAGGTTTTTGTGACTGTATCGTGGCAGCAGTTGTCCTATTTCTGCAGATTTTTTAAAAATATCAAAAATTGTAATGAAACCGCGACTATAATGTACATTTCTTTTTTTTGGTTTTGCTTACTTCAAAATTAACTTGTGTTTCTATGACTATAATTATTTACCAGACACTCAGCCACCTCAAAGTTGAGTTATTGATCGTACCAGCCGTGCAACAAGCAAGAGAAACTTGGGTTCGTTCTTTTGGGTTTCAGCCACTTGATTCCAGAACCCAAAGCATAATAAAGGGCGTGAATCTGATGAAGTGTCGTGGCACAGAAATGTTACAGAAAAAGATACCATAGCTTACATAATGTTCCTGGTGAGAATTTAATTCCTAGTAAAGGTGCATTCTGGTAGACACTGTAAAATGTTCTGTATCCCATGCACGCACACACTAACACAGTTTCAAAACCCATTTTCTGTGTCACGCACATACTATAACATTGCATAAGCCAGTTGACACATTTTTTATTTATCTAGGTTTGTGGAGGGTGGCACTTGAGAAGGTACAAACCAAGTTCAATCTCAGAGGATAAACATCATTCTATACTCTTGCCTATTTTATCATTTGGTGAAACTATTTTACATTTAAGGTTCTGTCTACCTTTGTTTGGAGTTGTTTTTAATTAAAATGGATTGGTGTAAGTGACATTACCAATATGGACACCAAAAAGCACTTTTTACAACTAAAGAAAATTAAGACAACTTGATCATTTGTGTGCTTCCTTTCAATTTGGTCACTAAGACTGCATTGGACCTGTCATATTTAAAAATGAGGAGCCTAAGTTTTTGAGCTGATGACCTCAAAGGTTGGTCTTTGGTTGTCCAACAGAATGAAAGGCTTCCATTTTCCTTATGGATGGTCGTTCCAGGGAGTGTTTGATATGCTTATAGGTGTGTGATCTAAATAGACAAGGTATAATGCTAGGGGTCGAGGTATTAAAGTATTTGTTGAATGCTGTTATTTTTCATGTCAAAGGGTTATGGTACCCTTGTGCCCTTCTAATAATATTTTCAAAAAAGAGAGTGAAAAAAAAAATTGTTTTTTTCTTATCAGAGAACCATATATTATAAAATGGATTACAATATAGTTTGTAGGTACATTTTAAGTAAACATATTAGTTACATTAAGTTTATGTTAGAATTTTAAAATATATTGTTTTTAAATAATTATGAACATTTACATCATTTTTGTTTTATATATCCCAAAATGGATTAAAATAGTATTAATTAGTTTTATTTCATTACTTTATTTCTACACAAATCTTAAAACCAAATATATGTCCTAAGTTAGCAATGTGTGGAGGTAGCTATATAATTAGTCTACATTTTTATATTTCTTTGGCATTTTCTAATTTATATGATTTATATAGAATTTTCGTAATTTACTTTTTTGTATCTCTTCATTACAACATTCTATTAAACATTCTTGTCTTTGTTTTCTTTAGTTACTTTTACAATTGTTAGAAATTGGTTTTACACTTTGTGATAATTTATTTGAAAAAAAAAACAAAATATATAACTTTTTTTTTAAATCTCACACACACATATAAAAGTATAGCTTTAAAAGACAACTTTTGGATAAATAAATTTTGTTTTAAAATATTATTTTACTTTTTATTTTTAAAAAACATATTTGAAGTAGTGTCTTAAAACACAGAATCAACTAACAAATGTAACTCAAGTTTCAAAGAAACTTTAATATTTAAAAATATATATAGCCATATGTTAAAACATAATTTTAATATCATTTTAAAATTAATAAAAAATACTTTATATTTTAACAAGGCTTTTCGCAAAAGATTATACTTTAAAACACTGTTTACTCATATTCTGTATTTATTTTTTCTAAATCTATATGTTTTCGCAATTATCAAATTTACCCCTGCAAGGCACAAAACCCTCTAGGGCATATATTGACTAGTAGCAGTTGGCATATGCTACACATTATTAACAATTACACTGTTCCTACACCAAAACTACTATTATTATCTGCAAGTTCCCACGCAATTAAGTTTTTTTATAGTAATTAAGTGTCTGCTAAAAATATCCTTTTTATGTCTTTTGCCACTGCCACTGTCTAGCTGTTTTCCAATTCTTATTTTCTTATCTGCATGTGGCGTTTTCTGATCTAGCTATGCAAACCATTCTCATACGTACAATCAAAGGACAATTACTCCATGAGCCAATACTATAATTTTTTCAAATATATTGACCTGTCACAATTTCTTATAACTATGGAACACTTTGAAGAGTTAAATAATAATATTATCAATGACCAAGATCTAACGACAAGCTGGAGGTTGAGACTGAATTTCAACCTGCAAATTGTAACCACGTCTTTTATGCCGATCCTGATGAAGCCTGAATGGGATCAGTGGTATGTATATTGAGTATGACACAAAAATAGGAACACTGCCATTTCAGCTCAACACTAATGACTCCTGAATATATTAAAGACAAAATAAAGTTGTGCTCCTATGCAACCTGCAAAGTTCAGAGTTCAGACCATTTTTTGGTCTTTCTTCTAATTCTGCTAGAAACTGCCTTTGTTATTTCCCTAGATAGCCCAATCTTGTTTTATACATAAATTTTCTGAATTTCCCAAACGTAGTGTATATAATGGACGAGTGAAAGACAGTTTTCCATATATGGTAAGCGAGTCAGTAAATTATTATATTAGTTTTGAAAGACATTAAAAACATTCCTGTGATTGTCTATAAATGATAAAAGTTTGCTCTAAAAGCTCGTAAATTTGATTACTTAAGCAAAAGTGTTGGTTCGAGTGAACATGATCTATTATTCTTAAAGAAAGTGATATTTTAACAACACTGTTCGTATTCTATAGCCATCTGAACTTATATATTATTATTTTATTAATATATTATATTTTATTCACTAAAATCAGTGTCAAATGAAAATAAAGAGTGAAAAGCGGTCTCAAACAAATATTTTCCTTTCCTTAAACATGGTATTTTGAGTTCAATTTCAAGATGTGTATATGCATGTATATTAAATGTTGAAATGTTGGAAAAGAAAATGTCTATTTCTTCTATGACCGTACTTATTACATCTCGAACTTTTACAAATTCATTTAATCATATTTAAAACTAACCTGACAGGTAAATAAAATTCATTGCCGATAAAAAAAAATAACAGGATCGAAATAGTTGCATTAGAAAAAGGAAACGTTATAAAAATGAAAAGAAGTTTATTCCAACACCAGAAAAAAAAAATAACTAGTATTACAATAGATAACCAAAAATTTACTCAGCGAACTAATGAGAAATGCAATTGAAGTAAAAGCAAAAATCAGGTTAACACCCTTCAAAATTGAGATTAACTCAGTTTCACATAAACCAAGAATATCATTCCTATTCATATTTTACAACTTTTACGAAATAAAATGACATATAGTAGAGAAATAAACTTATAAAAAGCATTATAATATTTTCTAGAGTAATCATAGATATACATATATTTTCTAAAAAAAAATAACTTCACAACTCTCTTTATTTATATTACAATAAATATAAATATAAATACATATAAATTATCATTATTATTATTATTATTATTATATTTGTAGAAAGAGTTGATAAATGTTTTCTTTTAAAAGAGATGTGAATTATGTCTATAGAGAAAAAAAAAATGTTGAAAATATGCATAAGGACATGGAATGCATGGCTAAGGGGACCAACTTTGGGATTGGGTTCAGGTTTCCATTCCCAATAGACTTTTACAAAACAAAAAACAAAGAAAAATCAAAGACGTCACTTCCCAACTAAATAAATTGATTAAAATAGCAAAAATTGCGAAACAGGGCATTAGTTAACCAAGCTAACTTAATTATGCGGTAGAAAACTTTATAATCTTAATTAATTCTTACGAAATGTCGATTATACCACTAATTAATCTCTACCTGGCACCCACGTTAAGTTTTTCTCAACTCACAGATGCACATGCAACTTCTCAACAGTCACTGTTTCTAAATCGAACATCCATCGCCACCGACGGCAACGTCGCCGGCACCGGGATCCTGCGGCGGCGGAGGAGAGCGCGACATGAGGCTGAGAAGAAGATCAGAAAAAGCGCTGAGGATAAACTTGTGAGTGTTCTTCGGGTTGAGCGCGAGGTAGCGGAGAAGAAGCTCGTGCAACGCTTTCGAATTGGCTGACACGTCGATCAACTCGGGGCGCGCAGCCACCATCTCCTCCATGGAGCGGCGGAAATCGGCGTAGGGGTCCGGCGAGTACATCTCCACGGCAACGCTGCCGTCAAGCGCAGCTTTCGCCTTGTCGTCGGCGGTGGCGACGGGGTTTTGAGGCGAGGATGAGGAGGTGGCGCAACCGGCGTCGGAGATGGTGGATTCGACGATGGAGTTGGAGCGGCCGGGGTAGGTGAAGAAGAAGCGTTGGGAGACGAAGGCGGAGGCCAGGTCAGCAGGTTCGGGTTCGGGATCGAGGTTCGGGAATGGGTTAGTAGGATCGTAGTTGAAGTTTTTGATCGGGGACGGTGACGTGGCGGGTTGTGATGGAGGCTTTTGATTTTGATTTTGATGAACGGTTGAAGAGGTGGCGGCAGGGATTGTAGGGGAAGATTCTGGTGCGAACGGTTGCATGGGAACTGAGAAACATAGGTTCAAGTTCAAGCGGCTAAGGTTGTTTCTTTTTCTTCTTTCTCCGGTTCGCGGCATGTTTGGCATCATAGCATGGTCCGTTTAGGCGAATTGTGAAGAAAGGAAGAAAGAAAGTATTTTTCTTGGTGGGTATATAGCATATATATATCTATATATAAATATTATAAGTTTTATTGCACGGATGAGTTAAATTATTTCTTTTTTCCGCAAAGAAAAAGGTGAATGAAAGAGAAAGGGATTCTGTGGTTTTGGGGTTCGTACGATTTCAACGGTGACGTGACAGCAGTAGAACAAAGTGGTATTAAAATCGGACCCACTGGTTTTGATCAACCATTGCTTTCGTCTAAGGCGCGTAGCTGCACGGCCTAAACTGTTTTTGTCTCTCTACTTTCTACCCAGAAAGAGACACGACAAAAAGGGGATTTTTTTTACATGCATTTGATATCATTCAGATGAGAGTTAATTAAATGAGGTTATTTAAGATTGTTTAATTTGTCTTATAATAATTCCAGATTTATTAATGATTAATGCAGGCTTTTATTATGGGGATGTCAAAATGAAATTATAATTTTGTTTGAAAATAAATATATTAAAAGCACTTTAGAATTACAATATTGTAAATTGTAACCAGATTCCTCCTAAAAATGTTAGTTGAGTAAATAAAAGGAAAAAAAAGATAAAGAAAAACCAGCGACTAACTAATTCAATGCTTCTTTAAAGTATTAAAGAAATAAGGTGTTCATAGGGAGATTTGAATAACAAAGTATCATCATTGGAGAAAGAAAAATGAAGGAAAAGAAATTGTACGTAGAAATTATCTAAATGTAAGTTAATACCCGTCAATATCAAGAATATATGTGATACATTAATTAGGCATGTAATTATAGGTGTTGTATTGGGCTTGAAAGGCTTTAAGTCCCCGCTCTGTTATGTTATGATTTGATAACAAAATGATAACAGAAATCAAGAAATCAGCTACAAGATATTTAACTATGATTCGTACTTAATTATGATTCGTATCTACCTGTGATATTTTTGTTTCTGACGTACAAGATTTAGAGCCACTAATTTGATGACGGGTCTCGACCGAGGAGAGCATTTGGTCAGTCAGAAGTTATCGGTCGGTTGTATAGTATACATAGTCTTGTATTAATATCAAGAAGTTGATTGTAGATGGAATGAGAAAATTTTGAACCCTTTGAATAGTTTTTCACGCATAATGTTGCGATCAATTTTAATATTTTTTGTGTGTTTAGAAAGGATCTTATTGATAGCAAGAGTTAACATGTTATCAAAGAAAAAAAAACACAAAAATAAGTGAGCCATTAAAGTTTTTGGTGGCACCAAATATTGTTTTTATTTTTGGATTTTTAGGAGAAAAATTGAGCTAAGGTAAACAATGTATATGGTGTGCAACATGATCAATAACATAAGATAAAGGTGAATGTGATTAAAATTACAAGATCTTAATAACATTTTAATTGAGGAAATATGGTTGTTTCCTTTCAATAATTTTGTTTTGTTGATATATTTTAACACAATATATTTGAATAATAATTATTATAAAATGAAAAAAGTCATGCATGATAAATTTTACTCTATTATTGGATCTAATAATTTTAACGAATTGGACCTAATAATTTTAATGAATGTATCAAATTGCCTTCCAACCTAAGTAACCAAAGACTAGTCTTAAATTTCGAAAGCATAAGAAAAAATTTAAAGATGAAATAAGATAGAGGTGGTTGTCATAGATCACTTACACTTATATTGGTAGAGGTCAAGGTGTTGGTGGGAAAGCTTCCCCCACAACCAAATCTCTCACTTCTTTCGTAAGCATTTCAACCTAAGAATATGTAGTTTGTATAAGTGAATGAGAATCATTTCCTCTAACTTAAAAGGAATTGAATCAATCTTTGTAGGGGAGTTAATTTATATTTTTCTAAATCTATATTCGTAATTGAGGCCTTAGATTCATGTAGAAAGGGGAAAGCAAACTTTAATTTAGTAGTATTCTTTTATAAAATATTATTTTATATCATTTTGATAACATGTTTTCATGCAAGTTTGTACTAAGATTGACCTTTTATTTGGACAAATTATCAAATAAAAATACGATGAACCAAATTCAACTTAGAAGATAATATATATGACAAGATAGATGGTTTGGAAAGTTAAGGTAATTGAAATTTTAGTTTAATTTAAAATATTTTCCTTTATATTATTCTTGTTTCTTCATAATTCATGTAAAAAGAGCATAGATGGGATTCACAACAAGAGCAAATCATTAGGTCTATTTTTTTTTATACAAAAGATAATCCATTTTCAAAAATGCTATGAATAAGGTTATGACTTGTTATGATGAAATCTTAGACTAACATTGAGCCTTTTCAAAAAAAATTAAAATGAAAGTTTCATTGACAAGGCAAATTGGATTATGCATCTCATTTTGAGAAAATAGTAATCTTATTTCACTTTTGCATAATTGATTTAAAAATAATATATGTTTTGTGGTAAGTAACTAAACTTGGTGGTTAAGTGTTTGAATATGTTTAATTTTCCTTTGAATTGTATTTTGTTTCATATTGATATGTTGTTTGCAAAAAGTTTAATTTTCCTTTGAATTGTATTTTGTTTCATATTGATATGTTGTTTGCAAAAAGTATCACCATTTGAGAAGTCCGTTAAATAGTTTTTTTGGATCATTTTATTAATCTTTATCTTGCAATGTTCATTTTTTTTACCTTTTTTTGGTTAATTTTAAATGATTTATTAGGTTCTTTCCAAACTCATTAAAGCTTCATCTATAGATATTAATTAGTATTAATATTAATGTTATATAAAAAGGAGATAAAGCCAATTAAGTTTAATTATCAACATACCAAATTATGGTTTGTTTCCTTTTAGATTGTGGTGACTCTTACGGGTTTTAGTTGTGTGATCATTGATTATATTTTTTTTAGGAAACAGATTATTATGTATATTGCAATCTAAAGGCATAATCACTTTGTGAATGAACAATATATAATTTATGATTTGAGGTTTTGTTTGTAACGATTTGATTGGATGAAAGGAAGTACTTGAGATGTGTCCACATAAATGAATGTGAAATTCTAAATGTGGATACTAATAGAATCACGGTTTAGTTTGGTTCCTTTATAATTAATTATAATAAATGTATGGACCAAGATGGTGATAAGATAAAGGTTCAAAATCATGTGATACTTGAAGAGTTATCTTCACAAAGTTCATCTCTTATTTCTACTCTTATTTCTATTGGAAATGAAATATGTTTAGTTTTCTTGGAGGTAAAAATATATAATGTAATGTTTATAAGCTTGAAACTTTGAGTAAATTAGATAAGGTGAATTTTATAAGTGGGGCAATTCTGGTCTTATCAAATTGATTTTCTGAAAATTAGTTACGCTTAAACTTATTTATTAATATTGTATCAAAATTTATCATAATTATATCAAAGTCTATCTTAATTAATAATATTTGTTTAAATCTATTATGTCACTTGTTATTGAATTGTTATCTTAGTAACATTTGTTATTAATATTGTATTATGGGTTGTTATACTTAGCTTGATAACAATATAAAATGAAAATTGAAAAAAAAACTAAAATTAATTTTTGACATGCCAAATAGAATGGACAAATATCTTATACTGAAAAATACACGAGGATGTATAATATTACTAAATTAAAGCCATGATAACAAAGATGAAAGTTTAAAATAATAATAATTGAGAATGACAATGAAGTGAATAAAAGAATGATTTAAGTGAAAAATACCTATAGTCACAACATTTTTACAAGAGTTATTAACACACACAACAACACTTGAAAGACTAACTATATCGAAATGGAATGGAGAAAATTTTAAGATATTTAAAATTAAATATGTACATGATATTATACAAAATAACAACAGTAGGAAACAGAATGAATATTTCAATTGGAGAGTGGAATGAATGTAGTAGCCACAGAGAAACCGAGGACAAAGGTGCTACAATTAATATACAGAATTCCAAGATATGTATATGTGGGGTGCAAAAGTTCCACCAAAATCATAAACAACTCCAACCTACCATTATATATGGAGTGTGAAAGTTCCACCAACATTAAAAAATTAATATTATTTTTCTTTATATTGCTTATTTATATATTTTTTTATTACTGATAAAAAATAATATTAATCTTTTTTACTTATAAATACTAATTACATTTTTATCATAAGGTGATTTTTCATAAATTATTAGTTGTAATATATACATAGACACTGCATAATATATTGATAAAAAATCCAAATTTTTTTCTCAAAGTGTATTATTACTTTTTTTTTATCTATATGTACATATAAAATTTACTGTGACACTGTAATGGAGAATTTTATTGTCATAATATTATTATTAATATTCTTATTATGATTATTGTTATTATTGTTTCTAATTATGATTTTTATTATTAATAATAATATTGATATTAATAATAATATAATAATATCAATAATAAATAATAATATTAGTATTAATAATAATAATATGAACATTAATAACAATAACATTAATAATATTATTATTAATATTAATAATAATATTATTATTATTAACAAAAATATTAATAGTAATATTATTAATGCTAAAATAATGATAATATTTTTAATAATCATGTTAATGATATATATTAATAATATCAGTAATCATTATAATAACAGTAATAATATTAATAGTATTAATAATAATATTAAGAATGTTAATTATAATAATAATATAAAAATTTGTATTCTATATAGATTTACAATCTTTCTATAATATTCTAGATGTAAATTTGTATATAATATAATTTTATCATATGAATATGTAAGTAATTTTATACGTAATATTAATTTATATATAATATAAATTTTATGAGTATATATTTTTTGTATGTAATATATAATTTGTTTTAGTGAAAATGTTATGTTATATGGAGAATGAAAACTTTCTTTACGGCTGGGATAATGCTTAGATGGCTAGTATAGTCAAACTGATAGATTTAAGAATATCTCGTTTGTGATAAAAGAAAATTGCACATGGGGAATGGTTATAAAAGGTATCAAACAAAAGCAAAGCACAAAGCATATTGTTATGAGTAGTCAAGTGTCACGGTAAATTTTTTATTATATTAACTATACACAATAAACACATGAAAGTGAAAATCCATAAAATAAGATTAGAAGGTTCCAAATGGTAAAGGCCAAATGTACAATGAACTGGCATTACTCGTGGCTGGTCCCCTTGGTTTCGAAAAAAATGGCTTTGGGAAACGATGTATCAGATGACCATCATTTTTCATTATTCATGCAAGTTATCACAAAGAAGACGTGTCCTACGAATACTCTCCCTTCCAACCATGCACTCCCATTTTCCTGTTCAAGGCTGCATTGAAGATATTAATATTAATATTCATCTGTATAAAATTTATTCTTGGTTGAAAAAAACAGTGGTCCATGTTTGTTCATAAAATGGTTGTAATTATTTTGTCCTTGCTTCTATGAATAACATTGAATGGCTCTTCTTGAAGTCAGCATATAATTTTATTATTCCTAAGAGAGACCTCCACTTCAATGTTCCATTAGTAAATAATTAAATTACCTTGTAGACTAAATAAGCCACATAGGGACACATTGCTGAAAGGAAGAGAAAAGGCCAAAGAGCAAGCTTCTAACACTTATGTTTTGTTCTTTTGGAGGATATGTCACTGTGTAGTATAATCAATTGGACTTTTATACAACTCTTCAGAAACAAAGATACAAAAAGAGGGACCGAAGAAATTTTCTTAATCTGATCATGCGGTTTTATATGAGCATGCATGAACAACTTAGAACTCGTATTTATGTGACTAACAATTATTAGATTTAATAACACCTATATACTCACATCATTCTAAATCTTTTACTGGGGTGTCTGTTAAAATAAAATATTTTAAACTTTTAATGCTAATAAAATAAGAAGTGTGCTGTTTTAATGACATTACCAAAAACAATAGTGATTATTTTGTTGATGTAGGTGTGGTTGTGATGGCTTGACCTTGGTTGGCGAGTTGATGCAGTAGACAGATATGTAGGGCATTGTATGCTCCTGTGTGTTTTTAGCGTTCAAAACGAGTAAATCCATGTTCCTATGCTCATCATGTTTTGGCTTCTCTTGGCGAACGCGCATTTTCCTGCAATTTCGGCAACGCCAAAATGTGACCCCTACTTCGATATTCCATTATTAATGTACGTATCACTGTGTTCACTCCACTGGAAACACCCAAACACTCCTTTTGTTTAACCATTGGGAGAAGAAGAAAATTGCCAAACACTAACTTCCAACACTCATATTTCATTCTTTTGGACCATATGCATATATGGTTAATAATCGATTAAATGGTCTTCAGTTTGTCCATGCAGCTTCTGATAGGGCACATACACAACCACAATTTTCTTTTCACTGTATTGTTAATGAATTTCCATGAAAAAGCTTAAATATATGCATGGAAGTTTTAATAATACATTTCCGAGCAAGCAGATACATATATATATATATAGCATAACTTGTAAATGAATACAAATTTCTGTCATACTCCAACTATTTTTTGCCGTACGTGCGTTGGGAATTTAATGAAGGAAATATGATCTGGTAGAAGAAAATAGGTTGGTCCAATACCTTTATAACTATCAGAAACTTCACAGCGAGCACGTGGTGGGGGAGATTTGCTTAGTTTAGAGTTCATAGGCAGAATATTTTGCTTCATTTTGCTGTCAAGATATCTAATACGATTCGTTCTGGTATACGTTACACCATTTATTCCTACTTTATACACTGCAGTTAAAACTTCTTTTTCGGAGGTAAATATACAGTGAAAAAAGTTCAAATATATAACTGAAAAGGGCCATTCACATAGCAAAGAATTTGTCGGTCATTAAAGTTTTCTTCCATTAGAACTTTTCATTTGTAAGAAAATTTAAATCTTGTTTCAATTTTCTAGACAAAAAAATTAGAGAATTGAGATTGTGAAATTTGATTTGATCTTGTGGAAGAAGGTGGTGTCCTAACAAGTCAATTTGTAACTCACGTATTATTGTTGAGAGTGTGAAGATAACGAGAGAAGATCTACCTATAAAGCTCTTTAGAAGTTATTATATATTTTTGGTTAAATAATTAGCTTTTCTTCTTAAAAATTCTTTGAATTAAAATCATTTTTCTGCCTAAATTCGTTACTTTTAAAACAAGCTAATCTAAAACAATAAACTTTATTCCTGAAAAAAATCATGAGAAAATTCATGCAAAAAGAAGTCTAGTAAGAGAACAAATTAATTCATTTTCTATATACATACTAGTGAAGAATTTTTCAATTTAGTTGAATAAAGATAGAAAGAGATAGAAACAATAAATTACTTCATTTACTAATTAAATGAAAATAGTTCATTGATTGTCAGGGTCAACATGTGGAGATGGGGTGATTGCGGGATTCATGGTCCAGGAGAACCCATAACATAAATTAATTTATACAATTTAAATAAAAGAAAATTTTTATAATGATATTTCAACTTCATTTTGTTGAGTTTTTGAAACTGCTTTAATTCTTAAAGTTTAATATATTTAAGCGTTAAAATAAAAGAAAAATAAGTTTTACAAAATAATCAAACCTCTTTCGAATAGTGGGTCAGTTGTGCTCCCGAATTGTTCAAACCCACTCATACAAGCCCAGTAGGTATAGGTTCACTTAATGCAGCTGTACATAAAATTACAAAAAAATAAAATTAATTAGTTTAACCCATCAAATAATAATAAAAGAATTTGGTAATCAAGGTAACCCGATGAGGCAAAGTAAATATTAAGACAAAATTATCAAATTATCACTCAAAAGTATAGTTCTAATTGGTTTCTTGAATATTAATCAATTAAAAAAGTCCCTTTCATTTTTCTTTTAAATAGTTTATGCTATTATTAAAATATCTATATGAATTGAATTACATTTTAATTATAATATATAGTGATTAAATTGTATTTTAATAATAATATATATATAATATAAATTTTTATTAACTGATTTAATTATATTCTCTTACATTTTCCATTCATATAGTATTATAAGTATTTTGATTTTCATTGTAAATTAATTAAAAAAAATTATCTGACCATTATTCATAGTTTATGATTTGTGATCTGACGGTGATATAAAAATGTTTATATTATTTTCTTTTATGTTTGAAAAATATTTATACTCTGAGTGCATGGTACTCAAAATATAGACAAGTTTTTCTATTATAACCTTAGTTTTATTATATGATAATAAAATATTTTAATTTTAAATTTTTGTTTATTTAAATGTTTGATCGCCTTAATATTTTTATTTAAATTGTTGTCAAATTTTTTTATTTTTTAAATTACATTGAATTAATATCATCATTATTTGAATTAAGGAACCACACTATGCAAAAATATACAAAACTATTATAGACATTAATTTCAAATTAAAAGTTATATGTTCATTTTTTAATTTTTCAAAAAACAATAAATTATATTTTTTTGTTGACCAAATATATATATATATATTATCCATAACATTATAACTTATGCATAACATTTATATTATGTTTTATTATGTAAGACTTAAAGCACAATATAAACAACCAGCAAACCAAGAGCTATGACATCACTTATCAAAATAAAATTGCATTTGTTGTAGACAAAAATTCAAACATAACAATCATATTATACTTAATATGCCAGGACTCAATGAATAGTTGATGACTAGAATCAAAATTTTTATATAGTTACTCTCACTCTATTTTATAAATTTATTAGTTTTGATATCTAGTCAGAAATATTTTCGAAACTTAGATTGGATCATCTGACAATAAATAATTTCCATAAAATAATAATAATTTTCATAGTTTCGGGCCATGAAAGATGTCAACGAGAAGGATATGGTTGCATTAATTTTGGCCCATTATCATAAGCTTACAAGTTGGGCAATTACTTCCTGCACTCCCACAATTTTTCAAAATAACTATTTTTCATTTTATTAAAGTGACTTTCATATTTTCTGTTTCGTAGAACTTTTCAAAAACACACTTTCTAAAATTTATTATAGAAAACATTTTTCAGAATAGGATTGTGGAAAGAAAACTTCAAAACATGTAAAATACATTTCATAACAAGATTTTTTGTAAACAGGTTTCTAAAACAAACTTTCAATGACCTATTTTTAAAATGTAATTTCTGAAAATGTTTCTAGAACAAACTTTTTAAAATATAGAAAGAATTTTTTTATGTACATTTGTATTTTGGAGAGAACTTTCTAAAACGAGATTTTTTTAGTGTATCTTTTCCGTCTTCTTCTACGGTAATGATAGTGGATTAACGGTGACAATGGTGAAGGTAAGTGTTGAATGCAATAAAAAATAAAGAATAAATAAATGGAACAATTTATCATTTCAACGGATTAGGGATACATGTTCAAAAATAGGGGAGGAAGGAAATAATTCCCTACAATAATATATATATATATATATATATATATATCACATATCACACATAAATAGAGAACAAATTATGATTAAATAACTAAACAATAATATACCCGTTACCAATAGAAAATAAACAATTAGTTGTGAATTTTGTTTCGCAAAAAATAAAATAGTATTTTTTTACTAGGAGTGTGAGTAGTCGTTTGGTTTTGGTTTAGTCTAATTTTCATTTTAAGCTAATTATATTTTAACAAGTTTGATTGAATTTGTTTGAGTCGTGGAGTTAAATATTCTAAAAAAGTTACAATTTCTTTAACTATTAAAGAAAACTTAAAAAAAATATTTTTAATATTTTTCAAATACAAACATTCATGCTTTAACATGATTTTAACTCATTATAAGGAAACATAAGACTTTTTTTCTCAATTCTACTTAATACTCGTTGACATTTTTATTGATCACGTAACATGATAACGATTAACAAATGTCATTTTTTTTCGTAACCAATAATCTCTAGACACAATCCAAACACATCAAAAAAATACTTGTATAAAAATAATAATAAATCATATAAGTAACTTTCTTTTTTTATTCAAATTTATTGAATTAAAAAATTATTATTTTTATATATTTGTTTGAATTATAAAAGGACAATGTTTAAAGTAATATTAAATATAACGAAAGTAAAATAAAAATTAAAACAATAACTTTAAATAAAGAATTGCATATCAACCATCACATAATAAGGAAAAAATAAAATGGAAAAATATAAATGAATGACAAAGAATATAATTATCTTATTAATATATAAAAAGAGAAATAATAAGAACGTAAAAAAAATTATTCATATACTAAAAGTAAATTAAACAATAAAAGCAAAATTGAATAGAAATACAAGTAGAAAACACAACTGGAAGTGAACTAAATGACAAAAAAGGTATAATTTAATACATATGGTAAAAAATAATTTCAAGTAAATTAAATAAGCATAAATATAAATTGATGAAAATGAGTTATATGTAATTAAAATTAAATGTAATGATATAAATATAAACTAACAAAAAAAATATGTAACTAAAATTAAATTAAATGATATAAATATAAATTAATAAAAAGGAATATATATATATATATATATATATATATATATATATAATTGAAATTATTTAATTGTAGAAATATAAAAGGAAATTATAAATAAATAATAAAGATATAAAACAAAAATATTGATGTATTACTATAATAAATAAAATAAAAATAATAAAATAAGTAAAAAATAAATAAAACAACTTGTACTTAAAAATAGGTAAAATAATAATTAAATACATGAGTTTATTAAAATTATTTTAAGATTATGGAATACTTTTAAAATATAAATTTAATCATAAAAATTAAAATATAAATTTTTGTAACTCTTATATTTAAAATAAATAACATAATTATTTAGAAATAGAATTTTTTTTTTCAAAAAACGATATGAATTTTGATTATTCATAAATTTTCCATTTTCTAAGTCATGAAATTTTTCCTATAAATATAATTTTCTCTTAAACTAGGTAAGACTACTAAGAACACCTGGATTTAGTAATAGAAATATTCACTCACCTTAACCAGAGAAGAGAAGGCATTTTTATCACAAAACCCTTCAACTAAGGAATTTAACTAATTCGATTTCTTGTAGGTTACTTGATATTTTATAGCATCAGTTAAAACAGAAAAAAAAAAACTGAATAAGACTTAAAACATAGATACAAAAAACTATAAAAATTTAATAAATGTACAGATTTAAGAGTGTCTGAACTAAAATTAAAGAAATGTATAAAAGTGATTTATTTATGATTCTATATAGAAAATGAATAAAATTATTCTACACAAAGCATCAATGAATAACATTAAAAACTTTTAGTTGACACAGAATGATATTTTCTCATAATTAAAACATTGGATAAAATATATACATCCGTTAAATGAAAAAATAAATACTACTTTCCTCCATTTAGCATTAGCCTATCAGTTTACCAACCAAGCCTTATCCGAGTGGGAAGTTTCTTACATTACTCACCAAAGAAACACCATAGAAGGGCAAAATGGTAACACAGCATTATCCGTCCGTTACTGAGTGAGAAAATGAAAAGTGATGTGACATTAAATACTGTGAAAAGCAGGCACGGTTACCCATCATCACTGTACAATATATACCACTCTCACACTCTTCCTCTTTTCCTTCCAGATCCCCTTCTTCCTTCCGACCTTCCTCATCTTCCTCTTTTCATTTCTAATCATTTTTTTTTCCTCAAAGCTCTGTGAGACATTCCAACAAAACAACAAGAATCAGTTCCATCGCAACGCAACCTTTTTCTCCTCTACTAATCGGTAATCTCCTTCAACTTGTTCATAAACAAAAAAAATTAAATATTAATACCCCACCCTGCATGTTCCCTTATCTCTTCAGATCGACCCTCTTTAGCTTTCGTTTTTGTTTTATTGTTTTTATATTTCATTTGTACGGTCATGCCTTGATGATTTCTCCTTTTTTTGTCTGTTTATTGCCAACTTAGCAGAATCTGAGAAACTTTTTGTCTCAATTGGTTTCTGGGAAGATCCGGTTGATCCGACTCTCTTGGGACGCGATTTGGGTTTGTAACCGTGTGACAACGTCGTTTTGGTTTGTGTTTCTCGACTTGTTGGTTTTGCAACCTCGTACTGGTTATATTGTAAGAGTGGGATCTAGTGTAGGAATAAAAAAAACATCGTCGGAAAAGTTGTTGTTGTTACGAATGGAGACACTTGTTGTTGTGGCGCATCACAGGAACCAATGCTACCCCCGTTCGAAACCCCGAGACCACGCTGAGTTTGGTTCCTCTTCGCCTTCAACAGACTTTAGGGCCATAAATTGCAGAACTTTCCAAACGGGGTGTGGTATTCTACCAACCCCACTCAATTCTCACACTTCACCGTTATCTAAAAGCCCCAAAACGCCGACGACTCCTTCAAACACCAGCAAAACGCGATGCAGAACCACTCCCAATAGCGCCCCAGTTCCCATTGATCAAAGACAGGAGAAAAGTTTCGGTGAGCATGTCTCTGATGGGGGCATTTTGCTCTCTGAACTTTGGGCTGGGCCTACGTATTCGAATTCTCCGCCACCCAGTTCCTTGCCTATTCCGAAATTTTCTGTGAGGCCGAAGAGGAGTGTGTCCCTTGATCTCCCTGGTTCTTGTCCTGCAATTCAATTGCAGCTGCATGCTAGTTCTGCCCCTTCCTCCCCTCGCGGGGATCATTCTCCATGTGGCAGAGACCTCTTTGATTCGGCCACGATGGCGTTGCGTCGCATCCTCAATCTTAGTCTGGATGATGAATGAGACTGGAGGAGCAGCAGGCTCCTGTAAATATTGAGTGCTTTTGATTAATGAAGTTGGGTTAGTGTTAGATTAGGTGTGTATAGAGTGACCAAATAAAAGCTTGTAGTTTTAGTTTATGTGTGGCTTTCGGTACAGTGGTGGTGTACCCTTGATTGATGATGGGTGTGGTGGGTTCATGATTGGAAACGTTAGAAGGGTTTGTTACGTGAAATGTGACTTTGATGGAAGCTACCAGAGAAATGATTGTGAGAAGCTGAATGGCGTGGTAAAGGGTTGGAGTGGCATGGAATAGAAATGGGTGGTGATGAAGAAAGTTATTAGTTTATATCTTCAAGAGGAATACCGAGTTCATGGTGTGTAGTTCATAGTATAAACTCCTAACAGAAAGAATGGTTACCTTCGCTTAATCTGATAAAGGATTTAGGTCTCCTGTTTTAGTACATAATGTAGATTGTAGAATCCTTGCACTTGCAATAGCCTATAGAGCTTAACCATTTTGGTCATTTTCCCCTCTTCAAATTTTCTTTTATTATCTATAGTCTTTTTATCCTTATATTCTGGTCCTGTAGAATGATCCACCTTTTACTAGTCTGTAGTTACTGCTTTGCTTGCTGGTCCTTCTCTCTTTAGCTATCTCCTATTTCTATCTGTATGTAAAGTTTTCATTTTTTAGTTGCCTTCTGAGAGGGCATAGTTTGTCCCTTCACTATCTTTTCAGTTTTTTGCAAAGAAAAGTTGGAAGGGCTTCGGTCATATAATCTTAAGCTGCTGTTTCCTATAGTTGTTTAGGACTAGTCTGTGTCACACAACCTGTTATCAAGCCCCTAATGTTTTCCTTCATAGCCTTTGGTTAATACTTCTTTTCATAGTCTCACCTGCTTATCCTTGATGGAGAGTGTTGACCTTACTACGCCAGAATCTTAGGTAATGTATTGCTTGATGTTCATGCTTTTGCTTTGTTATTTTCGTGCCATAAATCCAGTTACTAAAAATTGCTTCTATGTGAATCAGGCAGGCGAAACTGTGCCGAGGCTGTTTTGTTCAGAAGATATGGTCGTGATCTTCTAGGTCGCTAGTTAGTTTGCAAGTTCGTTTTTCTTGAAATCCCTATGTGGTTCGTAACTTATGTCACTTTCTGAGTTTGTGGAACTCCATGTGGTCTGCTGAAATAAATTAGTATTTACTATTAGCAATGTACTGTGGTTTATCTGGAGTAGGTATTAAGTGATATCTTTCTGTTCAGTAATAAATTACAGCTTTTTTAAACCTGTGAAAGCAAAATTTTGAAGGAATTTTCTGTTTTCTTAACGAGACATTGATTTGGGTACGATGTGATATGCATATAAGAATAGGAGAAATTATTCAAATTCAAGATACAATACAGTTTGAATGTGTGAACACTAAAAGAGCAATCTAAGGTGAACCATCCACATGTCATTTGTAGTCATTAGATGGATCTCTATTGTATGAGTTTTTGTAAGCTTACCTCATTCAGAGGTTTTTGCACCAAAATGATGCAAATTTCTTTTGAAATTATGAGAATGAGGAACTTTATTTATTTATTTATTTATTTACTGAAATGGTAAGTCGTACCATAAAAAGCATGACTTTGGGTAAAGAAGTCGTTTTGTGTAAATGATCAACTACATTGAAATCGGGCTATGACTGCACAACTTTCATTGAAAATATTTTACTCCAAAATCATTAGACAAGACATAACTCTGCTTGAGAATGAAGTTGTGCAAGTCATACATGACTTTAGTTGCATTATTTTTAAATGAAGTCATCCTAACCATCTACGACTTCAGCTTGCATTTTGAAAAAGAAATGAAAACGAAATCGGGGTTTGAAATAAAACCTTTATAGGTTTGAAGGATTAAAAAGTTAGGGTTCTAGAGATTAGGGTTAGGTTTGGTTGTAGCGTTTAGGTTTCGGGTTTAGGTTTTAGGTAATTCAATTAGGCTTTCTATGTTCTAAGGTTTAGATTATGTTAGTTGGAAAAGATTACATATGATTAGTAGAGTAGAATAAGAGTAATTTCATTATGTAAAATCATTGACACTGAATGAAATAAAATAATTTACACACACGGTGGTCTTTTTTTTCTACCTTTGAGGTAGTCGTTGTGGCTCATGTTCGGTTGGAGGAGGTCATGGTGGTTGATTATCATTAGATGGATTATCAAACCCTTTTGAAGGCACATTGGTGGATTATCGTGAGATGGGTCAATGACAATGTGTTGGTGTATTGGATGGAATGTTGATGGTGGTGTCATGGAGGAAGTATCAAAGATGTTTCATAGTTGTGAAAAAACATATTTCTTACAATGCAAAACTATCGAAACTGGTCGGGAATTGGTAAACCATGTTTTATTGATATTCAAACATTTGACTTGGTTGATTAAAAGCTTGTTGTTGAGCATTAGAAGACCCAACATGATAGTTATGATGAGACTCTAACTGTGGTTATTCAGGTTGTTACAGAGTATCAGACTGATGCAAAACAATGTGTTATTATAGTTTGAATCAAAATATGAAAATATATAAAAATTGAAAATTGAACTTATATCATCGTCAAAGGTAGGTTGCAAAGACTACCAGATAATATGTCTGATGTACCGTTGCATATACGAAGTATTATCACGTAAGTGACTATTTTCAGCGAATTGAATTCCTTTAATTACACCATGATCATTTCACATTATTATCCAGGTTGTGTGATATTGTGGCCAATATCAATTAGTTCTTTCCCTCACGTCCTGTTGATGGTTTAAAGGGTCTGTTGGACAGAACTCAAATTGTTGCATAACTCGACCAATTTATTAGTTCAACTATTGTAAAACATGAGAGGAACTATTGCTCGACTCACAATAGAAAATTAGACAACTTAGTTCGTTGCAGCGATAAGAAGTTCACAAGATCAATTAAAAAATTGTCATTAGCATGAGTGAGGCAAAATGTGTATTAGTAGTATGGATAATTGAAGTGAAAAAATTGTTTTTGTTACAACTAATCTATTGTGTTACATTACTAAGCAACTATGGTGGTTGATCCTTTGTTGTATCAATGCAAACCATCTTAAATGAAAAACAAATGTTATTCTTAGCTAATTGTGAATGGATGACATTTATACATTATGAACAAATAAAGTTAAAACAACCTTTTCACTAGTGGGAAAGTAAGGCCTTGGGCAATATTTGCATTACTCGATGGCTGAAGAGTGGAGAAAGACATGTAATGTGTTCTCTTGCCTAACATTGTAGAAGTAACATGCATCCTCCAATAGTAACATTGCAGAAGTAACATGCATGACAAAGACATGTTAAAACACTTACTCTCACCTGTAATTTGACACGATGTTGAGATCACTCAGAAGTAACAGATACATCAGATGGACTTTACTCCCTGATATATCTGACATTAACAAATTTTCAATCATATATAGGCTCGTGCATGTTGTGCTATGATAACTTCATTTGCCTTATCTAGCATCTCATGAAATGAATTGTTCAGCCAATACAATTTTATTGGATTTTCCATGACCTCTGTTTTGGGTGGCACCAAACCTAATAGTTGCCTATAGAGGGAAACAAGATCACCACTACTAACATTTGTGATATGTTCTCTATCAATAGGAACATTGAGTTCCATAACCACATCTTCTAGTGTCATTGTTGTTTCTCCTAGTGAGAGGAAAGGTGTGAGTTTCTGTTCTCCACCTTTCTACTAAGACAGTCACTAAGTGAAAGTTAATCTCGATATGGATCAATGTGAGTAAATGGGCAAATTCGACAATATAATTAAATTTTTAACACAATCATTAAGTTTGTCTTGAATACAACCAAGGCAATTTCAGAGGGTAATAAAAGATTACTTTACACTTGACATGTAATTTGGAATTTGAAGCATCAAGACATACTTGATGACCGAGTTAAAAATTTAATATGCCATTGAGATCTACCATTTAGTGACTGCCTTAGTGGAGAGGTGGAGAATAGAAACTCACATTTCATCTCCCACTAGGAAAGACAATAGTGACACTAGAAGATGCGGTTATGCAATCTCGTCTTTCTACTGGTGAATATATCACATGTGTTAGTAGCAACGACCCTGTTTCCCCATGCATATGCAAGTAACTGTTTGGTTTGGTGCCACTTGAAACAGTGGACAAGAGAAATTCAATAAAATTGAGCAATTTATTTTAGGATATTCTAGATGATGCAAATGATGTTTCATAACACAACAAGCAAGAGTCTACGTACTGACATTGATGGGATATTTATTAATGTCAGATACATTAGGGAGTATAGTGTATTTGATGTATCTATTACTTTTGAGGTCAGATATTTTGGCATGCTTTTATCGTGCAATGGACCATAAATTGATTTTAACCAATATAATATCGGATGATGCATGTTACTTTTGCAATGTTGGGCATGAGACCACATTACATGTCTTTCTATGCCTCTTCAGTCACTAAATCATGTAGATATTATTAAAGGTCTTGCTTTTCCATGTGGAAAGGTTATTTTAATTTTGTTTGCTGATAATTTACAAACTTCATGATTTACAATTAGTTAATGTAAGAATAACATATTTGCTTTCCATTTAATATGGTATGTGTTGGTGCAACAAAGGACGAACACATTGACCATCTTAATTGCTCAGTTACGTAACACACTAGATTAATACCTTACTCATGTTAACGAGAATCTTTTTAACAATTCTTGTGAACTCCTTATTGTCACAATGAGTTAAGTTGTTTATTTTTCTTTTTTTCCTATGAGTCAGGTAGTAGTTCCTTTCACATGTTTTGTACTAGTTGAACTATATTAAGCTGATCGGGTTACGTGACAGGTTGGCTTCTGCCTTGCAAGGGACCCTTTAAACTTAAATTAATTACATGACAGGGAGAACTGGTCAATATTAACCACAATATCACGCAACATGCATAACAATGTAGAATGACTGTCATAGTGTAATCGAAGGAATTTAATTCACTAGAAATTATCACCTGCTTGATAATACACCATACATATAACGGAATATTAGACATACTATCTGATACATTATGCCTTTGTAACCTACCTTTGACAATGATGTAAGTTCAAATATTATATGTTGTTGTGTTTTGATTCAAACTAAACTAATACGTCAATATGACACATCACACCAATTGCCTTAAAAACCACAATTAGAGTCTTGTCACAACTATCATGTTTGGTCTTCTTCCAATACTCAACAACAGGCTTTTGGCCAACCAAGCCAAATGTATGGATGTATGTATTATTAATAAAACATGGCTTATGGTCAATCAAGCCAAATGTTCGGATATATAGACTATAAACAAAATATGGTTTCCCAACTTTCATACCAATTTCAATAGTTTTGCATCACAAGAAAATATTTTTCGTGACGTCAAACATCTTTGATACTAATACTATAGCACCATCATTAACATTTTGTCTAGTGTCACCCATTTTCAACTAATTGTGCATTTAAAAGGGTTTGACAATTCATCTCATGATAGTATCTCACCTCTTCCAACCAAACATGAGCTACAATGAAGATCTCAAAGGTAAAGAAGAAGGCAACCATGTGACACATCACATAGATAGTCTTTTTTAATATATGTAATGAAAAATAATTATATTATTTCTTTCAATGTAAATTATTTTGTTTTATTTAATGTCATTGATTAATCATACCTAAAATAGATAGTTTATCTTAATCATGTATAATTTTTATCAACTGACTCTAAAACCTAAAAAATGCAAAATAACCCTAACCCAATTGCTCCAAACATAAACGCTATAACCAAGCCTAATCCTAATTTCTAAAACCATAACTTTTTAATTGTTCAAACATGTTTTATTTAAAACCTACACACAATCAAATTCTTTTACTAAACAGTTGTGCATGACTAGGACGATTTAGTTAAAATTAATACAATTATAGTTGTCCATGAGTGACATAATTTCAATCTCAGTTGTATTATTTTAAGATTAAAATTAACTCATACACAACCTTAATTAACATTAATCACATCATTAACTCATACACAACCTTAATTAACACTAATCACATTTGCTTAAAGTTGTGTTCTCATAACACAAGTTATATATTTCAACAAATAAAAAAAAGTTGACAAATTTTTCAAATTGTGTAATTTCTTTATGAATTTTCTAAAATGGTGTAATTTTTTATTTAATTCCATATGTGGGTAAATCATGGAGAGGTAGGATTTAAGTTTATTGAATTAAATTGTGCAATAATCGTTACTGTACCCAACATTCCTCTTCTGTTTTCTTATGCTGTATTGGGTTGTGCACACATAAAAAAATTAATAAAATTAATTCACAGTGAAATTTTATTGAATATATAATAATTAAAATTAATTGTCATTAAATAATTAAAATAAATCTTAAGTTAATTTGAATGGAAAAATGGTTACTTGAAGAAAATGTATGTAAAAGATAGTTAAATAAAAAGATGATTTTTATATAGTGAAAATTTAAATTATTTGAACGAGTTAGATTTTAAAACTTATTTATATATTTTTTCTTCTTAAAATTACTTGAAGGAAAAATATACAAATAAGTTTTAAAATCTAACCTGTTCAAATAATTGAAATTTTCACTATATAAAAATCATCTTTTTATTTAACTATCTTTTACATACATTTTTGTCACAAGAGGTAACTTTTCTTCTAACCATTCTTTCATTCAAATTGACTTGATATTAATTTTAATTATTTAATGACAATTAATTTTGTATATATTCAATAAAATTCCACTATGATTTAATTTTATTAATTTTATGTGCACAATCCAATACAAATGTAAGAAAAAGGAGACCAAGGGTAGGAGAATTAATCACCGTGTAGTAACTATTTTAATTAATCAATTAATTAGTTAATTAAAATCTTACCTTTATTACACAATTTCATTCAATCAACTAAGATGGTCTTCTCTTTTCACCATTTCACATAATCTTAAATTAAATTGTGTAATAATGACACGATTTATTTACAATGATTTATGAAATCTCTGCAAGATTTACCCACATTTAAAACTAAAAAAATATACCATTTTAAGAATTTTAACTAATTTAGGAAATTTGCCAAAAAAAGTTTCTCATTCTCGTAATTTTGCAAGAAAATTACACCATTTTGAGGAAAAATCTCATTAAGATCCGCATATTCTCCTTCTTCCTAGCATCATAGAAAGGTGGTTTCCCGTAGCATCTGAAAAAAAAAAATTGCCAAAAGGCATAATATTAATCAGTTAACATGACAATCTATGGATCGCAATAATAAAACAATTAAAAACATTTCGAAAGAAGTTTATGTTTCTTCTAAACCCGTATCAACTGGCATAACATATGGTTGACTTCAGAAGAAGAAGTGTTGTTTTACATTATTTGTTAAAGCATTATCCTGGGTTTGGTTGGAAAAAGAAGACAAAATGGGGGGAAGTGTTGAGTTAATAATATCAATTCTTAAATGTGTTTAATAAGAAATATAAGGAATTATATTTGTAGGTCTCATGAGTAACAATATCTTCCCGCAGTTCCCTAAAATAAAATAAATATTTATGAAGTTTATTCTTTGTTTACTTTTTCAAAAGTTAAATGACTTTAAAATATAAAAAATAAGAAGGAAGATTAATGTACTAAGAACTTTAGCTTTTATGCTTACTTTTTCCAATTAGTATAAATGTCAGGTATAAATTATTTATTTCATTTTATTCATTCTCCTATTCATTTGAAGATAAATATAATGATTTTTCTGGTTCACTTTTTTCTTGATCTTTTATTTAGGCAACATATCTTTACTATATTCTACGTATCTCTCTCCCTTCTTGTGGTGGCCGACAATCACCATTGGATTTTGAATGTGTTTGAGTTCATCTAGGACAAAAGAAAGGAAAGATACGAAAGACATATATTAAGGTTATCATGTTTAATCTTATTGATTATTTTACTTTTTTTTATTCATGGTGGTATTTTTCATTTTGGTGTGACCGGTTTACGAAAAAAAGAAATAAAAAGATGAAAGTAGGGAAGAAATAAGTTGAGAAAAGATAAATGATTAGGAAATAAAATTCAATATTTAATTGTTTGGTAGGATAGAAAGTGAGAAATAAAAAGATAATCTTAAAAGTTCTGTAATTTGATAAAAGATGTGAAGAGATAAAAAAAAATGAATAAAAATAAGTAAAAAATAATAGTGAGTGTCGTTATTTTTTTTTTCTTTTTCAAAATCAGACATAATTTCGGATTTTCTATCCTCCTTTCTACCCAACAGGGCTTAAAAGTTTCTTAAAAAAACACATTCAAAAGTTTCAATTTATTCTATTTTTTTTTCATTGAAGGTTAATTTAATTAAAATTAATTTTATAAGACATTTCATTATCTATTCCTAATTATTATGTAATTTTAGACTGTTGATTAACAATCTACGTTTTGGAAGAATCTTTAACTGAAATATTTGAAAAAAGGTTCAATTAATTTTTAATTAATATTATGATTTTATCAAATAATTATGATGAATTAAATTAATCACAAATTGTAAAATTAGGATATCACATTGATGAACAAAAACGTAGAATAAAGAATGGGAGACTGAAGCCTAATGTGAAACCTAATGTGAAAGGCATGGTTAATTGATCAGTACTATTTTGTAGTTACTATACTAAACAGAAACCATCTATAATTGCAATTGGAATGCAATTTAAAATTGATGACCTTTGGAACATTTTGTTGGGTATTGATGGAAGGCTTCAAACATTAGTTAGTTTCTGAAAAGTGTATTTTAACAAGAAAAACTAAAAAAAGGGGAATATGTAAGTAACAAAATAAGTTACAAATTGTAATACCCTAAAAAAATAGCTATAGAATAAAAACTAACTTAAAATTTAGTTTTAGAGATAAATAAGATAATATCTTCTTTTTCTTTTTATTTACTTTTTATTTTTATAGCAACGAACTCTCATTCTCAAAAGATATTCTATCTCTCTAAGAAGATATTTTGTTTTATTTTTATAAAAAAAACTATCAACTCTCTTCTTAAGAAGATATTATGTTTTATTCTAATAAAAACCACCAATTATTTCTAAGAAGATATTCTGTTTATAAAAATTGCTAAATCTATCTATATATACAGTTTCATTCTTATGAAAACTACCATTTCTCAAACAATTTCTCTTTAAAGTTTTCTACGTTCTCTCTATATTTGTGATCTCATAGGTTATCAGATTTGACAATCATAGGACATCTCTAGATTCCTAGTGTTGAATAGATCAAGATTTTAGGGGTTTTGAGTATCTCTACTCTATAGAGGTAAGGGAAGTAGCTTAATTGTTTTTCATAAATATTGTAATTATTTATTTATTAATGAATTGGATAAATGTTTATGTATTATATGATGTAGTATCAATGTTTGTGTGAATGATGTGGTGTGTGATCGAGACATAGTATCTTTAGGAAATGAGATACCAGTATTGAGATTATTAGGATGTGCATTGTTTGGGGATTCAAGGAGGTATCCTGACTCTACTGGTACATTGGATTCACATGGATGAAGATTACCAGTTTAGTAAAAGTCGAAGGAGGTTCATCTGGTCTTGTCCGATGTTTGAAATATGAGCCCGATCGGAATAGACTATTCTGAGGTTTGAAATATGAGCCCAATCAAAACAGTTCGGTGGTATATGACATGTACACATCTCTGAGTTTAACTCAATGCACGAGTGTCTTCCGGAAGTAGAGAATCTAGTGTATAGAGAATCTAGTGTCTTTGTATGTGAGTCAGTGTATGTATGATGTGAGATGAATTATGAAAGATTGAATTGTTGTTGTTTTGTTGAGATAAAAATCCAATTTATGAAAATATATATTTTTTGAAAACTCTCTAGCTTACCCTTCTTTTTGTTTGTTGTTTGTTTTATTTTTAAAACTACGATGTGGATTTGACAGGTGGTGTGAATCCTAAATAAATTGTTAGAGAAACTTTATTTAATTTAATTTTATTTTTAATTTTATAAACATATTTTTATTAAATCTTATTTAGAGAAGTATATTTTGAAATACATGATGAATATATGGATTTTTATATTTAAGTTTATTATATAATTTTATGCAATAAAGTTCTTATGAAAAATATGAAATATTACACAAATGACAACTTTTTTTTTATAAATTTAGTATGCTTTATTATTTTGTTTAACGACTCATTTCATATCTTAGGCTCATGAGTTTACCCTTATACGAGTAAATAGATTTTTGGGTAATTATATAATAATAATAATAATTATTATTATTATTGGTGATGAACAATTATTTTTTATAATATTAAATATATAATATTTTTCTAATCACGCTAATCTGCTACTTGAAAATTTTATGATTTGAAAATGGAATTTATTTATTTTTTATTAATTTCAAAAAAAATAGTTTTTATATATATAAATTATTAAAAATTATTTTCCAACCTAAGTTTTCGTATATTTATTAGACGGAAATTAAGTTATGATTAAAAAACATTAACCCTTTCTTTCATTTGAGTCTACAATTATCTCTTTTCAAGGTAATCTTATTCAATCCACATACTTTTTAAATTATAAGTGCTATGTGAGAAAGAGAACATTCGCCTACAAAGATTGATGATACTTTTCTCTCTACCTAAGTGTTTCATTAATTCCGTTTTTAGTTAGTTAGTAAAGAATAAATAAATAATTTTTTAAAATTAATGTTAATATCCTTGTAGAATATTGGGTAAATAATAATAAAGCAACAATCTTTCATCAAAGGCATGGAGGATTAAGATTAATTTTGTGTCACGAAAATTTGTCCTCGTATAGTAATGTGGGTAAATAGTCGTATAATAAATATTGATATATTCTGTGAAAAAAATAATACTAATATAAAGACTGGCTAATTTTATTTGAACATTGTCAATGATCGAAGAAACTGTGTTTAGTTTTTAGTATTTATAGTATGTATTTATTAAAAGAAAAATTAACAATAATATACCATTAATCTTAAAAGAGACATTAAAAATTTTAAATATACGTAACATTCTATAATTAATAAATAAAAAAAATCACAATTTCTCTTTAATATTTTTAAAAAATTGTCCTCCGAATTCTATTAACAAGTACACCTAAGTTACATTTTTGTAAAAAATATACTTAGAAGCACGACAAATTGTCCATCCAAATAGAATTCATTTTGGTAATTTTTTAAAAGTACGTTATTTTTCTAAATAAAAATAAAAATTGCATAATAATAAGTATAAAAACCCATAATGAATCTATCACACTATTTTTTTCATAAATATTAAATTTTTTTAATAAATAATTTTTTAACTAAAATATCTTTATTATGCTCTTTTCAATACATTTTTATGGATTATATACACACTCTCAAAATATATTTAATTATATATTTTTTAAATTTTAATTATTTAATTAATTTTTTAATTAAATAATTTAAAAATTATTATTTTTACATATTAAATTACTTATAATTCATAATTGAAATTAAATTTATAAATATATACGATTTAAATTACTATATATTTGCATCTTTTAAATAACACAATATAAAATTGTAATTTTTTAAAATTATAATACTTTTTATTCTTATTTTAATAATTGACTTAATTAAGTTTTAAGTATCTCATAAATTTAGGTATTTTTAATTAAGTTTTTATTAATTTTTTTTTGTTTATTAAGTATTCCAATTTTTTTTTTTTAAGTTCTAGTCATCTAAGTTTTTTTTATTAATTAGATGATTGACTATTATCTTATTCTAGATCTTTCTTGTATTCACGTGTAAGGTTTTTGGTGATTAATATAAAATAATATTACGGTTAATATAAAATGACATAAATTTTATTTATTTTATTGAAGATGTATTGGATATTTAGAGAAAAATATTATCACATCAATAATGGTAACATCTACTATCATCCAACACGTTTTTAATAAAAACAATAAAAATTATTTATTATTTTATATTAACCACAATATTATTTTATATTAATTATAATTCTTAACACATTAAAACAATTAAATAAAAATAACCAAAACAGATACCAACTACAATATCTAATTAACAATTAGAACATATAAAAAAATTTAAATACTCAATAAAATATTTTTTTTTATTAGAAACTAGATTGAACATGCCAAAGTTTATAATATCCTAAAAGTTAATTAAAATTTAGTAATTAATTATAATATTTTACTCATATACTATAAAAATTTTAAAATTAAATCTTGAGACAAGTCTCCTTAACTCCCACATGTAACTCAACCAGTTAAGAGGTTAAAGAAAGTAATGTAATAGAAACTAAGGTAATTAAAACTAATCAAACTAAAGTTACTAGTAGTCTCAATTGGTCTCGTTCAATCCATGATTGCCACGACATTGCCAAAAGTGAATTAGAACTCTCGAGAAGTGAAAGGGGTACGGATTAATATTTGAATAATGAGAAAAAATCTTACGAGAATCTCATTATTCACTTGACAATCGCCTTCTAGAACTAACATGGTCACTAAAAGAATATATTTATTATATTTATAAAAAAAATAGAGAATAAAATAATAGATATAAGATAAATATAAAAAGTTATTTGGTATAAAAATTATGAATGTTACTAAGTTGTTGAATGTAATGAAGTGTATTTTATTTTATTAAATAGCTTTTAATAACTTAAAAGCCTAGGGATATGTAGCAAGAACACTTGTATCTATTTTGGTAAAAACTTCTGACATTTCCGAAAACCCGTTGCCTAGGTTACGCGTTTTCTTTCTTTCTTACATACAGATCTTCAAATATTCAAATTTATAGTTAGTTACAGCCGTCCTATCAAAATTTACCACCCATTGTGAGTTATCTACCTACAACACATACATTGGAAAATAAATTTATCATTTGTTATAGAATCACATTTCATAACCTTTCCTTAAAATAACATTATCCAAACGCAAAGAAAAAAAATCTTTCAGTCTATATTAGTTTTTCCATGTAACCGTGGTTAATTATTGTTGTAAAAATATAAAATGTATGATTCATCTCCTGAACTTTTTATATTGTTCCATTTTCATGCGTTAGATTGACGTAAGTTCCATGTGATCAACTTTCACATAATTTGATTGCGTTAAACATAACTTGAAGAAGAAAATGCAATTAAGTCAAACAAAAAATAGTTCAATATCGATTAAAATATGGAGATGCGTTTAATCATCCTTTATAAAAAAATCCAAAAATTGTATACATTTAAATGGATGATTGTCTGTTTACAATCTATTAGTTTAAATAAAAAGATTTTAAAAGTAAAGAAAAGTTGTAATAAAAACATGAAAATGGTGACATGCTTAAACACTCAAATAATATAGATGATCATTATGAATCTACAAACTTGACCCACTTCATATTATTTCAAACACAACCTATATAGGCTATAGCCTCTACCTATATGACCCACAAACCCTAAACTTTTGAGTTTTGACGCCATTTTACAAATATGCCTCCAATCATCATTTGACTTCCATGGCCTTTTAACTTACAAAACCTTCCATGATCCAGTACCACCATCCCTTTTGATGCCGTCTAAACGGTCAATGTATGTGGAGTAAAAAAAAACATGAAAATATGATTTATTAATCTTTAACAAATGAGATTTTCCTTTCAAACAAAACATCACACCCTCAAAATTTTTTCTGTTACTTCTAATAATATGTTACATGTTTAGTAACTGTTCTTTTGTCACACATATTTTTATTTGTGATGATTTGGTTTCTATTTGTTGAGCATGTACTATAAAGTGGTGAGTTTTGTTGTGTAGCAATTATTTTAGCTTGCGTTTGATGAAAGGGGTAGCTGTAGCAGAAGGTAGCTAGGTAGAGATTATCTTGTTGTAGGCATAGATATATATCCTAAAGGTGTCACAACGATGTTATTTCTCATCTGTCGCAACGTTGAAAGATGCCAAAGGAGTCGCCATCTTTAGGTTCCTTTTGTTTGTTCTTTATTATCATCCATTGAGCATCTAATGCACGCGCACTTTTTAGTTCTTTGGGTCCCAATTCTGTTGTGTTGTGTGTCTTCTCCAGTTTTCACACGGGCCACACTGCTCCTGCACCTGCATTTCTACATGTCAATGTCTTCCATTAATGCTTCACCAGCTACTGCATTCCATAGCCAACGTAAGGTTGTTGTTTGTTGGGGATATACATACACTATATATGTATGCATTAGTTACTACTACTAATACTATTGCTAGGTTTCTCCATGAAAAACACCAGTGTTTGCCATTTTTTTCTCACTGTGGGACAAGTGTGTGTTTGTCACAGTTTATGGTTGGGAAGCATAAATTCTGGTTTATGTCTCTGCATTATATGGTGAACATGTTTTTGCCACATTAGCACTCATTAGGTCTAAGACAGGCTCATATGTTGGGACAAAACACCATAATTTGTACAAAATAAATAAATGACTATATTGAATAAGAATAAATTTAAATAATTTATATAAGAAAATAAATACATACATCTCGTAATTATAAGAAAGGGACCCATTTTAAATATATTAATCATACATTTCTAATATCCTTAATTAGCCGCAACTTCAATTATTTATTTCATATCAATATATATATATATATATATATATATATATATATATATATATATATATATATATATATATATATATATATATGTATATGTATATAAATAACTTAGATGTATAATATAATTTTGGATAATTATATGTTGACGTTTCAACATCATAATATTTATAATTTGTTTTTACTTTCTACTATATATGTTATTGTTGTAGTACACTTTTCTTTCTATTATTTTTTATAGAAATCAACTAGCATGGTAGTTTTTGTTATTTTTATTTATAAATTTTATATTATGTATAATTCTTTTATATAGTAATTTAAATACACATCTTAAAAAAATCCAGGTTGCATAACCCTGCATGTTCTCCTTCCTTACCTCTGCTTCTACTCATTAATCAGAAAGTAGTAGCAGAAATGGTTATAGATTTAACTGCTAATGAAATTCTTATATAGTGAGTTGATTTTTTAAGTCATTTTCATGGTACATGAGTCCAAGGTTTAAAAAAGAAAATAAACTTATCAGTGGCTTGATTAAAAATTTTAACAAAGCCAAAAGTTGAAATAGAATTTTGAAGATTCAAAATATAATTTAATATATATTAAAAATATTTAGAAATAAAGCTTAGAAAAATCATTATCCCTTCGACTCCTTAGAAAACATGCCACTAAAACTTTTATCTTTCATCACATTTTGTATTTCATCTTACATTTAATAGAACCTTTATTACATGTATTATCGAACTAAGTTTTATAATATAATTGTAGATAACATATAAATTTTTATATTTGAAAAACAATTTTCTTATAAAATAGGCTTAACCACTACCAAAGATGCTTATAGACTATAAAATTTTAAATTATCATTAAAAAAATAAAATTTTTGACAGAACAAATTTATTCTTTAAGTTTAAAATTTCTCAGTAAATAAGCATAGTCTAAGAAGAAAATCTTGATGTAAAATTAAAATAGATAGAGTTTTTTTGTGGAAATATTTTTAACAGTAAAGTTACATACAAAAATAATTCATCAATATTAAGTATAAGCAATAATTATGGTTAAGAACGTATATAATATTACCGAGGGTAAAGTGAAATATATGTTAACCAATGTGAAATTATCTATGTATAATATTACATACGAAAATAAATGGTGAATAAGTGATATATATAAATTAATCGTAATACATATTAATAAATATAAGACATTCCACATCTAACTATAAGTAATATATATAAATAAGTTATATTATATAGACATACGAATAAATATAAGACATTCTATCAATGTTAGCATGTTAGTAAGATTAGAAGTTTTTGAAGATGGGATGAACAATCATTCAAAGGAGATGATACATGATATTGAAAAAAATTGTTTTTTGGAAGAACACACGTATATGATTGTTTAAAGTCTAATTTAAAACAACAATTGTAACAATTATTAATAACTTTAAAATTGTTTAATTTTATGAAAACGAGAAATGGAGATAACATGTTACTTTATCGTAGTTATGAGGTGAATAAGATATTATGCTCGACTGGTTTTGGGCATAAAAAAATACACACATGTTCTAATGATTGTGTATTATAGAAAATAAATTTGTTGCATTGAGGGTGTGTCCATCATGTTAGTTATCATGGTTTAAAAAGAAACCTGATAGAATAGTGATAAGGAAGAAACCTGATGGAGGTAGTTGTAAGGAAAAAACAGAAAGTCTTTTTGTTAAGGTGTTATGATACTTTTCTTTAACATTTAACCGATTCTCTATAATGAAAGATAATTGATTAAACATTTTCAAAATTTGGAGGAGTCAAGAAACTTGAGACTTAGGCTTGTTATAGATTATATGAATCCTTACGAGAACTTAAGTAGTAAACACAATTCATGTCAGTTTTGTTGGTGATTTACAATTTGTCTCCATAGTTGAGCTTGGAGAGAAAATATATTATATTGTCTATAATGAAATTATAACCTAGACAACCAGGAAATGACATTGATATGTATCTTAGGCCAGTAATTAATGGTTTGAAGATGTTGTGAAAAACAAGAGTGAATGTCATTAATGTATATGGTGAAGATAATTATCATTTGCTTGCAATATTATTTTACACAATAAATAATTTTTCAGCATATGGTGACTTTTGTTTATAGTGTGAATATATGTCCTATACGTTGTTATATCCAATTAAAATATGGACAAAAGACTAGGCAAAAAGTTTCTTGCTCATATTCATCCATATTGTAGATTGAAGAAAACATTTAATAGAAGTTAGGAGGATATAGTTATATTGACAGCTCATAATGGTGAACTAAGCATATGAACAGGTAAAAAAACATTAACAATATGTTGTGAAAGATACAAAATAAGTTCATTGAGAAGAATATTTAAAAGAAATGATATTTTTTTAATATTTGATATTTTTATAAAATAGATGTTAAATAATGTATTGATATGATGTATGTGGAGAAAAATAATTTTGACACCGGACAAAAATTCAAAATAAATATGCTAAAACTAAAAAAAAAAAAAATTAAAAAATTGTTTCAAAATAAATATGCTAAAACTAAAAAAATAAAAAATTAAAAAGTTGTTTGTTAGATGCAGTTGGTCTTATAATACCATTATTGAAATTATTCTAAAAGGGTACAGTAGTGAATTTTAATAATAATGAGTCTAAACAAATCCACATAAAGAGATTTTGACATCATCTTTTTAACTTAAAACCTTTTTTTTTCTTGTTAATGTATTATGTTATATCGTTCACTACATTTTATGTCCCGTCATACAAAATCAGGTCAATTTGTTTCCAGAAATTGTTTTTAAATTTTCTGTTGTGTACAGATATCTCATTTTTAAAATTGGTTTGACAAAGTTCTTGTGTTAACCTTTTTTAGCATTTCCATTATGGTAGACAACACACAATATCCGGTACATAGACGATATCTCCGGTACATAGTCTCCGTTAGACAGTATGCTAGAAGATCTCTGCTATAATTTTTTGTAATTCATTTTTTCACATAATTATCTTTAAAGAAGGTGCACACAACTGATTTTTGACCAATTTTTTGGTTGTCCTTCTAGCCAAACAATAATTACTACTTTTTATATAATATTCACAAATTACTAATCAAAAGCAACTCACCTGGTTAGATTATTATATTTTTCTTCATTACAAATATATTTTACATTATTACATTTCATTTTAATATCCTGGTTACATTCTTAAATTTTGCAGGATTTGATATCTCATTTTGAAAAGTATGCTTACAAACATATATTCAGAAATGTGGTTCTTGATCGAAGAAAAAAAAAGTCAAATACAAAGTCCTTATCGAAAATCAACCAAAGATATTGATGAGCGTTGACAGAGGATAGAAAAAGTTTTGCACCAATAAAGATTAGAAGGAGACAACTTTGTGTTTTGAAGCAGGAAACCAAACAAGAGACATGATTATCAAAGTTTTTATTTAATGAATGCATTATTAAAAAAAAAATTAGTTTTCTTTTGTTATATATGTTTTTTGAAGTTCTAATTTTGGACATGGCTTATTCAACAATTATTGTTTAATATGTAATTTGAATTGGTTTTATTAATGAATACAATATATTATTGTTTTACATTTATTATACATATCATTTATTATTATTATTTCATTTTAATTCTTCTATTTTTAACAAATTAATTTGATATAATAAATATATTGTATTTGTAAATTAAATCATGAGCATTGCGTGGGTAAAAGTATTAGTTTATACTAAACGTAGGATTTTCAATGTTTGAATTCCTCGCAAAGATATGTAGTTTTGAGCATTATACAGAATTTGTAAACATTATATCTGACATAAGTGTTGTTCTCTACATTTATTGTTGTTTTCTATATTTATTACAAACATTTTTAATACATAATTCAACTTCCAACTCTTACATATTTACACATGTTCTCGTAATAGTTTACATTTATCTTTTATTTAAAAAAAATATACAAATTGATTTCATAAAATATGTTTACCAAAATACCGACTTTTATTTACAAAAAATATATATATATATATATATATATATATATATATCATAAAATTTCATTCCTAGATTTCATGGATATTCATATGTAATGACATGAATTAACACGTTTTTATTCATAACTTCTTAAATTATCAGTAAATTTATTACCTAACTATCACATAGTCCATTTCAAATATA
>Ga0209489_101625_pt1 | contig 46236 bp, 37 predicted proteins | sample SiratrowhiteBW_FD_187527 | JGI IMG/M metagenome (GOLD analysis project Ga0209489, IMG submission 187527) | Root nodule microbial communities of legume samples collected from California, USA - Siratro white BW (SPAdes) (version 2) | ecosystem: Host-associated > Plants > Roots > Nodule | place... | reverse complement strand
ACAAGTCTACCCAATAAAATAGGCCATTTCGATTTGTATCCCTATAGTTTTATTTTGCTTTCCTATAAATATTAAAATTCGTACTTTATCGTTTGCCCTTTGATCTTTTTACTTTTTTTTTTTTTTGAATTGTTTTTTTTTTTTTTTTTTTTTTTTTTTTTTTTTTTTTTTTTTTTTTTTTTTTTTTTTTTTTTTTTTTTTTTTTTTTTTTTTTTTTTTTTTTTTTTGATTTTTTTTTTTTTTTTTTTTTATTGTATTTTTTTTTTTTGAATTGTATTTTTTTTATATTTAAAATTCGTATTTTTTTTAATTGTATCCCTGTAGTTTTTTTTCCTATAAATATTTTTTTTTTACTTTGATCGTTTTCCTATAAATATTAACTTTCCTATAAATATTAAATGCAAGTCATATTAAATATTTTTTAAATAGAATTAAAGTTATTTTTCTCGAACAACAATCAAACACACACTATTTAATTCCGGCTCAATTATCTATCAAATGCAGGATACACTTTTATCATAATTTAATACAAAAAAAAATTATGCTACCCAAAAAAATAAGTACTGTCTAGACGCATAAGAGACATTCAGGTAACTCCGACCTTTTTGTTATATATATTGGGAGAACTCCAATCACACTTCCTCTATACAGTATTTAATAGATAGGAAAAAAAAAAATAGTCGTAATATGTATTTTGTGTGCGTCAATGTTGCTATAATGCAATAATTTATAGCAATAATTGTATTAAATTTTATGTTCTTCAGGTAAGTGCTATCTTGGATAGGCATTTCAAAAAAAAAAAAAAACGCACTTTAAGCATTGATTATTACATTAACATATATTAAAAGGTTGATCATGTCTCTCCAATCCATATTGAAAATAACTGTCACTTGTCTTAGATAACATAGTTTTATAACTAACGTTGAAAGACTTAAAGAATCAATTATGGTGGTAAAATAACTTTTTTTATTTTTTTTATTTGGCTTGGGTAGATATAAGATCCAAACATTCGATACTTAACCAATCATCTTTTTTTATTTTTTCACTTGATGCTAGACTTACAAAATTTGTGTATGTTAATTGTTACGTACATTTTCTACTTTATGTTTTGTATGATAAAGGAATTTTAAGCATGCATTTTTGTATATAACATGTACAACGTTGAGTGAAAATCCTAATGGATGACTTGTTGGTGTCGGTAAGAAAGAAAGAGAACTTAAACATAATAAAATCTTGATTTTGAATGCTATATGTGCATTGGTCGTCAAAGATGTTTCTTCCAACACGATGGAGTTCAACTTGGCATCGTTGTAGATGTTAAGCAAATCCATGAATCTACCAATCAGATGGTGCAGTAAAGGAGAAAGAGATACGTTAAAAGCAATATGCTATGAACAAAGGTGCAAACTCTTTTGTACAAACAAAACAATAGTAGTTCACCCATATACAGCTACTTAAATTTTCATATAACAAAGTAATATACATGCAAAAGAATATACCACCACCAACGTAGTATCTCTCCATGAAACCCAACCAAAACTTCTCAATCTTCAAACAGCTACCAATTCAACGCGGAAAATTTAGAAAAAAAATATTACAAAAGATTGACTTGACTAATAAGATAATAACAATGATGTTTGAACCGGTCCACGTTGTTGGCAGCCACCACTAATAATCAATTCCTGAGGACTATTGGGAGAACTATGATCAAGATGATAATCAGGAGCAGAATGATGGCGATGCATGTCCACTTTCGGGTGTTTTTCTGGTGCTTCCTTGCCACGTGGAGCTGCTGGACCCCACCTCGCACGTACGAGTTGGCACGTGCCACATGGCTCTCGATGTCGTCCAATTGTTCTCCCTGGGACTGCACCAACACAGCCATGTCTAGGAACACCTGGTGCAGCTCCTTCAGGTTTCGCTCTATCTCTTTCACTGTGTCGTGCCTCTCTTGAATCTCTTGGATCGTGTCCATCACACTCGCTCTACCTTGCTGCTCAATCGCTTTCTGCAAAAATGTTTCACTCTCACCTGTTCCAACATAGTTAACACTTCACTTCATGTTTGGTTTGGAACATGTTTCAGATCATGTACCATGTTTTAGATTATTAATATGTGTTTCCAGAACAAAGTCAAAGGTATCCTATGTCTAAAGGATAAACGTTTAGTTGGTAGTTGATATATATATATAAGTGAAATTAAGATTCTAATTAATGTTTGATCATCAAAAAAAACATGATATTCTATAACCTAAACACAAACAAAATTTATGAAACAAAAATTTGAAAACTGATACACACCAGTAGAAATGAGAAGGTCAATGGTTTTGTCATCAGGGTTCTCTCCGGTAACAGTATAATATCTCCGCTGCACGGTTTCCCTGTACTCCGACGATATCTGTTGTCTCAGACTATTGAAGTTGTCCATGGAGTCCTTCAGCTTCTTCCTCAATCCGTTCACCACAGATGTTCTGGTCCGGTCTGAGGACGAACCGGGTCCAGAACCGGGCAAGTTCAGGCTTGCCTGGTTGGACCGGTCTAGTGCTTCAAGCCGGACCTTGATCAGCTTGGCTTTCTTCAAAGCCAGGGTTACGTCAGCGTCCATGCGTGAGCGAAGCTCTTTTACAGCATTAGCGCTGTGAAGGGTCTTGCTTTTTTCGTGGGAAACACGTAAGTTCTCATGGAGACGCTCTAGCTCTTTCAACTCTTCTTTTACCTGCTCAACTTCCTCAAAGAACTTGTCCAGGTTCACGCCGCCCTCCACCGCCGCCATCTCCACCACGTGGTGATGGTGGTCCGGCAAGCCTTGGTCGCCGTTGCGGGAGAAGGAGCCCGAGAACAAGTCGTTCATTTTCAGGTTTTGATGTATGGAGAAAGAACTGAAAAGAATTATAAGATGAGAGAAAACTATATCCGAATGAACGTGTGTGTATATATTATATATGTATAAATATGTATGTATATGTATTGAGAAAATTTGTATATGGCTATATAAATTGGAGAGGCTTTGGAACGAAGGGTTTGAAATTTTCTTTAAGAATAATAATATTTTGGTGAAAGTGGGGAAAGACGCGTTCAATTTGCAACATTTTTTGTAATTTTTAATTACTTAAGTAACAATGAGAAAGACAGGGTTTTATTATATGGAAGGTTGATGGGTCTTGCACAAATGGTGGCTTTAGAATAAGAATGTGTGGAATGGTAGCAGACAGAGAAAGTGATAACGGGTCAAAGGAGGTGGGGACTGGAGAAATGGGTTTGTGGGAAATTTCCTGTGAAATGGAAAAGTATAAGCAGCCTTCAAATTTGGGAACCAAGGGAAGGGCAATAGTGGAATCATGCAGAAATAGAGGCCTAGAAGGAAGAAAAAGGGGATTTTGGTTAGCATAAACTAATGGTAATATTAGTCTGATTTCTTTTAATAATTATAATTGTTCCTGAGTTACTCGAATTTTAACGAATCAAACGGGACCTTTAGGCATTATTTGGATTTGGTGAGTTAAACGAGCCGGGTCTAGCAGTTCCAACTGTTAACGATCCTAGGAAGGGAAGTTTCGAAGGTAACTTCGTTGTGACCCCAATCAAAAGACTCAAAAGTCAACAAGTCGACGAAGAATTTTAACATATAGAACTTTCATGACACCAATGTAACCATCTTTGATCAAAAGCAAAACAGAATTACACTAGAAGTCTATAATGCTACATATTCACAAAGTTCGTTTCCCCACTTTCCTCTTGAAAAATCAACCTAAAGGACATCAGAAACAAGAATTTACTTCTTGTTTGTCTAAAGTGATTTACAAAATAAAACCCTACACGTAAATCCCCTATACCACCATTGTCACCTCTTTTCACTTGCACCACCGAAGACAAATTATGGAGATGTACATTGATACCCCCTCATAATTTGTTGAGTTCAATAATATCTTATAATATCAACAGATTCAGTATAGAAACTGAGTTGAGTTTTTGTCTTATACTTGCAGCAGCAGATACAGTTTTTAAAGTAGATAGTAATTAGTATACTCGTCAGTTGGAATAATTGCGATACAGCTCTGCCTCTAAATTCAATGGACCCTCATGATGTAACAATGCCATATAAGACAGTATGAGGGGAGAGTAAGATACTATACATCATATTTAGGGAAAGATCCCTCTATATATATATAAACCATCAGTCAGCAATACAAATGTTCAAACTGATACAATACTTACAGAAAAAGAATATGATGCTCAAAATAATGATCTCAAAAAATCTACCTCAACAGAACAACCAACCATTTCCTCCCAGATTAAGTACTCAGATTAACCATCCAACTGTTCCATGGATTGTAATAAAACTGTTGTTCACCCCCAACAGATTTTCTTTGAAAGCACAACCCAATCCATGTTTCCCTCACCCCTGCTAGATCCCAAAATATAAAAGCTCAATCTTCAAATCAAAGTAAATGAAACCAGTATGTTTCATGAATTATAGATCCTAATCCCTAAGACTAAGCAGGAGGTGGAGGTGAAGGTGTTGTTTGAGCTGGTGTAGACTGATTACCACCATTGCCGCCACTACTGCTATGTTCCCATGGCCTCACAGTGAAGAGCACCACAAACAAGATGATCACCAGAAGAAGTATGATACAATAACAGGTCCATTTCCTGGTGTTTTTCTGGTGCTTTCGTGCAGTCTGCAACTGCTCAGTTCCACTGTGCACAAACGATTGAGCTCTTGCCACATGGCTCTCAATATCATCCAATTGCTCACCTTGATGTTGCACCAATACTGTCATGTCCAGGAACACTTGGTGCAACTCCTTGAGACTCTTCTCCAACTCTTTGACAGCATCATGCCTCTCTTGAATCTCATTGATGGTGTCCAGAATCCTACCCCTGCCTTGCTCTTGAATGGCCTTCTGAAGGAAAGTCTCACTCTCGCCTGCATAAAAGTGAGAAACATATTATTATAGGACCTCCAAAACGTGCATCAAATCAGATTTAGACAAAATTGAACCCAAACTTAAAATCAGGAGGACAAAATAATGCTTCACAGACTTGAATCTGTAAGACCACTTAGAATTCCAATAAATTATCCACTAATTTCATCTAGTTTTATTTACTACTCACTTGAAGCAACGATGGAGAAAATGAGAAACTAATCATGACTATGTTCTAGTGGACTAGAATTTGAAACCCCAACTTCCCTGCTAGTAAATTTTAGTCTCTTTTTAGTATATTGATTATCCCATTTCAACTTTTTCAATATATAAATCCAAAATACACTGTGTCCCAACTAAAAATGAATAGAGCACCATACTACTGAAGAATCTAAACTAAGAACTTCCTTGAGAAACAGAAATCCTTGGTTACCGTATTTCAACTTGAAGTAACATCTTAGAGATTCACAGAACGATTATATTATTCACAACACTTCTCTCCGACATTATTGCCTTTTTTTTATTTATCCCTTTCTCTCACATCAGTAATCATATCTCAAACTCAAACTCCTCTTCTCATCTCTACCTCCTTGTATCTCTCTTTGTCGTATAAAACAACGTCCAAGTATGATTTCCCTTCAAACAATGATCAAGAAATCACACCTCGTTTACTATCCACATAAGACAACCTTATTCGACTCAAACGAGATTACTCCGAACATAAAAAAATTCTCTCATCCTACATACATATCAAGTATTCAAACTGAAGACTATTTATTAATTTAGAATCATGGTCCACGCGATTTGCGGTGAATGGATCATTAAACATTAGAAGAGCACATGAAAAGAAATGAGCTGGCTGTCACATGGAAGAGAAGGCAGGCAACACCCCCACGACTATGACTTGATGAAATAAAATTGAATGAACACAAATTTCCTTAAAAAATCTACTTTAACTTTAGCTTAAATCTGCCTACGATCAAATGTCAAGAATTAGATGGCTTGAACATAGGATTAGATATTTTGATAATCCGATAGTGGTTGGATTCAGGCGATAGAATAGACTCTAATACCATTAAAAGTAACTTAGAAAATGAAGTTAAGGTGAGTTTTAAACTCCCTGATACATAGTTTCTTCATATCTCTATAACGATCACCAACAAATTCGCTAAATTAGATCAAATTAAGATAAACATATATCATCATTACGCTAAATTAGATAATAAAAAAAATCCTTACCAGTGGAGATCAAGAGATCGAGCGTGTTCTCGTCGGGATTCTCGCCGGTGACGGTGAAGTAGCGGCGCTGCACGGTCTCCCGGTACTCCGACGACACGAGCTGTCGAATCTCATTGAAGCTCTCCATGGAGTCCCTCAACTTCTTCTTCAACCCGTTGACCACGGAGGTCCGCGTCCGGTCGGAGGAGGAACCGGGTCCGCAGCCCGGCAGGTTCCGGTTGGCGGCGTTGGAGCGGTCGAGAGCCTCGAGCTTGAGCTTGATGAGCTTGGCCTTCTTGAGAGCCACCGAAACGTCGCCGTCCATGCGCGAACGGAGGTCCCTGACGGCGTTGGCGTTGTGCAGCGTCTTGCTCTGCTCGTGGCTGCTCCTCAGACTCTGCGCCAGTCCCTCCAACTCCTTCAGCTCCTCCTTCACGCCCTCCACGTCCTCGAAGAACTTGTCGAGGTTCACTTTTCCGGCGCCGGGCCCGTCGCCGACGGCGGACATCTCGATGACATGGTGGCGGTCCGGCGAGGCCTGGTCGCTGCGGAAGCGAGAGAAGGAACCGGAGATCAAATCGTTCATGGCTGATACTCTGTTTTCTCCAGAAATCTCACAATGAGTTTAAGGTGTTTGTGAAATTGTGAAATTGTGAAATTGCGAAATCTGAGAATTAGAAGTTTGTGCGAAGCGCTTATTATGATTTGGATTTTTCAGTTTGATTCACCAACTACCGCGTAGAAGAGAAGAGAAGAGAAGTCAACGTGGGTTTTAAGATGACGTGGACGAAAGGGAAAGAGTTGAACCGGTGAACCGTGGAAGCGCGTCACGTTCTTCTTTTCACTTTTCTTATCTAATCTTAAAATAATTTTAAACTAAATTACTCAAAAACAAAATTCAAAATAAATGCAACGTGTGGTAAAATTAGAAAATAATAAAATTGTGTCCTAATTTTGTACTAAAAATCATTTTCTCTTTTGCTTAAGCGTAAAGGGAAAGAGCGTTTGGAATGGGTTAAGAGAGAGGAAAAAGCGCTTTTACGGTAAGATAATTTGTATTTCATTTCGGTTTTCAACCCTATCAGTCAGCGTAAACAGAAAGGCATGTGAGGTTTTGCTTTGCATTAATTATCTATGATTAGTTTATTATTTAAGAGGGCGACAATTAAACAAGAGCAAAAATATCTTACCTACTCAGTGTTTGTATACATAAATAAATAAAAAATCATTTTCAGGAGTATTAAAATCAATTTTGAAAGCATGATAACATATTTAGATTTTGAACATATCAAATAATGTTTATAAATTTCACTCTTTCATTTCTTTTAAAAATAAATTACCGGGTGAGATTAGAAATCAATACGAATTGATGCAATTTTTAGTCTTTATTTTAGCTTTCTCGAAAGTTTCCTTTATTTTTCCTAGTCTATTTTCTTAAACCAAAACTACTTCATCAACCTTCCAATTTGGGGAAGGTTCGTGAAAAAAATCATTGTTAAATAATTTATAATATGTATTTTCTTGTCCTTTATTGTGCATGTTCAACGTCAAAGGTGAAAGGTCTCGGTTTCTCATAAAAGCACATAGACAAAAGTTTAATTCCTGTAATTTATTTCCCACCAACCTAGGCAACTTGTTGAGCATGATATAATCCACCTTTTTTACTTAAGTTTTTTAATATTATTTTGAGTTAATTTGATCTTACAAAATAAAAATACGTTTTCTTTTTAAGTAAACTTCGTATTAAGTTTATCCATCTTAAAACAAAAATCATGTGATAATGCGTAAGCTGATTTCTTGGGAATTTTAATATTATGTCTTGATTTTTTGAAGTGAAATTCAAAAGGAAAATTTAAGAGAGAAAAAATTGAAGACCACTATATGACATTATCTAAAAGTTTGCATAAATGGATTTATCTCATGCTTTTACAAAAAATAATTTTACCTTAAATTCCAAAGACTTATCAGAGGAATAAGAAGTGTGGAATGTATTTTAAAGTAATTGAGGTTATTTTAGATAGAGTGAATTGAAAAATATAATTCATAATAAAATTACACATTTTATTCACCAAATTTTTAAAGTGAAGATGTAAATTAAAATAATAGATGCTTACAAGAAATTTTAAATAATAATATTCTTTTGTCCTTATAAAGGTAAAAGTAAGTTCAAATAACTAAACTTATAATTAAAAGTTAAGTCATGGTTAAGAAAAGTTTTATGTTCTTTAACTTTTTTTAACTCTTCTTTATCTTAAAAATCCAAGTTGCATCGTATATTTTAAATGCTTAGAACATAGGTTCAGGTTTATAATTATCTAGTCAAAACAAATATTATCTTGATGTGGATAACATGTTTCTAATACTTCTTCTCTTTCTTCTTGTTGTTTATTAGAATTGGTTGATGATGAGTACTTAATTACTCATGTGAAAAAGTAAACTATTAATGGTTAAATAAATGTTTACAAGTTCGAAAGGACTTTTTTTTGGACTTTCATGATTTCCGAAAAACAATTATTTTTTATAAATATATATTCAATAATTAAGTTGTGCATATTTTCTATTAGACTAAAATTTATAACTCAAAGTTAGGAATATAACTTTTATTTTATTTAAGAGCACAATAACATATGTATCACTATTAGATCATGACTTGGTTTTTGTTATGAGGCAAGGTGGTCTATATTATTGAGAAATAATAAATACTATTTATCACCATTAAAATAAAACATTTATCATCATTAAAATAAAACGTTAAAATGTATTTTAGATGTTGTATTAACCATTCTGCATATAGATAGATGTTGTATTGTCTACTCAATTGTATTTTAGTGGCAAATATTTTAGAATTGGTGTAATGTTTATCTTAAATTTTTAAAATAGTGGATTTTATATTTATTTCTGGATAATTCGTACATATCATTATAAAGAAATGATGACTCTATTTCACGATTTAATTTAAGATTAAATGAAATCATTGAAAAGAGAACATCATTTTAGTTTACTAGATGAAATTAAATTATGTAGCAAAAATTTTAATTAATGAGTTAATTAATATCGTGAGAATATGTAGGATCTTAAGGTGGTTAATATTCTTCACTCATTCCTCTTTTATTTTGTTGTGCAGATGTGATGTATTGCTGTGCAGCTAAAATAAATACACAGTTACAAAACTAGTTTTATTTATTGATAAAAATGGTTGAAATTAAATTGAAACAAATGTGAAGTTAATTTGAAATTAAACAATAATGATTGATGGAATTATTGTTTAAATTAAAATAAAAAATGACATTAGTATGAGATTTATATATTGAATTAAATTAAAAGTAAGCTTAATTTTGAAAAGAAAAATTAAATTAAATTAAAATTTAGTAATAAAATATATTTAGCAAAATTGAGTTTAAGTTTAATATTTGAATTTAGTTACTAATATAAAAATAATTTAAAATAAAATTAAGATTTAGCAATAAATTTAGAATGAAAAATTCTAAAATATTATATAATTGTTTAAATAAATTTATTGTTAGTTTTTAAATTATATCTATTAGTAACTAAATCTATTTCTATATTAAAAACTATAAATTCATAACATGTAACTTTTCTTCTCAGTAACCACTCTTCTATTCAAATTAAATTTACATTTATTTTAGTCATACATTAACAATAGATCTCACTTGTCAAACAAAACAAAAGAGGAATGAGTAGAGAATATTAACTCCACTAAAATTGTACACATCATTCTCATTATATTAATTAACTCATTAATTAAAATAAATATTAGTTGTACAAATTTCATCTAGTAAGTTAAAATCTTTTACTCTTTTCACAATTTCATTTAATCTTATATTAAATTGTGGAATAGGTTCACTATTTCTTCACAATTATATGGTGTCTCCTATGCACCATTTACGTGAAAAATAAAAAAAAAATGTACTATTTCAGAAATTTCAAACAAAAATTACACTAATTTAAAAATTTTGCCTATTTTAATTCACCTAGATATTCTATAGTGTACTAAACTAAAGACAAAAGAAAAATATCATCATTGTGCATTAAATACTGTATTTCACCAACTTACTTCCTCAACAATATAATGTAATATGTTATTTGCTCACCAACTTATTTTGTAGTAGAATAAATGCATTTATCTTCATGTTTTTATGTTATTTTTTATGGTCACTTGTTGAGCTCCTTGCCTTTGCTTATTGAAAACAAACTATTTCTTTATAAAATGTTAAAAGAATAACATATAAAACTTCAAAAAATTATTATGATTATTCAAACACTTAAATTTGCTTTCGGATGCTGATTTGTCTAGTGTAACAAATAAACTATGTATAGTTTACTTAACGTGCAAATCTTATATTATCTACTTAACATGTAGTTATTTTATTATTTATTTAATATGTAAATGCTGTGTTGTCTACTATTCTTTTAAAGATGATAATTTGTTTGAAGTTGTCTTATAAACATGTTTATTAAAAAAGAGTTTTTAATACATTTATGGTTCAACACAAATCATCCATGACGATATCACTTATACATATTCTTAGCAAGCAAACATGAGATATACACATATTTTGAAACCTTTCATACCCAAAAAGAGATTAACATATATAAAGTAAAACTAGGATGAAAAGGTTTGATAAAAATGTAGAAAAATAAAATAAATTTTGTTTATTTAAAACAATTAAAGTTTCACTTCATCAAAGGAAATATTAATAGTAAAACCATCCTTAAGTTCTTTAACTCCTAACATTTGTGGTTTATTTTTCATTAATTTTTACCTCTAGGTTTGAAGGTTAATCAAGGAAGGTTAGACAGAAAATAACCTCTAAAAATTATAAAAGTGGCTTATGAAATCTGAAGCCTTTCAAAACCACAAACGTTTGAAACAATTAATGTGTTTAATAAGATATTTCAACTTAAATTCAAGAAAGTAGATTTTATTTTTCATTTGAACTAAAAAAATATTTTTTAAATTTCACAATAGTTAACGTAACTTTGTAATTAAATATTCTTTACTGTCTATTTATGATAAGAAATCTATGTTTTAAAACTTGCTTAGAGATAACTACATACATGATAGTGTGAATCAAATGATTATAGTATGCATGTTTTGAATAAAAGTTATTTGAAAATATTTTAAAATTTATATTTTTATATAAAACCTAAATAAAATGATGTTTTAAACATTTCTGTTTCATTAATACAGTGTTTCTTCTCTATCAAGAAACCTTGGTAAAAAGAAGTTTACTAGTGTTGAGATTTTCAAAGATAAAATTTCTTTCCCTATGTTTTCAATTTATAAAATTTAAAACATAGAAAATTTTATAATTGACTTAGGAATAATACTATTATTTTATATAATTATATTTTTATATTAAGAATGATTTAAATTTAAAGACAAACTTATCTAAAGAAATAGAATGATACAATAAAGAACTCAACAAATCTACAAAAAAATTAAGAAAAAAATTAGAGTTTGAGTAAGAGTTAAGAAAAGTTAAAAACATTAGTAGAATAATAAATAACTATTCTCTTCATAAATAAGTGTATTGTTTTAATATTAGGATAGAAAAAAATATATTTCGATATAGATACAATTTTTTACCATGTTCGTTTTCTAACATAGGAAAATGAAATGTTTTTCGATAACATTATTATATAACCATCGCATCAAAATTCCTTTAAGTTCATTTATAAATTTTAGATTGTGAGCTTGTATTATAAATAGAGTTCAATCTTTTTCTTCTTCATGTTAATTTTCCTATATTTAAATAGTGATTCTTCCTTTCACTTAACTTAAATCTCTTTTAAATAACATTCCTCGTTTCAAATCTTCGTCATTATTTTTTTTAATCTCTTTTCTTTCTTTTAGTGCTTTATAACTTATATTATTTTGTTATTTAATTGCTTTAATTAATTTAATGTGTTCTTACTTATTTTCAAAGTCTCGGACTCATTTATAAATCATAACAATTCTTTTATTAAAACTTTGATTTCTAAAATTTAAATAATTTTATTTAGTAAACACAAGAAAAATCTAAATCACTTTATTTTGTGATTATCGTTTGTTGTATACATTTCTTACTTGAATGTTTTTTTTTTTTCATCAAACTTTTGTACTTATTTTTTTCTTCATATAATTACATATGAATGTATTTCAGTAGTAATAAAGTTCAAATATACGTACATCTTAATTATGATAAAAAAGAGAATAATTTATATACTCACATTTATTCAATATATATCTTTCAAAAAAAGTATTACCTCATTCCGTAGGTTATTTTTCATATTAATGTAATTTTTATACCATAATATTTAAAATAGGTAAACTATTTTTATTTCCTAAATAAATAAGTCACGTAGCAACTGACATTGCCGATGCTCCACTCTGAACTGTCTCTCATATAAATGAGTCGCTACCTTTTCCGCCCTACTTTCAACAACTCTCATTTTCGCCTCGCTTCCCTGCACCTGCGCGCACCCAATCCCTTCCCCGCCAACCATCCGATCTTCTCCTCCGTCATGGCCTACCGTCCCAACTACCAAGGCGGCGGCCGCAGAGGAGCCTCCTCCTCCGCTGGTCGAGGAGCCGGCCGCCGTGGAGGCGGTGGAGGACGCGGCGGACGCGGCGAGCAAAGGTGGTGGGATCCTGTTTGGCGCGCCGAGCGCCTCAGACAACAACAAGCTGAGGTGAATTCAAATCAAAGTTTAAGCTAATAAATAATTTAAAATTTTGTCCATGTTCCAAGTTTATTATTATGATTATTATATTATATTATTATTATTATTATTATGATTAGCAGTAGCAGCAGTAGTTACTGTGGGAACAAAATAGTTAGATATAGTTCTATAGCTATCTGTAGTGTTGTTGGATTATAAGTGAAGTTTCAAGTTTCACCTCTGTAATCAACGATGTTTTTTTTTTTTTTTTTCTAAACCCTAAACCCCCGATCCATTAATGCAGTTTCGTCAGTGTATGAAGCTTATTATTATTATTACTGATATTATTATTATTATTATTATTAGTGGTGGTATCTTTTGTGGAAAAATAGTATCTAGATACAGTTCTTTAGGTGCTATTTGTGTTGTCTGATTAAAACAAGTTTCACCTCGATAATCTGGGAAATCCTTTAAAACGAATTTCTATTGTGCAGATTATCTAAGTAAGACTCTCTAATCTTGATTGCAGAACAATAAAGATAGTTCGTATGTAACTGTATTTACGTTTTTTTTTTTTTTTTTTTTTTTGTGTTTTTTAATTTTTTTTTTTTTTTTTTTTTTTTTTTTCTGTTGTGTTTGATAATATTTTGATTAATTTTTGTGTGAAGATTTTTCTTTGTTTTTTTGCAGAAGGAGGTGCTAGATGAGAATGAGTGGTGGGATAAGATAGAGAACATGAAACGTGGAGGGGAGCAGGAGATGGTGATTAAGCGTAACTTTAGTATTGCAGATCAGAAGACCCTAGCTGATATGTCCTATCAGCATGAACTCTACTTGTATGTTTACTAGATACTTTTAATTTCTTCGTTTAACGTGATGGTTGATTGGAACTATGATTTCAATTTTGTATTTAGGATGTTTTACTATGATTTAGGAGGTGCAGTTGTTGATAAGAAAATGAAAATGAGCATGGACAAGGACACCTAAATCCTGTTATACACCTAGAGAGAGATAGAGATAGAAGAGAGAAAAGATATAATGGGAAATAGTGACTAGAAGAGAGATAGAGAAATTATGAGTGTCGACTAGGTTCATACACTGATACGTAGGTGTCCATGTATCGTTCCTCAGGAGAAAATCAATGGTTGATTGGGATTGATGACATGCAGGCATATGTAAAACAAACTGTGTCTGGTACTCTAGTTGGTTGTTATTTCTGTGCGTGCCTTGTGGGAGAAGGTTTCTATAGTTGGTTGATATTCCTCGTTTTCTTTGTGAAACGGACTCTACATTGTGTACCAAATTTGTCTGTCCTAAAATGATGTTTTATTTTTATTCTAATGTCACATGAATTGAAGTATTGAACTTATTTCTTGTAATAGATTTCCTTTTCTCTGGCTAATGTTTGATCCACTTTGGTGTTTGGTTGTAATTAGGTTTGATGTTACATTAATGTTGTTTTGAATTAGGAATGTTCAAGTTTGGGGTCTGTTTTAGGATTAGGCTACCAAACCATATGGCACATTCTGTGAAATTCACAAGCCAAATTCTGATTTCTGATGAATTGAATACGGCTGTGTGCCATAAAAGTAGGTCTCTGAGCAGATACAATGTGGACATAGATTTTCAGTTTAACAACTTGCAGATTTATTGTATAGATTTTCAGCTGTAACAAGGAAGCAACACATTTTAAACAAAGGTCCTTTTAATGGCATTATTTTGTTAGAAACAAGTGAAATTACCTTGTCTGCAAAATTGCGGATGTTCTTGGTAGGCCAAACTGCATGTAATGGTGGCCTGTTTGGGATTTGACCTGGGATCAAGCAGTCCACAACAGGACTTAGTGCCACTATTTCTTTGTAAATGTTTTATATTTAAATTTAAAACTGAAGTATAAACTATTAGTTTAATATTCCCTCCGTAACTGTGGTATGGACATTTTTCTTAGTTGTGATGAGCACTGAACCAAATGGTTGCAAACATTGTTTGGTTTGGATTTGTTTTAGTGCTGTACTTGGTCTAGCCAGTTTTTGGGCTGCCTTAAAGTGCGTATTGTACTTATCATAGTTGTCAATCATGGACTATCATGGGATGGCAGAGCGGCCAACCCCTACTCTTGAGAATGTCTTTGCAGAGTGGCTTTCTGTAACAGCTGTCGTGCCACCATTTGCAGATGATATTGCAGAAAATTGCAACCGAAAGTGGGTTTTGGCCGTTGAATTGAATGTAAAAGTAATCAAAGGGGGTGACAACCTGTAGAAACATTTATTAAGCCTTAGCCTTTCTGCTTTTCTCCTTGCATTTTGTAGCCTGTCGAGAGTACCTGCAGCTTCTTTTCTTGGGTGATCTATTTTTCTGAAAGAAGGGAGAGGAAGGTGACGGCTGATGGGATGGGGGAAAGTTTTTAGGTTTCTTAGGATTTTGGGTTCAGTGGTTCTTAGGCATGAACTTAAAACGGGCTCACTCTCTACCCTAAACAGGCTACAATTGGAAATGATTTTATCCTTTTGCCTTTTTTATCAATCATATATTATGTTATTATTAGACTATAGGATACTCTAATATTTAAGAACATTCAAAACATTAATCCATAATTATATATTAAAAATGTCATATAATAGAGATAAAATATATAGCATATAATAATAATAATAATAATAATAATACTATATAAGCAGAAACCGAGTGAAGTTGAGCTGTGTCCCTTTCTTCCCCACTGCTTTGACTTCTTTCATACGCTTGTCGGCTCAGTTAATATATAAATAAAAATTGTAGTAATTAAATATTATTAGTATCATAAAATGTAGTAACTGAATAATAACAATAATAACCTAAATAAAGCATAATAGATAAATTAATAAACAGTAATAAAAATATAATAAACTAAATAAAACAATATATAATATAATAAGCTAAATAATAAAAAAAATTAAATAATGTAATAATACAAATATATATAATAACTTAATGTGTAAAAAGAATATAGAAACTATCAAACAATACATATATTATGTTATGCAAACTATACATAAGTAAAAGTCTAAAAGATCATAATAGTGGTCATCCTGCTACAGCATATTCTGGGGCTGGCTGCTGCTATCCATTATTTATTACTATTTACTTACACTAACAATATTATGTTGGTATCTGAAAGGGAGGGCTAAGCAACTATAATATAACATGTAACATAAATTTTTAAATTTGTATGTAATTAAATTTGTGGAAATAATCATTTCTGCCATACTAAACATAGATTTAATGGTACTTGTGAACATGTTGAGCTTAGTCTGATTCTTCTATTTTAACTAACATCTTAATGGCTTGACTTGTACTTTGGGCAAAGAAAGCCATGCTTATAGTAAGGGGAAGATTCTCGTCGTTAGCAAAGTTCCATTGCCTGATTATCGTGCAGATCTTGATGAGCGTCATGGATCAACACAGAAGGAGGTGGAGTGTACCTATCTTATTTCCACTTCTTTCTGCATGTAGAATTGTGCTAACTATGTTAAGTTTTTGGCAGGTTAGAATGTCCACTGACATTGAGAGGAAAGTAGGAAATCTTTTGAATAGTTCACATTCAATGAGGGCAGCGCCATCTAGTTTGCCTTCTGTGTCAGCTGACCTTGGACATAAAAAATCTGTAACCACTATAAAAACTGTTTCTTCACAACAGACTGATTCTGTCAAGGAGAAACTTAGTGTTGCGCTCAAGGAAAGGCAAGAACTTGTACAGGTAGATAAGCATTGGGAGTAATTTGATCATAATCCGTGTTATATTCTGTTAGCAATTTTGCATCAATTGTGCCAAATACTCGACTGCTTTATGTTTTATTTTAAACTTATATCAGGATTGGATATTATTTATGTACAGGCAAGTGATAGCTTGAAGGAAATGAAATCATTTAGGGAGAAGCTTCCTGCGTATAAAATGAAGTCCGAGTTTCTAAAAGCCGTTCAAGAAAATCAGGTTGGCAGATATTTCTTATCTATCGTGACAAAAATGGTTTACTTACCAAAGTTTATTTTCTTGAGTCATATGGTAAGTCTGTAAGAAATAATATCTATAGATCTTAATGAGCATAATGAAGGACAAACTTCAATACTAGTTCTATGGGTGGAGTAAATTGTAAATATGAATGATACATGGTCTGTTTGGACTTCTCTTCCTACTTTGTTTATTAGTGATCTTGAATTATCATCAGTTGAAGTCATTATTGCATGGCTCTGCAACAGCATAAAATTTGGCTTGGGTTTGCACAGGTATTAGTAGTTTCAGGAGAGACAGGTTGTGGTAAAACAACACAGTTACCACAATTCATTCTGGAAGAAGAAATATCGTGTTTGCGTGGAGCTGATTGCAACATAATTTGCACTCAGCCTCGTCGAGTATCTGCTATTTCTGTTGCAACTCGAATATCCTCTGAGAGAGGTGAGAGTATTGGAGAAACAGTTGGGTATCAAATCCGTCTTGAATCAAAACGTTCTGCAGATACGCGCCTGCTTTTCTGCACCACTGGTGTTGTACTTCGGCAGTTGGTAATATTTGATTCCTCTAAAACTGAAAGTATCTTTAAGATTCCAGTTCCTATCCAAACTTGATTTGTATAGGTCTTTCTTCTATTGCCCCTAATTGGTACTTGCCTGCGGTTTTGATGTTCCCTATGCTATTTTCCCAAGTTTTTCCTTAGCAAGGGTGGGGCGGGGGGAGGTTGGACGTCACTTATAGTAAATATAAACCCATTTTTGTAAGTTGCCTTCCAATAGTGTAAGCTTTTGACTTTTGCGAGAGTTGGTGATGATTTGTATAATGGTCAGAAATTTGTTTCCTGCTGTTTGTCACCTCTATTTCAAATAAAAGAAAAATGCATATCAACGTAAGGTGTGTTTGTGATCTTAGCCTTAAAAGCTCATATAAGCAGTTAAATATAAATCTGTAAAACTAATCATGATCCTTCACCTAGTAGTTCATGTTTCTGAGACAGTTCTTGATTGAAAATTGTGGAGTGGTGCTTGTATAGAGCATAAAATAAAATTCATTCTATGAATAAAATAAAGGCTAGAATAGTTAGGTGATCTAGACTGCTCTGTAACTCAATTTCTATCTTTAATTGGAAAAGGTAAATATACTGTTGAAAAATTTGCAGCCATGTCATGGGATGTTGCTCTATTCTTCCTGGCAACTAGTGGCCTTGACTTGTCTTCACTGTATTTGTTGTTTAATAGGTACAAGACCCAGACTTGAAAGGTGTTAGTCATTTGCTGGTGGATGAAATTCATGAAAGAGGCATGAATGAAGACTTTTTAATTATAATTTTACGTGACCTTCTTCCACGACGTCCAGATTTGCGTCTCATTTTGATGAGTGCCACTATTAATGCTGATTTGTTCTCTAAATACTTTGCAAATGCCCCAACAATACACATACCGGTATGCATTATTTTATATTTCATATTATGAAGTTATTTTTATTTTATTTATTTCAATGCAAATAAAATATTCGTTTTTTATTTTATTTGGACATATTTGCCAGGGATTTACTTATCCTGTGGCAGAGTACTTTTTAGAAGATGTGTTGGAGAAAACTCGATACAGCATCAAGTCAGATTTTGACAATTACGAGGGGAATTCAAGGAGGAGAAGGAAACAACAGGATTCAAAGAAGGATCCCTTGACCGAAATGTTTGAGGCATGTATATTTGAACTATCAATCCATGTATTTACAATCTTCATGATATATAAGATGCTGTGAAGTTGAACTATCATCTTTATTTTTTCCATACTTTGTGGAATTTTAAGAGGTAAGTGTTATTTGCCGATGGTTTTATTTATTGGGCAAGTAGAGTCTTGTATTTTTTTAGTGATGTCAATCTTGTTGAGTTATATTTATACCCTCTCCCTCACAACCAGTGTTATTGATTATCAGCCATGGTGATTCCATGGTGGAAATCGGTGTCAGATTTGTCAGACACAGCAAAGTGGTGGCAAATCGGTTTTTGAGTGGCAGTCCATGGGCCGTCTTGGAATGGTGTCACGTTTATGGTAGTGACAGAATCAATATGGTTTCATGGTTAAAAGATTTGCTTTCTTTTCTAGAATTTTTCTTGGAAGACCAAATGATGAAAGCAGTTCCTAGTTGTTGTTGAGAGGAAGTTAGGATCTTGCTGAGAGATTCTTTCGCTGTTAATATTGAGGGATAAAATTTGACAACAGATAATTTTATTGGATTGGAGGATGTTTGTTGGGTCATTTTCTTGATTGTACTTCTTTGATGTGTGTATACGTTTATGGAACGCATCTCTCACCATTCTAATATTTTTTTGTCAAAAAGAAAAGAGACCTAAGCTTGATGAACATTTTGTGGTATAAACTTAGCAAATTAAATATTTACTAGTCTTTTCTATGAAATAAGTCATTTATTTTATTCTTGTTCATTGAGATTTTCTCCTTATGTGTTGCATGCTTCTGTTACTAATTGATTCACCTCTTCCTCTAATCACAATATGAATAAATGTACACATTTCTTTGTTATTTCAGGATGTAGATGTAGATACTAATTACAAAAATTACAGCTTGGGTGTTAGAAAATCTCTTGAAGCTTGGTCGGGCTTGCAGATTGATTTGGGTTTGGTACGTGTGCTCACTTTATTTTGTCAGATCAATCTGTATTTTATGAATTTAATTTATCGGCTCTTGGGTAAATCTCTTTCATCTTTCTCTGTTAGTATTAGAAACTTTTTGTGAATCTATCTGGTCAAGATGCATTAGATGTTTGAATATTTCGGTGCAGACAGTGCAATAGTCTTTTGAAACAAGAAGTGTTTGGGATAATTGTGTTGTATAGTACATCTTATTTATGCAACGAGTTCATCTTATGTATTCTTATTTCAACAATTTTGCTGTATCAGCTTAGAAGGACTAACTTCAGGGATAATTTACAGCTATTAACTACGATAGTATGATATTCTACAGTTGACTAATATTCTAACATATGCTAACGAACCTGGATTAGTATCCCAACAATCTTCTACTTGATTTTCCTCTTGCAATGAATTGTGCATTCAGTGGCAGTATCTTATGTTGCTACTATTGCTCTGTTTCTTACTATTATCAAGTATGTAGCTGTACACATTCATTGAAATTTCATGAATTTTTAATGAGTTAGCAATATTATTTTCCTAATTCCTTTTTCTCATGTTGATGCATCCTTTTTAAAATGTGCCTGTGTCATTTTATTGCTGTGATGTTTCAGGTAGAGGCTGCAATTGAATATATATGTCGGAATGAAGGTAGTGGAGCAATTCTTGTATTTCTCACTGGCTGGGATGAAATCTCTAAGCTACTTGACAAACTTAAAGGAAATAACTTACTTGGAGACCCTCACAAGTTTTTGATCCTTCCTTTACATGGCTCAATGCCCACTGTCAACCAATGTGAAATATTTGATCGTCCTCCCCTAAACAAGAGGCAAGCATGTTTCTTTTGTCAATTTCATTGTATATCGTTTTTCATTTTAGAAATATCTTTGGAGAAGTTCATGGGTAGAAAGTTAACATGGTCTATAGATAAATGGGATAAAGATCAGGCCAGAAGGCAACCTACATATTGGACCTGGATGGGGGATCTAGTGAATGCAGACTGGTGATCTAGTTTACTTGGTTTTATTTTCAGGGATATTCCCTGTATAAACTGTACTATTGCTAACTCACCAAAATTTTAGAAGTAGCTTAAGTTAGCATGCAGTACAAAGCACTTTGTTTTTATTCATAACAAAAGCTTAGGTTGGCGAGAAACTTAACATGTCCTTAAAATATATTAATTTGGAGAAAGGCTACAAAATTCAGCATAGTAATAATAATAATAATAATAGTAATATATGTGAAACTTAATATTATTGTACATTAGTGTTAATTTGCAGAATTTAACGCTGATGTATGAAATTATGAAACATGTTAATTGCTAGAGGAAGGTTGTTTCCGGGAAAAAATGTTGTCAAAAGGTGTGGCTATTCACTAACTTGAAATAACCATGGGAAATTAGGTACCTATTGAATGACCATTTATTAACTGAGTCCATCTTAGGGCCCCTGTACGGTCTTAAACTCTTGGACAACCTAACTTCTTGTATTGATATTTTTTTGTGCTTTATTTTGTGCTTAACTGTATTGACACTGTAATTGACATTTTTTGCTTTGCTGAATATACATAAAATGATCTGTTAAGATGTGGGGTATTTTGCTCTCTTGTATATTTGATTTTCTCGTCATTTTAGCATCTAGGTTTTGATTGTTATTTTTCTGTTGTAGAAAAATTGTTCTAGCAACAAATATTGCTGAGAGTAGCATCACCATAGATGACGTTGTGTATGTCATAGACTGTGGCAAAGCAAAGGAGACCAGCTATGATGCTCTAAATAAGCTTGCCTGCTTGTTGCCATCATGGATTTCAAAGGCTTCAGCTCATCAGGTATTTAAGTTGTTCAGTATATTTTTCACAACATATTTATTGCTCTCGTTGAACATGTGACTCTTCAGGGGCTGAGCTGTCGATGCTGAGTCCCTTAGTTGTTAAACATTGTATTTGACTCTAATCCACTGCTCCCCTCCCTTCCCCATTTTCAAAGATAAAAGACAAACATGGGATGTTTTACTTTTACTAATTGGTAGACTTTTCCAGAGACGTGGTCGTGCTGGTCGAGTGCAACCTGGAGTTTGTTATAGGTTGTATCCAAAACTGATCCATGATGCAATGCCTCAATACCAGTTAGCTGAAATCCTCCGAACACCTTTGCAAGAGTTGTGCCTACATATTAAAAGTTTGCAGCTTGGAACTGTGGGATCATTTTTAGAAAAGGCACTTCAACCACCAGATCCTTTAGCTGTTAAGAATGCTATTGAACTTCTTAAAACAATTGGGGCATTAGATGAACATGAGGAGCTCACTCCACTGGGTATATTATGCTGAATACGTTTGTCTCCTTAAGTTATAGAGTCTAGATTTGAGAAGTTATCTGAGGCTTAGCTAATTTGATACTTACAGGTCGCCATCTTTGTAACATACCTTTGGACCCAAATATAGGAAAGATGCTTCTCATGGGCTCTATCTTTCAGTGCCTCAATCCTGCCTTAACTATTGCTGCTGCCCTTGCTTACCGCAACCCATTTGTCTTACCCATAAACAGAAAAGAGGAAGCTGATGCTGCAAAACAATCTTTTGCTGGTGATTCTTGCAGGTAAGTCCATCAGTGTACAAGAAAATTGTTCCTTTCAGGTGGTGCTCATTCAAATTTTTACTGGATTGATCATGCTAGTGCTCAATTATAATATAAATATATTTTTGATTCAGTGATCACATAGCCCTTCTCAAAGCTTTTGAAGGATGGAAGGAGGCAAAGCGAAGTGGCAATGAAAAGCAGTTTTGTTGGGATAATTTCCTATCCCCTGTAACCTTGCGGTTGATTGATGATATGAGGATGCAGTTTCTCAATTTATTATCGGACATTGGATTTGTTGACAAGTCCAGGGGTCCTAATGTAAGACCCTTGTCTCTATTGCTTTTCTCTTCAACTGAAATACTTATAACCATGTTTCCCCCAGTTTAGTTTCCCTCTCATCTGAATGTATGGAAATTCTGAATAAGTATTAGGAAAATGGTTATCAAGCATAATGATGTATTTTCAGGCTTACAACCAGTACAGTCATGATTTGGAGATGGTTTGTGCAATTCTTTGTGCCGGGCTCTACCCTAATGTTGTGCAGTGCAAAAGAAGAGGAAAAAGGACAGCATTCTACACTAAAGAAGTAGGGAAGGTTGACATCCATCCTGCTTCTGTTAATGCTGGGGTTCATCTCTTTCCACTGCCCTACATTGTGTATAGTGAAAAGGTTAAAACAACCAGCATCTATATTAGAGACTCTACAAATATTTCAGATTATGCCCTACTTCTATTTGGTGGTAATCTAGTCCCAAACAAAAGTGGTGAGGGCATTGACATGCTTGGAGGTTACCTTCATTTTTCCGCTTCAAAAAGTGTTATTGAGTTAATAAGGGTAATGTTCCCTCTGACTTTTCCCAGCAAATCTCTTATGTTTTGGCTTTATAACTTGAAGAAATGATCTCACAATTGTTAATTTACAAAAGCAAATGTATATTTTGTAAAATCTGTAGTTAATTCAATTTCAACTAGTGATTTTCTAAGTAAGTGTTATCATTGGATTTTATCCTCTAAAGTGCACTCCTCGCTTTAGAGGATCCTAATCTTATTTTTTCCCATACTTGAGCATAACAATCTCTGGGTAATGGAATAATGCAGAAATTACGTGGGGAGCTTGACAAGCTTCTGAACAGAAAAATTGAAGAACCTGGATTTGACGTTTCTTCAGAAGGAAGGGGTGTGGTTGCCGCTGCTGTTGAGTTACTGCACAGTCAAGTCATTAGATAATTTATTTTTCCAGGGCTCAAGCATGTTGTTCTGAGTCCTGGCACTCATTAAATAATTATATTTAGCATAAATTTTGGCCATTTTGGTAGAATATTTTATTGATTGCTAGCATTAGTATTTATCTAGAATATTTATGTGCAATATCTGATTTCTTTGGTTAAAAGGAAGATAGGTTTGGTCTTTTTTAAAAAATTCCAACTACAGGTTATTTTTTTGGTTTTGATCTAGCTTTTTAGAAATCTTGGTTTGGTTTATTTCATATTAAAATATTTAAAAAGGATAATAAACTAATAAGTAAATTAGATTTTTTGTAATAAGTTAAATAATGATTACTCTAAACCGTGATAAAATTGGAATAGGTAGGTTGAATTTAATGAGTCAAGAATAATTTGTTTATATTATATGAACTTAATTTTAAATTTTTAATACGATTGTTAGTATAACTTATTTGTTATTAACTTTTTTAGAAAAGCCGTCAATGTATCTTTAGATAAATTTAATGTCATGACTTTATTTGTAGATGGGTATATTTGATATTTAAAAAATGGATTAGAATTAAATGATATTGGTATAATTTTTGTAGAGTTACACCAATTTTCATGGTTCTTGTTCTAACATAGCCAGTTTAGTGCAACCATGATAAACATGATTAACAATACGTTGAAAGAGTATTGTCATGTGAATCATTGGGACGTTGAAAGAGAGACCCCTGCCAACAAACTTAATTTGAGACAAGAACCTATTGAGAAGCAAATACATGTTTTAGAACTAAAAGATAACTATGTTTTCATAATTATTAATTCTTGGAGAGTATTGTCACATAATTATTGAATTAAAAATAATTATATAAGAGCTCGCACTTAATGTATAGGACAATTTAGCTCAATTCATTTTATGATGTATTAAAAGTGTTGGTTTGCATTAGCCGAGAACAAATTGGTGGGTTAGGATTTGACTCACCTATTATTTAGTTTTACTAATTACAACAATTTGAATTTTAGATCATACAAATACATCATTATATGCAATTGTTATGGAATTTTGGACAAACTAAAAAATATAGATATATTAGTAGTTAGGTTCTTCTACACTCTATTTGTAATTATATAAGTGGAAGATGTTACATTTCTATTGATAAAACAAAATTGACTTCTTTTAGTTTCTTTGAAAGTTTGATCAAGTGCTAAATCTTTAATGGCAGTTATCATTCTACTCCAAAAGGTATCGTGTTTCTCCAATTATAATCTCTTTTTATGTTTTTAAATTCTAACATTTGTTGATTATTTATTTTCATTTGAGAGAATTTATATTCCATGGATTTTGTTTGAATTATTTGGTTTAAAACTTGGAGTTAATATATTCTTCTTCTTTCTTCATCAATTGGTATAGGAGTTTGTAGATTGATTACTAATTAAATTTAATTGCTTACTTATTAAATTTTTGAATTGAATAATTTGAAAACATATAGATTACATAAATCCACAATATAATTACCAATTACGTAGTCTAATATATATTTTTTAATCTATAAATATATTTTAAATTATGTAATTTAGAATATCCTTAACACCTTCACCCCAGTGAAATAGCCTGCTTACCACCTCATTATCATTTAACTCACCCCTTCCTCTCTCAACAACCATAACTGCATCATTCACTCTCCTCAAAACTTCAATGGATTTGTTCTTTCCATTCTTTGTTTTGATCAATACTGTATTTTATTAGTAGCTAGATTCCACCAAGGGTTTTGTCGGTTGATCTAGATTTTCTTGAATCATTTATTTTTTAACTCATTCACTCACTAATGTTCTGGTGTTACAACTCTTGCAAGTAAAAAAGGTAATTTTGTTTGGAAATAAAAAATAGAATTTGAAAAAAAAAAAAGAAAATAGTGAATAAAAGCATTTGTTCCTTCACGTATAAAATTTCACATTTTTAATTTTGGAATTAATGTAATCATAGAGAAAAAGATGTAGATGCATAAATGTCGATTTTTTACGATAATAAAAAACAATTATTAAATTAAAATATTACTAAAAATAATATTAAAATTATAAAAAATCCATAAAAAATATAAAACCAAACCATTTTTATTAATTTTTATAATTTTATTGTAGGAAGTTTTCTATTATTAATATTTAATTGAGTTTAAAACAATAAAAAAGGTATATAGAAAATGAGTTAAACAAATATAAGAAATAAAATGATAAGGAACTATGTAAACTAAAAGAAGTAATTATAAACATAATCTATTTATTAATGAAATAGATAAGTAACAAATAGGGTTAAACGTTGAGTATTAAGGTTTGAAGACCCATGATTTAGGAAGAAGATTAATACAATTATTAGGAACTCAACGAAAATCGCAAAAATAAAAATAAAATAAAAAAAACTCAGAACTCTCTTTCCCTCTTTCCTTAAGAACCACTCTCTCGACTTCAGAGGTCGGCCACGAGCGCGGAACCCATAAAACCAAATCTGCATTGCACACAGAAGAGAGGCTCTGACATAAACCCTAGAATTTTAAATTTGATGTTTCTTTCTTCTTGATCTCAATTTTCCCATGGGTCGACCAGAACCATGCGTTCTCTTCTCCCAAACCTTCGTTCATCCCCATCTCGACGAGTACGTCGACGAGGTAACGTCATTTTCCGCTTCTCTCTATATTTCATCGCGATTCCTTCTTTCAATCGCATTGCTTAGTGGCAAGTTTTAATAATTTTTTTCCGGTAAGCTTTAGCTTTAAGCGTGCTTGGTGTTGGCTACTTGCCACACTTCCTCGTCGTAGTTATTTGTTTATTCGCGACTAGGAAGTTTGGAATGCGTTTTAGTGGAGTGCTAAGTTGGTGTTATTGTTAGGGTTTGATGGGTTTTTTTTTGGTTGGTGAAGTGACTGAGAGTCGTTTCTTGCAGGTGATTTTCTCAGAGCCTATTGTTATCACTGCGTGTGAGTTTCTGGAACAGAGTGCATCGTCAGTTGCTCAAGCAGTGTCACTCGTTGGGTATGTTATTTTTGTTTTTTTTTTTTTTTTTAAGTTGGTTTGGAATGATAGAAGGGTGGGGATACTTGCTTGCTTGGTGTTGTTGAGAGTTGGATAGTTTTGTTGTTTCAAAATGTGATGTAGTTTGTGGTTGCTCGTGCTTGTTTTAGATGACTGCATTGTGTAATGTTATCTAGAAGAACACTTTATGTACTTAGGAATTGGTTGGAAGAGTTAATAGGAGGTTTATACTATGTTTAGTTGTGAGTCCAACCTATTTTTGTTTGTGCGTATGATACGTTACTTTTCAAAGCTATCTGTACTGCTTTCAGATTAGTTGTGAACATTACCTGGCATTGGCTTCCAAGCACCTACTTATTTGTGCTAATGACCCTCTTATAGGATATTTTTTAATCTTATTGCGATAAGTCTATGGTGATTGGTGAAAGGATCAAAATATTTTTTTAGTTATTTCTGTAAGCTTCATGGTTAAGCTACACACCCCTGCGTTAAGCTGAAAGTAAGTGCTGAATTAAGTTGTTTACTGGATACAATCTGGCTTGGTGTTGCTCATGTTTAATTTATCCTTAGGATTATTTTGCTTTTGTTTTTGGTTGGAAGTTTATACTATGAATTTAGTGGGATGGGCTTGCAAGCACCTGCTTATTTGTTCCTATGAAAATGGCTCATGACCTTGCTATAAATTTTTTTTTTCACACACACACACACACACACACACACACACACACACACACACACATATATATATATATATATATATATATATATATATATATATATATAAATCTTATTGCAATAGGTTTGATGGTGTCATGGTGATTGGTGAATGAATCAAAAATAAGATTTTTAGTTTATTTCTGTAAGCGTCATGGTAAAGTGTATATATAAGCATGTGTGTTAAGCTGAAAATAAGGGGTGAATTAAGTTGTTTGCTGGATGCACTCTGGCTTGGTGTTGCTCATGTTTAAATCGTCCTTAGGATTATTTTGCATTTATGATATGCTTATGATATCAGCTTGTCTGTTATGAAGCTCATGGTGTGTCCCTATGTCTAACACGTATTAGACACCGATACCCCGTACAACGTTTGTGCACAAGTATCGTTGAAGTGTCCAATTTAGATGACATTTTTTTGGTCTTTGACAATTGTAACATTGTTCCAATATAGTTTTAAAAAGAATAAATACAATGATGTTCTAAAAACTCATAAACTTATTGTATAAGTTTTTATTATGATTATAGAAATAAGGAACAAATCCTATATATAATCAGGAATATTTTGATTATAGTGATTTTTTACTTAATCTCCTATCATATCTTCATATAATGTGAAATTTTTTAAACTATTTAATGTCTTTAAATGATGATGATATCCTATCATAATTCATAATGATGTAATATATAGATTCTTGTCGAAGTGTATGTGTCATGTCTGGTATCTTTGTTAGTATCCGTGGTACATACATGAATTTTTGAAGCTATTTGCACTAGTATGTGAAAATTATGTAGATGGTCTTCCAAACACCCCCTTATTTCTTCTTATGAAAATGGATTATGACCTTGTTATAAGTTTTTTAATCTTATTGCAATAGGTTTTATGGTGATTGCTGAAAGTTATTAAAATAAGCTTTTTTGAGTTTATTTCTGTAAGCTTCATGGTTAAGCTTATGATATATGCGCATATAAGCTTAAAATGTTTAATTGGTTCTTAGGATTCATGTTTACTAGATGAATTTTTCATTTATGATTTTTTTGATGACTTTGAAGATTTTATAATTATTTAGTTCATTGCTGGTGACATTTTCAGGGCGACTTCACCTCCATCATTTGCAATTGAGGTTTTTGTTCACTGTGAGGGAGAGACGAGGTTTAGAAGACTTTGTCAGCCCTTTCTCTACTCACAATCTTCATCAAATGTGCTAGAAGTAGAGGTATTTATGAAATTATAGACAATTTTCTAATCTGGCTTTTATTAAGTGTCTGGTTCCTGGTTTACCCAAACTGTTTTAAATATTTAATTGTGCTGCTATTTCGTTTGGATTTGTTCAAACGTGTATCAATGTTGTTGTATTTTTCTGTTTGATCTGCTAATTGTATGGTGTAGTTATTAAGTTTTCGGTTTTCTTACAGACAGATGTAAAAGATGTATCTTAAGAAAAGTAATTTGTATGTCAAACTTGTAGTTTCTAAGTTCTTTTCTTTTGATCGTAGAGTAGTTAAGTAGATATTAGTGCTTAAAAGATCTTTTGACATGAATTGATCTAATTTAATTTGTTTGTGATTAATACTAGTGAAAAGGATATTATTGAACTTCTGAGTAGGTATGGTTCCTGTTTGCTTATCATATATGTTTATATAAGTGTAATGTATACTATTAGTTTGCTAAAGGTGTTTGGTCGATGCATTGTCCTCCTTATTTGTCACTTTATTGCCCAAGGTTGTGTTCTTGTAGTTTATTTAGGAAGAATAATGTCTTATTTTGCTAATTTTCCAAGGGTGATTAATACAATGATTATTTTAAAAAAATGGTTGCAAACAGTCTATGATTATTTTTCTATTGAAAGATTTATACTGTTATTGGTGTTTACTGCTTTCTTTTTCTCAGGCTGTTGTTACTAGTCATTTAGTTGTAAGGGGCAGCTATCGTAGCCTGAGTTTGGTTATATATGGCAACACAGCAGAGGATCTAGGTCAGTTTAACATTGATATTGATGACAATGCGTTGACTGATCTTGTTGATTCCACTGAGGGGAAGCTTGAAGACCTGCCACCTGCATTACACTCTACTAATTTTACAATTCGTGATTCACGTTCTTCTCTTAGTGTGTTGTCTATTCCAGTTCCTGCAACAAGTATTTCTCTTGAAGTCAATCTTTTTCTACAGTTGATGCTAAAAGTTTTGGAGTTTTCAGATCTTGGGGAGGCTGGACATAAAATTGTAAATACTGTAGTGCCTGCAATTTCTTCTTACATTTCCAGTGACCTATGTGAATCAATCAGTGGGAGGTATGAGATGCGGAAGAGATCTGAGAATTTGGAAGAGTTGCACAGTGCTGTTAATGAGGCAAGAAATGAGCTTCTTGAGGTTTATAAGGTTCTTCATAAAAAATCTAGGAGTGAATCTTCTGAGTGTTCATCAGAGGGCACTTATCTGGAAATGGATGTTGAAATGTTGGATTCCAAAACATTGGTGGATATGTTTAACCAATACTTTCAGTTCCAAATACACTCTTCATGTAAAGGGGATCATTGCCTTTCTCAGGTAGTATATTGTTTTCTTGTCAAATCTTGTATCAGCATCGTCCTATTAGTTAAGAAAGTTAGAATCAAATTGCATTTACCCCTTCGTTGCTTATTTGCTTGTGTTTTCTGTTTGTCATTCCCCCCTCGCTTATGTATCTGCTTGCTTAACTGCAGAGGGAGCATGCCCTATTAGGATTGAGCATAGCTTATTTGCTATGTTCTGGTAGAGAGAGTGGCTTTCAGTTTGTTAGTAGTGGGGGCATGGAGCAGCTTGCAGTGTTCTTTTCCAAGGATGGGCAAGATTCTACTACTATTATGCTACTGCTTCTTGGTGTTATAGAGCGGGCTACTAGGTATTCAGTTGGATGTGAAGCCTTTTTAGGTTGGTGGCCTCGGGAAGATGAAAGTATTCCCTCTGGTATCAGTGAAGGTTACAGCTATTTGGTAAAGTTGATATTGTCAAAACCTCGTCACGATGTTGCTTCTCTTGCAACCTATTTGCTTCATCGCTTACGATTTTATGAAATTGCTTCAAGATACGAGGTATTACTTTCAATGATTGTGCTTGATATAAATGTTTCTTTGCATTTCTGAACTCCATCTTTATCTTGTAATAATTTAATTTTTGCCAGTTAGCAGTTCTCTCTGTGCTGGAAAATATCAGTACTGTTGGCAGGGTTACAGATGTCACACTGAATATGCTCAGCTCAGCTGAAATTTTGCTCAGCAAGCTCCTGGTCAGTTTTAATTTGATCAATTATGTCTTTGGTTGTATTAAAAAGTACTAGTATGCAGAATTTTATTTTATATTTCCTCACTACCTAGTTTTTTTTTTTTCATTTGACTTCTGACAAGTTTTTTGTAATTTGAACTTTAAAAAAATTATTTTTAATGTTTGTTAACAATCACTAATGCAGAAATTGATAAGTTCGCGTGGTCCGATTGAAGATCCTTCTCCCATAGCTTGTGCAAGCAAATCACTGATTACTGGTCAAACAGATGGATTGTTGTCATATAAAACAACTTCCAGCTTGATAAGCTCTTCAAGTTGTTGCTTTTCAGATTGTGATATTGATTCACATTTATTGGGGCTTTTGAAGGTATACCATTTTGTCAAGACAAGTCTTTTTCCAGAAATTTGCGTGCTCTTGTTTGGGATGCATCTTGTTTAACTTAACATCATGTGTCTGCGTTAAGGGAAATCTGCATTCTTGTCTGTATCTGTAAATTAATAAAGGAAGATGGTATTGGAATGTGAGAGCTGGGGACTGTTTTCATTTTGCAGGAGAGGGGTTTTCTTTCATTATCAACTGCGTTGTTGTCATCATCTATATTGCGCATGGAGACGGGCCATGTCATGGAACTCTTCATGGATGTCACATCATCAGTTGAGGCTGTGATTCTATCTTTTCTTTTTAGTCGTTCAGGTTGGCTACAAATAACAAATCACTTTAGTTTCATCAATTATTAGAAAGAAGCAAGTGAGATGTCAAGTAATTTGATTCATTCTCTACCATTGTAGGCTTGATATTCCTATTGCAGGATCCTGAACTTTCTAGTACATTAATCCTCGCTCTTAGGGGTGGTCACCGAGGCAACAAGGAAAGTTGTATTCCCCTTCAATACGCTTCCATGTTGATTTCAAAGGGTTTCTTTTGTAGTCCACTGGAGATAGGAATGATAATTGAGATGCATTTAAAAATGGTTAGTTGTTTAACATAAATATAATGTCTTCACGCCCACTGTTTGCTTTGTTCCTACTCTTTCTGCTGTCTTTTTCCCTTGAGTTTTAGTTTTGTTTCTGGTTTGTATCTAATGAAGATAATTTCTGTACTTGCCCTAGGTCATTGCTACTGACAGTTTGCTTTCTTCGAATCCGCAGTCGGAAGAGTTCCTGTGGATTGTCTGGGAACTCTCTACGCTTTTACGGTGCCAATTGCCTTATTTGAATTGAATCTTAAATATTCTTAACACAGTTTAAGTTCTAAATTAAACCTGCGGATGATTTGTAGATCTGATTGTGGGCGCCGGGCATTATTAGCTTTGGGAAATTTTCCTGAGGTAGGCACCTAAATAATTAGCTATAATAATACAGCATCAGGAGGGTTATGCTTTATGATTATATTTGTGTGGTCTGTTGGCTTAATTACTGGATGGTCTGGATTATTATTTTCAGAAGTAATATGCTCGTATATGTTAGTTATGAATGTTTGGTCTATCTCTGTCCCTTTTTGTATTTTTCCGGGAATTCTCTGACTTTTAAATGTCTGAGGGTGAGTTTGAGTGAACAACTTTATTAAGCACTTAATAAGCTCTGATCACATTAGAGATGATCTCAAATTTGACCGCAAAACCAATTAAAGAAGTTAGAAATAACTTGTTTTGGTAAACTTCGCATTGTTTAAGTAAGCTAAAATGAAGGGTAGAAGCCCACATAATATCTGTGGAAGCTCTTCCAAATGCTCCTAATATATGTTGAAATTTCATTTTTTTTTTTTTGTTCACAAATTCAGTGGTAATCTGCAGTTACAGAAATTAGCGGTAAATGTTAACAACACAGTTTGTGTTACAAACTGTGACTGGAGTTTTTATTTCTGTTACGTAGTATATTGATTATTTTGTGTCTCTTACATAGTATGATTATTTCCTTTTCTGTAGGCTGTTTCCATCTTAATTGAAGCACTAAGTTCCATCAAGGAATCTGAATCTGTTGGGAAAAACAGCGGTACACAAGTCACTCTATCTCTTTCTTATACACAAACATGGTATTGACATAATTTCTTCTTAAGTGGTCTAAAGTGCTCGGTTTAACTCTGCTGTGTTCAGGAGCTTCAGCGATAAATCTTACAATATTTCACTCAGCTGCTGAGATCATTGAAGCCATTGTTACAGATTCCACATCTTCTTCTTTGGGTTCATGGATTGGACATGCTGTGGAACTTCATAGGGCTTTACATTTCTCGTCTCCGGGGTCCAACAGAAAAGATGCTCCCTCACGGTTGTTGGAATGGATCGATGCTGGTGTAGTATACCACAAACATGGGGGAATTGGTCTCTTGCGTTATGCTGCTGTATTGGCTTCTGGAGGGGATGCCCAGTTAACATCAGCTAGCATCTTAGTTTCAGATCTGACTGATGTTGAAAATGTTGTTGGAGAGTCTTCTAGTGGCTCTGATATTAATGTTATGGAGAATCTTGGAAAATTTATATCTGAAAAGTCTTTTGATGGTGTCACTCTTCGTGATTCTTCTCTGGCACAGTTGACAACAGCATTAAGGATTTTGTCTTTCATTTCTGAGAACCCAGTATGTAATAATCTATTTTGAGTAATTCCATTTATAATTAATTATATGTGCTTTCTTATGACAGTTTTAACCAATGCAGACTGTTGCTGCGACTCTCTATGATGAAGGTGCTGTAATAGTTATTTATGCCATTTTGGTGAACTGCAGATTCATGCTTGAGAGGTCCTCGAACAATTATGGTAAGTTTATTACAAATTTACAATCCTTCTCTTCATAATATTTGATATGCATTACTTATCAGATTAGTTAGTGAGTTAATGTTATGAACAATTTTCAATAAAATAGGTGTTTGACAGACATTATATTATCGTAAATTTTTTCATAATCATAAATTTAATTGTTAATTCTTGTATCTAGTTAGTGTAGGCTACTAAATTTACACAATTAGATTATTCCCACTGTGCATTATTCTCTAATAAAATACTGTATCTCTTGAAACTAAATGCACAATGGTACTTGGATGGAGTGGAGAAGACATGTTACTGAAATGGCTTTGTTTTTTGTTTGTGGTTTCACCTTCTACAATAAATAGAGAGCCACTTCTCTATTCCCCTAAAGTCTTTCCAGTTTCAATGCCCCCCCTTAGCCCTTGTGTACATCTTATTCTACCTTATTCTTAATCCTACACTGTATACCTTATTCTTAATTCCTACACTGTACGCCTTATTCTTAATTACTACACGTGTACACCTTATTCTGAATTTCCAACTGCACTTCGGTTTTTGTTGAGGCACGGGCCCAACAGAAATCCTTTCTCTGAATTTCAATCACATTGAACAAGCAGTAAAATATTCCAATACGAAAAAATAAATCACATTTTGGGCTCCTTGCTGTTATTAGTGCCCCATTTCTGTTTTATGTGTTTTAGATTGTTAGCCTTGATTTTATTGTACTTTGCTTGTATAACTTGTAATGCGATTTTCCTTTGTCAAAGAAATTTCATGCTATCCATTTTCTCTTTAACTTTGCTAAATGTAATGTTCCATATCTTTGAACAGATTACCTTGTAGATGAGGGTACAGAATGCAATACTACTTCAGATTTACTCCTAGAACGTAATCGTGAGCTGAACATAGTTGATCTTTTGGTTCCTTCACTGGTGCTACTTATTACATTACTGCAGAAATTGGAGGTGTGTCCTTGATAGAATATTGGTGTTTTTATGTTGTGGTTTTATTAGATTGGAAATTTGGAACAATCTACATTTGAAATGTGAACACATATCCTACTAACCAAAAATACTTTATAAAAAGTTTGAACAGTTTACAGAGTTAGGATTGATTATTACATTTTGATTGGTAATTATATCTCAAACCTAAAAGAGTTGTACATTTGTAGTTTCATTTAGGTTTTCGTTATGTTTGAGCCGAAAAATGGTCACCCTCGCTTCTGATGGCCACTAACTCTGGCCCACTTGATGAAGCATAATACGGTGTCTATCATTGAGGAAAGGATCTCTGCCCTGTCCTATTCTGGAGACATATCCCTGCTATTGTGTGTGCTAGATAACTATGGAAACCAGTTAATAAAGGAGTATGTATTGGCTCAGTTGGTTTGCTTTTCAATTGTGCCTTTAATTGAAGTTTATGTGAAATTTTATTTCAAGTCCCTATTAGATAAAGATTGAGCATAACATAACTTTAAAAGCTGGGTGAAGGGAGGATAATTACTCAAGTCTTATTTGGAGTATTTTGGCCGTATTCCTAGTTTATGTGGGACATCTTAACTCTCCTCTCATGTCTGGACATATTTGTGTGGTCTAATGTTCAGATAGTAATACCATATTAAAAATGGACTAGCCTAACTCAATTTTAAACATATGTGGTTGGGTCTCTTTGGTTGCGATTTGATTATGGGTGGTTTGTTACTCGTGAGAAATTCGCTGCAAATGCTATGAGGCACATAACGTGATGGCAATATTTGTGTGCTTGATCAAATGTCTGTTAGGCTATATTGCTTCAAAAACCAAACAAGTTCTTAGTTGGAACCAGTTAGTTTGAAAGAGGTAATTAGAGGCTTATTTAGAGTTTTGGGAGAGGCTTTGAAGCTTGGATAAGTAATGGTGAGATGATTGGCCAGAAACTAGTTGTGATAGAGCTTCAACGTTAAGACTGACTAATGAGGAGGAAGAAATTGGAAGATCTACTTGAAGGTACTTCAACATGTAAAGAGGAGAGGTACCTGGCGAATCTTTTCGTTGCAAACATCATTAAAAGTGTAAGTAAAGTTGGAAATGGTGAAAGGAGGAGCAAGTGCAGGATGGGTTGAAGTATGATTCAGGAATTGGGAGATTACCCTGTTCTTTAGAGATGATGCTTATGGTTGGATGAATGAGTCAATTGGGTTGAATTATATTTCGAACTCAAAGGAGTGACTGATTGGGAAAGGGTTTGGCATGGAGGCTGTTGATTGGCTAGATGTTTAGTGCTCTTATGGTTTCTTTTGAGATCTCACATTGACTAGAGATATAAAACCTTGGACTGACATTCTGGATGCTGTTCCAATGGAGGGAGCATTGCTCACATAATCTATCTTGGACTGATTTTCTAGATGCTGTGATTGGAGGTTCCGGTTCTTTGTGATGTAAAACCTGTATGAAATGGTGTTGGGGTTGAAGCAAACCTCCTTGGTAGAAGTCTATGTGGAGCAGTTTGATCTCGCTACGTATTGCATGGACCCCTAATTTGCATGAGGTCTTGAATGGGTTCAAAGAAGAGGTGATGGCAGAACTTAACTTACACCCAGATGACTCTTTGCCAAACCCAAGGTGTTAGATGGATTTAGATACATTCTTTTACTCCTTCTGTCTAAGATTTCTTTTTACCCATTGTTGCTGTCTAGCCTGTAGATTTTAACTTCAGATTGTAGTAATTAGTTAATCTAAGAGAATCAATGTTTTCAAAAAATGGCCACGGTGGCCCATGGCAGATTTTGGTGGCCGACTCTCTGTCGGTTGCAACATGGTGACAAATCGGGTTTTGCATGGCGGCTCATAGTGGCTGCATTGTGAGTCCCATATTGGGTCAGCCCAATAACCCTTCTTTTTAAAACAAAATGTTGGGCTATACAACCTGACCCAAACCCAAACAACTACATCAGAAAATAAACCTAACGCACCCCACCCACAGCCTCCTCTAGTTCACACACTCCACCCATAGCCGTGATGCTGTCCTACTACAGCACTGTCGCTGTCACATCAACCCCGTCCTGCTGTTATCCTCCTGCTGCTGCAGCCACCTCTAGTTGTATTGCAAGTGCTCTTTTATTTTTATTTTTCTTTGTATTTCCTCTTTGTTCAGAGCCTCCAACCATCCCTAAATTCTTTTTCTTCTTCCTTTCCACTCAATGATTCTCTGAATATCTGAAACATTTGGTCACCTGTTTTCCAGCAACCCCAATAGCAACTGAACAAGGTACTTCAAGAACATCCGACATATAATTAGAAATTTAGGACATTATCTTATATTTTGTTGTTACTTTAAGTCTAGAACATGAATTTGGTGGTATTTTAATTTGATTTTATTGTTATTTGAATTTCTGGATATATTATTATTACTTATTTGGTTTTCTTTCATTATTTTTAGCATTACAATTATATGTCTGCATTTTTTTAATTATCTATATGCATATGTTGTATATTTTTTTGTCCGTGATGGTTCTGCCATAACCAGTTATGGCTTCCAATATTGTTTCATAAAGGATTTTTAGGATCACCGATATTTTCTGTTATCGATATCAATAACACTGAATAATTTACGTTTTAACATCTTATAATTTTTAACTAATGAGCATGAATGATGCTATTAAGTGTCCAAAGGACTTCAGTGTTATATTATTTGTGTCATCTTTTGCCTAGGTTCCTTTTCTGGCTATTCCTTGTGTGGGTGTGATGATTTGGTTGGAGAATATTATATCGTAGTTATTACTATTATTATATTTTATCTGCTTTTACCCTTCTATGACCTTAAATTTCTTTTTCGTAAAAAAACTGACATTCTTCTATTGGAGTTACAGTACTTGTGCACCACAAGTTTAAAAACTAAAATTGTTTTGGTTGCATTTTAGGAAGCAAAGGAGCAACACCGAAATACAAAATTAATGAATGTTCTTTTACGATTGCACAGGGAAATAAGGTATCTCATATTTCCCTTTCCTCTGCATCTTGTTAGAGAATCTTCTTTACACTGATCAAATCCTGGTAATTGCAGCCCCAAGCTAGCTGCATGTGCAGCAGACTTATCATCTCGATATCCTGGTTATGCTATTGGTTATGGAGCTGTCTGTCATCTTATTGCATCAGCACTTGCTTTCTGGCCAGTGCATGGATGGACTCCAGGTCTTTTTAACACCCTTCTTGCCAGCGTTCAGAGTTCTTCACTGTTGACTCTTGGTCCAAAAGAAACTTGCAGTTTACTCTATCTTTTGGTATGTCAAATTCCATTTGAAGTTTCACTATGCAAAGTTGTGTTGATGTTATTTCCTCAAATACTATATATTGTTTGGTGCTCTTCCATTCTTAAATTTATGTTTTTAATTTTTAGGCTGTGTACATTAAGATTACTGGACTGTTTGCATGATTAACTCCTCTTGTCTTGTTTTCTATGTCAAGAGTGATTTATTTCCTGAAGAAGATATATGGCTTTGGACTAGTGGAATGCCCTTGTTAACTGCACGAAGAATGTTGGGTATTGGAACCATATTGGGGCCTCAGACGGAGAGACATGTCAACTGGTATTTGGAATCTGGACACCTTGAGAAACTGGTTGGCCAGCTGGTGCCACATCTTGACAAAATTGCTGAGATTGTACAACATTATGCAATTTCTGTATGTAGTTTCTTCCTAAATAACGAACTTCCAAATTTCTAATACAGAGTTGGCATTATTGGTGATTACTCTGATTTTTCGGCAGGCATTAGGGGTCATTCAAGATCTTCTGCGGGTTTTTGTTATTCGAATCTCCTGCCAAAGTCCTAAGTATGCATCCTTGCTTATAAAACCGGTGTTGTCCTCAATTATTCATCATGTTTCAGAATCATTTCCATCAGATACAGATGCATACAAGGTATTTCTGTCTGATCGTAAAATTTGTATGTTGTATTTCTTCCTTTCTGGTTTGACATTTTGAGGAATTTAGTTTCTTTATTTTCAGATTTTGAGGCTTCTTGATTTTCTTGTAAGCCTGTTGGAGCATCCAATTGGAAAGGTGATCTATCTTCTTTTCCCTTTGTTCTTGTCTCTTACTTTTGATATGATTATTTTACCAATGTAGTTTTATTACTTACTATTGATAGCAGTAATTTACATAAAGCTGGTACACTTTCTCTTTGTCAGGCCCTATTGTTGAGAGAGGGCATTCTTCAGATGCTAACTAAATTACTGGATAGATGTTTTGTTATTGTTGATGATGGAAAGCAGACTCCTGATAGAAGTTCTGCAAGAGGCAGCTTTAATATTTATAGTTGGTGTCTCCCAATATTCAAGTTTATCACGCTCCTTTTTCATTCTGAAACTTCTCAACATTATCCCCGAAGACATGACATGTGAGCAGTTTACATTTTTGTAAATATTATGTTTTATTCAAGTTTTACAGCTGAGTGATGACTTTTCTGGTGTTCTGGCAGTAAAAATTTTGAAAAATTGAGTGCTGAAGATTGTACCCTGATTTTACAATATATTTTGAAGAGTTGTCAGGTGACTCTCAATACTGTCTGTATATACTTGTAGATCTATTTAGATTTTTTGTTGATCATGATTTGCCTTTAATTGTCCTTGGGCAAAGGGGTTCCTAAATCAATTCTCTTAGAAGTCACTGTTTAGCTGTAAATTTTAGCGTTTTTTTGGTAGCTCTCCTAATGTTAACGAAGACTTCTGTTGTTTCAAGGTCCTTCCTGTTGGAAAAGAGTTACTGGCTTGTCTTACAGCTTTCAAAGAATTAGCATCTTGTGGTGAAGGCCAAATGGCATTTGGAGCTACTCATTTGGGTATCCACTCTCATGCTTACGAAGTTGATCCTCGGAAAGGTGATAGGAATGTAAATTATAGTGTCTCTAGTGTAGCTGAATGGAGAAAATGCCCCCCTTTACTCAGCTGTTGGATGAAGTTGTTGAAATCTATTGATGATACAAAGGAGGGTTTGTCAACTTATGCAATCGAGGCTGTCTATGTGTTATCTGTTGGGTCCATACAATTTTGCATGAATGGAGATAGGTAAGTTTTTTCGTATTTTATATCTGGATTACTGCTTCTGATATTGACCCGCACATGTGCTTATACATGATTTAAAAAAATATAATTTAATCTAACTTGTGTATACTCAGATCCCCATGTAATTGTTTTTAGAATTGAGAAGTTTAAGTTATTAAACCATAGGCGTTCCTTGTTGTGGTGATGATTCAAGGAAGACAATTGTTGCTTATGCATGGAATAATTTTTTATTAAAACTAACGGGATAATATTATATATACAAAAGCAAAATAATTAATTGTATATTATATTATATTACAATATCACACAAACATGATTAAGATGTTACTACTGTAAATCGTATTGTGATAAAGTTATATCTATATTTTATATTATAATAATTTTATATTATTGTAATTAATAAAAATATGGAGTTATTAAAAAAATATTAAAATAACTTTTTGTTAGCTATATATTTTATGATAGTAATTATTATTAATTACGTAAAATAAGATTAATATTATCTTATTTTATTTACAACCAGTTTATTATTATCATTGTTCATTAGCATAAATTTTGTGTGCATGCCTCTATGTCTATGATTTTCTTATTATTCATGTAAACCTGAAAAGCGTATATTATGAAACAATGCCTTTGTTAAAGTATATGTAAATATAAATGTGATTATTTTAACTTAATATGTAATTAAATGTGCTGTTATACTTATTAACTTTTTATTTCACTCTTTAGATGAAATAAAATATATCTAAGTAAGAAAAATAATACGACATAAACAATACTTTGAAACTTAAAGTTTAAAACCTTAAAATGACATGTTTCACATTTTAAGCTATTTTTGTCATGACTTTGAATCACGGGATTATCCAACATGACTCAGTTAAATTATAAAAAACGTTTTTTGATCAATCATCCCTTCCATATCTATTAGGAACTATCTCACATACTTTTCAGCTTCTTGATCAAAATTTGTTGGGTTGGACCCAATTCTCAGCATCTGGCCAGAGTTCTTTTGTCTTTTATTTTTTATTTTTTTATTTTTTAAGTTTTCATGCTCTTTGTGCCACAATTTTCTTCGCTCGTTCTTTTCTTGCTTTTAGTAGTTATGTGTGTCTGTTTGTTGATTTTTTTTTGTGTATAATAAATTATTAAATCGATAGCTGATCATTTAATGTTTTCAGGGATTGGTACTATGTACCATTATTTGGGATTGATAACCATGTATAGATCCTAAAGAAAAATGATATTGCTTCAACTCTACAATATTTGGTCAGAGTCAAGCTTTTGAAAATTACAACAAATTACTGTATATTTACCACATTAGTTCTCAATGTAACTAAGGTCAATTTCAGATCTCCAGAAACCCAAAATACAATCGTTAGGACTTAAAATTTGTTTTAGACTATGCACCATGACATTCTTTGTTGTGTCAATATTGTTTCATTATTATTGAAAAACGTCTTTTTGTTGGTGTATTTTCATGACATGTTCTTAAGGAGAAACAACAAATTGAAATTTCAACTTATATTATCTATATATGTGAAGAAGCGGCAACAACAGATTAAATATTACATCAAATAGATATCTGAAATCTTTATTTTATATGTTGATATCCCAATTTTCTTAGAGCATTGAAAAGGAAGGAGGGTTTGATGTATATGAAAATTTCTGCGTACTTTGTCTTTCTGTTATTATTTTTTATCTTATGGCAGGATGATTTACAGTTTCTTTTGTTGTTTAGTTTGAATTCCGACAGAGTGGTTGCGTTGAAGTACCTCTTTGGGATTTCGGATGATGTGACAAGATCAGTTGGCTTTCCTGAGGAAAATATAAATTACATACTAGAACTTAGTGCTCTGTTATGTTCCAAAGCTGCTATGGATGACTTTTTGGTTACCTCTTACTCACAAATCCCATTATATCAGGTTTATAGCCATTTGAATGTAGCCTCTTCTTTAGTAGTTTTTCCCTGTATTACTCTGTAACTTCTTCTGCTCATTTTTTATGTAAGGTTTCCGAGACTGTTAAGTCATTGTCATTAGTATTGGAAAGACCTGCTGGTTCCATGAAGTTTGAGGATGCTGTTTTACGTCAATATGAAGTTCTAGGTTTTTCAAATACACAGCAGTTGCTTGAAAACAGTGTTGAAAAGATTGATGATCATCTTTATGTTGGAGGACTTGGGGACAAATTTCTTTGGGAATGTCCAGAAATATTACCGGATAGACTAACACAGACAAATCTTGCTGCCAAGAGGAAGCTTCCGTCAATGGATGGTCCGGTTAGGCGAGCTAGAGGAGAAAGTTTTCAGGGTGATATCTCTTCTCAAAATGCTTTTTCACGGGGTGCAGCACAGTCTGCTGTTTCTTCTGGTACTACACGTAGGGATGCTTTCCGGCATCGCAAACCAAATACCAGCAGACCACCATCTATGCATGTGGACGATTATGTTGCAAGAGAGAGAATTGTTGAAGGGGTCACTAATGTAATATCAGTTCCACGAGCAGGATCTACTGGTGGGAGACCTCCATCCATTCATGTAGATGAATTTATGGCAAGACAGAGGGAACGGCAGAACCCTTCAGCAACAGTTGTGGGAGAGGCTGTGGGACATCTTAAAAATGCTTCTCCTGTGAAACCTGCAGATATGGAGAAGTTAAACAAATCTAAGCAATTGAAAACAGATCTTGATGATGATCTTCAAGGAATTGATATAGTTTTTGATGGAGAGGAGTCTGACCCTGATGACAAGTTGCTGTTCCCCCAGCTGGATGATAACTTACAGCAGCCAGCCCCAGTTATTGTTGAGCAAAGTTCTCCTCACTCAATTGTTGAAGAGACAGGAAGTGATGTTGTTGATAGTGGTCAATTTTCACAGATGGGTACTCCAGTACGATCTAACATTGATGAAAATGCCCAAAGTGAATTTTCTTCGAAGATATCTGGTTCACGTCCTGATATGTCATTGACTCGTGAATCAAGTGTCTCTTCAGACAGGAAGTATGTTGAGCAGGCTGATGACTTGAAAAATGTTCAAGTTAAGTCTTCTGCTAGATACGATTCTGCGGCATCAAATACTTCATTTCCTATGTCTCTCTATAGTAATCCATCCTCGTCTATGCAATTACCTGTTGATTCAAGGATGGTTTCCCAAAATTACTTGTTAAAGAGCAGTCCTCAACATGGTGGTATTGCTACTGGTTCTCAAGGACTGTACGACCAAAGGTTTTTGCCCAACCAACCTCCTTTACCACCCATGCCTCCTCCACCTACAGTCTCACCGATAATGTCTCACGCTACCGATTCTGTTCCTAGTCAGTCAACTTCATTTGTTAATTCTCAAGCAGGCACGCAGCGTCCAGTGGCATTCCAAGTGAGAAACTTTTCCTCCATCTTCTTGTTAGTTGTTTCCTCCTGTTTTGGTTACTGCTACATTCATATGAATCTTTTTCTCTTGCCTTCATTTTTCTCCTGGATAACCGCCTACCACATTTATAATTTTTCCGTGCAGGTTCAATTGGACTATCCATCTCCATTCAACAATGGTTCAACAGCAACAGCATTAACATCTTCTATTCCCATGCCAGATTCAAAATACTCCAGGACATCTGTGTCTTCCCCTAATGGACCTAATAGAGTTGCTCCTCCCCTTCCTCCGACACCACCTCCTTTCGTATCTAGTCAGTATAATTTATCATCTGTTAAAACTTCTGGCTCCCAACCTTCTATATATAATCAGACAAGTATGGGGACCACCGAACTTTCCCAGGCCTCCATTGCATCCTCAGGAGCAAGATTGTCATCATACCCTAACCCCCCGATGGGGTTTAGTAGGCCATCTTCCATGCCAATGACTATGTATGGAAACGTGCCCAGTCAGCAACAGACTGAGAATCAGCCAAACATCTTACAAAACATCTCTGTTCCTCCAGCTTCCTTTCAGTCAATGCACTCAGTTACTCAGTTGCAGCCCTTGCAGCCACCCCAGCTTACACGTCCACCACAACCACCTCAGCTTAGGCCACCTGTTCAAGCTTTACACCAGTTGGAGCAAGGGATGACTGTGCAAAGCAATGTTCAAGTGCATCAAATAAATATGCTGCAACAGTCTCAGGTTCCTTCAATGCAGACATATTACCAGACCCAGCAGCAACAGTTTTCACATGAGCAGCTGCAGCCGCATGTTGAATACACTCAACAGCCAGGGGATGGTCAATCACAGCAGCAACCAGATGCAGGAATGTCATTACACGAGTATTTTAAGTCTCCAGAGGCAATTCAGGTATCTTTCAATTGTAATGAATTAATAGGAGGATAGATACCATGCTTAATTGCTGTTTTAACCAAATGTACAATTTGTCTTTGCACTGTTTTAAATCTTATCATTTTATTCTTCTGACATGGCAGTCTTTATTGAGAGATCGGGACAAACTTTGCCAACTTTTGGAGCAGCATCCAAAATTAATGCAGATGCTTCAGGTTGTTCTTTATAGGATTTATTTATTTCATAGATCTTGTGGTTGTTTACTAACAGAGAGTGGGGTCACACTAATGGTTTTCTTTTATGATTATTGATTATATTAGAAAATAATTTAAGTCTGACTTAACTTTACAAATTCGGTTATTGGAGATTGCTCTCACTAATATACTTTGTTGTTTATACTATCTGTAATGAGCGTGGGACTTGGGGTTTTTCCTACACACCCCTTGACTCCAACATTATTGGGTTTGGAATGTGTATAACATGGTGAGTGATCATTTTAAGGGATTTAGGATCGACTCTTATAAAAATGGGTTTGATTTAACTTAGCTTTACAAAATTAGTTTTTAAGGTGAAGATTACTCACATATATACTGAATTTTTAATACTATCTTTAGTTAATACTGAATTTTTAATACTATCTTTAGTTAATGTGGGACTTGGATTTTTTATTTTCCACATGTTTATTCTTAGTGTAGTTATCCTTATTTGGCAGGTTAATGTCTGATAGTTATGTATAGCTATTTCACTTCCCAGCATTCTTCGTATTTAATGATAAAATAATTTGGCATAATTTAAATATTTGTAAATTCCTTTCACATAAAACGCAACGGTTTATTTATTTCCTGCTCTAAAGCTTTGGTTTAAAATGGTTTCTTGGTTTCATGCAGGAAAGATTGGGCCAACTGTAGCCGCATTGATGACCAAGTAGAACTGTAGAAGCATGACTTACCAAATATATATGCCTGTAAATGTACATTCATTATCCAAGTTACGAGTTGCGCTGATGCTTATGCCTCAGGCACTGAAATTTTGTTAATATGTACTTTTATGAATTTGTTTTTAATTCATTTAAATGAGCACATTATCAATTCCCAATATAATGGTTGGAATGTGGCTCATGGTGAGCTAAGGAGATGCTTACATTGATGTATTATCATGCCATATGTTGTATGTAATGTACAGTTCATTGCTCTTCGGTGCTAGGTTCAAATTGAGACATTCATTAAATGAGATGATGACTAACATGTACTATTAATTGTTTTACTTCAGCTTCAAGATGTAGGTTACATTAATACTGCACTTTTAGTTTCTCCACATATTGAAAACTACAGTCATGGAACATGAAAATAAGGATGGTAGTTGTGAAATTTTCGAACTCCGAGTTTGTTTCATTCGAGGAGGGACAAAAGTATGAATTAATGATTATTTTTTTTATTAGAGTTGAATGATGAAAAATATTTATGTTTTGGGTTAAATAACTTAAGTTTTGACCTAACCTTCCCTTCCCTTGTCCTAACATTGAGACGGTAACATTCAGACTTAAGGAGCTTGACCTAGCCTTTAAGTTTATACTTTATTATTTTATAAATACGGACACAATTATATAAACATGATATAATTTTTTATAACTCCTTTTGGTGTTATTTTTAACTAAATAATTTTATCTTCTATTAAGTAAAAATGATTTTTATTTGATAAAATAAGCATTTTGTTTACATTTGATATATCTCCTAACTTGCATTTCATTTGAATAAAGGCTTTTAACTTGATGAACTTAGTCATGACATCATTTGTCTAACCACATAGTTGGACAGAATGTGCTGTTACTATAAATTTTGCTTCAATGATTGATAGGCTCACAATGTTTCTTTAAACTCCATGAAAGAACAAGCTTACTCATCATAAATACATGTCATAAATATATAGTTTACATTTAATGTATGTTTTTGTGTCTTTAATATCATTAGCATAATCACTGACAAATAAAATATTTTTTTCAATTTTTCTAAAAGAATAATGCTAATTCACAAGTATAATAGTGTAATATTCACTTGTATGGTATTTTGTCAATTTTTTTTTTCAATCTTCATTCTTACCTAATTTTCTTTCTTGGAATCGTAAGATTTTGAATAGATTTATCATTTCTTGTATAAATAAAATCATCCACATATTAGCTCACTATCATAACATCGTTCTCCTTCATTTCAAAATCCATTACTTAAAAAATATCTTTCAATGCCACGCCACTTTACTAAGGTTGAAGAGACTATTTTGAGCCACACAACTGAAATTTCCGTTTTCACTAAGCTATAGAAAATTCTTCTGAACATTGTCCAATAATTATAGTTCCACCGAACATGGGATTAAAGGTCCCTTACAAGAGGTTCTTGATACTAAAATGTTGAAAACTTAAATTATTTATGAATTATACAAAGAATATATATATAAACAATATACAAGATAAAAAAAATATCTAAAAAGATGATAACTACTTTGATTATTTCTAGCAACTGCCCAATTAGATGAAGAAAATAAAACTCTAGTAAAACTAGGAGATTTATTCAAAGTGAAAAAACTTTTAGTACTCAAAGCTAACAATATTCATGGTTTGGTTTGTATCCATAAGTGCTAATTACTTTTAGGACATTTTCGTTACAGGAGTCATATCTAATGTTTTATAAGATTTTTCCATTGATTATGCATGACATAAAATTGAAGATTATGAGTCATAAGAATAAAAATATATTTTTCTATCTTAAATGTGTCTTTTTCTGCTAACAATAAAAAGAATTAACTAAGGTCTCATACCTTGTATTGAAGTAAAAGTTATAAGGCCTAAAAGTTACATGATACACTGAGATATATATATATATGTACATATATATATATATATATATATATATATATATATATATATATATATATGTATATATATATATATATATATATATATATATATATATATATATATATAT
>Ga0209489_101624_pt1 | contig 46252 bp, 26 predicted proteins | sample SiratrowhiteBW_FD_187527 | JGI IMG/M metagenome (GOLD analysis project Ga0209489, IMG submission 187527) | Root nodule microbial communities of legume samples collected from California, USA - Siratro white BW (SPAdes) (version 2) | ecosystem: Host-associated > Plants > Roots > Nodule | place... | reverse complement strand
AAGTTTACCTAAAAAAAAAAAAAAAACTAGAAGTCAATGTACATTCCCCCACCCAAAAAAATGATTAGGAATGTAACCTCTAAATGACCTTGTATATAATTTTCCTTCCAATCATTTGGCATAAGAAGAAGAATCACGGGGGAGTGTTTTGTTTGTTTGTCTGTCCTGGGCAGTAGTTCTTAATATACTTGGAAAATCTAGTATTATTCATTAGTGAGTGTGCATTTCTATTAATTTCAAAGCTAATGTTTTTTATGATTTTGTGCATAATGTTTAGTGTGAATTTGTTTGGTAAATATTTTTTTTTATATGCACTTGGTCATTTGCATCTTCTGATGCTTCTATTGTGGCCATTTGACTTCCTACACGGTTGCATTACTTAGCTTCATTATATGGTTAAGAAAAACGCTACTGAGCCAGAATAATTTTACTCAGTTATTTACCCCTGGGTGAATATGTGGCCCTTCCTCTTCGTCTTATCCAACAAACACCCTTGAATCAAGCTAATTAATGCCTGTTTAGCACTGTGCATGTGGATGAAACTGTTCCATTAATGACTTGCTGTTTATTATGTATAATGTCATCGCATAAAAGTTTCTGATGAGATTTTGCTTAGTTGATTCCTTGGATTTGCAAAGTTTACACTCTCTAGTTTGATTCATTCAAACTTACAAAACGAATCACTCTTGGCACAGATTTTGCTTCCTTTCTCCTTCCATCCTTAATTCAAGTGTTCCTCCTTATCTTTCATTATCCATCTTTTAAGTAAAAACATGAAGTTTGCAAATTTGAACATTGTTGGATTGATATTGATTTAATTATATAGGAATTGTGACAATCTCAGAGTTGTACATCTGAAAGATGGTGTTTAGTATCATAAAAATATTTTTGAAATTTGAAGTGCTCATTTCATTGACATTTTGGGTACGCCTTACCGAAGATAATCCTTGATTTTGTGTGAATCTATTATTTGGCTATTTTCTGTTCTTTTTAATTGATGCTTTTAAACCTAGTCTGAAATTATAGTTCAAAATAAGAGCTCTAAACATAAAGTAGAAGTACTACTTTTCATTTCTTTTTAGACTCCTGATACAACATAGAGAGATTGGAGAGAGCAGTTATTTTTCCTTCTAAAAGCTCATTTAGGTAGCCTTTTTTAAAAAGCTACTCATTTCCTTTTTTATTATTTATAAAAATTAAGTTGCTCTTTCTAAAGAGATTTTCTGAAAATATGTTTGGTCTACATTTTCCTTTCAAGAATAAAAACTAAAAAAGGGTCAAACACTACCTTCGTTGATTATTGCGAACTGGCTTAATCGGCGAGACTAAAGCAAGATTATTTAATAGATGTTCATTCGATGATTAGTTGTTATCCTCTTAAAAGAATTTACCCAGAAATAAAAATTACGCTAGACATGCATTTGATTCCCAGTATCTTTTTTTTTTTTTTTATGAGAAGCCAACTTTGTTGTTTTAAACAGCAGTCTTCTGATATACTTTTTTGCAGAGGCATATTTATGGACATCAAGGAAAAAACATTCAGATATTTGCAGACAACACTAACTTGGCTGTTAATCCTTCCTATGTTCGATCATGGTTAGATGTTTTGTCCCAAACACCTCGAGTAGCTCCATTTCTCTCCAAAGATGATCCTTTTGTCATGGCACTGAAAAAGGTATTTTGCATGAGACACTAATATGATATCACACAGATGTGGTAAATTTACAAATAATGATGAAGTCACAACAAGACTACAATCGAACATACAAAATTAGTCTAAAGTTAATGAAAAAAAAAATCTTAAATCACAAGAAATAATTCATGTTCTAAAAATATGAGCTACATTGTAAACATAGTAACATGCTTTTTGATTTATATAACTGTCACGGTGTTTCAATTTGTATTAATATAAAACAAAAATAATAAGAAAACAACTACAATTATTACAAGCGTCCTTGCAGTGTCCAACATGACGTATACAGTGAGAATAACACAACACAGATTGTCTGCATTGTAGTTTGTGGCAATATTCAAATGTGTGCATTTTGGGTTGATAAGGGAGATTACATGCGCCAATATTGTGTAATGTTTCTGGAGAAAAATGGCGTGAAATTTTCTTGTTTTTTTACTAGAAAGTTATAATGAAACTGAATTCGAGTTATACCTGGAGTTTCACTCCTGTACTTACCTAGTGTTTTTATACACGTATATAGGAATTAGAAGATCACACGGACGAGGTAAATCTGCATAGAGATGTGCTAGAGGGAGTGTTCACTTTCTATGATTCGACCAGGGCAAAGCTGAACATATATCAGGTATTTGAAGTTATTTTCTTTGCACCATGTTTTGTATATAACGTTTGCCATTTTTAGCGGCTGAATCTACCTAATGAATCATTGATAGAGTCCTGCTTATTAGACGATCTTCACTCGAGTCCTGACCATGATTGTAATTCAGTTATTTTCAATTTCTTGAGGGCGCAACATATTTTTGGTTATTGGACTGACCTGTTTGTCCTTTTTTTTTTCCTAAAGGACATCTTTTCCTGATTAAAAGGAGGGAATTTTCACAATAAACAAAATCTGTACTATTTTTCCAATAAATGCATGTTTGGTTGCTGTTCTTAGGAAAGAAGTTTATTAAAAAAATTCTTTGAAGAAGCTGTCCAAGAATTCTTTAATGCTACAAAATAAGTTAAATCCAAACATGCTCTAAGTATTTAACTTTTGGCTTCCAATTTCATGTTGCCCTGAAAGAAATTGTTGTGGTTGTACAGGTTGCCAGTGTGACATTTGACTTGCTGTTGCTTCTAGTATTGGGATCGTACTTAATTGTGCTCTTCAGTTTCTTGGTCATCACCACTAGGGTATCTATTTATTTATTTTCTAAACTCCTTTTCAAAGTTTTAGGTATCCAATTTGTATGCACTCAATCTAACTGATGCTGTTTGACAGGGTCTTGATGATCTAATCAGTCTATTTCGCCGGCCTCCATCTCGAAAAGTGAAAACTGCATAATGAGTGGCTGGTAGGATTTTGCCTACGTAATATTTAAATAGTATCTTAGGAAGCAAGTTTCTAATGAAAAGTTCTGTAGCGGATTTTTTTCCTCATTGCCTGAAGTTGGTTGCTTTAGTGGTTAAAAACAGTAAGATATTTAGTTTTGGCTGTGCGAAGTTAACGCAAAATTTTGATATTTTTTTCGCCCGTTTTCATTTGGCGCATTTTTGTAGTGTAAAAATTGTTTACTAATTCATGCCTTGTTAACAAAAGGATACCCGGGTTGTTATAAACAAGGCTTATTTTCGGCTCAATAAAGGATCCATTTGGTTTTAATTTATCAAATATAACATAACTGCTTGCTTAAGTAAATTGACATTAAATAAGGTTGCAATTGGAAAGACCTGCAAAATAAAATTAATCTGTTTTGATCGTGTAATGTCACCTTGCTAAATGTACACACGTATTTACCTTTTTAAAGTTAGGATTTGTCTGATGAATTTGAAAAATTAGTATACATCTACCAAAATTGAAGTAATTGGATTGTTGGAGGTCTTTTTGTTCCTGCACCTTCATGTTTTACTCTAAAAATTATTAAAAATGTCTTTTTTAAATTTGTAATTGTTTATATTCTGAATATACTATTTAAAATATTTCTTTTATATTTCACGTTCCAATCAGAAGTGCCATAAGAAAACTTATAACTTCTATTATAAAAGACAATCATGTCCACACATATGAATCACAAGCCAATGCAGAAAAGGAAGACATGACCCTCTGCCGTTGCTTCCAAACCACCATGTTATACACTTTTATACTATTCTCGCTGGGCTGATTAAACATTATTCATATTCTCTTTTCATGTATAAAGAAAAAAATTAGAAAAGCTGCATATATCTTTTATTACTACCATGCGTGGACACCTACACATACTTAACCCATTCTTTTTTATGCACAAAGGGTGCAGCCATGCACCATAAACACTCAAAAATAACAAAATTGTATTGAAACCCCATAGCATGCAATAACCGAAAATGGGCAACTTTTCATCTCATGCTCTTCTCTTATGCCCCTGTTATCTCATCCTCCATGATGGCCAAGTGTGACTCTGGCACCGGAGTGAGGACCAAGAGATCCTTCCAGTTTGTGGATTAGTGTCCCACTGGGTTCGCAGAAAATTTTATGTGTGCATAGGAAAACCCTGCTTATTATAGGTGCAGAGAGCCTCTCCCTTTAGTTATACCTCTTTTCGGTTTTGCATGCAAGGGCACAATGAATTTGCAATAAATGCATGTAAGTGTTTTGAGTATTTTTTTATTTTTATTTTAGACAATGCAATTTAAAATACAAATTTTGTATTTTGAATTATTTATATTTTACATTATGTAATTTAAAATTGAAAGAAATATTTATTCAGAATTATTCAATATGAAATATAAAAAAAAATTGTATACATAATTCAGAATACAAAACTTATATTTCAGAAAAGGATGCCTCAGAAGATGAAAAAGATATAGAGTAAAATAATATTTTCACTTTGGGTATAGGAGTGCAGGACCAAGGGTGGTACATTCGACGATGTCATGGATAAATTTCTAAAGGCAGAGTCTGAGTTAAGCAATTATGGTGATGAAATGAAGATATTGCAAGACATGGTAAGAAGCTATAGTGAATTATCTAAGTCTTTTGTATGTTGAAAAGTAGAGTAGGTATCAAAATGCTAGAAATGAGAAATGAGAAATGAGAGCTAAAGATAAGTATAAAAGGCAAGATCTTGATGAAGACTTTTCTTTGATCGGCTAGATGAAGTAAGACGCTTTAAGGATGAAGAAGGAGAAAACTTGGATCATATCATATTATTAAAGAGTGATGGAAAATTACTTTTTAAACTTTTCAACGATGGAGAAAGGTTGAATATTAATGTAGGAGGAGGGCTAGAAAACTAACAGGATGAAAGAAACCGTAAATTTAGGATTAAAGAGTTAAAAAAGACTTTGTAAGGGGATGAACAAAGGTTCATTTTGATTGTGGAAACGCAAATTATCTATACAATATATATTTCATTTGTTTGAAGGGAAATGAGAATATATAGTCTTTCTCGTGAATGGAAAAAGATAGAAGTGATTATAATCTTTCCGTTAATGAATTTTTGATCTTCTATGTTAAGGAATTATCTTTCATGTCATTCATCCAACAAATAATTTTCTCTAACATTAGCAACTCCTTAATCTGGTTAGTAAATATATTAAACAAAATGAAACCGATCTATTTTCAATCACGTAATGCTTATTATGTCATGTTTCCTTTTCAAGTAGCTAATTAATTTGATAAACTTATTGATTAATACTAGAGATGAGTTTAAACTTATTTTCTATATTATATAAGGATGAGAGAATAAATTATGGGGTGCAGAGAGAAAACTCTTTCTCTCAACTATACATTCTGCTCTTTGCACCCCAAACTTCCCTTTTTGAAAGGTGTTTGTTCTCATCCTCTTTGTTAGTAATTCTGGTTTAGAATTTATAATTTCTAGTTTTCAATATAAACGTGTGTCAAATTATTCAAATTTAAGGCTAGTGAGTCAGTCCTATTCGACGGAGTTTTGAAAGCGTTTTGATTCTCCATCTTTTTATGTTGTTTTTTTGGTCATGTACTTTTTTTTCACCCTAATTTGTAAACGTTTTTTTTTTTTAAATTCTGATTGTTAAAGAAAAAAATTAGTAGTTTATATATTCATTGATTTGAATTGAAAATTTTAAGATTTCTAGTCTTGAAAAAACACATAGTTATATGTTTTAAGTGAAAATAAATTTCTAAATTTATCCTGAGGTCAAACTGGTTTCAATAAAATATTATTTTCAAACATTTTTAATACAATTATGAAAAAATAGCATACATAAATTTATAAAATATAAATATTTCATAAACCATAACATTACTAAAATAAGTTATATATAAAAGCCAACAAATCTAATACATCAATTTAACATTAATAAATATTACCCATTAACATTTATAAATCACTTAAAAAAAAGTCAATTATAAAAAAATCCTTTTAAGCCAATTGGTTAACCCTTTAACTCATCCATCTATTTCTTTATTAACTAACATATATTTTTTAAAATGAACAAGTTAAGTAAATATAAATATTTTAAAATAAAATAATTAATGTAAATGCTAGGAGTTCATTGTATTTTAAAAAAAAAATTGAAAACTTTTTGTAATTCGTTGACATAAATGAAGAACAAAATGATAGATGGATAAATTGAGAATAAGATCTATTTATAAATATTTATAGTAAATTTGAGAAGATGGATAATATGTTGAAGTATTGTAAATATCAATTAATATAAAAAGTATAACTTACATAAAATATCTTCAACTACCATGATTCTAACATTCCAAACTAAACTTACCTCAACATACAACAAATACAAATCTAAAATAACAAAAGTTAAAATTATTTTTAATAATAAAAAAAAAGAATGTATTTTTTTTGAATTTTTCTTTTTTTATCATTTTGTTATTATTGGTCTTAATGGCATCGTGGAAAGTCATGTTATTATAGAGAGAAATGTTGGTTCTATTGATTTTGGTTGAATGAGTTGTGTTGGAAAAGAGTTTCTTCAAAATAGGAGAGAGAAAATGTGTAATTACATTAAATAAAGATTGAATAGATTAAAACTAATCAGTTGGTCAATCATCTTCTCATTTTACAAAAGACCTTATTTGGTTAATATTTTTGGACTTGCAAAATGAATTTTTGTTGGTTCAAACTATAATTTCCACCTTTACAATTTTTCTAGTCTCATAATTTTTTTCTACCTTTTTCCAATGACTGGTTTGACCCAGCACTAAGATATATAAGAAATGTGAATATAAATTACTAAATTATTTCTTGGATTACTGTTAAAAACCCCTTCTAATTAATTATATTTTTTTCTTTAAGAACATACAAATGGAAGTTTATCACCTAAGATGGTTTTATTTCATGTTTCTGTTGATTTCTTTTCAGCAAGCATATCGAGTCAAAATATAATGTGTTAAGTAGGAGTGTCGAACCCACAAGGAATACAATGTGTTAAGCTTCCATGGAGCAATGCTTACTTAGCATAATGAGATTTGAAGTTCCCATTTATGAAATATTACTTTTATTATGAATTAATGTCATTAATAGTCATTATAAAAGAAGACTTGTCCATCTTAAAGTATATAGTATATAAAATTTTGAGTCTCATTCAAATCTATTAAAAAAATTGACTTACGAACACTTTGAAATTTTAGTGGTGTCCAAAGTACAAATATAAGTTAAAGTTCTTATATTGGATAGAAATAGAAATGAGAAATTTGAGTGATATATATTAAAAAAATTACTCAAATGTTGAACTTTAAGGTTTTTTACTAGATATAGTATCTTAGTCTATTGTATGGTCAATTTATAACTTATTGGTGGTGGATCTTCTCAATTTATTCCCACAAAAAAATTACAACGGTAGTATCAGAGCCAACTTTGTTTTGGTGACTGACTTAAACTTAAACAAATATGTCTTGTTGTGGTAAAAATTTATAATAAAACCCAACTCACATTTGAAAGGGAACTATCACAAATCCAATTATGAGCTGAAATTTTCACGTTGAGTAAAAATAAAAAAGTTTAGTGACACATAAGAAAAAAAAACCCGCAAGCATTTAGTTGGGTTGAAGACGGTGTCATATTATCTTATATAGTTGAATGTTGTCTCATTTTTCTGAGTCTATTCCATTATGATAAAAACTCAACAACAATTAAGGTCAGGGTGTAAGAACTTAATTAGTTGTTTAAAAGTAGAAGTGGTATAATAAAAATGAAGTATGAATATTTTATTATTTAAGTATAAAACTTATAAATAGAAAAGTTAATCATCCAAACTTCATAGCCAAATAAAACTACTGTCTTCCTAAAATACTTTCTCCTTAACTTTTATGTTTAGTCTTCATGTGAAAGTAGTGGAATTAGGAGCTTAGAACTTGATTTAAACAAGTTAAAAAGGTAAGGAAAGCTAGTTAAGTTTTTTAAGTAACTTAGTGTAGATGATTTGGATGTGAAGGTGATGTGATCACAATAATTGATTTGGTGCAGGAATTTATGTTGTTTGAATATACTTTGAATATTTAAGTTTAAGATAAAATTGTTTGATTTAAATAAATAGATTTGTTGTATGTTTATCAATTTTGTGTTAGAATATTGTATCTAACACAAATTGATTAAAGTTATGGTTATTTTCAAACAAAATATTCAATGTTAAGTATAAAAAATGAAGTAAAAACATAGTTTGAACCAATTAGGACTCTTGCACCATTTTGCAAAATTTATAAATTTATTTTACATGATAGTGTAAACTACACCGCTAATACAAGAAAGAATAAAATATTTATTTTTAAATACAATCTAATAATATGACTGATGGTGAGAAAAAAGTGTAATGAATCCAAAAACAAAAACCCAAAATTTGGAGCAAACTCATCTTATAAAAAGAATAAAGTCCCTACCAACTCATGAACGTGACATAGTGTAAGGAAAAGTTTAAAAAACAAAGTCCAATGAAAAAAAGACAAGTTCTTCCTACACCTCCATAGCATCTTCCTGCACCTCCATAATTTTTAATATTCCAAGTTTAGACATAACCAAAAGACAAAAATGCCAATGGTTTATATACTTACGATTTTTTTTTTGTTTCCAACGGATTGTAGAATCCGTAAGTGATATATACTTACAGATTCCTCAAGCTGTAAGCTTCTCATTAGTAAATACTAAGTTACGAACTACACAAATCGTAAGAAAGAATTTTTTTCGAAGAACTTATGAATTATACAGTGCGTAAGTTTAAAATAGGGTTATCATGAGTTACAAATTGTGTATCTGTAAGTAATTTGAAAATCGTATAAGTTTACGGATTGTAGAGGTGTATGAAAAAACATTGCAGATTGTAGCATCCTTAACCATCCACCCTTCCAGTTTCAGAGCCTTTCTGAATAGGCTTTACTTTCAAAATTTTCGCAAACATCTGAAATAAACTTCCTTCACCTTAGCCTCAACTATGACTCAAGCCAATGACCACCATCGTGTTGAAACAGTGATTGACATAAGGAAACCACCCGTGAGCTTCACTGGAGTCTTGTGTTTGAGTGTCTCACTTACACTCTGACAAAAAAATCAAGGCGTAGGGAAAGTGGTCAAGTGAAGAAGTGGACATGCTGCATGATATCACTAGTTATGCACGAAAGGGTTGCATCAGTGCAATGCCAACATTTAGATGGGAATATGATTAAAAAGGTGATGGTTGTAAAAATTTATTTTTATAAATTGTTACATGTAGGAAAAAAGTATGACTCACTATAAAAGAAAACTCATAATAACAGATATGCGAAATCAAAGAATGGCTTCTGTTAGGCTTGCTCCTTTGGCTCTCTTCTTGCTTGCCACTTCCAGTATGTAGCATTCCATTCTTCTTCATATTTTTTTCCATCATTTCTGTTTATATATTTCAGGATCACAGAAAGTTATTATATATATACATATATGATTAATTAATGTAAGAAAAAGTAAAACAAAATTTTCGCAACAGTAGCCTGATTCCATAATAGAATTTCCACAATCTTAATACTCATAACGAATAGGATGTAGCCACATTAATGATGCTATAATTTAAAATTATTTCAAGAGTGGACTCAGTTTATGTGGATTCAGTTTTATGTCACCTAAATATAAGTTAAATTATTATTGAAGTAACTAATCCCTTGTTTTGCTGCCATAAGAAAAGGAAGTGAGTGATGCCAAGATACATTTGCAAAAAAATACAACCGGATGGCACCCCCATCCAGTTAACATTTGAAAAAAAAATGTAAATCGGATGAGCATGTCATCCGGTTGTCATTTTATTTTGCAAATCACAACCGGATGGCATGCTCACCGTGTTTACAATTTTTTCCAAATGTTAACTGCATAGGGTGCCATCCGATTGTCATTTCCAAAACAAAATGAGAATCGGATGAAATTCATCCGGTTGTCAAATTCTCAAATCGAAAAACTCTCCGTTCGTCGTCGACAGCCCCCCAAACACCAAATTAACTATTCTAATGAACAATACCACTCACAAATTGCTAAAAAACATCAAAAATTGCTTACCTAGGACTTGTTTGAAGGTTTAATTAAATATTTGAGAGAAAGGAACGAAACGGACCCACAACGCACAACTTCTTCAGGGGTGAAGGGTATTTTTGACTTTCTACTTTTTATTTGAGGGCATAACAGTAATTTGACGTTGAGTATGGAGGTGCAGGAAGAGGGTATGGGGGTGGAGGAAGAATTCGTCTTTTTATAAATCATTATATGGCATGCGAGAAAAATCTCTAATCCAATTACAAATGTCATTAATCAAAAGAATCCAAAGTGAGTCCACTTACCTGTAAGATGCAAACAAAGAAGCTGTTTAGATAATGGTAGGCATATAAATAAGACAAAATGCAAAAAAAGAGCACAAACACATGCAAACATACAAAACACCAAATAAAAGGACCAATTGCAATACATATCTGTAAAATTACAACTTCATTGCAATCTAATTGAAATGACCAATGCTCACATCAAATGAGTTTTATGCATGTAAATCAACAACTACATCCACGGTTATCAATAGACATGTATCATATTTATATATTAATATAAAGATGTGTTAATTGTACTTTCCAACCATGATCCAAATCCTATTAACAACTCTCACTTCCAAGATGTATTTGAAACAAAAAATAAAAGAATAAAAGGGTGACCCAATGAACAAGGCTACCACCTAATGGGACGAAGGAGGGTAGGTGTAGGCAATCTTATACCGTAAGAAGAGAGGCATCTCCAAGTCCCAATGCAATAGCCTTACCATTGTGTCAATACATAATAAAGGGGGAGGGAAATAAGGGTGTAATAGAGAAAAGATTATAATTCATTCAACAGTTACATAATATCAATCTGACTTGTGATATACAAGTTTAAGAAACAAAGGATATTTAATGGCATTCACCATTGATGAAGTTGTAAGAACTACAAAAAAACATCATCCTATGAAACAAAACATGCAAGATGTCAATTATTGAATTAGCATATCCCAAAAATAGTTTATTTAGGGAGATTAATGAATAAAAATTGGGAGGTTTGCAAAAATTCTTATGCTTGATAAGTATAAACATGGATAAGCACACAATGAAATTACCCTCCAAGCATATCAAATAACATCACATCAACACCAACAATAGGAGAGCATGACTTAAGGGTCATCACATTACGAATAAGTGGTTGGTCTTCTACTTGTAAAGTAACCAAATTAGCAATTTGAAAGAAATGAGAATTTTCAGATCGAAAATAATAACACAGTGAACTAATTAGCAGGTGCGAAAAGAGAATGTGTTCTTGCAAGAGACCGGTTAGCTCCAATAAGCAATAATGTCTTTGGTCGTAGTCAGTATCTCTTTAGCTCCTCTCTGTTTGGTAGTCTTGGCTAGTCCGATTACTTCTCTTGTCCTTTAGTTCTCTAAATGCTCACAATCCTGGATGGGGGACCTGGATGCACTCTGACGCTCAAGTCAATAAGTTCCTTCCTTCCAACCTTACAACTACTTCCTTGCAATGTTGTGCAATACCACGTTTGTTGCATTTGCACGTTTGCCACCTTCCTTTATTATCTCATAAATGTTTCTTTAAAACCTCTCACCCGCAACAATGTCTCCTCAAGGAAACCAATCAGATTTCAACCATCCGCCGCAATCGACGGCTCCGTCTCCCACTGCCGGAGACCGTGGTTGTGGTGAACATTTCGCTTTGTCTTTTATGTTTCAAATATCATACTCTCCTTCTCCCACACAGATTTCATCATTTGTTTCATTGGCTCTGTCCACTGTCGCTCCCCTCACGGTGGCATATATCCCTACACCAGCAATGCATGGTCCATCCCTTCCTCTGCCGGCGCCAGTTTCTGGAACAGTGGCAGCGGTTGCTACATCGACGTTGTCTTTGACAATAGAATCTCTTACTAAGACGGTCGAAAAGCAACTGACATTGGCGCATCGTTGTCGAAGGCTAATGGATTCCCGAACCAATCGGGAATAGGAATTGCTGGAACGAAGATTAAAGTCCACACCAATCATTTTCAAGTGCAAGTTGCGTAACACGATATCTATAACTATCATGTTAGTTAATTGAATCGCATTGCATTTGTTCTGTGTGTATTTGAGTTTGAATATTTTGATTGCATGAAGTGTTTTTGTGTTGCTCGTGTGGTTGAGAGTGAAGTGAGATGTGTGTCTCAGTGAGTTCATTGTGTGATTAGGTAGCGATCACTTCGGAGATCCGTTCAGAAAAGGTTTTCAGAGATGTTATCGACTTGCTGGTCCAAGCGCATGGTGAATCGATTCTAGGAAATCCTCTGCCTTTTTACGATGGACGAAAGAGTCTTTTCACCATTGGACCTTTGCCTTATGAAGATAAAGAGTTTAAGGTCAAGTTGGAAGATGACGATGAACCAGAGTCTTCTGTCAGTCGTACTCCTGCTGGGTGTGTCTTTTATATTAAGTTCATATTTGTTAGTGATCATATGTATTTAAATGTAAATATATTTTCAAGATTTCATTAATGTATAGTTATTTTTGTTTCTATTAGCATATAGGTAGGTGTGTGTATTTTTATAAAGTAATGTTACTTTGACACTGCTCATGTTTAACCCCTATTTGACACCGGGGTACTTTTGTCAAACAACCATACATGGCAGGGCCATTTTTGGCAAGTGATTTTTGAGAACAATATGGGTTTTCTCCTTCAAATGTTGAAAATGCAGAAGCTTGGCGCAGTCGTCTCATTCTCGCCTTTTTAGCTTCTCCTTCCACACGCTCCCTCTCGTCGCCCTCTGTCAGTCTCGTCATCCTCCATCTTCTTTGTTCTGGTGCGTGCTCTAGTCTTCTAAAGAGTTGTTTTTTTTTCGTTGTCTGGAGCGGTTGTTAATGGTTTGTTAAAGTTTCGTCTTTTATGTGGTTTTCATGGGAAAGGAAGTGTTTTTGATGGTTTAAATATTCGTCTTGTATGATTTCCGTTTGGGGTTTAGGGTTGTGGAGTAAAAGTTGGTCTTTTATGCTATTTTTTGTGAAAAGAGAACACCTTTATTTGATTACACGGTTTAGGGTTTTGAGGAAGACCCTTATTTGTATGATTTTTATTATATTAAGGGTTTAAGGTTATGATGTTTGAACATTTTTGTATAATGTTTGTGATTTTTCTTTGAGTGTATGGTGGGAAGAAAGATGGGTTGTATTCTGAAATGTTTGTCGTTTTGAATGAATTTGTTGTTTGAAAGTCTGAACATAAAAAAATTTGTCTTGCGTCACCAAAACTATGGACATGTTGTCCCCTCGTTACATAAGGGGTAACCTCTTGTGTATTGTTTAGAATGATATTAACAGACGAACATATTTGTCTTGCATCACCAAAATTGTGGACATGTTGTCTCCTCGTTACATAAGGGGTAATCTCTTGTGTATTGTTTATAATGACATTAATAGACGAACATATTTGTTTTGCATTGCCAAAACGGTAAACACGTGGGTGCTACATGTTTGGTAATTATAATGGGATAGTGAATACTTTGTGTCGATGATTTGTCAGTCGGCCTATATGAGCCGAGAACCATTCAGTTAGTTAATTCATTTGTATTATGCAATTACGCATTGGTTTAGGTGGTCGGCCCCATCTATAATACATAGGCCCCCAAGTCCTTGAGGACACGAAGTGACCGAAAAGGACTTTTAATGTTGTGTGTGTGACTAAGTCATAAATCGGGTTACACGTGACGAGGTACGTTTCATTTTTTGTCGTAGCCATGGTTCGTGAATCGGTATTTGCGTTTTTTTTACCTTTGTGTCATGATGGGACAGCTGAGTTGTTGTGGACCGTTGATCTGACTCTGATCGAACGGTTCTGGTTGAGTGACGCTATGACTCCCAACCCTATAAATAGAGCTTGCGGTGGGCCATCAGAGTCGTTCTTTCTGCTCCCAGATTCTTAGTCTGCTCAGTGCTCAATCCAAGCTAGTTCTCGGTCGCCCTTCAATGTAATTATCAACATGGTTTCCTTTTCTGTTGCCACCTATTCGTCCTAAAAGCTCTCAGGGTCTTCAAGTGGATCTAAGGCGCATGCCTGCTGGGCAGCTTGGAGCATAAGGTTAGTTCCTTTGGCGGTTCCTTGAGGGCAAGTCCCATTGGTGAGGTTTGGGGGTAATTTTGGAAAGAAAGCTAGTCCGGCTATGGATGATGTCGTTGATGGGGACCGGTCGTCCGTGAGGACTCTGGGGGGCGCACTAAGCTACCGTCCTTCAAAAACGATTGGCTTGATTCTAAGGTAATTAGGGTAGTCTCTGTTTACAACACCTCCTCCTCTATTCAGTCCTTTGTAGATAGTGTAGATATGTTAGATACTTTTTTTTCAAATAACGAGTTTTCTTTAGGTTGTTGTTCACCCACCGACTGAGTATTCCACTGTTGTGGTTCCTCTTCTGTAGATTTTTTCTTTTTATACTTCAAAGTTGTTAGAGACTCTCGTATCCAGGTTCCCCTAGACGAGCTCAATATGGGGGTATTAAGGGCTTTTGAATGTCTCCCTGACTCAATTGCATCCCAACAACTGGGTTTACCTAAGGGAGTTCCAGATGTTGTGCACGGGGTTGGATTTGGAGGCTACCATGCCACTCTTTCTCCATCATTATTGTACTCGGCCGAGCAAGAAGGTAGGTTGGTTGTCTCTAGTCAGCTAGTCTAAAAAATTGTCTTCTCGAGCCCTTTTCGTCTTCGTACAAACATTTTAAGGAAACCTTTTCTAAAGTGTTAGTCAAGGGGGTAATTGTCAACATGTGTATGATGGGGACGTCCCTAAGTTTCCTTTATACTGGACGAGAACTCTCACAAGATATACGTTGTGGTCGAGACCGACCTTCACTACTCAAGATTTTTTGGCTCTTGGGACTTTAGATGAGCTGCCCCCCAAGATATCAACTCGAAGACTCCTCGGGTGTTACTCTGCCGACGACAAGGCTGGTGCCGTTGCAGGTAAGTGTTTTTCTTTTAATCGATCAACATTCATCCTCCTCATCTGATTCTTCGTTCGTTTTGCAAATATCCTTTTATCTATGGCTACTCCCGATGGTAACCCGGTTCTGAAGGGGTTGGTTGACAAGCGCCAACCTGTAAATAAAGGGAAAAAACCAAGGATCGAGGAGATCCCAGAAAATGTGGAGCCAATCACCGTCATCCTCCCTCTGCCTCAACAACAAACCACTCTTCTTTAAGAAACTCCCTGCCCAAAGAAGAGGAAAGATAGGGAGCATAAAAAAGACAAAAAACACCACTCATCCTCTCGTCGCTCCCCGACCAAACTTCGGTCGTTGACCACTTTTGGGGATCGTGTCGTGGCTATAGACTTCCTCAAGTACGACTTGATGGTGTCCAATCACATCAGTGTCCAACTTGACAACAATGGGGCTGGTCCCTACTCCGCTACCACTTCGGCCTCTGACCTTCAAACTATTTTTTTTAGAGCTCGCCTCCCGTGCTCTACTTGTCATTCGCATTATGGGAGACGAACTTATGAAGAGGGAGAGTGAAGGTATGGAGAAGCTGGAGGCGGATCTGGAAAGTTCCTCTGTTTCGCTCAAGGCTGCGTTGTCAGCCAACATTAACTTAGCCGGCACCAACAAAGATTTAGAGGATAAATTGGAGCGAGCAAATGCAGGGATTGACATGCTCTATGAGAGGTGTTTGGTCGATGAATACAAAGATGAAAATGCCAACAAAAGAGCGAGCGACCTCCGTGGAGAGGTGGAAGAGCTGAAGGGGGAGGTGGCTGCACTGAAAGCCGATTGGGAAGAAGATCGTCGTCGCATGGCGAAACTAGAAAAAGAGCTGGACGAACTCTAAGACCACGTCATTGATCAACATGACAAGGGGTTCGACTTGGCCGTAAAGCAGGGGACTTTCTTCTACAACATTCTCGCTGACGAAGGAAACTTTGATATCCAAAAGTCGATTGCTTTAATAACTAGAACTTGGTACCAATTGCTTTTGATTGGGTTTTGAAGTGGAGGCCGAGGTGTTTTCTCGGCCTTAGTACCAATCCTTTTTTATTGGGTTTTTGAAGTGGAGCTCGAGGTGTTTCTCGACCTTGATACCAATCGCTTTAGATTGGGTTTTGAAGTGGAGGTCGGTTTTTCTCAGCCTTGATACCAATCGCTTTTGATTGGATTTTGAAGTGGAGGTTGAAGTGTTTCTTGGCCTTGGTACCAATCACTTTTGATTGGACTTTGAAGTGGAGGCCAAGGTGTTTCTCAGCCTTGATACCAATCGCTTTTGATTGGGTTTTGAAGTGGAGGTCAAGGTGTTTCTCGGCCTTGGTACTAATCGCTTTTGATTGGATTTTTGAAGTGGAGGCTTAGGTGTTTCTCGACCTTGATACCAATCGCTTTTGATTGGGTTTGTGGAGCAAAGGCCAAGGTTGTACTCGACCTTCTTAAACTACACCTCGGGAAGAGAAGATGTGGCTTGAGCTCCATAGTTTCAACATGTAACAAAGATACGTGTGATGCACATCGGTCCCATGTGAAGACCAAACTAGAAAGATACTGCAGAAACTTCTTTAAGAAGTTTGTAGAATTGATCCATGCAACAAATCATGGAAATCGTCCTCGACGGATCAACACTGAGCTTGGCACTTTGGAGCTCGGCATTCTGGAGCTTAGTCATGGAGGTTGTCCTCTACGAATCAGCATAGATCTCAGCCTCGAAAGATCGGCCATGGAGCTAGGCTTCATAAAGCTCAGCATTCTGGAGCTTAGTAATGGAGGTCGTCCTCTGCGGATCAGCACGGAGCTTGGCCTCGAGAGAGCTCGACCACAGAACTCGGCTTCGTGGACCTCAATATTTCTAAATTAGGTCATTGTACTCAGCCATAGAACTTAGGCACTGTACTCGACCATATAACTCGGCTACTATACTCAACCGTGAAGGTTGTCCTTGTGTAGTTCGGCTTTAGGAGAGCTCGGTTGTTGGACTCATTGTTCTTGAACTTGGCCATTATACTCAACCATACAGCTCGGCCATTGAGGTTGGCCTTGTGTAGTTCGGTCTCAGGAGAGCTCGACCATTATACTCGGTCACAGAGGTTAGCCTACCTTGTGTAGGTTGGCCTGGGGAGAGCTCTGTCATTAGGCTCGGTATTCTTGAACTCGACCATTATTCTTGGCCATAAAGCTCAGCCATTAGGGTTGGCCTTCTGTAGCTCGGCCTCGGGGGAGCTTGGCCGTTGGGCTCAATATTCTTGAACTCGACCATTGTACTCAACCATAGAGCTTAACTACTGTACTCGACCATATTCTACTATAAGACAACAAGTATAGTTATAGGGTCGCTCGCCATGGTGATGTCCTTCTGCCTTTGGTCTTGTAGTCCACTTTTGGTTGATACCATGGAAGTTCTTGTCACATGCCTTTTCAGCACCCTACATGGTAAGTAACATTGGTGTGGTATGTTGTAGAGTGATACTTCAAACCTTTGGGATCGGTTTGATTCACTACGGTATGTCGAGTACCATCTCCCTCTAATGGAGAGGGTTGGTAGTTGTAGAGCATCTCCTTCAAATCTTCATTTTCATGCCTCAGGGCATAGATTTCTTCTTTGCTTTTGGGTATCAGGTCGTTGATCTCCTCTTTATTTTTTTTGCTGCATGGTTGCCATCTCTTCTTGCAGAGCGGCCAACATAGTCATAGTGGCAATCGTCATGTTATCGTGTTCTTGTCTCTGGTCTTGCAATTTGCTTCACGTTGACACCATGAGAGTTTTGTCTGTGTACTTCTCGGCCCGACGGTGGGTGCCAATTGTTCTTACTGAGCCTTGAGGCTGAGAACAATAAATGTTCTTGCAAAGCCTTGAGGCTGAGAACAAGACTTCAAGGTGTCAACTGTGGCTGCCTCTTTGCGAATCTCTGATCTCCAATATCTAGAACGACAAGGGAAGTACCTGCGGAAGGCATCTAACGCTCAAATCAGTATTCAGTTATCAGAGTTTAACAATATGAACTGGGATGGAAAAACGTACCTTTCTTTCTTCTCTTGTTCACTATTTATACTAACATGTGTAATGATTGTTTTCTTAGTCAGGGAAAGATGTGTAGTCTCTTTTGTCAGAGGTGTTACCCATTTTCTGTCTGCTGTGTTAGGAGAAGGTGTGTAGTCTCTCCTGTCAAGAGGTGTTACCCCTTTTTCGCATGTTGTGTCAAGAGAAGGTGTGTAGTCTCTCCTGTTAGAGGTGTCACCCCTCTTTTGGATGCTATGTCAGAGGAAGATGTGTAGTTTACTCAACCTCACTTTTGTCAGAGGGGAGTGTGTCGTTCATTGGAATCTATTTATGTGTCAGATGTCAAGTGTTTGTTCCCATTGTAAAGGAGATGGAGAGACTGGTTCGTTGGAAGTCGCCAGATACTTGTCGGTCTATGTGTATTCTGCAATAAACAGCTCATGGATGCGGTTGATAACTTTTCGTCTTAAGGGCCGCCATGCTCTTGAATGGCCACATAGTATATTAGCCTCCCAAGCTCGAGTAGTCGTTAGACTACAAAGAGTTTTCATGAGTGAATGTTATAGGTCATGCTCTCTGATGGTCGTATAGTACATCATTGTTTGACACTTGTAATAATTGGAAAATCTAGACATGATTTATGAAAGGTACCTCATGAGTATGCAAGAAAGTAAAATCCAAACATGATGTTGGGGCTATACAAAATATATTCAACACAAGTTTGTCAAAAATATCAATTTTCCGTTTTCTGAAACATCCATGACTTTATATCTGGAATCAAACAAACTATTTTAACTAGGTTGATGAATCTTAATTTGGCAACCAAAAGACCTAACAAATCCAAACAAGTTTGGTTTCCTAAGAATTCATATAATGTGTTTCAGTTTTCCGCTATTAAACCATACTAATACTAAAATGATGTAGTTAGCTATATATTTATATATTGCCCAAAATTAACATATTCATAAATTAGATTTTTACTTATTAAAAAACTTATTACATTATTTTGCTATTTATATCTATTTACTATGTTTTCAAAAGACTTAAAACGGACAATTAGATGATGAGTGATCTGTATTAAAACAAATTAAGTCAACTTAGTGTTTATTTAAGGGCAATTAGATGATAAGTGGATTATATAAAAATCAAATTAAGTCAACTTAGTATTTATTTAAGAAAAAGCGGGTTCATCAAATTCAACAGAGAATTGAATCAAAACAATTAAGATACTTAATAATAACAACTTAATAAACTGTAAGAGATAATTGGATTTTTTTTTTCTGACATAACTTTTTATAAAAAAAATATTATTTCTATTATGTATAAATCGTGTCAAGTTGACATAATTTTATTTAATTTAAAATAAATCTTATCTCATGACATAATTTTCAAAATGAACTTTGAATTCAAAAATTGTGTTATATGATTTTAATTATAATTAAAAAAAACTGAAATCATACTGTTTTAATTAATCTAAATTTAGATTAAAATCTTATCATAATGTCACAAGTTATTCATGATAAAAACAAAAAATAATTTCATTTTAGAATTTTTTTTTAAAATTACACCATAATATAAGAAAAACACCATTGAAACCTATATAATATTATATTCATAATATATAAATTCACTTAAATTTAATTACTATTTTCTCACAGTTTCCTATTATATATAACTATATGCTACGTAGGTTTTTCCGTGAAAAAATATGAAAAGTTAACCAAATGTATTTTAAAACTAGAGATATTTTTTTTATCATGATATTTTTGTAAATTATATTAAAAATATAAAATACTAGAACAAATACTCTTTAAAGTTTATAGAGTTAAGGAGAAAAATAGTGTACAATATAAGAGAAAATTATATAACTTAAATTAATATGCATTTTTTAAAATAAATTTTATTATTATATAAACTTCATTATAATTCATTATATTTGTGCCAGTTATTATTCAGAATATTTCGTTATGTTTTGAAAAGTTTTTTAAGTAGTTTTTAAATTATTTTTATTAAAATTCAGCAATAATATTTGATAAACTAATTTTTTAAAATATTTAAAATTATTAAAATTACTTTTAGCATTATTAAAATGTTAATTGAAGTAACATTTTTTAAAATATTAACTATTTGCATTTTTTTAGCTTTTTGATCTTAACATTTTTATTAAATTTCTTAATTAACTTTTTTTATTACACTAATCATCACCTTAGTAAAATAATGCATCTATCTTTTATTACATTATTTTTAATATTGGATTATAAATTTATTGACATATAATTTAATATTAGTGATAGAATAGCATGTACATTCATTCCGGTTACTGTTTCGCTTGTGCGTACTTATTTTTTAATTTATAAAAAAAATAATTTATTTTATTTTAAAAATACTTATGAAAAATATATTTTAAAAATATATTTTGGTTATAATATATTTAAATCATAAAAAATGAATAAAGTGAAAAAAAACTGTATAATAACTGAAACTAAAAATTAACTAAAATATTTATTTATAAATTAAAACTTCAATATTTTATAAATAACTAAATATAAACACCTCCATTTATATTTTTAACCTTGGAATAGAATTAAAATTTATATGAAAAATATCTGAAAAATAATAGTTTGAAGTTTCTAAATTAGATTATATGATAAATATTGGATACGTATATGTTAAAATAAATTATAGATATAAAATGACAAAAAATATGACACACCAAATTTAAATAGTTGCTTTTTGTTTATACAAACTAATAATTTTAAACCAATCATTTTAGTTATGTACTTTTTCAATTATTTTTAAAACATATTTTACTATTCTAGTCTATATTTTAAAATACTTCTGATCCAAATTTAAAATAAAATAACATTAAGCAGACATCATATTTCCATTTTATTAATAAATATAATGGTAAATGAATATATTATTAAAAGATATTATAATATATCAATATTTAAAAGTTTAATGTCAACTAATAATATAGATATTTTAAATAATATAATAATTAAAATATATAATATAAAATAAAAATATAAAACTATAATTTGTGTGTGTGAAAACACCTAAAGGTGAATAATATCCCCAAAAATAAAAGAGAAATAATCATAAAACATTGAAATTTAAAAACTAGAGTTTTAATCTAAACTAGTGAGAAAGAGAAATGACTAGCCAAATAAAATTTATATTTATATGGTTGCTGAGTTTTGTGTTGCTATAGTCATGAATATGGCAGATAGGAAATTGAACTAAGGATGATTAGTAGCTTGATACAGGGTATTATATTTATTTAAGAAATAAAAAAGTAAAGATAAGATAGCTATTTATTCAGTGGCCTTGCCCTTACGTCTGCTGCTACTGCCGGTTTCTAAGAGGTAACAAACCATAGAATCAACATCGTCTCCAAATATGCTGTAAGCCTCAATCGCTTGGATGTATGTGAATCCCATCGATAGTAAAATTTGCATGCCGCTACTCAGATCAGAACCATGCTCTTTTCCATCTTCTGCCTTCCGATCACTGCCCGATGATCCTGCTCCTCTCATCAACACATTAAGTAAGCTATATATATATTTATCCTTTTTAGGAAAATATACCAAATTGTATGAGAGGGAGACTCACTTGCTCCAGAAGACGACGGTTCAGCGTTTGAGGTAGAGGACTCTCTGTCACCAAGCTGTTGCTTAAATGTACTATCTGAAAGGTACTCAGCTCGAGAAACTTCTATGACCATGCGTTCAATTTCCTTTTCTGTGAGCTCAAGATCAGAGTAAAACCGGCCCTCAGCTAAAAGTGCCTGTAGAAAGCAACAAGATAAAAATTATTGTTGCAGCCCAGTTAAGAAAAAAACTGTCATCCTCACCATTTCAATTTGAAATACTTACATTATTGATTTGTTGGTCCTGTTGAGCTTTAATTGCAGCCTTGACTTGATCTTTGTCAACATTGGTCTGAGTATCATCACGAAACACAAATGGGCCATCAATTATTAGCAAACCAATTTGTTAATGTCACAACTTCCATAGTTCTGAGCCCTAAAATTGTTATGAATTTTCCTATAATCATTTATTCCAGAGTACAATATGAAGTTTAATTATGCAGTTGTCAGATAAACCTAAACTCTCGATGTCTGACAAGAGTATAGAAAATCAAAATCATGACACAGGAGAAGAATGACAGCAACTTGTGAATAGGCAATGGTGGTACTTACTCCACGAAGGCTGCTGAACCCAAGCCCAGCACCAATTGTTAAGCGCCGTGGGTCAACTAGGGAGTTGTAATGATTCCCGTGATGATAACTCAATCGAATTGGTGGCGTGTCAGTGTTGTAGCTTCCATGAAAGATATTGATAGGTTCTGCATAATGATTGATGTTATAGAATGGTTACATAAACAATCAGACATCAAAGTTTCAGAGACTCACCTATGCTGTAGGAGTATATGTGAATTGGACGATTATACATTTCACACATGGCTTGGATCTCAACATTGTTTCCATAAACCTGCGGCCAGAAAGGATAAACATAAGTTTTGTCTAAATTCAAAATTTAAAATGGCTTTAAACACATTCTAACAAATAGTATTTTCGAAAAATATTTAAATAGTAAGGGTCATACGCAGTGCATAAACAATCATGTAATTTCAGTGCCCCATATATAGGGCTTCTAGCAGCTAAAACTATGTTTCAGTGCTCCTTATGAGAGATTACCGCCAGCTTCAACTCCTTACAACAAACTACGTTTCAAGAACATGACACAGGCTAATTCAAAGCATTCATTATTACATCCATCACACTAATATCTATGACTATTGACAGCATATATTCTATCAAAGATACTACTGATATGCTTTACTAGGTATAAAGAAGGCAAGTATACACAATTAACTTTGAAAAATAAGAATTGGAAACTCAAAACACCAAGAGACTGAATGGGTCTGTTAAAAGAACCATATTCCAAATGAAGATACTACTCAGATAATATTACCACAGTATTAATGCACTCGATCTTCTTTCCAAGAAATTGATATACAAATGTCGTTCTATAATGGACAAGCTCACTAGATATGAATAAGTGCAGAAAATTAAATGCTGTTAATCTCATAAATTGAATGCCAAGGAATGGTTAGAATCCACCATGGCGCTAATCCAATTAAGGTCAGAAAAAGAGACAGATTGATTTAATTATGAGAATAGTCCGAGAAGAGCCACATGCAAATATTAATGCCCACTTCCTTTAAAAGCCAAATCCACATCCACATTAATTGAAAATGAGAAAAAAAGCCAGATATTATATTAGGTTTGCAATGATATGTAAGTATTGATGTCCACTTCCTTTAAAGAAATGAAGTTTTTTGCACAACTGACAGCAGAAAAACTAGTCTGGACACATTTAAGTCCTAGATTAAATTATCCATAACAGACAGAAAACAGTCTCGACACGCAAGTACTAGATTGTATTATTTATAACAGAACTTACTGGTTCCGACTTCAAAATGCCTCGTATTGAAACACTGATGTGAGAGACATGCCAATAAATTAAGAAAACTAACAGACATTTGCTATGTCAAGCGACGCAGAGGAAAATATTAAAAGATGACAGTTCTGTCACATTTCTAGAATTTCTCTTATTGTGTTGGTAATCTATGCCACCACAAAATAGGCTACCCAGAAGTCAAGCTTCAACTAACCTAACTCATTGCCCCACGCCATTCAAGGAATGTTTCAATTATGACAACACACAAAATTCCCTAACATTAGGGTGATGACAACACTCAGATTATTTTAATAGCAACAACTCGTCCCTGACACATTAGTGAAAAGGGGTTTAACTCTCCTAAAACTAAACCATCACATCTTATTGTAGATACAAAGAACGAAGAAAGAAAATTCTAACCAATCAATCAAATAGATAGTTCTCAAACGAATATGGAACATAAAAAGGTAAAAGGGCAGATAGCCTGAGACAAGTACCAACCAGCATAAAGATTAACAAGTGTTAAAGCATTTTCAACCATCCATTACATTAGTATTGTGGCAAGGCAGAGTCCTGGATCTCTCAAATTCAGGGAACTTGTGCATTCTTTCAGTTCAACACATACAGTCTTTATGTGCATAATCTGAAAAAGTTCTAACATCTGGTATGGGAGCCCCCTAGTTGAATGGGGAAATTGTCTAGAAAAAGACTTCAAGATTGATTCCAGTTCTGATGGAAGGGAAGACATGTTCGGGGCTGACCAATGCAGACCAGAGTTTTGAGGACAACATTAGTGCCTGAAGAAGACATGAAACAATCATGGTTTCATTGAGAGGAGAAGCTCTCATATAGTCTCTTGGAAGGAGAGAATCAGAATGCAACACTGAATGAATGATAAGGCTGTGCTAAGGCTGTACCAGCCAGAAATTGATCAAGATATTTGGGTTCAAAAGAAGCACTATGAACCAATGGAGTGAAAGGTAGGACCTAATGACAAAGACAGAAACAAAATATAACAGAATATGAATGTTTGGAGAGAACAGAACCAGCGCTCAAGGAAAAGAAACATACAAAATAAAATCTAAAAAATAATGGGAGAAACACAACAAAAGCTACCCAACATCATTCTCGACAACTAAAGCAATAAAAAAATTCTTGAGATCAAGAATCGCAGTGAGTATCAAGGGAAAAGTTGTCATCTTACCACCCACAATCTTGTGCAACAATACAGTTCAAAATGGAACAAGGGATGAAGTTACAACTCTAGTTCAATGATGATGAGTTTCAAGGGCAAATAAATGCAAGCACCCCCCATAAATAGGATGAGGCGTTGAGGGTTGGTATTGTGGCCAGGGGAGTTCCTAGATCTCTCAAATTCTGATTATTACTAATAAGTACACTTTTTGTATGCTTAATCTGAACCATTTTCTATCACAGGCATACAGCTTTGATAGTATATAACATCGTAAACTGTAGTTTGCCAAAAATATATTTAGAATAAATAAAAACTAACAAGTTTCACTGCAAAATTCCACTCAATATAGCAAATGAAAAGGGATAGAAATAAAGCAATCATATCCGACCACAAAGACCTTAAATCTCAATAATAACTTAAAGTTTTCCCTTGAACCAAGAAACAAAATCTGCCAACTGCACCGTCACATACCTTATCTCTTCTTTTTCTCTTGCAGTAAGATGTGAACCCTTCAGTTATAAACTGAGAAAAGTGATCTCTCTCTCGCTCCTGAAGATAAAACCAGAAATACTTAATCCTCTGAAGTTCAATAAAACTCTACCAACGTATGTGCATGAGAAAAATCTAGGATGTATGCACATACAAAAATGTGGCACCATTCAGTTGAATGTACATACATAAAACAATTTTTCACTTGAATTAGAGACAGCAAACTAAAAGAAAGAAAGCAGGACATGGAACAATAATTTAAGGAAATACAATCAGATTGTGCAAATATACATGTATTAGCCACTGACAAATAAAAAAATTAAATAAAATAGTTACAGGACTTTCCTGAATCCCATATCTGAAATGGCACCAAAATTGTAATCGTAAAACATTCCATAAAAATTATGAGTTTAGACTTGCTCCTCTCATTTTATCCACTGCTGGTCATGTTACCATTGCCCATATTACTTTTTCCCAACCATAGTGGCAATCCTTTCAATGCATTCTTCACCCAAAAACAAACAACCTAAAATCCAATGTTCTAAAAAGACATCATATAAAGAACTAAATCCTTTCAAAAATCAGCACTGTTTGTTTGTTAAGATCATTGAAACCCGTTAAAAATAAATCGGCTTCTGATCATGAGAAGGTAATGAGAAACATACTATCAGTCATAGTGAGCAGAAGCATATACAGTGGGGATATTTTCCATAAACAAAAATTAATACAACATTATCATACCATATAATCTATGCACATCTGTCTGACCAAATCATACAGTTCAGAGTCCCCATACACCTGATCTGCAACAGCGCGGAAAAGACAATTTCCATCCTCCATCATTTTTTTTACTTCATATCCTTTTGCCCTTCTGATATCAATTTCAAACTGCCGCTCCCTTTCCTGGAATAGATGTCAATATAGGTTCAATTTATTAATACGTATGATGGCATAAAGGATCTCGAAAAGGCTGTCAAGAAACAAAACGGTCATATCATCTTCAATTTCACATAGAGAAACTTAACAAAAAAGATTGTAATAGAATACATTAAGATATCCCTAAGCAAGTATCAGAATACAACCCAGCATAGGATTGCCGGCATAAAGAAATGCGATGTATGAATGATCAATAATGACAAGTGCTCTATACAAATTAAACACGTCCCTGAAGCACTATGTAACTTAATGAACTAACCGTATATTTATAGTCTAAAACGATATAAACAGTGTTATCAAATATGCCATCATGCTAAGTTATTTCAATTACTTTGTATCCATAACAAGGAAGAAATGCCAAAGGTATAACTAAATAGTTGCTTAATCATGATTATTCTTTATAAAAGAGGAATTAGCTAAATTATCAATACCATTCCTTAACAGTCGCTTCTTAAAATCAACTCACAGACTACGGCCTATAGAGAATCATATACCAACACTTAGCAACACTGAAATCCAGTACCAAGGGAGTTATCAACTTACAAAATCATCATAAGATGAAACCAGGCAAGGCTTCTGTTCATCAGCACTGTTGTACCCCTCACTTTCATTATGTGACCTGGGAGAAGACGGCCTAGACCCAGCAGGCGAAGTCCTGGCCGGAACAGCCGGCCATGCAGATGTCCTCCTCGACGATCCACCACTAGCCGAATTCAAACTCCCGGCTAAACTCCTCCTCGGATTCAAGTTCCCCGCCAAAGAAGGCTTGGGAGGCGGCACCGGAGGTGGCGGGGGACACGAACCACCACCAAAAGGTAGGGAAGAAGAATCCCCACTCGCACCCTCACTCTCTGCAACAAGCCTATCACCAACTCTCAGCCCACTCGACCCCTTCACAAACTCCTCCCTTACATCACTCTCAACAACAGCAGCAGCAGCAGCCACGTCATCATTGCAGGACCCATCAACCTGCTCAAAATGAACACTCTCCTCACTCTTCCCCTTATCGCCACTCTCCAAAACGTCATCCGGCACAACAACAACAACCTCGTCGGTATTCTCCGGCGAAACCAAAACCTGCGCCTCGGCACGCACCGCGGGATTGGAAGAAGACCCAGCAGTCCGGTTGGCGTTGGAAGAAGAACCACCACCGGAAGAACCCCTCTGAACCAACACACGAGTCATTGTAATCGGTAACGCAACGCAAACCCTAACCTTGGATTTTCAGAGGGTTTGGATCATTGGTTTGTCGCGGGTTCTGGCCTTGGGCGTAGTGATACCAATTCCTTGAAAGAAAGAGTCGTTGCAGCAGTAGTGGTCCTCGCAAAGCGATCTCTGCATTCCCCTAACAATTCTCATCAGACCCAACCCTCCAACTTTAAAGAAGAAAACCTTTCTTTTTTTGTTAAGAAGACGAATTTTACCAAGATTTTCCGCCGCCGAAAAATCAAAACCCTTCACGACCCCAACCTGCAGGCATGGAAACCAAAAAATTGGCGCGTCGATCGGAGGAATGAAAGATAAGAAAGGAAAAACGTAATCGGAAATGTAATTATTACGATGAGGGGAATGGATATGGCGATTGTGTGAAAATTGAGAAAAAGCGAAGAAAGGGAATAATGAGAGATGGAGTGGTTGAGTGACTGACCTGAAAAGAAGGATTGATTAGGGTTTTTGAAGAGAAGAAATAGAGAAAGGAGAAAAGTGTGGAAAGGTTTTAACGGTGAGTGAACGGTGAGTTTCAACACCAACGTCCCCTGCCTCACCACCTTACACCTGGCTACCCACCCACACTTGATCCCACGTGCCACTTTTACTTCCTTTCTATTCTCTTCATGTAAATTCTTTTCTTCTTTTCTAAGATAAATATTCTCTTTTTTTTTTTCACTTCACTATTTTCTTTATTCTATCCTACTTTCCAAACAATAATTCCTTTTCTTAGAAAATATTACACATGCAAAACTCACATGTGCTAAAATTAAAGTAATTACCTTATTCATATAAAATGAAATACACACTACTCAATCCAATTGCAGATATGAAATAATTCTATTATCTTAATTTAATATTTTCATTATTAGTCATATCAAGATTAAAAATTCATAACAACAGATAATCTAATGGTCTTAACTCAAAAAATTAATTTTAAAATTTTAAACTAATACCCTAACACTGATTTGAGTGATATGGAACTAGCACAGAAGTATGAAATTCAAATCTTAGAGTGATAAAGTTGTTGGGAAGAACTCACTCCCACTTGTTCCACCTTGCAGGAAAATAAAAATAAAGTAAAAGATTTGGCTCTCCTCGTTTTACTGCTCAAAGTCCGGGAAAGTTTTGAGAACGACATCATGTTGGTACAACAATGGACTAACATAGAGAATATTTCATGACACCCCATTTCCTCATCTTGGCTAACACTTCAACCTTTTAGTTTTAGGTGTTAACACAGCATATATCTGGAATTTTAGTGCAGTGCGGCTTGAAAACGGAAAAGGAAATCCATCTCTTTTGTTGAGTAAAAACTACTGTTGTTAGAACCACAAATCTTAGTTCAACCAATGCTGTTGAAACTTGCCTCAAAAGGTTTCAACAGCATTGGTATTACTACAAGGTTATTCCCATACTAAGTAAGAGTAGGTGTATGTAGACCAGACAAACACGTACTCCCCGTATTAGGCCCTTGTATATTTAAGGATAATTTTGTGGGTTCAACGATAGGGCGAGTTCGTCTCAATTTACCAATAGTTTGGCTCATCTGCATGTTAAAAGTATAACAAAGGATTAAACATGAACCTGGTGTTTAATTCAAACATAATCACATCAAATTCTGTCAGCAACGTTTAGTAATTTCCCATTTTCGAGTGAACCAAACTGCAGATTATCTTGCCTGAATAAGAACATATTGGCGGCTTTTCTTTGCCAAAGATAACACCACCAAATAAAATAAAGAGAACGGGTAAAGCGACTTTTTTTCATGCATTTTTTGTTTGCTCATTCTTTAAAATGAAAAAAACGTGGTTAATTGATCACACATTCAAAATTGCTATGGTAGAATTTATTACATGCATACCATCTGTATTTCTTATTATGGTATGAATAAAATATTATCTATCAACAATATCTTACAATCAATCAAACAAAATGGTTACCCCATTTAGACAAAATTGCTATGGTGAAAATGATTACATGCATACCATTTGTATTTCCTATTATGGTATGAATAAAATATTATCTATCAAGAATAATCAAACAAAATGGTTGCCCCCTTTAGACAAAAGTAAATCCGCAAAAAGTATATTGTCAACTTCCAATTGCATTCTACACCTTCAATTTCCACCCTCGGGCAGCAAGCGCTTCATGAACCTTTTTGGCGGCATTAGCAGTATCGGCAAGGGGTGGATAACTCCAACTTTCTGATATCTGAAATTTATGTAAAACACACACCCACCCATTACAAAATAAACACATTTGATAATAAGGGTGATTCCAGAACAGAAACCTTCCACAATTATAACTTACATCCTCAGAACCTGTAAAAGGACGAACAACTCCCATCTCTCTCAAAGAATTGTGAAATTCATTAAACTTCCATCTGCATCGCTCAACGCCCATAACATAAACAGGCTTCCTGGGGATAGAACAGAATAATTTGATAACATTAAATACTTTTATCAAGAGCAACTAAATAAAATCACTATTCTAATCATAGAAATACGTATACAAGCATACCCAGTGCTGCAAGCTTCACTTATCATGCTAACTGAATCTGCAGTTACAACAAATGTGTCGGCCCAAGCTAAATGGCCCATGTGCAGGTCAGGTCCTGAAAGTTGTGTTAGCGTCTAAGTTTATCTGTTGAACGAAATTTCAAATGTTGGAAACAAACTGGAACATATATTTACCTTGCCCATCACAGATACAAACTTTTGGGTTATTCCCAAGTTCTTTTACGATGATATTGGACACCTGTTTAAACACCAAAGAGAGAAATAGTATGAAGAGACGGACAAGTTGGTTGGGCGTTATTATTCTAAGAAACTTCAAGGAATGAAGGACTATACCTTCTGCGGTGTCCTCTCCGAAAAGGATATCCTAACAGTGCCACAACTAGCTAGAACACTGAGCAAAGAAGCTGCTAACTGCTTGGCAAGGTCTACACCATATCGACAGTTTCCTAAATCAATTGTAGACATCAGTCAATACCCAAATTTTTAGCCATACAGAAATTCCTTCTCAGGTCTTAATGACATTTCAGATAGTTAAATTCGCAGAGGAAATTACTTGTTGGTCCTCCGATGTTGACCACAAGCAAGGGCCTGGGAACATGTGAAAACTCGTCATGCCAAGTAGCAGCAGCACTACGTAATGAACTGAAATCTACTTGATGTAATGCCCCCATGGTGAGAACCTGAACATATAATTCCACATAATAGTCCTAACTCAGAAATTGATCGTAATCAACATCAAAGTAAAATGTTATTTATTGTCTAACATAATGCATACCACATGACTGTCTGGAGGATCACGTGGAGTTATCCAACTTCGCAGAAGCCGAGGAACCTGTTTTTGTCCTTCTGTAGTCAAAGGATAATAATCATGCTTAGGAGTAATCACCATGTCAAACCTATTCAAACACGATCTGGGATGTTGTATCTGGTCATGAGACAAATACAATCAGAGAGACCAAGATAAGAAATCAGATTAGATGTTTTTACATCTCACATAGTAATGATCATCAAAGCAAAATACAAGAACAATAAATAACACTGCACCATACGACAATGAAATTTTGACCAGATAATAGACACTAGCATATATACAATAAAAAGCCCACGTTTTGGAAGCAACATAACCAAGGTTTTAAATTGTTAACTACATGATATGTAATCATAATAGTGTGGTTGTAACAGTCACCAATTTGAAATTACAGACTACATAGACCAACATCAACCTGAAATGACAGAATGCTTCCCACAAACAAGACCACAACTATAATTTTAGACCTTGAATGTAATACATAAGAAAAAGAAACGAAAATAAAGTAGACTCAATAAGTGTTCATAAGGGAAAGAAATCATAGAAGTAAGAGTTTTTTGGATTTCCTGGCAGGATCGTGTCAAAGAATTGTAAACCAATCAAAGATTGAAAGTTGACATTAAAAATTTCCAATCTCCTAGTGTTTTCAATTGCATTCACAATTCCCTCCTTCGTCAATCACCAGCGTAATTCCATTTCTTCGTTAATTTAAGCCATTGGGCCTAGTTTTATCTCACCTTTAGGTTTTCATTATTGCAAAACCAACCAAACTATAAAGGGCATGCCTTATATCCCTGCCGAGACATGAACTTACATAGCATGAATGCCATTGAAATAGTATTATGTTTACGTTATTAGTTGTTCTTCCAAATTTTAATGTACAGACTAAAAAATTGCATAATTTACAAGATATCTTATCAAAATTAAATTAAAGATTAATATGCATGAAGTCTGCAAACCTGAACGACAAAAACATTCTCAGATGCTAAACGTTTTATGGAACTTGCAGTAGAAATGGTATCTCTTCCACATGCAACAACCAACAATGGTCCCTCCCTGGATAAAATACCAATCATATCATTCTCTGTAAATGGCCAAAGAATAAGTTGCAGAAGAAGAAACAAGAAAGTTAAAACACATGAATTGAGAGACTAATATTACATCAATATCAGAACCAGAATACTGATTAGATTTGCACAGTAAATTTAATAACAAGTCACAAGATTAAGTTTTATGCCGAGCAGCACAACAGGCACAGACAAACATGTCTTAACATTAATGCACTGGAAATCATGTAAATCTAGTAGATTCCTAGTTGTACAAAATAATTATTACAACTTATAAGAAAAAAATTGTCAACTAATTCCTATGACACATCATATTAAGTATAACTCTAATGTTCAAAGTAGTACACTGATCTGAGCGAGTAAGATTATTGGCAAGGTTACTCAGACATTTGAATCAGTCTCCATCAAGAAATGAACAACAAAATAGGTTAGGTAATCTACAAATAACACAACACAAATCAATGAAATTAAATTACAGAGAAAAGATCAGGCAGTTACTTCTCACAAGTTTCACGAGCAAAATTAACTATCTGCTTTACATCAGCTTCCAAGACAGATAACAAGCCTGAACTGACACCATTTTCTGAAGGTAAAGGCATAAGCTTCTTTTTCTGAGATTTCTGAGAATAACCTTGAATCATTCTTACTATATAATCTATTTTTTTATGGAGAGAGACTGGAAGCCATTGAAGCCACTCATTAATTCCCCCTTTTGGTCTGGTAACACGCTGCGAAAAGCCAATCATAAAATGATAAGTGAACTCATTCAGCTGTTAAGAGGTACTTTCAATTTGAACATGACAAAATATAATGCACTAATGCTTTATAAAGAAGACAAATTAGATGCCTAAAAATTATTAACAATAGCCTTAACATTAAGCTCATAATTATAGCCCCAATAAGATGTGTTAGTTGCACACTATGTCATGTGCCAATGACATTAAGAAATGTTTATTGCAATGGTAATCAGCATGAGTCATTAAGAAATGCTTCTTGCAATGGTAATAATATCTCAAACAATTCTTATTTCCCTTCAATTAAAAAAATCTCAAATAAGAGAAAATTTACTTAAAAGGAAAAAATTAACCTTGTCTCCATTTCCTCCAAACATAACCTAATATAAAAAAACCAAAAGGTGATACAAGGCAAGTAAGGATACAAAAGTGTATCAGATTCAGATGCTACACCAACAAAGGTATACAAATATACAGTTTACCATAAAAAGACAGGTGCAAATCTCATAGTCTCAAGAAATATTCATCTGGCAACTGACAACCAAATAAAAAAAACTTCTTTCATTACCCAATATAACTTATAGATAAATCCATATATTGATGTTGTTTCCCTTTCATAATTTACTTTCACTTCAATAATTTACTTTCCCTTTTAAACACAGATACCAAGCACGCAGAATGGGTACGTTAGGGTGCTCTTTGTACAGGTTTGTGATTCATCCATTTGCTTAAATTATTATTACAATACCTTCTTTAAAAGCAACATGTTGCAAGGCGCATGATACAACGAATTCAGCATGCAATACGTAGGGTTATTGAGCGAATCAAGTAAAATGCTTGAACTACATTCTAAAAACTTCTCCACAACACACCTTCTAATAACAAAATTTTATCCCCTACGCCTGAATAGTTTGTTTGTAGATCCAATATTAAGAAGAGTAACCTAAACCAACAATTCAGTCCTCCTTCGGTCAATTATTCCCTATCGATCATCAAGACAACACTAATCTCGCCGCAATGCACAATTGCAAGCATCAGGGACTGAATTCGTAATTTGATCTTTGAGAGGTCACTAGAACTAAGGCTACATTTTTACAGCCAATAATTTCGGTACTAACTCTTCTAAAAGTTATACCGTTATCCACAGTCACGCTATTTCTCAATCAAGTCAAACGCAGACAAATAATTCTACTTAGTCGTCGTTATGTTGCGGAGAAAAAAAAAAAAAAAAAGTTATGCATTCTTACATATAAAACGTGCTTATCGGCGAGGCCAAGGGCACGAACCAATCCGACGCTCTGATTCTCCGATGCGGCGAAGCCGTTGCCGATTACGACGGCGCGACGCACGAACGTGTGAACTCCGGACTCGAAGATGTCCGGAGTTCCTCTCCGGGCGGTAGGGCTCGGCGGCTCCGGAAGTTGAATTCGTTTCATCGACTCGACTTTGAATATACGAACACCGGTTTCAGTTCAAGAATACGGAGCATGAAGTTTCTAGAAAAAGCGAAACAAAAATTTTGATTCCTGCAATGCCAGAGTCGTGAATGGGAAGTTTCAGGTTTTGCCTACAAAAACACGTTCCCGGCAAAAAAACGAATCCGAAAGGTGAAGGCCCGTGGGCCGAAAGCCCACTGTTTTCTTTTGTTTGCATCACACGTTTCGTGGTAGTTTGGTTTCTGCTTCATTACTTATGGAATAAGAATAAAGATATAATAATAAAAGTTAATTAGAATTTAAGTAATTTATAAATATTAATATTTTTAATTCGGTTTTTATTAAAAGAATTATTTTATTGAAGCTTTAAATTTATTTTATTTTTGTTTAAGTATATCGTTGTTTAATAGCGTTATTTGTATTTTATCCTCTCCAATTCATCCATCTATTCGTTCTTTTCTTCATTTTCCTTTCAGTGGCTTCATCCTTCTTTAACAACCAATTGAAAAGATTGAAGAGAAAATATATGAAATGATCAACAAATTTAAGATGGAAAAATGACAAAGACAGGTAGAATTAACCAAAATTATTAACCAAAATAGCTAAAGAAAAATTGTGTTATTAGCGATATCTATATTCTATTTTATTTTTTATTTTTTCTACAAATTATTACTTTTTTATCTCTTTCTCTCAACTCTACCTATTTTTCTTATATTTTCATTTAATTTTCTTCCCCCCAACTAAATACAGATCATGGATGACTTGATTTTAAATCACTATTAACTAAAGACTGACATAACCAGCTAATCTCTTCAACAATCATCATCAATTAGAACAGAATAAAATAAAATATATATGAAAAACAGATGACAGAGAAACATCTAGTTATTATAAAATATTTAAGTATTTTTTAAACGTAAGATGACATAAATTAATTAGGGTTTTATAAACTACAGTGGCATGAAGAAAAACACAGAAGGAGGTAAAGGGAGGCATATAGGTTTGGCATGAAGAAAAAGCATATGATTCCATTAACGTCGAAGAATGTGGAGGTGCATGCTGATGCATGGCGAAATAGAAGAGAGTGTGTGTGAGAGAGACAGAGGTTAAGAGAGAGTGAGAAGGAAAATCCACATGGCTGAAGAGTTGAGACTTACTTTTGACACATGTTGTAGCCGCCACTGCATGAATCAGCCACCAAAGTAGAAGTCACCCATAAATATAAGCAGCCCTAAACGTTGAAAGATATTATTAGTTCCACCCACCTTGCCGCATCTTAAGCTCCCATCAAACCCTGCAAACCCTCTTCTGCTTTTCCTACTTTTCCTGCATTTATACTCTCACACACCACTCTCACTCCCCATCGTCTTCTATATCTCTGTCACAGCCATATCCACCATGGTTATGGCCTCAGGGTGCCCGCCGTTTTATCCACTGCACCGCATCACGGTGCTGCTCCGCCATCTCCGCCAGTCCACCTGGCTGACCCACCTCCACCGCTACCACCCCCACCCCCAGAGCCGCAGCCAGGTGGAGCGACTCTTCCGGCACATTGACCAGCTCCAAGATTATATAAGCCGCCACAGGCTCCTCCCGAGTCACCGGCCTCGTCGTGCTCTAAACCACAGCAACAACAACGTGGTTCAACTTCACCACCAGTTGCTGGAGCTTCGGAGGATCCACCAGCAGCAGCTCCGGGAGTCGCTCACCAGAATCCGGCACTGCATAAGGCCGCTCCGGCAGTACCTTGTTTTCTACCAACCTGACCAGCTCATACGCTACCACCAAAGCATTAATATCCTCGACATTTTCACCACCCACCTGTGAAAGTGAAACCCACGTAACCTTCTGCATGGTTGTGCTTGCTACTACCACCCCTTTTAGTTTGATGACAATGTAGTGTCTAGCTCAGCACCATTGGATTCTTCTGCATTAATACTGTTTGTTTGTTACTACAGTTTCTCATTTTTATCGACTCCATCATCAACTCGATAACTCTTGCATAATGTATACAATGTCTTGATTGTTTGCAGGTAACCCCATTTCTAATACGTGGAAATAATAATTATTGATAAGTTACTGATTCATTCCATCTCCAGAATGGTGTTTGTGTTGACATTTGCACCATGTGATGTTCCAGTTTTTTGGGTTTTCTATGGACATGTCTCCTTCATTTGTGGCTTTTTGTCGTCGTTAAACAAAATGTTATTCTATGTGGATGCATAGGGATACAGACACAGTGCAGTATTTAAGATTTCTGATGTAGCTGAGCAAGTGGCAAAAAGTGTTCTTTTCAAGGGGTGGCCACATTGTTTATTACTTTTAGTTGAAACAGGAAAAATTTAGGTATCTAAACTACATTTATAATTTTTCTTTATATCACATCATATAAATATTTAGTATTATCTGTGATATATTTATATCATATCTTATGATGAAAGCGAAAACTGAGTCGCAATATAAAATTCAAAATAAAATAAAAAAAAAATGACACCTTGAGAGAAAAAATGATAAATATTAAGATGTGAAAGGATGAAAATGATGGAGAGAAATAATAATTGGTATTAATGAGATGTCTAAAGTTAATGAGGCTTAATGTATCATTGTTAAAATGTAAAAGATAGCTCTATAGAGGCTGAGAATCAGGCGACGTTATTTCTATCAGGATTGAAGTTAATTTACACTCAACTGAAAAAATTTCTCAAAGGCTAAAACCATTGTTGAGAAATTATAATCCCGCTAATCGGGAACTTCAGCAGTTAAAGAACATGTGGTCATAGGTGTATTTCCCAACCTCCCATCTAGCCATCATCCAACATATTTTGGAACAAGATTGTTCGCTTTGCAACAATTTTTTACAATATCAAACACGGGAAGATTCGTGGCATGTCTGGAGTGAAAAAGTAAGCAAGCTTCTTTAAGTCGTCCTTCTTTCTATTTTACTCCATGCAACATAAATATTGACGTTTAACAATGTTTTCTTTCAGAAATAGTTGGTTGGAATTGAATGCTATTTATACTAGAAAATAGGAAAACTAGAATTGTCAACAAGGCAGGAAAGACTTAATTCCCAGATGGGAAGTGCGTCCAATCCATTAAAACTGTCTTATCCAAATAAAAGGATGATCAACTACTTTCGGCAAAGTAGCATTAGCAACTTCTGATAGTCATATTGGTTTATAGTACTTGAAAAGGAAAAGTCCTAAAAAAGGCCTTGACACCAAAAATTGCACATCTTTTCGACTCATCCAAATTATCTCACAGAATTGCCTGATGCTCGATTTGCCGCACATTTGTAAATCTGACTCAACTTTGCCACAAAATCAATCGTTTCTGTTGTAGTTTGTTGCCTATTTTGAAGCTTAAAACTCTTCTGCCAACCATATTTTTACTACTTTCCAGTAGCTTTAATTTCTTTTATCAACATTCGTCATCAATAAGTTTTTGTGTGTGTATGTCTTTTTTGGCAATGGATATTTATGATATTAAATCAGCATTGCAGTGAAAATCTACAACCATCCACAACTAAATGAGGGAAATAACCATTCTCAACTCAAATTTAATGCTTAAAAAAATTGAACTTAGATTATGAAATACAATAGAAAATCCACATTTACAGAGGATGGTCCATAATCATAGATAACCTTATCAGGCCGCAGCATGAACTTCTATAATACAGAACCAAGAAAGACATAAAAAGGAAAATACATGTAACAGTTTGCGAATCCTTTATAAAATTTATCCTCTCAGCTCGTAATTTGACCCTGGAATACTAAAATGTCCTCCAATGTACACATATTGACAGGGACGATTATGATGGTTGCAGAGCTGAGAAAATAAATAAACTGACAGGGTGACAATTAGGATCTGCAGGACGGTAGAGAGATGCCTCCACAAAAAGCAGCGATTATCAAATAAAGAACAACAACAATCAAGCATGTCAATAAGGCCCTGTCAAAGATAAAAAAACCATACAGTCAAGAAACTCAGCCCCATGACTTTTAAATCCAAATAATTTTTTGTATCCCAGATACAAAATGTATACTTTCCAAAATGTATTTTCTTGTGTGTGTGTATATTAAACGTATGAAAGAAATTTTACTCACAGTAGTTTAAAATTTTTCATCCAAAGAGCTCTTCGAAGGCGCTTCGACTGTTTCCTAAAGTGAAATGCACTGTCTTGCATTGTTGCTGTCTTATCAACAAGAAGCTCAATCCGGTCACCTCTCTCCAATATTTTTTCAATATTGTCCACCATGATTGTGCGTATCTGTAATATATATTGAAAGTTCTAAAGTCACCAACTATGAGAAACTAAGGGACTTGAACATACAAAGACGCATAATGTGAAACATCAATAGAGTAAATAACATTACAGCATCTATACATCCTGAAATTCAAATGCATCTATACATCTATACTTGTAAATCAATCAATACACTAAAATTTCAAGGAAGAAAGGTAGATAACTTCTTCAATAAGCAGTTTTGCCTCACTCCCTAAGCACCTTATAAAGGCACTGGCGAATTCCAAGTCAAGAGGTATACCACCTCTGCTTGGCTCACCAACTTTCAGTAAAGATAAATCCTAAATGTAATAACTTATCATGGAGTTTTTTTTTTTTTTTTTTAATAAAAAAAACCGGGGGACACAGACAAATATATGACAGTTGTGTTTTTCTTTGGTCCATCCGACAAGCCACATCGGTGGGTGTTGTTAACTTATTACATAACGAGATTATATGTTGGATAAAACTATCTATCACTTACATTCCATAGCTAGGAAAAAGGGAAATTATCAACCTAAAATATGGATGCACATAAAACAGAGTACAACTTCCCCCATGACATTCTAAAACTTTATTTCTCCCTTCTTACGGAGCTAGATAAATAAAAGGGAGAGAATAAAGGAGAAAGACAAAAATAGGGAGGGATAAAGTTTTCTTTGTAATGTACTTGCCTCACCAACTTCACCCCTCACACGATTGAGGGTATCGGCACTCTGATTACTAGAAAAAAACTCCATTTGCTGATGCAAAACCCTTGAAAACTCATCATTCATAGCATAAGCTGGTGCATAATTAGCAACTCTACTGTAGTTCTTCATAAACCTCATTTGGATATCTTCCAAGTATGAGAAAGGAACTCTCCCTGGATACAGAGAAAATAAGTCATATCAGACATAGTAAGCACGTGAAAACAAAGATGTAGACTAAAACAGTATTGTAGTCTTAATTGAGTGATAGCTATCGTTGACACAGATTATATACTAATCCTCTAAAAGTCAGTGTTTATGGTTTTGACAATAAAAAGAAATCGACAACTTTGACTAGTAATGATTAAATTGAGGAACTAAGTCTGTAGTGAAATTTGAAAAACACTACCAAAATCTATTTTCTCTCCAAAACGTTTCTAGATATTTGGAGCCTCAAATTGAGGTCTAAATTTATCAATTGTACGCTGAAAAGGTTTAAGTGTGTGGTTGGTTCAGCATCTTTGGAGGAATAATCACTTTTTTTTTTTATCAGCTTCATGACAGAGCTTTCAAAAAAAAAGTGACGATTTTCCCAAAAATAGCCTGTACCAATTATGAAACATGCATTTAAAAAAAGTATATATATGTTTTTCTATCAATTATAAGCATATGATTACTTCTTGCCAATAGATTTAGAAATCATTGATCAATTCCTTGGTCGGAACAAATCTGACAATTTGGACTTAGTTGGTAAAGAGAGGAGAATTGTTGAGAACGTCTTCTAGTTCAAAAGTCAATATAGCATTTAAGAAGAATGTTATATGTAGTTAAAAGGGTCCTAATTTAATCCTACCCCTCCCCACTTACTTTATGAGATAACATTAACTCTATCCTATTAGGCATTGGCAGGAAGGTTTTTCATGCAGAAAGAATAATGGTTAGTTTCAAGTGCAATAAAACATAGAGTACTCTTAAATGTAATAAAGCATTAAGGATGATATCCCATTGAGGATGATATCCCTTATTAACACTTACAAAACAGACCCTACCAGGGCTGCCACAGAAGCACTATTATTAAAGCCTTAATTTTCTTAGTGATCTAAGAGCACATTAGTACATACAATTAGGAAAAAGACACAAACTGTGAAACTTAACACAGGGGGTAGCCCTTGGTTTTTGAAAAAGTTCATTTGCTGCAGTAAAAGACATGTACGTGTGAGATGGCACATGGCCTGAGGTTGAATCTACACTCCTTTGGAGTTCATTATTTGTGTGTATGACTATCCAGCAACAGGACTTCCCCTAATTTAACAAGCTAAAGTTATGCAATCTCACTCATTTTCTTCAAATTCCTTCTTCAGTTGCTTAGCCATAAAAAACAGTTTAAATCATGTCCAGGTGGTAAGATATTGGACATCATAGCGTTTACTCAAAGTAGGTATTAGATGGTCTGTTTTGAATCACATTCAAAATTTCACATGGTTACTAAATCCTATAGTTACAAAGCGTCTTTCAGAGGCATTAAATGTGATGTATTGTTAGTTGTCAACCGTCACGTCACAGCCATGTCAATATGTGGAAATCTTGAACTAACTGGGGAACTCGTACAAAGAGGATGACAATCCTCAATATTCAGTAGAAACTACAGACAACTATCAACAAAGACAATCAGCAAACAGTTGATTTCCAAGTCAATGAAGAACTGACACAGAAACAAGCTTGCAGACTTCAATCACAGCGTTGTTCAATTTACTAGACCAACGCTGGTGATTTTTAATAATTTCACAATATTTTTATACACAAAAGCACAATTATATACAATTATATAATTAAAGATATCACGCCCAATCCTGCCTATTTCCTCTCCGGTCAAACCCTAGGGTTTTTAACTTCTTCCTTATCTCTTACACACGTTCTCAATTTCGATTCTGTTTTCTTTGGCTTTAAAAGAAATAGGTCATGCGGAAATTTTCGTCCAAGCAAAACAACGCATCTCACTCACAAAGAGTTCAGACTAGCATCTAACACACGCCACGTGCCTTAAGTAGATCCTACGTTCTAACTGAAAGTGAATCGGATCGTACAGCGATGAAATTAAGACTACGATTAAGAAGAACTCACTTCCGAAGGTGTCGTTGGCCATACAGACGTAGGTGATGCCTTCGGATCGGAGTATGTGAAAGATGTAGCGATCCTGAGAGAAGCAGAGCCTGGAGTCGGACTCCGCCGGAAGCTTCTCGAGGATGCGGCGGGCGACGGCGCCGGTGTTGCCGGTGACGGCGCTGAACTCCGCCAGCACTACCGTGCCTCTGGCCACCAAGGCGTAGAATATCGCCATCGGCGAAGAGCTATCGAGAAGATGAGGGAGATGGTTCTCTGCGGCTCCTCCCTTTCTCTCTAGCTAGATCTTCGAATTGGTTAGCACAACATGATTGTTGTTAACAAAACAGATTGTTAAGAGCTTCAAAATGGAAATTCCTACCTATTACAATTATTTAATTATTATCATTATTATTATTATAATTACATTATCTGTATACTCTATAATCTATAACGGCAAATATTAAAATAAAATTACAATAAAAAAACCAAAATATCTTCTGTTTTGGTCTAAAGTACGAGTTTTTTTAATGTTCATTTTTTATGTTTAAGTGTGTTTCAGATTGTAATTACTATTCTTTTATTTATTTCGTGTTTGCATGTGCTAAATTGATTCTTTCAAAAATGGTTGGTATTCGTGCTTTTATGTAAGAATTCTTTTTCAATTTTTATTATGTGTTTGTATTTTTTTCAATTTTGTTATATGTTTTTATTTCATAAACACGTTTTTTTATTTCATAAGTACATTTTCATTGTAATTTACCCGTTTTGATATGTCGTGGTTAGTTAATTAAATTAATCATAAAACAGTAAAAAAAACTATTAATCAAATAAACTAAATCCACTCAATTGGGGATAAATATTAAAATATATTATTTTTGTTGTTTTAATTAATAACTTTTTTATTATGATTTTTTCATAATAACGATATCTGTTTTATTTATTTTGAATTGATTAATATTTTATTATGAATACCTGGTCACCAATATTTTATAATTCAAAATTGTAAATAAGATGAAATTCAAATTCATAAAACTTGTAAATAGTTTGAAAAAAAAATATATATTAAGTTAACGGTAAATGAGGATAAGTATAGAAAGAGTCTGAAATTAAATTTCTCCAATAGTGTCATCTATCATTTCATTCTGTCTAAAATTTGTCCTATATTAAATTTAAAAGTGTTATTTTATGAATATTTAATTCAAAATTTTCTTTATCACATATTTGATTTAGTTTTGTTCATTTTGTTTTCAGGATAATAATATTTTGTCGTAATATAAATATTATCTTCTTTTATTAAAATAAATATAATTTAATCACACCTTAAGTTTTATAAATAGTGATATCGAATGAATTTAGTTTATTTTTTATAGAAACAATGTGAAAATTACTAATTTTATTATTACGTAAAAGTCATGCTCAATAAAAATAAGCATTTTAACCTCACTTATATGTTCAAGATGTATATGATACATACAAATAATATCTTATTCAAATAATACTACCTTGTAGCAAGTAGAGGTTCTTGATCAATTCTCAATTGATCACAATAAAAGTACCTTTGCAGACTTTAATAATTTAACATGCAACAAAAAACCTAAAACCTCGAGAATGAGACATAATTAAAGAAATAAAATTTTTTTAATGGTTGATATTGTTAAACATTAAACAAAATTCTCACAATATCTTCATACATCTCGATTTGAATTATCTCAATGTCAATGATCTTACAGGATATATTATTTCTCATAAGTATAACAACACCGTCAACAAATTGGTAAGTAGTCAACCAATCCCTATTAAGACATTTGGTAAGAATAATCATAACAAATAACTCATGCATCACCAACTTAAACAGTTTTTAGCATCTTTACTTACATTTGTTGTATAACTTATATTGGTCTCATTCTTTTTTTTTTTTTTTGAGTCATGGATATTCTCCTTCCAATGTCTTTCTTTTCTCTAGTATCAATATCTTCCCTCCAAAGTTCTAGATTTGTATTTAGACTTCTCTCTATTAGAACTACTCAGACCAATCTCTTAAAATCCCATTTTAGCATACATTTACTATTATCATGTTTCATCTTCTTACGACTCAAAATGGATGATTTCAAGTCATTATTCTCTAGGTGTTCACGCCTATATATTACAATGTTCAAAGAATTTCTATTTCGTAACTAGTGAAATAAACTCACAAATATATAATTTAATAGAAGTCATTTCATCCATATGAAGAATTTATAATTGTTACAATATTCTAAGATGATTGGTCATTGTCTTTGTTATATACAAAGATTATAATTTTGACCCATAATGATTTAATTGGTTTTCTAACAAAATTTTTATAACACATCATCAATTATATATATTTGAATCATAAAAAAGCATTATCATCAATCTCATCCCATCCCACTTATATTTGCCATCATGATATGCTTATTTTCTTTGTCAAAAAATGTTACTTTCAAATTTTATTGAGTTAACACAGCTATTGTATCTCTTCCGCATTCCTAAGTCTATATTCTTATCAAACTGCTAAATATCAAATTTTGTAATTGTCCTTCTTAATACAAAATATTTCTAAAATATTGTATGTACATTGACAATAATTTATTATACATAAAAAAATATAACAACAAATGTGGATTCAGCTATAACTTACAGACACTAGTAATGACAATTGTTATATATAAAAAATATAATTGATTAAACACAAAATCTCAATCCAATATTTTTCAAATATCTTTTATTGTTCTTCATTGTTATGTGTTATACCTTTTTTATTAACATATCATAATATAAAGAACTAAAAAAAATATGAAAAAATTATAATAACATGTATATAATAATCACATATTAAAGTAAAGAGAAGGTGACTATTTGCTCTTTACAATTTTAAGTCTCAAGAGGTTAAAAAATCCTAAAATTAATTAAATGAAAAAAAAAGCTATATTTAACTTATAATCATCTTATTTTTATTATTTCTTATTGTACATGAAATTAGAAAACACTTTTAAATGGGCTTAAAACATTTTAGTTTCATGGATGACACTAAAAAACACTTTTGAGTGCACCTAAAATATTTTAATTTCATATAGTTATGTATTTGTATTTTTTTTAATTACTTATATTTCATAATTTTTTTACTAGATAATTTATAATATATGTAAAACATTAAATGTATGTCAATTATTAATTTATATGGATTTTTTACAGTAATTTTTATTCTTATTATTATTTTGATTTCTTTTGGGTAAAGTTGAAATTTTAAATTGGATATGGTGGCTAGCTATTGTTCACGGAAGTAAATAATACGGGTGAGGAAACATTACTTTGGGTGGATTTATTATTCTTGTATTAATTTAAATTTTGATTCAATTATAATTTATTTTGATTCCAATTAAGGATTAATATATAAGATAAAAATCAATTAATATAATTCTTAATATATTAAAATGAATTTAAGTATTATATATAATCAAAATTAAGAAAATAAACATGTAAACCTTAAATTAAAACATATTTTGTAACAAAATTTAAAAATAATTCAACTTACTATATGTATAATAATATATCATAGAAAATATTATTTATGAAATAAAAATTATCATTAACATATAGTTTTTCAGAAACAAAAATTATAATTAAAAAATAGTAACACTAAATGAAATTAAAGTATCTCAAATGATACAGCGGGTTGACCATACCAACCCTTAGAAGGTGGTTTGTTGTGCATTCAACGCACGTGTTGTTACCTGATTGGGGAAATGTCATTTTCGGCTTTGTAATAGGATAAATATGAATAAATAAATATATTTTTTTATCTTTCTCATTTCATTCATAAATTACTTTTAATTTCATTTTTTTTTAATTATATTAGTAATATTATATATTTAATAATTTTATCTATAAAAATACTATGTATTATTAGATAAATTTATTAACTTATACAATAATTATTATATGGAGAATAGTTTTCAATTAATTTCAATGCTGCAATGAAAAAAATATTAAATTCTTTTATACTTATAAAAAATTACGTAACTTTTACATATAAAAGTGAGTGTTTGGCTGTTAAATTGGAAGTGCTAACAATATAGTATTGAATTAATTGCTATAATAATGATGATTTACAGAAAAGCTAGTGGGTGTGAAAAGAGAAGAGAACTTGACGTTGAAATTGGATAATAGTAGTGGGAAGTGTGGTCTAAACAGAAGCTATCTGCAAACAAATTGGGTTAAATAACGAAACTTCTTCTGAATATGATATGATTGTCTATTAGTCATTGATTTCTGGAGTGTCTAGTCTCAGAACAAGGGATTTGAGTTAGACCCAATTCAAGTGTTCCAAATCCAATTCCCATAAAGACTCTTGGAGCTGAACCTGGTTCCAATTTGTGGTACTTGATTCTCCAGCTTCTGGGAGCTGTGAGAGTTCCACGAAGTGAGAAATTCGAGATGAACTTTGGTGAACTCCTTCACTATCTGATGGACGTCGATCAAATGCTCGGAAGCTTCCAGATACGATATACACCCTGTATAAGCTGAATTCGCATCTCAACTGCACACCATATGTTTGAAAGATTGCGTTAGCAAATATCCTCATATCACATGTGAATGTAATTGTTCCACGTAAAACAGATTTTGTAAGAAAGATATGATTGCTTCTTAATATAATGATCCTAAAGATTATGTATATGTTAGAAGTAGAAAGATATGAAGAATTTAGAATTGTATATACCTGAGGGATGACAGGGTTGGAAAAGGGAGGGGCTGAGATGGCTCTGTACTCGTTCATTTTCCATTTGGTTTTTCTTCCCACAGGGGCTTTTCCTTTGTAGAAGACCATGGATTTCTTCACCCCAATGACTCTGTTATCAGAAGAATAAACATAGCCAGGAGAACCGGTAGCTTTCCAGTACCCACAAGCGGTGGTTCTGCTAGGTCTCCCTCCCCTGGCTTCTCTCTCTTGCCCGGGTGAAAAGAAAAACCATTGCTCTGTGTCCCCACGACAAAGCTCCCCAGCAAGCGCTGCAAACAAAAAATGACTGAATCATGCACCAAACTTGAACAGGTGAGAAGGGTATTGAAGAGAGACTAGTGAAGTGTACAAAGTTTGTTTTATATATATATATATATATATATATATATATATATATATATATATATATATATATATATAT
>Ga0209489_101622_pt1 | contig 46303 bp, 17 predicted proteins | sample SiratrowhiteBW_FD_187527 | JGI IMG/M metagenome (GOLD analysis project Ga0209489, IMG submission 187527) | Root nodule microbial communities of legume samples collected from California, USA - Siratro white BW (SPAdes) (version 2) | ecosystem: Host-associated > Plants > Roots > Nodule | place... | reverse complement strand
GGGGGGGGGGGGGGGGGGGGGGAGAGGAAATAGCTCAAATAAGCAACCCTGAGTTTCTTTACTTGTCTGACCCTGTCCTTTTGCAAGGTAATTAAATATTGAGCAGAGTGTTAAGCTGGAATTAAAAAAATGGAAAGAAACTAAAACTACAACAAAAAACTCTTCTCCCTCTTTTATGGGATAAGGACGGTTTCCTTAGTCCCAAAACTCAATCCATGGTCATTTTCAAGAGGATTCTATGTCATCCTTTCAAGGGATTGGGGAAGTTTGTTAATGTATTTAGTTTTCTCTCTCAGTACAGTTGCTTTTCTTTTGTTTGTTTAAGGGTGATGTTTTTAATTCTCAACTGTACATTCTCTTTTTCCTTACAAGTTTCTTTTATATTAAAAAAAAAGGATAAATCTCGGACTAGTTGTTAGAAAGGGCTGCCAATGGAGGGTCTGACCAAAAGGCTGAGTGAAACAAAAGAGTGCAGCCATTGGGAGTCAGTCCTCAAGGGCAGTGCTATGATAAGGACGTAGGAATTATGGGATGCCAAAGTCCCATATCAAAAAGTATGACCTATTTAGAGGAGTACTTAAGTGGTTTGGATTTCCCCTATTGACAGCAATTTTTTAAGGAAACGTTCAACAAGTATTATGGGAGCTAATCAGTAAATAGTAAATACTGCCCTGTGAAGAATGGCAGTCGCAAGGGCTGGGAATTTTTCAGGTAGTGATCACATCTCCGTCTGCAACAGAAATGCTATACAGGGTATTTTCAGCTATGGTGTTACTGTAAAGTGTTAAGATATAGCAGTCTTCGTTCTTCTTTCATGAAAAGAAAGAGTAGAAAAAACAAAAAACACAACATGTATACTGGGATATATTAATAAAGAAAAACTACAATGAGTACATATTGGCAGGCATATGGTGAACCAATAAAAAATTTTCTTCTTTAGCAATTTTTCATTGATTAAATCATCATTGAAAACATTCAAGCAGGTTTAAATGACCAGAATATGAAATGAACTGTTAAACTCTAAGGAAGAGAGAACGCTAAGCTGAAACCGTATGTTTCTAAGACAGTAAAGATCTTTTATTTATATTGAGAAAAAAGAATAAATACTATAAATAAAGGAAATTTTATATCCTCTAATAACAAAGATATAATATGGAAATAAATAAATAAATAATCCTAATAATACATATATAATCTAGATATTCCTTATTATATAAGATCAGCTCCTTATTTCTATAATTATAGCAATATACCTTATTGTATAGGATCAGCTCCTTATTTCTATAATTATAACATGAACAAACATCAAAATGCATTTTAAAAAGTGACTTTGACCATATAGCTGGCTACCTGACGAAATTCCAGCTGCTGCACCAGCTGCAACAAGTGCTATCTTCCTTTCTCTGTTGTGTTCCATCATTAGTGAGAATCCGTTGGCACATGACTTCCCAATATCAACACTAGGACCTTCAGGCCCCAATGAACAGCCAGTACCTAAAGTAACTGCAGCCTGAATAGCCTTTATTGTTGGAAAGATTCCTGCAAGAAAATCAAAACCTTGTGTTTGAGTGCCAGTGGATTGCTTTATTTGATCCAGTATTTCCAGTAAACCACACATCATTCCGACAATGACTCCTCCAGTGACAGGTATTAAAAGGATTCGATGCCATGTATCAGCCAATCTCTGAATACGAAGCCAGGCAGCACCCTCAATTGGAGTACCAGCCCATACCCATTCATGTATTATATGCACCTAGATTACCACATTTCAGTATAAGTCAGATAAATCATCTTCCTAACACGTTTGGTAAAGATCGTTAGTAAAATTAGAATATGTATAACCAGATAGCCCAAAACCAAATGATTCTGGTGTTTGGCCTATGATAGAAATAGACAAAAGACAGGTATCAAAGATGGCTTGGCAACCATGACAACATAGTTTATAAATGCCCAAATTCTAGCAAGACAGCATTATGAATATAAAAGTATACAACTACAAGCAAGCCTTTTCTCAGTAGATGGGGTTGACTACATGGATCAAATGATATCATAATGTTTGATTGTAATTGTTTCTCCTAAAAGTTTTTGTAGTCTCCATCTTCCTCTTCCTCTAAACACTAGGGTACCTCCATCTGATCTACTCTCCTTACCACCGCTTGTATAAGAGTAGGTCCTCTCCACACATGCCGAAACCAACTAAAGCAATCTTAATAATTAAATTAATAAACAAAAGAAAGCAGCTACAAGAGGACTTATAGATGACATAGCTGCCAACAAGAATAACAGAAAAAGAGAATTTGTGATCATTTCAGTCAATGAGATTTATGCAGAGTAGATCAAACTCACCAAAGCTCTAGCATATCATATTTATTCTTGGATTTTGCATGCAGATCAGAATGTCTGGCCCGAGAAAATATATATTGCATAGAAGCTAGCCAATGAAGAGGCAGACCAACAAAGCACATGAGAGGAAATTCCCACAAGGATAAAAGCTAACAAAAATCCACAAAAGCAAAAAGATGCATACACCGTGGATGCCACTCTGGTTGGGCGAAGTGTTCAGACATGCTTTATACACCAGACCAGATAACTACAGAATATTTTATGCTTTAACAACAGCAATAACCATCAAGCCTTTTACCAATGAAAGGAGTTGGGAACACAAATCGAATGACACCATTCAATCATAAATCATATCTACGTACAAACTATAGACCTCTAAATCCTTCCTAATGGTTTGACCTGGTACTGGTATATGTTTCTTGTAAGTACCCTGATCATCACGTTTTACATTATAATTAGAAGACTTCCTTTAAATAGAATCCATTATGCACAAAATCTCAACGTTGTTATGGCAGCAACACCACAGCAAAATGGCAAGGTGGAGATTTTGCCAACCACCACAAGCAAGTTTGAGAAGGGAGGCCCACTATGGCGGCACCATAGGCCACAGTGGCATGTTTATATGGCGGAATTGTAGCCTTCCACCATTCACCCTTATAACACTGCTAAGTGCTATGGTGAATTTTGGCAGGCAATACACAACAGGGTTATGGAGAAAACTCAATAACTAGCCCGATTTCTCGGCAGATAATTTGGCACAACGTCATGGTTTTTGGACTCTCTACGACCATAATTGCATCCACATTTGTCTACAAAGTCAAGTATCCCAGTTAAACTACAACTTAAAACCTTGGTAACTATTCATTTGACTATGTCTACCATCATGTGATCTATTAGTGAAAAACAACTGAGTGATCAAGACAAAAAGATAGAAAATTTGGCATACCCCTTTATTGAAAAAGGCAACAAAGAGACCAGTTGTGAGTCCAATGAGGCAACCAATGAGTAGCAACGCCCATTCAGGAGGAGCACTGTCGCCAAGCACCTCAACAGAAGAATCGAGATCCACATCGTGGTGATGCCGATTCTGTTCCCTTCTATCTCTATCCCTATCCCTATCTCTATCTTCTTCTTTCTCCATGCGCTTGAAACTCTGTCGGTGACCCGACAACCTTAACAAATCCCTCAAACCTTTGTTGTTGTTGCTGTTGTTGCCGCCGCCGCCATTGACGACGGCCAATTCCGACCCTCGAGCTTCCACGTCATCCTCCGACGGCCCCAGAAGACGGCGCTGATCGCTCTCCGACATCGAAACACTTCCTCGGATTTTACTCCACACCCATCAACCAAAGGCTCGCGCTTTCGAAAACCCACTTCTCAAATCTCGTGGATTTCGAAACCCATTTGGATGGAACCAAGTTGAAGAAATGGATCTGGCGGAATCACTGTTGCATTTGGCGCATAAATTGGAAAAAGCGTTACGCACGTTTCCAATCACTTTGTTTTACCATCCAATCAAAATCCAAAACAGTGTTTGCGTCTTCTTTACTTCTCACAACACAACCTTCTCTGCCTCGTCTTCTTCTCTTCCCAGAAAGCGCGTTTTCATCAACAATGAAAACAACGTGCACTCTCTTTTTTTTTCATAATTTCTAATTTCTGTTGTTACAGAATTTAATTATTCCATTATTTTATTATAATAATTACATTTTAATAGACTCTCACAGTACATAGTTTTTGACATTTTTTACTAAATATTGAAAAAAATCAAATACAATCAAACTTAACTTTAATTCCATAAATCATTTTAATGATCTCTTTGCTACATATAGAAAGAAGTGAAGATGATAACAGCTTATTTTAAGAATAATTCTGAAAGAAAACAAACTATTAGATATTTAAAATAATAACTGTAAAATAAGCAATTAATATTTTTTAAATTATGTTAAAACAATTTTATATCTTATAGTATATTAGCAATATCTAAAATCAAGTTTTTTTAAGTCATAAATTTTTACTAGTGTAGTAGTGTATGGTAAGGATACTGAAATTTGTCATATAGACTGAATTTTACTAATTAATAATTAATAAATATATTATTTTGATATATATATATATATATATATATATATATATATATATATATATATATATATATACAAGCTAGTTGATATATTTTTAATGATTAATTAAATTTAGTTAAAATGCACTTGATAAATTATTAAGTGATCAAAACATTATCTACTTTTTTTATTTAAAATGGAACTTAATCAATAATTTGAGAATTTTCTGTATGCTTAGGGTGATTATAAACTATCTATACTGTAAGTATATTAATTTTTCTAAAAATATTAATTAATCGATAGTGTAAATTTATTAATACTTGAAAATGCATAACAACTAAATTGAATAATTGAGAAACAATTAGAATGTTGAATTAACTATTTCTGAAAGAACTATTAACCTTACAGATCAATATTTGTGATTTTAAAAATAAATTATTGTTGACATGTCTCATTATAACTAAGCAACTTTTATTATTTAATTAATTATTTACTATATTGGTTGCAGCAACAATAATAATTTACTAGATTAATTCTATGACAAACTTGATTGTTGTATCATTTTAATTAGGTTAATATATTATTTATTAATTACACTATTTAATCAATCACTTTTTATAAATTTTATTAACTTTCAAAAACAAAAAAACGTTATTTTAAGAAAAAATTCAAAAGTATTATATCACAATTTTTATACCTAATTCACTTATCAATATATGTTTGACCATGTTGTTTTGAAAAAAAAAAAACACTTCACAATATTTTGATGATAAAGATTGAAAATAAAAATATAGATATTTTTTTATTAAAGATGAAGATATTATAGATTTAAAAATATAATAATCAATGATAACTTTTTTTTTAATTGATCGAAGATTAAATTGTTTTTCGATGAAGTTTAAAAAAGAATAATCAATTATTTGTTGTTTGATCAATTAAAACATAAAGTTGGAAAACTTTATATTCATATATATTGATAAATTAAAATGTGTCTTAGTTGATTGAATCAAATAATAAAAAAATAATAATAGTTTTATCTATTTATCAAATTATCCTTAAAATAAATTGATATATTTTTTTTTCCTACGATGACAACACACTCTCACTTTAAATATGGAATGAAAGATATCTAACATATCACACCATGTTATATATATTTCAAAGCAAACTCTTAAGTTCAAAATTGTATGATTAGCAATTATAGATACAACTTCAAAATTATTAATTATGAAAACATAACATATATCTCATACTCAACCACATTCCTGAAATATTAATACATCACCTATAATATACATTTGTAACAAATTCATATTGACTAAAATAGAAGAAAAGACATAAGTCACCAATCAAATACTCACAAACATCAATGCTTCAATTTTCCAACATCCTTAATATTATTCAATATCTTAAAAAAGTTTACAAACATGATAGAGTTTGTGATCGAAAAATAAAATGAACTAGCCGAAGAAATATTTATAGTCGAAAATGATCATCAACATTATATTCATAAACAAATTGATTAAGATTTTTAAAATAGTTTTTAAGTTGTTGCCTAAAAACATGTTTCTCCTGTGATACTAAAATCTTCATTAAAATCCATATTTTTCACTTACAATAAACAAATCCAAGGTAAAAGACACACATAATAGGATAAAATGCATTGTTTTGTTTCTTATTCTAAACTCAATCATTTCATTTATTACATAATTTCTACAACAATAGGAGACAGATCTTTACTTCTTCACCCATACTCATTAACCACTTAAATAGTGTTGTCATAATTTGATGCTTTTGAATACTTATCAACTTCTTGTTAACTTTTTTAATTACATTGTCTTACATGCACGTTTCAAATGTATTTGCAAAATAGTCACATAAAAATTATACTATAATTCATTTACCAACTTATATATGTGTAACCAATACATATCTTACCGTTCCAAAAAGTCCATCAATCGATATCAACGTAATTTAATCATTCTGTTAAAACAAATTATACAAAGTCAAGCAAATGGTAGCCATTGTTCACATAATAATGTTTCAAACTCCCCATGGCCAAAGATTACACTATGTTCAAACATATGGATAACAAAGTTTCAAAATATGATTAATAAAACTTTGTTGTAACATTACTAGAAACATATTTCCACTACAATGGTAAGTATAGGAATGGAATGATGGCAACAACCAAAAGTCACTTTGTAAAAAGATGAAACAATTACATTTTTACATAGAATAACCCATTATTGATAATCATTAATTTCAATCCATTTGTTGGTTTATAAAGCAAAAGTTATAATCAACTAATGATATGGGAAGCTAATTAGGTCTCAGTTATATGAAACAATAAACATGCACAATATACTTTTACAATGCCTAACAAAGCACAACAAATATCCACATGGACTAGGATTATAATAATTTAACATTATCTGAACATGAATAACTAACTTTGAAAACATATTTAACCATTTTTTTTTCAAACCTTAATATAAGCCTAGTCTAACGTTGACCATTTATGGGTTATGCAGACCATTGACTTTGGAGTTTATGTTCTAATAAAGTCATAATTGTCTCACTAATTATGGGTTATTATACCATTTCATAAAAGAAAAAGGCATTTGAAGCCAAAAAAACATAAAATAATAACATTTTAGAATGATTGATCCTATATAATAACTATTAAAAAGGAACTTGCATTGATGCCAACTACACAATCAATTCTATGTTTTTTCATCAATAGGATAATATAAGAAATTATTGTATGGTTAATTTATTGTTTAACCAACTAGAATGTTAAATTAACCATCTCTAGAAGAATAGTTAACCATACAAACCAACATTAATGACTTTGAAGATAAACTTATAACATGAAACTCTCATATATCATTTGTCCAATAAGTAGGATCGTATAAACCAGTAAGGAAATTATTATTCATATGTGTCATTGGATGAATAGAAATACAAGAGATCATGTAACCAATTGCCAACATGATGTGATCTGAAAAATATAAAAAAAATAATAATTTTCCTTTTATTTTTTTATGTTTAGTTTGGACCTAGGGAATGAATGAGTTTGTCTCTTCCTCTTTCACTATGATTATATAAAGACACTTATTGTACTCATTTTGGCAGATTTGGAACGAATAAAAGTTTTTGGAAAAAAAATCTTGGATGTGTCATATCTCAAGAGATGTTTCTCCTTTGCTTATTCTAAAGTGGCGCTTCATAGTTTATCTCTTGATGGCGCATCAAAGTTCATCAAAGGAAGGTTTAGAGTTTCTCTCTTGGGGTTTCTTATCTTGTGAGCTAGGTCACAAGTGGCGATTCACCATCTTGCTTATCTCATGGATTTGAGTGGCGTAAGGTTCTTCCCAATTCCTAGCATTGATTCTTATCTTGTGGGCTAAGTCACGAGTGATGAATCACCATCTTGCTTATGTCACGGATTTGGGTGGTGCAAGGTGTTGTTCTAATTTCTAGTATTTTCTTTACTTCTTGCATTTTCTTCGACTGTTCTAGTTTTCGAGTTTTTCGCAAACTGTTGAAGATCACGTTCATCCAATAATTCATCCAAAAGCTCTTCTTTGAAGCTTGCGTTGAACGATACTACAACCTAAGTATTTCTTCCATTAACGTGGATGTTCCGACTTCTGTTTTGCACATTCGACTTCTTAGGGATTCTGCATCAGTTGATACTAAACCACTTTTATCACTTAATTAACCATTTATTGATATGTTCTTTTAGTTAATGTACATAGCTAACATTTAAGGTGTGTTAACATGTTATTTATCAATTACACGATTCAATTAATCACTTTTTACAAACATTATTAACTTTCAAAAGCATAAACTGTCATTTTAAGGAAGAACATTCAAAACTATTACCCCACATGTCCTATTAACCCAATTTACTTACACAATTATGCTTCATCATATATGACACAACAATCGCTTTTCTAAACATGACAACAAATACATACATGCTCAAAAAATTTGTTCAATCAATCATAAACATGATTAACTTGGTTAGCCATTTATATTCAACATAATAATACATGACCAATTTCATATTAAATACCACAAACATGATCAAAATATGTTCGTTTATGGAAAAAAAAAATTATAATTTGCCTAACCTATAAAAAAATTCAATCAATTTTCGACAAACAATAATAAGAAACAACTTAATAATGATACACTTACAAGTACTCATTTATAAGCATCAAATTTTATTGAAGATTTTTCAAAAACATCTTCTCATCAGGTTAAGAACTTACAATCTTTATGAAAACTTGAATATAAGTTTAGATTAAAAAAAATCTAAATTTAAGTTTACAAATATTACAACTAGAAAACCTACCTTTGCACTAAAAACATTCAACTCCATTGAAAACGCCACAACCAAATTTCACAAATACACAAGGGATGTATGTATTGATTGTTGGACACCACATCTTAATTTGAAGTATAAATGAGACACCCTTTTATCTCTCTATTAACGATTTTTCCCTTTTATATTTTTTGTTGCCACTATTGACACCACTATTGTTTTACTCTTTACCCACTTTTTATTTTTTCCTTCGTCTTCCCCTTATATCATATCATTGTTAGTTCACTAAAAGTTTTTTTACCCACAAAGTAAGAGAAACTCTCACTTTATTTCCAATGTTGTTACTCTTATTCTACTTACATGTTTTTCGCTCTCACATCTTGGACAACTCTGCTCTTATATTGTATTTGACAAAAAATAAACCAACACAAAAATGCCAACTCAAGTCTCACTTAAAGGATAATAAAAAAATTGTCACAAGAGTATCTTTGCAAAAGCCTGGTATAAGTGTATCATCATTTATATAAAAGTTGTCTGTGAATATAGTGATGATGGATAAATGTTATCCAATAATTCCTATAAAATCATTAAGAAATAACATTAATAACATTTTATAAAAAAGTATTTATGTGATTATTTGGATATTTGAATTGTTATCATTGATTGCATATAACTTAAACTTTAATGATTTCAATTAAATATATAAATTAAATTTTCAGGTTACTATAACTTTTTTTTTTATAAGCTTTGATATTCTTTTATTAAAATCAATGATTAATACTTTGAAAACTTAATGGGTGGGTTGACTCCAATATGTATGTATCAAGAGATCAAACTAATGTTAATATATTTAAGGGACAAAATTATTTATTAACTATACCTTGACAATTTGTGTTTTTTTTTAGAAGTTATCCTTAAACAAGAGTATAATTAAGGGAATAAGAAGTGCATTTGAAAATTTAAGCTTCCACTATCATGATTTGAGTTTATATTTAAATTAAGGTTTTTAATGTCATGATTTGGTCATGAAAATTATATGATTTAAGACATCGTAATAATAAAAACATCATAAGATAAGAATATAATAAGTTTGGATCTTATCTATTTGAGGAAATTATGATATGAATGATATGATATTTATGAGTTGATAGTGTCAATAATGATGACAACAATGTTGATGGTGATGACTATTAGGGTAATAAAATTTAAGTCTAACTCAACTTCATAAGGGTGACATAACATACTTAAATCTTGACTACATTGATTTTTAATAACTTTTATATCATATTAAACAAGTTTAACCTTAACACATTCTTATAAAATAATAAGATGATGATTGTTTCACTTATATACTATAAAATATTATTGTTTCTAGTTGATGTAAGATCTCTCCAATACCTGGTAATAATGATATAATAACTCCAAATAATTTCACTATAATAAACTTTGAATAACTCTGATACTTAGTATGGTGAAATTTAAACAAAACTCAACTTCACAAAATTAACTTAATAAGATGAGATTTGTCTCTATTCATATATTATGATTTAACTTTATTTTTTCAGGTTATGTGAAATCTTCAATAATGACTATGGTGAGAATAATAACAAAAATGATAAGATTAGAAAAAATGACAATAACAATAATAATGATAACCATAATGTAATAATAATAAAATTGACAATAATAAAAGTTAAAAATTATGATTATTATGACTATAAAGAAATCGATAATAATAATAATAAAATAAATAACTAAATGAGAAATTGAGAAAACCAAATCTATCATTTAACTCTCTCTTCAAAATTATAAATACAAATTCCTAACAACAAGCTAAAAACTCAATAAAAAAAATATTTTTTAATACACCAAAGAAATAATTACATCAAGACAAGATAAAATACCTACATTAAATTTTTAATAAATTGAATCAATTTTCACACTTCAATTTGTAGAAAAGTACCAGAATAACAAGATTTCCTTATCATAATAACAGGAACGTGAGATAAACCAAAACGAACTGATTTTAGAGGTAAAGAAGTAAAGGTGAAACTAAAATTTTACAAAAATAAAAATATATTTAACTCTTTTGCGATTAGGGAGAGATGAGAAAGTTGTTTGTTCATAAAGCATTTTGATATTTGAAAGCAAAAAGACGCAGAAGAAATGAGTGATTGGTAGGTATATATAGGCATCACGTAACAGCGAATAGCGAATTAATGTTGGAAGCATGAAATAGAGTTAGGGCAGTGTTTAGCGTTTCACAAACAAAGGAAGAAAAGGGAAATTGGAACAGAATCAGCACTCATCATACCTTCCTTTTCGTCTTCTGCAAAATCAAAATCAAAATCAGAATCTGCGTTTTCTGTTACCACTTTACAACAACCCTCAAACCTAACTCCTTGATTTGTTGTATGGCTCAGAGATTGAAGATTGTGAGGGGAATAATTTGAATTCGCTTGATCTGATCGCGTCGAGAGAATAAAGGCCACTATGCAGGCTCGGCAACGCAGTCCGCGAGGGTTTTACGCGTCGGAGTACCGGCAGCGGGAGGGGGGGATGGGGAGAGGACGGAGAGGGGATATTTTCGTCGAGGCGGGGCGGCTCGCGGCGGAGTATTTGGTTTCGCAGGGGCTGCTGCCGCCCAACGCGTTACCGACGAAGTGGCAGAACCAGAAGGCTCCCGTGGAGGGTGGCGGGCGGCAGTCGGCGCTGGCGAGGCTCGGGAGCGTGGATGGGAGGAGGAAATTGGGGTTTGATGAGTTTGGGCAGAAGGGGAGGAGGAGAGGGAGCTTCAGCAGGAGCAATGGGATGGATTGGGGGAGGGAGTATAGGAGGAATGGATCTTGGTCTGGTCGTGTAGCTAATGATGTTAGGGATGGTGAGGATGATGATTATGAAGGTGGTGGGTTTAGTGTTAGACACCAAGATGAGGAGGACCAGCAACAGTTCCAGCATCAGCACCAGCATCAGCATCAGCATCAACACCAGAATAGTAGTGAGGATGCTTTGGTAAAGTCAAATTCGAGTGAATTTTTGCCCAGAAGTGAGGATGGTGGTGATTTGAATGATAAGGATAGGGAGAAGGAGAGGGTGAGTGCTGAATTGGTGGAGATGAAGCAGAGTGGTGTTGGGAAAGATGTTGATGTGGATATGGGGGTTGGTGTTGGTAATGATTTGGAGAGTGTGAGTGTTGGGGTTAAGGAGGTGAAGGATGGTGGTGCTGGAGATGATGATGGTGAGAGATTGAGGAATGTGTCTGCTCAGTTGAGTGATCAGGAGAATAGTAGCTCTGGTGGGGCTGTTGCTGATTTGGTTGCACTGTGCAAGTCTGTGAAGGTGCCCACCAGGACACGCTCTTCGATTACACGCAAGAATTTGAAAGCTGGGAACAATGGAGATGGTACTGGGAGTGCACATGATGTTGGGGATCTTCAAGGAGCTGACTCAGCTGAGGAAGTCTTGGCTGAAAATGAGTCTGTTAAAGGCTCCTCATCGGGTGAGTTACTAGGTGAGAAAAGTTATGATATGGTTCATGTTGATGCGGATGTTGCCGAGGTAGAACCTGTTTGTATTGATGAGGATGTGAGGGAATTGGATGCTGTGTCTAAAGCTGAGGATGTGAGAGAATTAGATGCTGTGTCTAAAGCTGAGGATGTGAAAGAATTAGGATGTCAGTCTGGTCAGGATAGGGGCTTTATTCAGGATAACAACCAGGAGTCTAGTGCTACACTACCGGGGTATGGAGTTTGCAGTACTTTGGCTGGGGAACAGGGTCAAAAGCGGGTCGCAGAAGACGTTGATGATTTGAGGGAGGACAGCAAGAGACATAGGGAATGGCTGCCTTCCCTCGTCCCTAAGACTGGGGGTTACTTTTTGCATGGTAATCCAATTGAAGTGAAAGAGAGCCAGGTAGAAGATGGAATTTCACATATTGATAAAGTTACTATGACCTCTGATCAGGGCAGCCTAATGGGTAGTGGTTCTCAGTTCACATTAGGTGGAGATAGACCCTTTCTTCAGTGTTCGGACGAGAAGCCTTCGTTGCCAAGTTCGTTTAGAACCTGTGATCTGAATCTCATTGAAGCGTCTGAAGTGCATGAAAGTCATGTTGATCACCCAGTTCTTATTTATCCCCCCTCCGTCTCTGAAGCAAAGAAAGCTGTGCCAATTGACATAGATCTGAGCATGAGTCATACTAGTGTATCAGGCAAATTCAATACTCATGCAACAAATGGCAAAGAGATTGAAGTTATTGATTTAGAAAATGATTCCATTCAAGAAGAAAAGTCAATTGACAATATTGATAGAAAGTATGCTTTTCCTATTTCCTTCCCTCCTCAAGTTTTATGTTAGCTTTCCAACTTCCTATTTAACACTGCTTCTTTCAGTTACTTGGTGAAAATACCCGTTGGAGCATGTAGTTTTAAACATCCTTCATTTACCCTGCCACTCTTTGTAATATGTTGTCTTTGAAATCACAGGACAGAAACTATGTTTCCTGGCCTTGAAGGTTTTTCCAACCATGCTCAAAATGCTGCTGACATACATGATGTTCAGGATGGATATGGGCTTATGATATCGGAGTTGCTTGGGCCAGATTTCACTAACTGTTCTTCAGTACCTGGTGACATAAACTCTGTGCACAACGAAATGGGCCTTCATAGTGGAACGGTACGATGCTACCTTCAAATCTAGATATATTTTTATACCAGTCCTTTTAACAACCTTTGCTGACTTGATGGCTGCTGCATGCCTTTTTGATCTGCCATGAAATGATTCTTTATCCTGATAAGATATTTATCAATAATCATAATTGAAGATTTCCACATAATTCATTCTTCTTGGTTCCAGGGGACACTTGCTGAGGATGATTCAATATATATGTCACTCGGAGAATTAAGTATGCCAGATTTTTATTAATGGTTTGTTTTCCTATTTGTTAAAAGTACCTGTAATTTGTTTAAGTGGATATTTGATGCTGCAGTTGTGGGCGATGATTAGGTAGGTTACTGTACTAATACTTAGTGGACTTTTGAGGTGGTTGAGATATAACTATCTATTAATTTGTTCTATATTAATAAAGGCATAGCTGTTTTCTTGAACTGTAGAATGTGTACATACATTCTTCCTATCATTAATAACACCAAGACAGGAATATATATTGCCAGACACTTTTGTATGTGGGCTCTCTCTTAAGTTCCTTTTATTTTCTACATTTTATTAGGAGATGGGAAAGGGGTAATTTACCCAAATTTTCTTCTTCTTCCGTTCTCCTTCTAGTGGTCCTGTTTGGACGTGATCTCCAATATCACATGTTTGATTGTGTACCCTACGCTGCTCACATATTTTTGGTCTTGATATCCTTTGAAGTTTGATTTATTCCACCATTTAGATTGTCTCTCCTTGATCAATTGTCCTACCCAACCTTGTTGCATCTACCTTGTGATGTTCTTCTATCACATGTTAGCCCTGTCACTCAATATTGGTGTGTGATACAATCTTTTGCCACAAAAGTTGGGTAGTATGCTTGTAAATTGATTTCTTATTTGCACGGAAATCAGGCAGAAAACTTTGCATGGATTGCAAACTTGTGTACCCGGAGACCTTGGCTACCCGGAATTGTTGGGGCATGGATGTAAGATTTGAGAAGATAGTATGGGGGAAAAGACAAGATAGGAATTCAAGGATCAAGTAGTGTCAAACAAATGAAGTCAAAAAGTGAAGGAACTTTCAATGGAAAGTTCTTAAGGAGGTCTTGGAATATATTTCTTTTTTTAAATATCCAAAGAGTATTGACATTGGTAGAAAAAAACAAGGTAGCACTCCCTCCATACTATTGCAATCTAGATTTTAATTCCATCCATTATTTGATAAAGAACTATCACAGATGAAATAATCCTTTAAGCTTTTGAAGAAAATATGGGACAAATGGCTAGAGGGATTAGGAAGGTAGTAATATAGATTGTTGATGAATCAAGAGGTTGGGGACCTAAGGTTAAGTAATTTAGTTGGAGAAATGCAAGTGTGGAAAATAAAGTTAAGGTTAAAATAGAAAGCCATATGGTGTGAACTCATGTAAGAATGTTGAAAATTGGGAAGAATAGGTATGTGTTTGCTAAGAATGAAGCAGAGAAGGTGGAGAATTAGGTGAGCACTACAACTTTTGATGGGTACTAAAGATGAAGAAAGAACTATTTACAAGCTTGCTAAAATTAGGGAAGTGAAGGGAAATGAGTTAAGAATGAACTTAAAGTCTTAATAACAAAATAATGTCATAGAAGGATGGAAAAATTACTTAGCTTTTTAAGAGATTTTTTTTTTTTTTTTTTTTTTTTTTTTTTTTTTGCATTCAAATAGGCTAATAACAATGGACGAGGACCAAATATTGAAGTGTACCAAAACAAATTTTATTGACTTGAGGACTATAAGAATGATAAACATGTTATCCTAACTAGCATGAGTCATGTTGTAAGGACCTAAGTATGGAGAACTAGGAGCCAAAAGACATAATTTGTTTGGTCAACGTATGATGATTGAGACACTAATGGAGAGATAGAAGCATATATATGATGCTGACTTGTTGAGAAAGGTATTGCAGAAAGTCATAGAGAAAAAAGGACTTCATGTTGTATATATTTGAGCAATCAAGGATATGTGAGAGGGTTATATAACTAAGGTGAAAACACAAGACAATTGGATGTACTTACTACGCATCCGCAGGAGCCTGTACTATGATACATGCCTTTTGCAAATGATATAATTTTAGTTGGAGAATTCAGAGAGCAAATAAATTAACTAACATGGAAAGATATTAACTTTAGCAAAAGGCACAAAACCTAGTTAGAGATAAACCTTGGAGAACAATACTGCAAATCACATGGTTTACGTATCTAGACTTCATCATATAGAACAATGGAAAAATGAAGGGAGATACATGCTATAGGATTCAAGCAGGATGGAATAAATGAAGGAGTGGTTTGGGTGTTATCTACGATAAAAACAGTTAGTTGACATTCAAGCATGATGTCCAATGTTAGCCTGTAAATAAAGTTGCATGGACATGCATATCCAATTTCAAGTTCTGCACACTGTGGTAAGATTATACCTCTTGGACTGGCCATGTCTACTTGGACAGCTGGGAATGCTATTAGAGTTTAATATTCCCAAGTTAACCTAAAATCCCTTTACAATGGCTTAATTTTGCTAAGGTCTTACATGGGCTATCCATTCCATCAACTTTACTACAAATAAGTGAATTTGGGTGAAATTTAACCTTTAAATAATAAAAATCATAATACAATTCAATTAAATCCAGTGGACTAATAGGCAGAATGATTGTTTATCATTTGTGATTGCTCTTCACTCCTTGACCAAGTCTCCTATAACTGACCTTTGTTTAGCCGTGGTTTGAAGTACTGGATCTGAATATCTAAGCAAGACCATTGTTTATGTTCATGCTTGTGATCCTTCTGGTATAGACCTGATGCTTAGCTGTATATAGCTTATTATGGATCATCTCAAGCTGCTCCCAATTCTTTATCCAAAAAAAATAAGTTTAAGAAGAAGGTTAAAACCTTATACAGATGATACGTCGTTGTTCAAATCTGTACTTAAATACATTAAAATTCCAATAGACTAATAGGCAGAATGATGGTTTATCACTTGTTATTGCTCTTCACTCCTTGACCAAATCAACCAAGCCTTTGCTTATCCGTAGTTTGAAGTACCGGGGTATTCTGCATATCTGAGCAAGACAATTGTTGATGGTCATGTTTGTCATCCTTCTTGTCATAGAGTTAGATTAGTTATATAGCCTATTATGGATCATCTCAAGCTGCTCCCAATTTTTTGTCCATATCAAAAAAGTTAAGGAAGATGGGTAGACCTTATATACTTGTTATTTTCAATGCTTTTACGTGGTTGTTCAAATCTTTACATAGGCTAGATTTAAGTTGTTGGGGCCAAAGAAACTCATTTACCTGTTACTTGTCAGCTGTCATTGCTGACATGACACAAAACTTCGGATATAAAAACATGACAGTTATTTATGCTTCTCTCATGCCTAGAATTTCCTATTCACCATTAGATTTTGGCCAATCCTGCCATTACCTTTGTAGAAGAATCCCCCTCTCGTTATATGTCCCTTTCTGATTCATGGTTAGGTTTTTGCCAATTCTACCATTATATTTATGGAGATCCCCCTTCCTTCCTTACATCTCTCCTTTTCACCTTTACATACTACTGTATATCTTCCTACTGATTCATCAATTCCTGCTTCTCCCATTTTTCTGAATGGGGCAATCATGTAGGGAATAGTTGCTTGTGGCTATTTAGGTAATAATTAATTCTGTCTTGGGTTTGGTCACACTGATTATTGTTGGTTTCTACTAAATAGAAAACTGCCAAAAAATTCTAATATTTTCATTTTGCATTGATCATTGAGTTGCTCCTCCTTTTGAACTAGTTAACTCTGATATCAGCCATCCTAGTTGTGTTGCTTCTATATTGTGTAGATGATATGGTAGACGGTCCAATGATAAATCTAGAAGAAGATTTGATACCATCTTAAATTAAGTTTAACTCATCTTTACAAAATTGGTTTGTAAAATGAGAGGGGTGCCTAACCTTATAAGCTCTTATTGGACAGAATATTTAGTCAATGCAAGACTTGAGTTTTTTTTTAATATTGGAATTATAGTATTTTGATATTTATTGATGATTATTCTTGTTGCACTCGTTTATCGTAATCATAATGAAAATATTTGAACTGCTTTCTATATTTGAATCCTTTTGTACTTTCACAATCAAATTTGTACCTTGATGTATCTTGTCTGTTTTGATTTGGCCATGAATAATTTTCTGCTTTGTTTACAACTTTTTGACCTCATAGGGCCGACACACTTCATCAATCTTCATGCAATCACAACCCTCAGCAAAATGGCATTGTAAAGAGTAGAGACTGTTAATTAAAAGAATGCTCATATTTTAGCCCTTTGCAGTAATGTTCTTTAGAGATTTTGTGGTGGGTGATGCAGTTCTCATTGTGTTACTTACTTGCTAACCCCCTTTGGTTTTACTAAACCAGATTACCCTTTTTCTACACTCGTGTTTCTCTTCCCTTTGTGGGTTTAGCTGCACCTGCATGTGCTTTGTTCTTGATCTTGACCTTGGACAGGACAAACTTTGTGCCCAGGCTCACAAATTTATGTTCTAGGACTACTCTTGGCTTCAAAAAGGATATTGCTGTTTTCCCGAACTACTACCTATTCGATGCAAATGTAACCTTCTTCAAAAGTTCTACTGAGCATTCCCTTTGTATGAGGTTCTTCATGTTCCCTTGACTGGTTTTTCTGCAGAGTTCAGGCTTTTATTGTTGTTGCTCACATCCGAGGCCTATTGCCAGACCTCTTAAAGCACCTGTTTAATTTCTTTCTTCAATTCTGTTACCTTGCACAATCCCATCTATAGTAATCAGTTTTTCTGTTTCCTATTGTAAAGTTATTTGTTCCACTCCTGGTCTGAATTGCATGGATGATTGAGTCAACCGTTTCTATCTTCATCGTACTATACTTTGGGCACTTCTTTTTATCCTCTCTCTACACCAAGATTACTTATAAGGCATTGTGCCAGTGTGGATTGCAAAAACAATGGTGGATTGGATAAGATGATTTCTTTGTGTTCTACTGTCACTTGGTGGCTGGTTTTTTGATATTTTTTTTCCAAATATACGTTTAAGTTGGCCGAGTGGCCAGACTGGTTTCCTCAAATTATGGTTTGGTTGTTTATTGCTAGACAAAGATGTGTGGGTTGGATTAAGGTGATACCTTCTGACCTTATAGGTAAAGTTTCTTCTGTCTGTCTTTCTCTTTGTGCCTGCCTCGGGCAATTGCCAGCATTCACAACTTGTTATAAATTGCTAGAGAGGTTTATACGGTGAAAACACCATAAGAAGTTTGGATTTTAGTCTGCTGGCTGCCTAATGCTTCTTGTATTTCGTGACAACATTTTAGCCATGATTGGGGAGATTTGACATTATTGTTCAAAAGTTTGAGATGATTTACCCTGACCACCAAGATCTATTTGGTGATCTATGTGGGTGATGTCACAATGTCATTGCATATTGTGATATGGAAAATATCTGCCAACTGGATATCACATTCTTTTCATGATTCTGGGTATTGGGTATTGAAGTGGTTCAGTATTCCTGGTGTTGCAATCTCGTGGAGAAAATGTGGACTAGATGTACTTGAAGATACTGAAATGACGAACTGATATGATCCAAATGTCATGTTTCTATCTAACGGGAGCCATTGCTATAAACTAGGTGGCATTTGAGCTAGCTCTATCGTGTGACCAGATATCTCCTTTGATGTGAGCATGATGTATATTTTTCATCAGGCACCATGTAACGGCCATCGGGATGATGTGATTCTCATTAAAACCACTAGGAGAAGAATTTCTATATATTTTCCAGATCTCCTTGAAATATATGTGTGTGTTCGTGTGTAACTATAGGATACTTTGGAGGCAATCTTGTATATTGGAAAAGTATGAATCGGGGTATGATTGCCGTGTTAATTATTGAGCAATTGCATTGGCAACATGTGAACACTGTTGTCTAAAACTATTGATATATGACCAACTGACAATGAAGTAGCCCTGCAAGCATCTATGCAAGGTAAACTATTTTCTCTGCAAGGACCAACCAAACAGAGGTAGGTTGCCTTTTCATGAAATAGATATTGTCTTAGTTATTGTTTGCTTTTTTGTCATTTAAATGACTAACAAAATATCTTACTAGTCATTTAGTGATCCTTGGATGATCTTCGTTTATAACAAGTTTGATACATGGGACTTACATGTGCCATGGATATGATTTATACGTGTCAACTTGAGGGAAAACTCAAGATGCTAGTTCATCTATAAAATCATTTTGTTTCCCTAAAGATTTATATATATATATATATATATATATATATATATATATTTAAGTGAGTCGTTTGTTTGGCAAAATGATGATGGCCATGTGTTGAAGCACTGCCTGTTCAGCTGTTGGGGCTTGGTTTTGGTCTCAGAAGGGAGGATTTGTGGGTAATGAAGCCTTCATCTATTCAAGGATTACTTTGTTTCATGTATATATTTGTAATTTTAACAAGCTTACAGGATAGTAAGCTTTAGTTTACAGTTATATTGGGAAGGATGTTTGGACTAATTTAACTAGTGAGCAAGTGAGTCGTAGAAACATCTTTTCTGCGTGTTCTTTGTGAGGAAGGTGGGGTGTATGAGAGTGCATTAAAAGTTAAAAATAGCTTGCATATTCAGGCGCCTGAAGCGCTGTACATATGAATCATGGATTGTTACTTAAAGCATGGTCAGAATGAAGAATTGAAACATAATTGATTATTGGGAGCTTTATGTGATATTATTAAATTGTAGAATTTATAAAACAATAATATAAATGATTTGTGTGCAGATTTCACATTTGCAATATACTTAAACTGATTGCTCTGTGTAGGTTTTTTGCGGCCGTGGGAGCAACCTCCATCACAGGATTATCAGAAGCACTTTTGATATCTGGTCACTCAGTCCTTTCAGGAGACATTATGTAGTGGTATGTTTTGTACTAGTCAGCCATGGTTCTCTGTTAGAGACCAGCTTTATAGAAAAATGAAAGCTGCTTTATTTTTCGTTTTTCATTTTTATGATTTGTCTCCTGTTTGGAATTATGTACTATGTAAGCTGAATTCTATCTTGTCCCATGTTCTACTATCTCTTTTTAATGCCTCTGCCACTACTAGGTTATTAGGGGAGAATTGTGTCTAATGATGCAAAATTGTAAAATATTCCATTCTAACACATTTTATCTGGCCATTATTTAATAGAATGGCTTTGAATTGACATTCTTGTTGAGTTTCTTCCATAGATTAAAATTAATTTATGCATTAACTTTTATTTTCACTTAATTTATGCATAACTTTAGGTTTTCAAGTTTATTTTACTGGATTACGGTCTTTATCATGATGTCTATACATGTCATCTTGTTTTTATAAAATTCTTCTAAGTTTAATATATTTTATTTTCTTAATTTCTTTTTCTCTTCTAAGAAGTTATTGGAAAATTTATAATGTCACTTTGACATTTAAAAGTATTCATTCTCAATAAGCACCTGTGAATGTTACAAGTGTTATAATGTTTGCAAATACTCCTGTTTTTTTCTTATGGACATGATTGATAGGATGAGAACAAAATAAAGATGTGTGGTATACACAAGACAACAAATTAAATAACGATATAATATAATATGAATTATGCTTAAATGATAATTTTCGTAAATTTTTTCCCAAAAATAACTTAATTTTAATTTTTGACAAATTATGAAAATTATAATTTTACATAAATTATAAAACATTATTATTAATTTCAATTTCTCGTGTCTGAACAGCTAAGTTATATCTTGCTCACTTAACTAACTTAGATTACCGTTTTTATCATGTTCTACAACATATTTGTACATTGAGTGTCACATTATTGCAATAGGCAAATACATAACCCATATTAATGTTTGAAATTCATTGAGTGCATCACACATAAAACAATTAAGATTTTAGAGAAAAGGGTATTTGCCTATCACAAACACCATAAAGGTGAGTATTGAAAATATAAAGCTTCTAATACCAACAAGTTATAAGCGTGCATATAAAAAATGTTTAATGTTTAATTTTGTTTAAGTGAAATGGAATAAATGAGTGAAAATATAAATAAATTAGTTTGTTTGGTGTAAATGATTTTTAAATAGATAGAGTAATTTGGTTAAGTATAAAAAAAAGTAATTTAAAAACGATTGTTTATCATGCTTTTTAAAAGAAAAAAAAACTATTTATTTTAAAAATTAATTAATTAGAGGAACACATAAATAATTCTACTTATTTTATTAAAAACATTTAAAAACAAACAAACCATAATCTTATAAAAGGGTGAAATCTATTAATCATTTTTATCCAATACCTCACCTTTTATTTCTTCTCACAAAAAATTAGTTATATATCACACTATTTCTAATAGAATTATTCACTAAAAATATTCACTAAAAATAGATGAATATTTTCACCTATATTTTCTTGAATTTGACACGATATTAGTCTAAGTTACAATCTTTTTCTATGGTTAGAAATTCTTAGTCTCTTGTCTATTTTTTCCTGAATTCGTCCTCCTTTAGTCTACGTTCATGTTGTTTCTTATCCCTTTCGAAATTGGTTCCTTATTCAACCTTAGTTTTTTGTGAATTGTTTTCCTCATTTTCATGTCTATTATGATGTCTTATTGGTTCATCTTAATGGTAAGAACTATTTAGCATGGGCATTCCAGTTCCAAATTTTTGTCAAAGGTCATGACTTTTAGGATTATGTTGGTGATAGCGGTCTTGTTCTTGACAAAGAGATACAGAAGGATGAATATGTGAAGTGGGACAGTAAAGATGCTCAAGTCATGACATTAATCATAGGCTCAGTTGATCCCAATATTGTTCTCAATCTTAGATCATTCAACATTGTTGCAAAGATAATACAATACAATCATGGTTATCAAACTCATTTTTGGAGCAAACTCGGTAGATTAGAAAGCAAGGTGAACTCGACCAAACTCGTGAATCTACAACCAAGTAAGCAAATGTGAAAGAAAAGTCGAAAATGACCCACACAAGGGTCATTAGTTCGATTTAGGGTTCTCGCGTCGCTGACTCGTCTTTGATCTCACCATTGTGTCGTTATGCCTCGTCATCTTGGTTCATCTTAATTCCCCTTGTGTTCGTCTCGGTTCCCCTCGCGTTCTTCTCGGTTCCCCTTGCGTTCGCCTCGCAGTCTTAGGTCTTCTCGTCGCCACCTCCATCGTCATGTCACTGGTTGTGTTTTGCTAGGTGGAGGTCTAGACTCTGGTTGTGTTTCATTGGGTGGCGATTCTTCTATGCTTGTATTTTGCTGGAGGTCTAGTTAATGTGAGTGTGTTTCTCTTTTTTAAGTCCTATGACCGCCAAGTTATCACTCTTCCTCATGTCTCAACATTTGTCCAAATCGTTGATATCTTCACCAAATCCTTGACACGTAGAGTTCTAATTTCCTAGTTAGCAAATTGATCCTTATAGATTTACCAACATCAATTTTAGGGAGGATCTCAATGGAACTAATTGTTGGAATATTTTAAAATTAATTATTGGAATATTATAAATTAATTGTTTGGATATTACGTCAATAGAATTAATTGATGCAATATTAATGACAAAATATTTCTTATTATTACAAGAATATTCTGACAGAAAATCAACTTTGTATTACATTATTTATATTAGAATTCTCTAGTATAAAGAGATGAAAACTTTGACCTACATTTTCTTGAGTTTGACATTTTCACAGATTTTTACTTTTTTTTATTTACCTTTTTATTTGCATGTTAATCATGGTGAATCCTTAATTGTCATTTCAGGTACCCAAAATGTATCCAGCTCGATGCCTTAGTGTATCTTGGCTTGTGCACGTTGTCAGCCGAGTACCTCTCGACCACGTACAGTAGGTTGAGTGGATTTGAAGGGTATGTTTCATTATTTTTTTGGTTGGGGTTAACTTTGTTGAATTTCTTTTTTGGTTTTTCATGCATTAAATGACTCAAGATGCTCCTAACTTCATGTAAGTGTTTAAACGTCTTTGGTAGGAAGAGAACCAGAGGGCCGGTAAGGGCTCAGATGCTATTGATTCCCCTATCTCGAAGGGAACTCGTGCCCCTACTTCAGTAATCAACATCGTCTCAAATGGAAAAGAAACACAAAAGGAAAGAGAGGTCAAAGAAACACTCCTTGCCACAATAACCACTGAAGAAGTCTTGATCCTCTACATTTGATGGTAGGACTAGCAACATGGAGTCCCTTCTCTACATGGACTTGACTTTCTACAAAGGGGTGAATTTTTCTTTAACAGAACACTTTTAACTCTCTTTTTTCACATATTTGTACCTTTATTATTTACTTTATTTATATCTTATCTCTTCAATTAAACAAACTGATTCACTTAACCATTATATGTATGCATTCAACAAGTCTTTTTGTTAATTACACAATTAGTTCTATTTTTAATGTATTGTTTTTTATGAATTATTTTTTTATGGAACAGGAAGGTATCTTCAACATTGTTATATTTTCTAAGAAATCCTACATGTCGGTCTTTGTCTTGGGTCTTTAGGTCTCGGATCTCAGTCGAAATGTGGGGGGTACCTACAAATGGGTTTCCACGGTTCAAGTAAGTTCATGATATTCAGAGTATTATAGTATTGTTTTGAAAACATACCTTTGATAAGGCGTCACGCTATTTATAGAGACGAGGACGAACAATATTTATAATGAATCTATTTTATCATGACTTTTAAGGTTAATTATGATAGTATGAATTGATTTAAGACATTTAATACACGTTAATCATGGTTAATTATTAATTATCATTTTTGGTACTTGACATGTATTCAACTAGGTGCATTGGTGGATATGTCTCGATTTATACATTTTCGACTAAGTACCTCTCGACCATGTGCAGAGTACAGTAGGTGGATTTGAAGGGTATGTTCCGTTTTTGTTTTCGTGGTGTATATAGTCAATGCTAACTTTGCTAAATTATTTTTTAGTTTTCAGGCATAATGGCTCAACAGACTCTGAACTTCATGCAAGTGTTGAAACATCTTTGGCAGGAAAAGAACAAAAGTGTTGACAAAAACCAAATGTTGTCGATTCCCCTATGCTGGAGGGACCCCTACCCTTACTTTAGTAACTAACCTTTGTCCTCTTGCTTCAATAGGAAAGAAACACAAGAGGAAGGAGAGGTCAAAGAAACACTCCTCACTACAACAATTGTCGAAGAATTATTGACCCTCTACATCTGATGCTTAGCAATGTAGGTCCCTTCTTAGTGAGCACTTGTCCTTCTACGAAGGGGTGAATTTTTCTTTATCTCCTGTTAAGAAGGGAGCAATCATGTCGGCTTTCTTGAAGCAACTCGTGGCAGGATGCCTCGAGATTCAGAGTGAAGCACTCGCCTTCACTCAAGTGCTTGGTGTGAATATTGAGATACATAAATTAAGACAAGAGTTGGTCGAGTCCCCCAACTCTTTAAAGTCTACTGATAGGTACTAGAATATAAACGAAAGAAATAGAAATTGAGTAGAAAAGAAATAATGGAAAATTATTATTTATTCAGAATTTGTCAAACGCTTAAAGAAATCTTAGAGCACTAAGTAGCTCAATCACTCTTCCTAATAACCAGAAAAACCCCGTACCCTACCCTCCTTATCATAGTCCTATTAATACTAGAATTTCCTAATAGCAATATTGGGATTCCTTAACAGTAATACTGGAATTCCCTAACAGCAATCAGTTACCAATCAGTTAAGCTAGTGCAATCTGTTACAATCAATTACACTCATTCCTATTTCTTCTCCTCTCGTAAACGATTAGTGTTTGTTTGGGCTGTTGATTGGGCTGTTGTCTATCAATACTCCCTCGTAAAGTTCACCTTGTCCTCAAGGTGAAGATGAGGAAAATTTGTGTTGATGTCTCTGGCAGATTCCCATGAAGTTTCAAAAGCAAGAAGGTCCTGCCATTTGACCAGCACTTCCTTTTCTCCTGTAGTAGCGTACCGGACAGCTAAGATCTCTGCAGGTTTCAATTTTAATTCCCAATCCTCTGCCAATCAATTGGGCAACGGTTGACTCTGCACTTGAGGAGTTAAGCATTTCTTAAGAAGCGAAACATGAAAAACCGGGTGTACCATTGATCCAGGAGGCAACTTCAACTTGTATGCTACCGTCCCAATCCTTTCTTCAACCTCAAAGGGACCATAAAATCGGGGGCTTAGCTTCTGGTTAATTCTTTTAGCTAAGGAGCGAAGCCTATAAGGCTGAATTTTTAGGAAGACAACATCTCCTACCTGAAACTCAATATCTCTCCTTTTCTTATCAGCTTGGTTCTTCATTCTTTCTTGAGCCTTGTGCAATAACCACTTTAGTTCATCTAGGACTGCATTTTTGTCTGCTAGTAATTCATTCAGCTCCTCAAATATTGGAAGGAGGAGTGTCATCTCTAACCAATACTAAAGGATCTCTCCCATATAAAGCCCTAAAAGGGGTGGTGTTTGATGAGGCATTGTAAGATGTATTGAACCATAATTCTGCCCAGCTCAACCACTTAGCCCACTATTTTGGCTTGGTACTTGTAAAACACCTTAAATAAAGTTCTAAACACCAATTTACTACTCCGTTTGTCCATCGGTTTGTGGATGGTAAGCTGATGTATAATGCAGTTTGGTACCGACTTGCTTGAATAAATCTGTCCAGAAATTACTCATAAACAATCTGTCCCTGTCAGTCAGAATTTTAGCAGGAAAACCGTGCAATTTCACAACTTGAGCAAAAATAGCAGCCACATCTTTTGTCGTGTACGGGTGACTTAGTCCAATGAAATGAGCGTATTTAGTGAGTCTGTCTACCACCACCATGATTGTATCCTTTCCTTGAGATTTGGGTAACCCCCCAACGAAATCCATGGTTACTTCTTCCCAAACTAGATCTGGAATAGGTAAAGGTTGGAGTAAACCTGCTGGACTTAGAGTTTCATTTGTTCCTACAACACGTTTCACAAGCCTACACATATTTTTGAATATTTTTTCTCATCCCTTCCCACCAAACAAGTCCTTCAATTCTTTTGTATGTCCCAAAAACTCTCGAATGTCCTCCAACAACCAAATCATGAAACTCATGAAGAATGAGTGGAATTCTAGGAGAATTCTTAGGAATCACTATCCTTCCCTTGAAGTAAAGTCGTCCCTTCCTTAGCTCAAAACCATTCCACTCATCCTTTCCTTGCAGCAGATATTGTAAAATCATTTTCAACTTAGGATCTTGTTGAATTTCTTCTTCTAAGCCTTCCCAACCATAAAAAGTGACAGCCGAGATTGCTGCCAAAGAAAATGGCCTGGAAAGTGCATCAACAACACTGTTTTCTCTACCTGCCTTGTATCTTATTTCAAAATCGAATCCCAATAATTTTGTAATAAGTTTCTGCTGCCCCTCGCTCATGATCCGTTGATCAACTAGGAATTTTAAGCTTTTCTTATCAGTCAACACCAAAAATTTCCTACCTAGTAGGTAATGCCTCCACTTCTGGATTGCCATCACAATTGCCATGAGCTCTCTTTCATAGACTGATTTTGATTGACTCCTGGCTGACAACTTTTGGCTTAGGTATGCAATTGGTCTGCCCTCTTGCATTAACACCGCGCCCAACCCTCTTCCTGATGCATCACTCAATTGTAAATGGCTTATTTTTCTTTTCTTGATTTTTGATGTATATGTTATGAGCAAATTTTTTGTAAATGTTCAAGTATTGGCATATATTTGTGTTTATTAATGAATATACTTTGTCAAGTGTCAAGTGTTCGTAGAAAGATAACAAAAATGGTTTTGTCCAAGTTAATTTTAATAAAATAACGGATAAGGTTTTGGAATGTTTATAAATCATTTTTTAAATAAAATCTAGCGAGGGAGTTTTGGAATCTTAAATTTTATTTAAAAATCGAAACAAAAGGGTTTTGGAATTGGAAACACCCATTGAGTAGTGATGTTTACCATTAACTAACATAACTACTCTTTGATCGAGTAACAAAGATATTAGAAATGTTAATCGAGATTATTTTAATAAATTAATACAAGTTATTAGAAAAATATATTAAGGTAAATCCAAAATGGATATGTGGAGGTCATTGGTTGTCTTAAAACAACTAAGGTGGTGTCAGAATGATCATTTTGAGACTTAACTAAGTTGTTTCATATGGATGGTTTATACTTATGAATTGAGATGTTGTTGTTGAGATGTTTAGCTAGTATTGTTTGGAGTTTAATCAAGAGGGTCAATATAATCGTTTTGAGACTTAATTGAGTCGTTTCACCAAGATGGTTTATACTTATAGATTGAGATGTTATTGCTTAGATGTTTAGCTAATATTTTTGGTGTTTAATTGGGAAGGGTAGTTTGATTGTAAAGTTTCCTTATCCAATTAACTTATATCATGGCAATCAGATGGTAATTGGGAGGGTTCACATGGTAGCAAAACTTTCTTGGTTGATTACTCGTATGAAGGTAATCAGGAGCGATCGCTTGGTAATGAAATTTTCTTAAATGATTTCTTAATATTTGAGAGGGACCAACGTGATTTGTATAGGGTCGATGTGAGTGAGATTATGAGGAAACTTCCTTGTTCAAATTCACATGTTAAACATAGATTCTTATATAAGAGATTTTATTAATGTCACGTTAAAACATTCTCAACCAAAATCCTCCTTAGGAAAAAAACTAAGCAAGGAAATAGTGAACTTTTAAGAAGAGGTCATTTACAACCTAAAACTTGAGATGCATAGCATTCCATGTTCTCGAAATTGCTTTGCGTGAAAGATATTCAAGCCAATATACTTCATTTTTGGAAAGATTCTATATTCAAAAAGGGCCTTCCTAATTGCCTAAGAACTTCCTTTCAATCTTTCTTGCACCACTTCTCATTCTTCATATGAGACCGTATAATGAAAAAACCTCGACTTAACCTTGGAGTTATATCTTCTTGTTGGCCCTCTTATCATGACCTTGTCTTTTAACTCTCTGATGAGATCGAGATTGGTAGCTAGACTCTGGTTGTTTATATCCATGTCCAATACTTGTCTTTACAGGAAGGGTTTGCCGACCTCTACCGAAATCATGACATCGGTCCCGTTTGTTAGACTAAAAGAAGTTTCTTAGGTTGCTGACTGAAGAGTTCACTAATATACCCATAACACCTCAAGTAATTTCTTTATGCATTTTCTTTGGGAGACCACTAAACTTTTCTTCAACTCATTCGAGATCACGTCATTGTCAACCTTAACTTGGCCATTAGTCAAAGGATGATCGATTGAGCTTGTTATGTGATAAATACTTAGACCTCCATAAAACTCAATTAGGCCTCAATCAATGAACTACTGTCCATTATTGGTAATTATGGAATAAGGTGTGTCATATTGGTATATGATGTTCTTCCACACAAACTTTTAAAACTCTTTGTCGATATGGAAGTTAAGGGTTTTATCTCAATCCATTTCATGAAGTAGTTGACCTCGACTAACAAAAAATTGCATTGCCCTTTATTAGAAGGAAAATGTCCTACAATATCCATTTCCACATTACAAATGATCATGAAGGAGTGATGTGATGCAACATTTAGGGTTTGACATGTAATAAATTTCCATGTGCTTGACATTTTTCTCACTTCTTCACGTATTCGATGTAATCGCTCTTAAGGGTGGGTCAATAATATCCTACTCTAAGGATCTTAGACAACATACTCCTCTCTCCAAAATATAAGCCACATACTCCTTAGTGTACTTCTTCCAAACTATACTCGGTCTGACCCTTTGTTACATATTTCAAGGATCGAGTATAACTTATTTTGTATAAATCGTGGTCGACAAGTACATACCATGCACACTTCTACCTTATCAATTTTTCTTCCTCATCATTACATGTTCCAAATATCAAGAATCATAATATGAGGGTCATTTAGGATTCTTCTCCAAAGGTTGACAACCACTCGACCTAATCTGTTTGATCTACACTCAATGCTACAATTGTTTGCTAATGACCGAGTGGCATTGGCTCTTTTTCTTGGTACTAGCCAATTTAGACAAGAAGTTGGCACAGGCATTTCACTATCTTTGGATATGTTCTATCTTGGCTTATTGAACCTTGATAGCATATCTAGTACCTTGTGATAGTATTGCATTAACAATGGGTCTTTAACCTAGAATTCTCTCATCATATATTAGTTGGCAATCACTCTTACAAACCACATTTTAGGTGCCCATGTCTTGGGCAAGGCCTAGCCTGACAATAAGGACTTCATACTCGACCTGATTATTCAGTCTTTTTAAATCGAATCGAGGAAATTGTTCAATGAGAAGCCCTTCGGAACCTTCAATGACTATTTCAACTCTACCTCCTTTGGTATTGGAAGAACATGAAGAATCCACTAGTCTTGCTTAAGCTCTGGTTCCGACCTCAACTTGACAGTGAACTCAACCAAGCATCGTGACTTTATTGGTCCTCTTAACTCACTTAATTTCTTATACAAATGATTTTACTAACCAACAGATCATTCGGTCAACAAGATCAGATTTGGAAAGGATCTTGATAATCAAGTAGTTTGTCTTTACCACGACTAGATGATTTTGAAAGTACAGTCTCTTTTCCAAGTTGTGGTCACTAGAGCTAATTTAACTTTTTTAATCATCTGGTATCAGGTATTAACCTCTTATAGGGTTTGACTAGTGAAATACACCGGTCTCTGCTCCTTGTTCATCTCATGTACAAGCATTAAACTAATAGCCTCTTCCAAGACCGAGAGACATACAATGATGGGCCCTGGTGGGATTGACTTTTAGATAACCTGTGGTGAAGCTAAAAGTTCTTTAATTTATACAAAAATGCTTTCACATTGAGGATTCCAGTGAAACTTGGAGGCCTTTTCTATCAGTTGTATTATCGATTTTGTCTTGTTTGCTAGTTTTGGCAAAAACCAAGATAGCCCAGTGAGTCTCCCTACCAATCTTTGAACTTTGTTCACATTCTTAGGACTTTGCATCTAGAAAATAACTCGACACTTGTCGAGGTTGGCTTCAATACCCGTATGAGTAAGCAAGAATCCCTAAAATTTTTCACCTTCAACCATAAAGACACTTCTCAAGGTTTAACCTCATGTTATTTTTCTTAAGGCGCCAAAGACCTCCCCGAGGTCATATTTATATTGGCTACATGATTTGGATTTGACCACCATGTCATTTATGTATACTTCGACGTTTCGTCCTAGAAGACCTTTGAATGTTTTGTCCATCAGTCTTTAGTCTTTGTATGTGGCTCTGATGTTCTTGAGGCATGACCTCGTAATATTAATTTGCATTATTTGTCATAAAAGTTGTCTTCTCCTAGTCTTTTGGATGCACACGAATTTGGTTATACCTAGAGTATGCATCGAGGAAGCTCAATATCTTGTGACTGGTTACACCATCTACGAGTTGGTCTATAGTCGGCAAATGTCCTTTGGACACGCCTTGTTGAGGTTATAATTCGTATACTTGTCGTTTGATTTTTTAACCATGACAACATTTACGAGCCACGTTGTATATTAAACTTCTTAACCTCCACTTTAGTTGCACATCTCTTCTCTTCACCTAACTTCCTCTTTTTATGAGATATCAACCTAACTTCTTTATACACTAATAGTTTATGTGCGATAATATTGGGGTTAGCCATAGTCTATGTGAACAGGTTGACATTTTGTGCAAGGACACGACAAATCTTCTTGGTATCTTCTATCTAGCAAAGTCCTAATTTCGGTACAATGATTTTCATCTTGTAATGGAACTGGGGTGACATCCTCTTCGGGCCCCACTCGATCAAGATTTATCCTTGGATCTAGGTCAGTTAGAGCGATGGTATAGTATCTTTTTGGACTTTGTTGATCTCAGTATGGTAAATTATATCATTGTTATAATGTTCCCTTATGCCAAAGGGAACTTCGTGGCCAAATGCAGGATGGAGACTATTGCCCCTAGTTGATTAAGGGATCATCCTCCAAGCTTAAAGTTGATTCCGTAGTTAGTTAATTCTATTACCAACTGATCATTTGGCCAACAATATCCATTTTGGAAAGGATCTTGATAATCAAGTAGTCAGTCCTTACTACAATTGGGTGATTTTGAAAGTATGGTCTCATTCGCCAAGCTGCGATCACTAGAGTGATCTGTCTATTTTCGCGTTTTCCTTAGGCTTCTTGGATCCACTTTCGGACTTGACTCTAAAACTCACGGAGTTCTTCAAATTTCATAAATTTTGTTCTCAACCCGTCCAGGTTAACGATCAACTTTTTGTATAGGTTGTCGCTGAATGACCCTAGTCTTAGTACGAACACCATATGGTGAAGGTAGGGTTGAGGTTTCAAATTTTTAATGACAACTTCCCAAACATTTCCATGAAGAGTCTTAATGATTCTCCTTTCTCTTGTCAAATATTGACAAGTGCAAGCAATGTCATATGGTGTGCTCGACTTGTTGCGAATTAAGTTTCAAACTTACCTACCAAAGTTTTGAAATAGTATATAAAGAAGCATGATAATTGATAAAGAAGGTCATGTGCTCAGTGTCAGTTCCTCTTGCTTATACGAGTCTTTGGTACTAATTTTTATTTCTTGTACATTCCATTGATTTCTCTAAATATTAATCCTTCCTAGTCCCATGATGGAGACAATTGTTTCTGTATGGACAGAAAAGATATCCTCAGTACTGTATTGTTAAAATCCTATGTGTTGATCTTTGTCTTGAGTCTCAATTGAAATGTGAGGTTACTTGCAAAAATAGTTCATTATTAAAGTAAATTCACGGTATTCATAATATTATAATATTATAGTACTAGTTTGAAAACGTATCTTTTATCATATAGTGTAACACTATTTATAAATACGAGGAAAAACACTGTCTATAATAAATTTGATTTGTTACAACTTTTAAAATTAATTCTAATCTTATGATTTAGTTTAATTTTTAATCAACGTTGATTATAATTGACATATATATATTTGATTCAATATCTTAATAAATATATTTCGATGTTATCGATTAAATAATTCTCTATCATATAATATATAATACATGAATAAATTAAGGCATGCATTGTTAAAAAATATTAATGAGTGGTTAATGTACTCTAAAATGACAAATAAATTTAGAAGAAAAGTTCGAATTATTTATTTTGATTAACGGTGTTGAAATGAATTGTTTATACTTTTTTATTTTGATAAAAAAGTGTGATATTTTAAAGCTTTATGAATAAATCACCTTTCCTTATGGCTTACGATATCTCTCTTTTTATAATGGAAATCTTACTTGTGTGTCTGCCAGATTTAATTATATTTAGAATAATATTTATGTAATTAATATTAAATATATTATTTTCATAAATAATACTTGATAAACATTTTTCATTCTATGAAGATTTTTATTTTTTAAGTTAAAAATAAAAATAAGGTGAAAATTGAAAGTTATTTTAGAAAATATTTTAATTCCTACGTGAATATAAGATTTCCAACTTGTACAAATCATAAGATAAAAATTTATTTGATTTTTTATTTTCTTCAGAAGGTAAGATGCTATAATATATTTTTTTCTTCTTCTAACCATAAGGTAGAATTTTATCTTATTTTTATTATTTTATTGATAATATGCTTACAATGAAAGATAATATTTTTTTTAATTATTTTGATATTTCTATATTACATAATCTTTTTCACTATTATAAAATTTATTATTCCCACATTGTACCTTCAAGATAATAATAAATAATATATATTTTTATTTAATAGTTTTTGTAGGTTATTTGGGTATTTTAGTGTTTATTTTAACTATTATACTATTTACGATATTTATTTATTTTATTATTTAAAATTATACTTCAAGATATTGATATTAATAGATGAAAATTTTAGTTTATTTTATTTCTATTTTCAATATTTTTAATATTGCAACCATTCCACTATTTACATTATTTTCATTATTTTTACTTTATTTAAAATTTAAGAATTGCTTAAGATATAGTAATAGTAAAATACACAATATAAAAATATAATAATTGAAAGTTAAAATTAAATAAAATTATAAATAGTCGAGAATATATTTTTATTAATCAAAATTACAATTTATATTAATATAACATGTAAACATGTTTGTTTTAATTATTTTATATTTATCAACTGCTCCAAAAAATAATTTTATCTAATATTTATAGCTCAATAATCTAATTTAGTAAGTCTAAACTGTAACCTATAAATTAGTTTCTCAATTTTCAACTAATTTGATAGTTCTACTTAGCTTTTCAACCACCCTTTTTTTCTGAACATTACAAATCAATTGACAAATATTTAGCTTTTCTAAATATTTACAGCCTTAGATAATTGAAGATTGACTATGATTGACACATTACACATACTAAGTAGTGGTAGAAAATTTTCAAAAATAGATAAAACAATATTCTGTTCCCTAAAAAGGTAAAAGACTATTATCACATTTTCTAAACATAACTAGCTACTATCAATTTGGTTTGATTACTAAATAAATATTAATAATTATTCATACATGGTTCTTAAAATTTTGGATTAAAATGATTGTAAAAGATAGCACTTTGAGGGACATACTTTGAATTTCTTCTACTTTTAAAAATTAATCTGATAACTTCAAAACAACTGTTAGATTTTCCATTGGGACTATAGTTCTCTCCAACATTACAGTAACTGCCTCTAAGAAAGACCAACATTTTGCTATTGTTTTTTGAGGTAGACAAAGAACATTAGAAGTGCATTCATACACAGTAATGCTTATTGGCACAGTAACATTTACACAACTTCAGGGAAGGTGTTGATTGTATGAAGTTTTAACAGTAAAAGAGATGACACAACAAACATAGTCTCATATCATATCTTGCTCCTCATTCTCACCAACCTTGCCAATGTGTCTTGTGCAGCCAAGGTCTGTGCATGGTTATGGCCAAGCATCACAGTTCTGATACTGATGCATGTTCTGCACAGTTCCTTGGCACTGTCTAGATGACCCCCTCTTGCTAACAACTTTGCTCTTGTCTCCAGCAGTGTTGCCTTCAACAAGGTCACATCCTGCCACACATATTCATCCACTTTTTGGCCTCTTTGCAGCCTCCTTTTCCAACAAACTGAACCATGTGAAGACCAATCTTGGATTTGAGACACAAAGGACTTCTCAACTTCCTCCAGTGCATTGGTGCACACCCTCAAGAGCTCCAAGGATGAGTTGCATCTTGAGAAAGTGGTGAAGGCTTGAATTGCTAGAGGGAGAGCTGTTCTCTTGATGTACAAAACCATGTCATTTGCCTTCAGCTGCACCAGTGGAGGCTCAGATTTGAACCCAAATACAAGGAAAGCTGATGCCCACAAATGATCTGACTTTACATGGTTTCCCATTTTCCTCACTCCTTGAATTGCAGCCTTGGCATAGTGCAAACCACCTTTTCTTTTGGCAAATGCTTGTGTTATGGGGTGGAAATGAAGCCAACATCCATCATGTTGATTATTAGCCCTTCTTGCCAGTCCCATTTTCACAAGAACCATTGCTGAATCTTCTTCATTTTTCCACGTCCGTGGTGATAAACAAGTACTTGTTAGGCTCAGAGATTTGGTCCACTTCTTGAGACGGCTTTCCACTGTGTGAATACTCTTTGCTGCATTGGCTAATAAACTGGCTGAAATGGGAGAGGGGGAAAACCAGCCACTTACAAGCAGCATTCTTATAGCCAAGAGGTTCCCTTTAGCTTTACTTTTCTCCAAAGTTTCCAGACAAAAGAGAAGGGTCTTCATGAGAAAATGGTTGCTCTTGCACCATTGCCCTTCTGCAATGCTCATATAGCAAGAGTTTGAATCTTCATTGAGTGGCACCTGGTTAATGGCCTCATAGAGACAAGAAGGGCCTATTGAAAGTTCAGCTAACAGTGAACCAATCATCCACAAACCAAAGCTCAACCTTCCAAGTTTCTCATTGATTTTTTCTAGCAAGTCTATCTCATCAGCCGAATACTCTTTCCTTTTTCTTCCTATCATCAGAATCATTGCATCGGATAATGGCAAAGGTGGAAGCTGAATAGTATCGTAGCTCATTACTTTGGACAATCTAGTAGTAATAATCACATGTGTTCCTCCTGTGTTTCTTGGTATCAAGTCATACAGATCCTTCCCTTCCCACCATTCCACTTCTGTCTCAAGATTGTCAATTATCAGCAAGTAAGGAGTATCACCAAACAGTTCTCTTTTCACTCTCTTGAATGCCTCAAATTCTTGATCCTCAAAGCTTCGAATCCTACCCCTTTCGATTTCAGAATCAGCACCAACATCCAATCCCAAATTGAGAGACAAGTTCAACAAGTTCTGCCTCAGATATCTGGCTTCACCACCAACCCACAAGACCATTTTGTACCTCTGGTGATATCTATGAGCAAATTCGAGTACCAGCTCTGACTTTCCAATTCCAGAAACCCCATTAATGCAAATCACACTGCTACACACGCTCTTGTAGTTTCCACTCTTTGACTTCTTATGCTTCAACCTCTTCAAAGAGCTGTTTCCTATGATCGGTTCAACCCAAGCCTCTAAAGTTGGTTCTTTGCTTCTCCCTATCTCTAGACTAATATACCTCCCACACCTACCTATCACTGGTTCACTTTCCTCATCTGCAAGGCCTTCTGATTGTCCACTTCCACTAGCTTCTCCTTTGGTGAATACCCTACAATGATCTTGGACTTGTTCCACGCAATTCCCTCGACCAAAAAAAAGACCCTCAATCTCCATAATCTCCTTCTCTCTTCCTACAAAGTATGTGTTCCTTGGAAAGGGTAAGTTCTCAAGTCCATGCATATTATCCTTCTGCTCAGCGTTCTTCCTACCAAGTCTTGCTCTTAAAATACCCGCAGCTTTCGCTATGCAGCTTCGCCAATTACCATCATTGGCCTCTAGATTGAATTCATTGCACTTCATAAGTCCATCTATTGCCTCTTTACATTCTTTGTCAATTGATTTGCAGTTAAGAAGAGCCATAATCTCTGCAGGTCCCGTGTCAAACAAGAGAGGAATCAAGTTCTTCTTTTGAGCAAAGAATCTCACCTCCTCCATGCTAAAATGGTTGAGGAAGCTGGAACTTGTAACAACCACCACTCCAAAAGCCACTGAGCAAATGACTCCATCAGCAATCTCATGGCTCTGATTGTCTGAGTACTTTGCTCTATCAGCAAGCATGCAGTCGATCCCTTGAAGCTCAAGCTCAGACTTAAGCCACCTGCAGAAGCGCACCAAGTTGGGGTTCTGGCCATGGAATCCAATGTAGACATCACAGCTTCTGAGTTTGGCATTTGCAGCAGGTGATATAGGGCCTTTTGCGAAGGAAACTCTAGGGACTGGAAATGAGAATGAGATGCGTGGAGGAGCCGGCTCAGGAACACATGTCACATATTTGAGCTTTGTGTCAGCAGTGTCATCAGAGAACTCATATTGATCAGAAGGGGGAGTGTAGGAACTGCTTGGCACATCTTCAGGGGTGGAAGGGTTGGTGGTGGAAGCGGTTGTTGTTGTTGTTAGTAGTGGTGGTTGGTTTTCCAGAGGAGATCCATTAGGAGGGTCTGGTATAGTGGCCCTTGGAGATATATATGGAGACTGCAATGCTGAAACAAATGCTGAAGAAGGTGGTGACACAAGAGGAGAGCCATAAGGTGATGACTCTATGACATTGTTTGTGTTTGGTGAAGGTAAGTTTGAGTTGTCTAAACTCTCCCCACCTTGTTTGCTAACAATCTTAATTTTTAGTGTGCTAGAGATGGCATCGTGTGTTGAATCAGTGCCTTTGTTGTTATCCTCTCTTTCACTTTCCATGAATAACAACTCTTCAAAGATGGCTAACAAAGGAAGCTGTAGTAGTGGCCTTTAGGCTAGATCTCAATATAGCTACACATAGCATATTACTCTACACTCTAAACTATGCAATATTTGTTTCTCAATAATCAGCAAAGGCTCCTCTATTGTTTATGTGGGGCATAGGTAGGTCTTGAAAGAACTATTATTTGCTGCTAGAATACTCAAGACCTGAATAATAATGTATCTGTGTGGCTCTGATTGTGACCCTACAGCATTTGTTTGGTCCTGGAAACATAAATGCAATCCAACAGTAAAAGGCTAAGACACAAGAGTTCTGCATGTGATAAACAAACTCATCACTTGGATTTTAGTCTCTGAAGCTGTGTGTTGTACCAAAACAATAGCACTTGTACAGCCAGTACTGATTGTTGTGGTGTGAGTTGTGAAGCATCCAAACTGTGTGCTTTAATGTGAAAGTGGGGAGATGAGTTTCAGCTTCCAGTTTTGGCCACTCTACTACTGTTGTTGTGGCAAGGAAACAGCAACAATATCAGCACAGAAAATGTAAGTCTACAAGAAATCAAAGTGGCTCTCACATCACTAAGCCAAACTTATTTGATGATAATGCTAAAGCTTCTGCTCTGAAGGCAATGAAGTTACCTTATTTTTCTACTATTTGCTGAAAAAAGAAAAAATGTTAATGCCCTTTTGTGTCTCCTTCAACTTCAACTTCAGGGTTCCCTTTGAAAGGGAGAGAAGAAATGGCCCTTGTCTAAGTCCAAGGTGCCCTTTCTCTTTCCTTCATGAAGATGTGCAGAGTATCTAACATGGAGTTGGTTCTCCCAGGTTTGAATTGATTATAGAATATTGATTTCTCTGCCAAAACAAATGGACTCATAATAGTTAAATAAGCACTTAACAAGAAAAAGAAAAAGCTAAGTATGGTGTAGTATTTCAATACTATTAGTTCTTTTGATGAGAGAATCAATGCTAATAGTTTAATACAGAATACTGCAATTTTCATTTTGTCTTATTCACTTGGCCCTGTGTCTTCACATGCTGTAAATCAAAGCACTTGCAGTTAAAGTTGTCAATTGCACAAACACCAAAGTTTTTTTTCATTGCATTGTTTTAATGACCAACCTATTTAAGTTTCTAATTCATTAGTTAATGTTTCCAATTAAATTATAATATAACACCATAAGATAATTAATTTTGATTTTAATTTTAATTATAAAAATAAAATGAACTGAGGAATCAGCACACTGAGTTGGTGACCTAAGTGAAAATAGATTAACAGATTACAACTGTCAATCTATCTCAGTGTGTTATTAACCTGACTTATCATGTCACCTAAATATTATCTAAAAAATGTAATAATTGAGTGACATAATTTATTTAACATAATCAAATAAGTTCAATTTTTATAACAGTTTTTTTTTAACATATTTTAATTATATTTGCTTTTATTTTTAAATAAAAATGCTTTATTTTAATTAAATTTATATATTATATTTAGATCTTAAATATCTTTTTATACATATAAAATACAATTTCTTTGCTTTAGTCAGCTTCTTTATTTATTTATTTTTTAATTCTTTTTATTTATTTTTTCTTTACATTACTTATTGTTAAAATATCTCCTAGAGTCTTGAGAAAGTGTTAACTTTTAAGATTCAAAATAGTAGCAGATTCTTATTGGTAAAGTCCTTACACTTTTTGTACTCACATCCTATATAATAGCATTGTGATAATGTTATATTTAATGTTTTCTTAAAATAAACATTTGAAAATATTAAGAACTAAGGATAAAAATTACAAAAACAAAAACAAAAAAAAGTGTTAAATTACATGTAGAAAAATGTAATTCAAGCCAAGAAAAAAAATTTAGTGTTTTTGTGCAAATATTAAGAAAGTCTTTTGTAATTACAAAAAAAATCTCTTAAAAAAGTGGATTTAGCTAATATGATTTTAGTTTTGAAGTACAGAAAATTATTATGTTCGCACCGTACTGTAGTTGAAAAGAGAATCTATTGGAAATTGGACCAAAGACTGGTCAACCTGAACCAAACATTAATAATTTCATTAAAAACTACAAATTTTTTTATCCCATATAAAGATGGATTTCTATTATATTTTATTTTGAGTTGTTTTAAACTAATTAAATGGCGTATATATTTTTTAAATATATTTAAATAATTAAATATTTGGTCATCTTAATATAATAAAGCTAATACTTAATTTTAGTAAGGATGGTTTAAAAACACAAATATTAAAATTTATTATAGTATATAAGTTATAATTTTAGTTATTTATTAATTTATTTTATAAAATTTGTATTTACATTTTTATTATTGTTTTCATAAAATTTTAAAATTATTCCACACCTTTTCTCTAATCATAGGACGTTGTGTTTTTTTTTTAATAAGTTTTTTTTCTCTCATATATTAATTTATCTATTTTATTATATGATTTTATGTTTTCGTGTGAAATTTGAATGAAATAAATTAAAATTTATTAGTATAGTTTTGTATAAATATGCTTTATTTATGAATAAAGTACCTTAAGAACAGTTTATCATTTTTAAACTTTATCTAAGTTTTAAATTATTTTATATATCAAAGTAAAAAAAGATCTAATTAATTTTATTTATTTGATTTAGATATGTAAATTTGTGTTTCAAAATTATCAAATTGACTTGAGTCAACAAAATTGAATTTATCAAAATTTTGAGTTATATAAAAAAAAGAATTTTTTTAAATAGTCCAGGTAAGTTTCAACTTTTGTGGCCTGCATCTTACTCTATAATATGAATATTGAGGCTTCTTTTTGAATAATTACTATTTAAATACTTTTTTAATTTTAATAAGAATTTAATTTATAAGTACTAAGAAATGATCTTGCCTTTCAATCATAAATTATTATTATTATTATGATAAATTTCTAGCTATATTGAAAATAATATCAGGTATGATTTTTAATTTATCACCAATGTAAAATTTGTTAGACAATGTATAAATTTTCTATGTAATTTAGAAAAAATATATAAAAAAAAATCTCATATCAAATAAAAATATAATGTTACTATATTAAGATTTAAAATTTGTTTGGTAATACTGATAATAATAATAATAATAATAATAGTAGTAAGAAGAATAATAAAAAATAATAATGTTGTTAACATAATTTATTCTATTTTTAAATAGATATAAACGATTAACTTTGAGGTTGTTGGATGTAAACTTTAATAGATTTATTATTATTATTATTATTATTATTATTATTATTATATTAAAAGAGAACAATTTTTTATAGAGAAAAACATGAATGCAAGAGTTATGAAACATGAGTGTAAGAATTAGATTGAATCCAATGGTTAAACTGAAAAAAGTAGTAAATTAATCTATTGATTGGATCCATTTGAGTTATTTAATATGAATTTTATTTTTTTTCAATAATTTGTTTACATAATAATTGAATTTTCATATTAGGATACTTAAGCAATAACCTTCTTGGTTAATTAATACTTTTTTAATCATAAAATTTAAAACATAAAATAAACTACACTTTTTTTAAACACACATTCAATCAAATTACACAAAAATTTTTTTATTCAATTAAAAGTTTAATATATACCATACTTTATTCCATTTAACAATCTTTAATTATTAATATCTTTTACTTTTTATTTATAATTCTACAACATTTTGAGATTTTTCAATTTCTTTACGGAAATGAGTTTTACTTTATTTTTTTAATATTTTAAATTCACAATACAAATATTACAAAGAAAATACTCATTAAAAAAAAGTAAATTAATAAATAATGGAAACGTACTTTTATGTATATTCTTGGAACCATCAAGTTATAAGTGTTTACCATATTTAATTGTATATGATTAAATCTTTTTTATTACAACGTAATTTTGATATAACATATAATAAATAATATATTTATTTATTTTATTTTTATATGATAACAAAATCCAATAAATATAAATATATATTTATTTTTTTAAAAATTATAACACGGCTTAACGCCGTGTTTGGATGAGGCAATTTGACAGGGCAAATCATTTTTTTGTTGTTGACTCTGAAATTCCTTCGCACATCGACTTTCTCTCACGAACGTCCCTCGCGCCAACGTCATTTTCTCTCTTCGGGTTTGTTTCTTATCTCGTTAGGGTTTTCTTATTCTTATTCGATTTCGATCTTTGGTTTTGGTTTTTGTTTATTCAGTTTCTCATACTGATTTTTAGGTTTCTCAGTTTGGTTTTGTTGTTCCTTGTGAAGAGTGAACACTCTGTTTCATTTGTGTAGAACTTTCAGGGTCACTCTGTGCTGCTATTTGAGATTGAGAACTATTGCGCTAAGAATTGCCCTTGTATTATGGGTGACAAAATCTCACCATATTTTACGAGATTTCTAAAACTAAACTGTTGAAATGCAAATTTGTAAAATCAAATATATTTTTTTTGTTTGCTAATATAATATTCTAACGAAAGGTTTGATATGTAAACCAAATCAGATTCTTTTTTAGCTTTTTAGATACACTGAATGAGGTAAACTTTCTTTCATTTGCTATGAAAGGATAACCAATGCTAACTATTTAATTACAGAACCTGGTGGTCATCAGAACAACCAGAGTAACAACTAAAATTTAACTTTTAGAACACACTACGTAATTCAGACCTGAAACAATCATTTCAGAATTAGTTATTTTCTTCTTATGAGTATTGAAAAACTGCAGCAGTTTGCCTAGAGTTTCTGCAGATTTGAATATATCTAATATCGTAACAATTATGTAACATGTGAAGGCTGAAGAAGTTCATTTTTACTTCAAACAGATTATAAGAACCTATCAATTGCCGTTTATAATGGGAAATGATATAGACAGAAGTGATTGGTCGGGAGTTTGATTTAGGGGTTGTTTAGAGAATCAGTTTGTTTGTCATTTGTTGATATCCATTAGTTTTTTGGGCTGAGATAGCGCAGAATTTAGGAAGATTGCCTATAAATGACAGGAGAGGTGGAAAGAGAGAATTGTCTTGTAATTAATGAGAGGGGTGGAGGCCTTTGGGAATTGGAAATAAGGAAGTTTTCTTTCAATACTCTGAGCCAGTTTCTATTAGGGCCATTTCGTACTTTTTGAAAAGTGAGATGCCTAATTTAATGTTTTAGCGCTTCGTGCCTAATATTTTTCTTTATTATTGTTCTTCTGTCTTGTTGCATGATAAATGGAAGGGATTATATTTCTTTGTCTAAATAACTTTTATAGGTTTAGGGTTGTATATGCTTGTTAGATGTTTGATGAATGGATTGGCATTTTTTCTTAGAACAAGAGGGAGGTAATGGTTATTGACGTTTCTGTTTCTGTCCCAGGGAATTTTTTTTTGTTTTTAATTTGGTTCTAAAAGTATTATGCTTCTGAAAGTGGAGTTTGTTCTGTTAATATAATTATCTTGTTTCTGTACTTTTTTATCTGGAGTGACTGTATTTAATTAATTGAAGTTGAATATGGGGATAATAGCCTGTGAAGAGAATTTCACATTTCTTGATTGAAGGTTGGTTTGTAGGTTAGGGTTAAAGTGCTCGAGGTTTGAGGCTGTCATGCATCAATTTTGTGGAGTTATCTCATTACTGGAGTTTTTACTCATTCTTGATATGTTGAGTTGTATGACTGATATTTGTGCATCTAAAGTTATTTATGTCCTAGCATCAAGCCAACTAATTGGTTTTCTACAACATCAATGACAGGTTGCCTCAAATTTTAACCATAAATTATTTGAACTTGCATGTTGTGTTATGTTTTTGGTAATTCACTTGATTATGATCATAACTATTTCCGATGTCAGATTTGGATCTTTTCTATTTCAGTAGCATTAGATAAAAGCCTTCAATTTAACTGTGAAACTCGAAGAATTGTAGTTCTTGACCCATATGCTAGATACCAGATTTTTGTCGGGCAGTGCTATTTATGCATAGTTCTTGCTTCTGCCACCACTTATCTATTAACCCGTGCTACATCAATTGAGATTGCACTATGTTAATTGTTCTGGAAATCTATCGAGTAGGGCTTTCATTTTTAAAATTTTCTGACTTTCTACGATTCATCATAACTTTTTTAGGTAAAGTTTGAGTCTACATATTGCAACCGTTGGACAACATTTACTGTTTGATGTGTAGCTTGCGCTAGGGATTCGAAATCAAGTGCCATTTTAAACATACAGGAGTGTAAAACCATAAAAACTTCACATTTTAATTCCATTATACATTGTGGAGGATGAGCTTTGGCACAACAACAAAGTAGCTCCTTTGTGGCTTAGCAATAATGGGTTCAATTTCTGGTTTAGGGGGTAGGGCTAATCTAACCTTTCAAGACCCCACTAAATCGGAACTTTGTGCACTAGGTTACCCGTTATACCATACCATTGTATACCAGTTTGCTTTGAAAGCGGGTCCAGGTTCTGCAAATTATTGCCCTGTAGCCTGAACAACAGTTGTACTTTTGTGCTCATAACTGGTCATTTTTTTCACTATCATTTATTTATTTCCTTTAAGTGGAATGAATTCAATAATGATGAAATAACTAAATGTTTGCCCCACCAACTCTGGTAACCATTTTGGCCTATAATTTTCTGTCTTTCCCTATACTTGGCAGAGCACTAAATCTAAGGACAGGAAATGGTGTAAAGACACGTTCTTTTTTAAGTCTTCTCCTATATCAAATAAAAATTAGTGGCAGCTTCTGACTGATAAATTTGGTTGCTTCCCCGAATAACCCCCTGCCCTCCACAAAAAAAAAAAAAAAAAAAAAAAAAAAAAAAAAAACTATTGTGATACTTTCGATTGTCATCCACTTCCAGAAGCATGTTCTCCTGTTCACTGTATGCAGATAGTTTTTTTCAGCTATGACTAGGATATTTTTCATTGAACATTTTTAGTAGCCCAAGATGGTTTTGGTGGAATTGTTTCCCCTGATTTATTTTATCAGTGAATGAATAAATAATAAACATTGGTTTGTTGTTGTCAGATTGAATTTTCTGCAGTTTGCAGAAACATGTCTTATAAGTACTAGTTTATCTCTAACAACTTGTTGTAAGCAGAAAAGGGGATATGACGGAAGGAGATATTAAGATTTTGGATGAAGATGACACTCGGAACAAGAATGAAAGTTCTCTAGTGAAGATAAAAGTGTTGTTTTTTGCCAGAGCCCGTGATCTCACTGGCTTGAGTGAGATGCCATTGGAGGTGCCTTCTGGAAGTACTACTCATGATTGTTTGAAAAAGCTTTTTGTGAAGTTTCCAGGTTTGGAAGAAATAAGAGGATGTATGGTTTTGGCTCTGAATGAGGAGTATACAACCGAGTCAAGCATTGTTAAAGACACAGATGAGTTGGCCATAATACCTCCAATTAGTGGTGGCTGATCAACTTAATATCAGTGCAGGGTACTTCTACTTTTTGTACTACAGTAAATATTCTGGAAAAGAAATAAGAATTTGAGTAAATACTGATAAGTTTATATCTCAAAAGGTTAACCTTTCTCAACATATATGTGAAGACTATTAAGTTTTCTTAGTAAACGGTTTAATCATGAAGTTAATTAAAAAGTACTAATTTAAGAAAAGGGCTCAACCTTTTGAGAACTTAGCACTCTATGAAATTACCCTACTATTCGAACGATTGTAATTTGTGAACTAAAACAATTCTAATGATAGATTTAATGCTAGATTTATTGTAAACCAAGATCGAGACTTTTCTTTCTTCAAGAGAAAATGAGAAAGTTTCATTTGTCAGTGTGGCATTCTATTTCAGCTTTATGGAATATGTTTTTTCTTTTCTTTTCCCTTTTTTGATTTATTATTGGAAAAGTGTCCATGCCTTGAAATGAATAAAAATATCATGTTCTTTTTACATTAAAAGTGTTCTTTAGGAACAGAGGTTCGCTAAGGAAGATGAAAGCAACTTCGAAATTGCTGCCACCTACCACTGAAATTTGAACTGAATTACAAGTCTGGTAAGGCTTGTTAGGTTGTGGAGATATTTATCCAAGTTTTTTGAATGATTACTAAGCTTTTATAATCCATTAAAGCCTCATTCATCAATAAGATGATGATTTGTTATTGAATATTAAGACTTTTTCCCTACACTAACACAACACCTTGCATTTGGAAATTTTACCATTTTAGTATAATGTTTTGAAGAAATTATAAGAACAGGAAAATGGTAGAAAGATTGCAAACTACAATTTTTAGTTTATGTTTGGTAAACACCACTTCAGTATAAAGAAATTATATGAAATAAAGTCATTATGTATAAAACATTTCTATATTATGAAAAATAAAAAAAAATAAAAATTGTACTTTACGAAGTACCACTTCTTGTAGACGAATTGGTATTGACGACTAATCCAAATTTATAAATTTTTATATTTTTTGTATATCCTACTGAATTCTGCACCACACAAGTAAATAAATTTTTCCAGTGTTTAGTGTCAAATCTTATCGTGTTGAAGTTTTCAATTAACTATTTAACAAAGTCGTTGATCTTAACATTTTGTACCAAATTTTTTACAATAACTAATATATTATTTTTTTTCTCGAATGTTTACTATCAGTTTGGTTAAAGTCAAAATAAGTTTTCAACCATATTTATCACTTATTCAACAAAGTTTATTGTACTCAAATTGACTAAATTGGACATATTTTAATTTTACAAACACAAAAAGTACTAAATTTTAAGACATTAAATATGAATTATTAATATTTTAGAGAGCGATACCATATTTTACCTAAAAAGTTAATTATCAAAGTAAATATAGTATTTATTAAAGAAATAAAGGATTAAAAATGTAGTATTTATTAAAAAAAAGTTGGGGAAATATGTTACACCGTATAAAATACTTTTCATATATTCTTAAATTTTAATTTCTTTCCTTAGTTTGATATGCATTTTAGACACTCTCATCAGATATATATATATATATATATATATATATATATATATATATATATATATATATATATATATTTTTT
>Ga0209489_101621_pt1 | contig 46307 bp, 14 predicted proteins | sample SiratrowhiteBW_FD_187527 | JGI IMG/M metagenome (GOLD analysis project Ga0209489, IMG submission 187527) | Root nodule microbial communities of legume samples collected from California, USA - Siratro white BW (SPAdes) (version 2) | ecosystem: Host-associated > Plants > Roots > Nodule | place... | reverse complement strand
TATATATATATATATATATATATATATATATATATATGGTCTAATTAAGTGACTTGAAGCAAACACGGCGTAAAACACAGTACTTGAACCTCGTTCAAATTAAATACTAAGATAGCTCATGCACGATGGGGTCCTCAAAAAATAGTTCAGGCCAATAAGATGAGGGTCCTCCATAGCTAGAAGTGCTGCTGCTGGCATCTCCTGGATTGTTAGCTGAAATACCTATTGCATTCGGAGGAATAGATGGAATAACCCAGGAAGAGTCATGATCAACCGTGTGATCCCCTTGACTTACCATTGCAAAGTTAGTACCTTGACCCATCTCACTATTCAAACATGATTGAGAACTGAAAGAGACTTGTGGGTCTAAAAGGTGAGGTAGCACGTTTGGGTGGTGGAGTGGTTGAGAACTAGCAATGCCATGAGAAAATGAGGCAGGAGCATCCGGTTGCAACATGACTGTATTCTCTTTCACATTGGAGATTGAGTTTAACAAAGTGAGAGGTTCCATGTTGTTTGTGGTGGCATTTTGGTCATAGTAGTTGGAGCTTAAGGAGTTTGAGGATTGGATTAGATAATGAAGGTATTGAAGCTTTGCCAGCTGGACTGCCTCTGCTTGCAACATCATAGCATGTTCATCCAATGATTGATGATCCATAAGGTCTGTCATGTTGGCCAAAGCTAGCAGATAGGGCAAGCTGGAAACAAGGTCAGTTCTAGGTTGGTGAGTCATTGGATCAAAGCCCATCTGAATCAACTTTTTCTTTAAATGAGTATTCCAGAAATTCTTGATCTCATTATCCGTCCTGCCAGGAAGGTGGGTCGCAATTGCTGACCATCTGATAAAAAAGCATGTTCATATAAAAGTCAGTATTGGTTATTAACTTTAAAAAAAAAAATAAAATACAAAAACATTATGAACCCAAAAATCAAAAGAAGGAAGTCATAACAGCGCAAATAACGAGGAGATTAGGCTTGATTAGGTTAACTTTGCATGGAAAACTAGAAAAAAGAACTGTGCTAAGGAAAGTACTTGTTTCCAAGGATAGAATGGAGATGCAGAATTGTTTGCTCCTCCTCTTGAGAAAATTTGCCCCTCTTGATATCTGGCCTTAAATAGTTAGTCCACCTTAGCCTGCAACTTTTTCCACATCTGTTGAGACCTGCCATAATTGCAAGAAAGAAAAATGAATGAGGAAACTAACATTAAAAAGAGAGAACAGAACTAGCTGTATAGTTTCAGCCATAATTAATATGAAGCTGGAAATTTACACACCGGCTAGCTTAGGGAGAGCTCTCCAACTTCCATGGCCATGTTTCTCAATGTGCTGGACCAGCATTTTATCTTCTTCGGGAGTCCAGGGACCTTTCTTGAGGCCATTTTCATCGCAGCATGGAGATCTTCCCATATTGTGTGTGTGCTATACTCTAGATTGACCAAAAACTATGATTATCCTTAACTCCTCTTTACCACCAAATTAAACTGGGACTGCTCCATACTATTTATATAACCATTATATTCTCACTGCTTTCTTCTCCTCCTTAATTATTTATTGTCTAGTGCCTTTACAAGTTTGCCCTTCAAGCTAATTAATTAGTCACATATAAAAGTGTGTGTGTTGACCATAATTTGAGAGAAATGCTTTAACATTTTTAACTTGCTGATTATTTTCCTTTTATTTTCTAGACCAACGAAATTTCAGAGGTGGAATAATTCCACCATTAGAAATGTTAGGAGAGATTTTCTATTTTCTGGAGTTTAATTTAGATGCAATATCATTACAAGACAATTTATATTGCTAAATCAATCAAAAATTATAATAATCTTTAAAATAGATATTATAAAATTTAAGAAATTTATGCTATAATATATAGTGATTAAGTGATTGTATAAAAATTATCTGTACGTTTGGTATATGATATATTTTCTCTTACATATAAGAACGCTTTCTAATATTTTCTGTATTTGAATTAATTAAATGAACTATTAACTAATCCAATGATATTATTTATTAGTAAATATATACTATTTGCAAACTTCACTTTACACGTAATTTTTATTTAGTTTTTTAGGCATACGTGCATGACAAATGACTGAGGTTATTTTAGATATGCTGACGAACTCGATCAATTTCTTCAGATGCTATGGAGTAAAAAATAACTTTTTTCTTGTTAATCAGTAGAACAGTACATGTTTCCTTCAGCAAGGTTCCCTGTAGAATAAATTTGGAAAAGGAATAAAGTATGATATTCAAACCAAGGAATGAGGACAATTTGGTAAGTATGGACTAAACTTTTTTTTAGTTTCAATTAAGTGATTTAATGTGGCGATAAAGTGTCCTTAAAAAGAGGAAGTTCCAAATTAGATTACGTAACACGTGGCGAATGAATGCTTGTCGGAGGAACCCCTCCCATGCACGCAAAGAGGAGGCTGTTTCCCTCTTTCGTCATCGTTTGCATGGCACCCAAAGACTAACGTCTTCTCTTCTTGGATTTCATGCCCCTTAAACAAATCATCTACTCAACAACAATACCATGAAAAAACAATCTCCCAATAATATATATTACTATAAATCACAACTATGTATACTCTACATAATATATATGTCGATGACTAGTTCTATACGTAGACATCAAAATGTTTTTTTTTTTTTATATATATAACTGATCAAGATTAGTTTTATTTAGATTTTAGATTAAATCCCCCTTCCCCTAATAAATGCAGGAGGTGTGCGTTTATTTTTCTTAACATTAGTATATAGTTTAAATTAAATTTAATGATTTATATTTACAATTTTCTTTTCAGAATAAAAGATGGTTTTCACTTTATATATATATATATATATATATATATATATATATATATATATATATGTATGTATGTATGTATATGTATACCCAAATACTAGATTGCACAAACTATTCAACGAAAACAATACCATACAAAGTTACTCTTTATTTTTGAAGGTGTTTAGTTTATTAATTAAGTAATAAAAAAAATTATATTCATGTAAGATCGTGTATGAGTTTTTCTCGTGTTATTCAGCACTACACATAATATGTGTGGCCATCCATTTATTAGGAACACTTCTTGAACTTATCTAGGTTGAGGATTGGGTTCCCATATAGATTCGGGGTAACACCGAACAAATAAATTTATGAGGATAAAATACATTTGCAATAATCTTGTATGATGTATAGAAATATATCATAGCATAATAATATAAAATTTAACCAAATTAAATGTAATCATATAATTTGGATGTGTTTATATAATTTAGATATATGTATGTTTCTATAATTGATAATGATAAATATTTAATAATTAATTTTATCTTTTACTTATTTTAAATATTTTTTGAAATATTTCAACTTAGTTTAAGAAGCTATAAATATAAATTAATCTTATATGAAGTACTTATTCAATTTTTTTATTCACTCCTAGACTTATATATTATTTAATTTTTTTAGTTTTTGTTGAATTAAATATTAGAGAATTTTTTATAGATGAATATTTCTTGAGACTTTATCACCAACTCAACAATAAACTCTTGAAACTATAAACTCAACTTCTTAAAAATTTTAATTAAAAAATATGAAATCAAATCTTTGTGGGGGCAAAACCTTGTCGCAAATGGAGGTCCATCATTTCTTAGTATATTATTTAATAAATTAGCATTGGATTGAAAAATCTAACTTATCAAATATACCGTACAATTCAAATTAATTTTTCTTTATTATTTTTTTTACACACACAATATATATATATATATATATATATATATATATATATATATTTCATAAGAGACAAATTTATTTAATTGGCAATTTTTAATTTTGGTTTTTGAAGAATTTATTTTCAATTAGATAATTAAATTTCTATTTATTTTTGAATTTGTCTATGTTAAGTATTATTGGTCTACATTAAGTATTCTCCTATATTTTCAAGGCAATAATCTTTCGTACAAAAAAAAATAAAAGCTGCACACCAATAATTTATGTGTCTTGTATTAAAACTAATTGAATTAAATTCAAAAACAAAATCATTGTATTTCTTGTAGACAAGTACTTTAAAATATATAAGATCGATATTTCTTGATTAGTTTAATCCTCTTTATTATAATCATAATAATGTAATCATCAGCATCCAGACACTAAAACTTACACCAAACCACATATATGCATGTGTATCTAGGTCAAATTGGCACGTAAAATATAGGCACATGATTAATTTATCTGAATATCTAAACAGGTAAACAAAAAAATCTACCCAGTTGTTGAAAATAGTTATAGCTACATGGATTGATTATGGATAAATAAAGTATATGAGTGAAAGCCTCGAGGTTAAAAAGTCAGGACAAATCAAAGGTACCAGTAATAGCTAATGCCTGAAAAGGACATAAAGGACGTGACTCCTTTGACTCCAAGGGTGGTGCAGTTGGAGACGTGAAGGAGAATCTGCTGCAGCAGACGCCCAAGTCCACCCCATTTTTTTTTAACCCTTAAAACATTCTTTGCACGGTTGAGAAACCTTCAATGGCGTTTGTTGAAGATTTGTCCCCATGCACCTTGTTCTGTTCCACATTTTCTTGCTCATGGCGGCATCTTCCATTTTAAAGCCAATACAAAGTAAAAGGTTATCGCTTAGTACACACTAGTGTTTTAAAAGTTGGCTAAATCAGCAAAATGAAATACACATCTTATTCGAATCAACCAAATCTCACCATGCTTCTATATTGATACGCATTTCCCTTGGATTTAGAGCAGTGGCTTAATATAATTGGTTGCTTATTTAAATTCAAATAGAATTTATTAAAGAAACGTTCAAACTTTTAAAAAACATGTTTTTTAAAGTCGGAAGAAGTTAAATTAACATGTTTTTCTGAAGTTTAGATCAACACAAGGCCTCGATCATATTTGGTGGAAAATATAAAAATTAAAAATAAATTTTCCATATGTGTGTGTCTGTCAACTGGTGACCCATATGTTGCTTCACAGATAAGCCATTCATTTTCAAACCTAAAAATCTATTCAATTTAATTATTAAGTGTCGACGTCTATATGAACAACAAAGGAGTTAGTTAGAGAGACTAATATTTTCTTCTGTAACACACTTTTCTTCTCAGTTTCTTGTTCATGTGTCGCAAACCTAGCTCATTGTCTTTAATCTTGCAATTTTAGTAAACGAATCATACACACAAAGACATGGATCTTTGAGCCAAAGGATCTTGTCGGGAGCCATTGTGTGTTCCGATGAGAATAGAATTGAGGGACCAGTGATGTAAGATCAACTTTATAGCTTCATTATAATATCATCTTTATTTCAGTGTCAGCTAAACAACTGATTTGCTTGCTGCAATGGGTTTCCAACCAATACTTCCATAAAACGATAAAAACAACTTCGAGCCACCCACTTAGCTTCTACTACCACATTTGCTACGAACTTTCTGTGTCTTTGTCCCCTACAAAGGCCATTCTCAACTCGCTTCAAGGACACTCTTCCAACTGAATCATCCGAATCTCTTTGCTTCTAATGCCTTGCAAAGACTATATATGGTTGGTTAATTTGGTTACTAATAAATGCAAATATGCTGATCATGAAAAAGAACCATTGATCAATTATAGCAAAAATACGGTTTACATTTACCAAACCTAACACATATATGTAAAGGCTGAAATTTAATTACGGGTTCTAAAGTATAATTTCTAACGATTTAGTAAGTAATTAAGTGCATAGTTAAGTTAGGACAAGCAATGAAGAAAACTGAAGGGGGGCTTTGACAAATTAAGATCTACCTTGGTAACTTGTGTGACGATTCATTGATGATCACCTACTTATCACCTAGAGAAAAATTATCTTATCATGCTTTAACCAAGGTCTTGCCAAATTTAGTCAAGCTAACCCCTTTCCAAGTTGACTAAAAACCCTTTTCAATAAAGGTTTTGTTTGATGGGCAATCTAAGCTAATCTTGCCTGGAGAGAAAGAGAAAGAAATAAAAGTGATGAAAGATGTAGAGAAATGATGAATGCCATAAGCATATTCGCTCCACTAGTGTTGGTAAAGTATCACTCTTCAAGAAATTAAAATCACCATTTATATGTAGCAAAATGCTAGATGATACCTCCAATGCTAAATGACATCTAAATAATATTTGGCGAGAGAAATTAAATATTATAAGTGATATTGAATCGGAAAGAGGCAACTCAAAATATTTTACTCTACATTAATATTAATTTACATTCGTATATGAAAACGGGTTTGGGAACACAAAATTGGAACCTATCAATTACTGTAGCCTATCAATTCAAACTTGCACCCCATTAATTTCCAAAATACCAATTGTAACAGGGAAATCGGTATTTTTGGAAATCAGATTATGGAAAAGACTCCTGGAATATGAAATCTAAAAGATTATATTATACATCTTGGAAAATGAAGTTTAGAAAAGGGTATTTTTTTAAAAATAAAATTTCAAAATAAAATTCTAGAAGAAAAAATAATGAAATTCAACTTTTCAGATTTAGAATTTCAAAACCTATTTCTATAATAAGCTGAAATAAGGTTCCCAAAAACCTATTCAATAGGTTTAAAAAAACATATTCCACAATATCTATTCTAGAAATAGGTTCCAGAATTATAAATTCAAAACCATATTTCAGAATTCGGTTGGCTGTTCAAAAAAAATATTTCAGAATTCTAAATAGGAGGTATTTTAGTCATTTCTTAGTTAATTGCGGGTGCAGGTTCAAAAATTATAAGGTACAAGAAATTGTCCACAAAATTTGTCAATCGCATCATGCCTATTGGACAAGAGCTCAATATGCTAGCCCAAGACCTTTACAAAGTACTGTGAAGGGTTTTGCTATTCCACATCCCTTGTTTCTAAGTTCATCCTCACTTTCTTTAAAAATATCCTAATTAAACTACTTGACCCCTTCCCCACCCTCATTTCTATGTTGTCCAGTCTCACTGTCTTCTCTTTCTCTAGAGAAAAATTATCATTTCACACCCACTTTTTTTTTCCTTAATTTCATTTACAACTCCTTCTAATAATAAAATATTATATTTAACAAAAATATAAACAAAATTTTGAAATAATTTTTTTTATTGTTAAATGGCAGTGTAAAAAATGATAGTGTCAAACTATCATCTCCCTTCTCTGATCCTCCCTTTTATTTTCCTCACTTCCTTTCAATTTCTTTTCGAAAGCTTGTCGTCGTCGCACACCATTTCATGTCGTCCCTGCAAGCTACAAGCATTGCTTTGCAAGAGAATTCCAACTTTTTTTTTTCAATTATACAACAAAGATGTTTTTATTGGCTTTATAATAATTTAATCATAACCAAACTATTTGATGAGTAAATAATTAATCCCATAAATTAGTATAAATTTAAAGTAGTTTTAAATATAGGTATATATTATATTTTCTCAAACACTTATTACTATGCTCAGATGGTAAAGTGGTCATATGAGATTTTGATTAGCTAGTAGCATATGACGAAAGAAGCAAGCAAGTTGCAGGCAACAGCTACGCAGGTCTTGAGAAGTGAAAAAAAACAGCATACATAATTGAGCTAGAAAAAAGTTATACAAAACTTAAAGAAATCCAACAAAGGTGACTTGATTAAGTTGGTTCGCTTTGTCTACCCAGGTTTAGTTTATATCAATTTAACTCATTTTTTTTTCCAGTTTAATGATGTCTAGGTCTAGTCATGATACGCAAAAATGGGACACTGATAAGTGTTAATTATTAGTGATTTTATACAATATTTTGTGTTGGCTTATTATTAATTCAGTTGATTTTGTTATTAATTTAATTAAGTCTTGATTTTATTTCGTGTTAATTATTAGTTTGATTTTATAAAAATTTGGTATGATCTTGTTATTCAATTATGTTTAATTAGAGATTTTGTTTCTGTTTATTGGTTATTTTATTATTTAAATATGTTTTAATTAGAGATTTTGTTATTGATTCTGTTCCAAGTAGAGATTTTATTTTATTTATTATTGATTTTTTCTATTTAATGTGTTTTATTGTGGAAAGAGAAAATTTTGTTAAGAATTAGGTTAAATTTAAAGGGAGAGAGATTAGAGGTGCTGGAATCGAGAAAAGGAACAGAAAAAGAGCATAAGTGACTTTACGCTTAAGCTAAACGCACAGCTTGGGCTAAAACTCACTTAAAAGTCCATAATGCTTGAAAACCTAAATTGAAGATGTCAATGTTACTGAAGGCATGACTTAGGAAATAATGGCCGCACTTTGACCTAATTCAAGGATCGAAAGTTATAAAAGAGAGGCTAGTTCAAACGTATAAGGGGATCCATCATCTAGTACTCTTTAGAGACTTGGGAGACAGCCGTTGTGATCAAGATCTCTTCTTTTCTTTTTCTTTTGTAATTTTATGGCTACCATGTTAAGTCTCTTACTCTTGGGATTGGATTGGATGTAAATTCTCTTCTTCAAATGCACTCTTAATCTTAATTTGATTTCATTTAATTCAATACCTCTGTTATACGTTTCATTCCTACTTTGATTTATTTTAGATTTCTTATTTTGACTGGAAAGCACTTTTCTAAATCAGAACTAAATGTAAATGCACTGCGGTGACTGTTTATAGCAACTCTGATTAAATTATTCTAGTAACTAGGGATACAAGCTAGATAATTTGGTTTATGAAATTCAATGCTAGAGGAATCAGGTTAAAAAGACTTTTATTTGCACATATTGGTTTAGAAGTAATGATATTCAATTAGGTTAAGAGTGTACACAGAGAGTATTACTATTCAATCCCAAAGCTTTTATTACTATTAATTTTATCACTTTTATTAATTGCTTTATTGTTACATTATTTAAATTTCCCAAACAAAATCATTATTATTACTTGTTCTTGTTCACGTACATATTCAGTTTTCAATCAAATTTCGTTCCCTGTAGATATAATACTCTTCTTACTTACTATATTACTTGAGCACTCAATACACTTGCTGAAAATCTGTTATCAGACACAAATATTGATAGGTCAAATTTAATAACACAAATATAGGTAAGGACAATTTTTATTTTGACTATATCATACTGTCCCAATGAGTGCTCGATCCCTCAATGTGTATTGGTATTGATACTGAAAGAATTCCAAATTTATCAAAACATAAGAACATGCAAATAGAAGAAGGACACGGGAATAGAAAGAAAACATATAAGCTTAACTACTATACTAAATATTAGTCTGTTAAAATAGGAAAATAAAAACTAAGAATGTACAAGTCGTAAAGTTAAGAGACTATGCCTTCTAGTAAAATTTTGTGTATTAATTAGCCTCTGAATTTACACTAAAAGGAAACTACGAAAGACTATCAGTAGAAAATCTGAACTCCAACATTTTTTAGCTCTATTCCATAATTTTGTGAAAAAAAAAATCAATATAAACCTTTTTGAATTTATTACTCTAAAATTACAAATATGCTAAGTTATATTTTTTTCGTTTTATTTTATGGAATGAGCATTTCTTTGCTTTTAAAATTGAAGAAAATTGTCACAATATTCGAATGCTCAAATAGCAATCACTCCTCCTACACTCTTGCTTTTGTTGAACATGAAGCAAATAATTTAAACCCATAAAATAATCCAAGATATTAGCCTAATCATTGTAAAAAAAGTAAGATATTTTAATTTACACTTTGGAGTACTTGATTACATAATTAACATATTCTTTGATGTATTCTACTACTAATCTCTTTATTTTCTTATAAGTGCTATTCACCATGCATGAATTTTGACAATTTATTTGTCAATTAAATGTCAAACCTTATAATTGTAAGATGCATTCTCATCTTTTATCAACTTCTTGGTGAACTTCATCTTTCAATTAATAATTGGAGTATTCATAATGTTGCATTTATTCAACTATTTTTTTTTAAATTTGCTATTATATCTTTCTTTTACGTACAAAAATCTCTTTATTATTTTAAGTGGTTTTCATGTTCAAAATAACGTGATAAGAGCAAGATTGAAGATATAATTCATTTCTTTCTCAATTTAATTATTTAACTAGTGACAGATTTTTTTTTATCATGAGCGTACAAATAAATACTTAAAATATTACCACATACATAGTTACATAAAGTGTATCTTTATAAATACTTAAAATGTTATACCATTTAACATACTTAACACATACTTAACATAACGTATATTTTTAGATATTTTAAAGTTTTTTTTTTCAATAAGTAGATTTTCTTTGCTTGACCTGTGATTATGAAATTTTTAATAGTTAAATGAATTTCTTAATAATATTTCTCCTTTTGAGAAATTACATGACAAACCATGTGATAAGTTAGAGTTTTTGGGTGTTCTCTATGTTACTACTATTAATATTTACAGAGAAAAACTTGATCTGGTGGCTAATCCTAACATATGAGATTCAAGAATCATTCTAAAAGATATCTAGTTTTTAATTTTGTTACACACAACTAAGTTTTCAAAAATGTAATTTTTCATGAAAATTGTTTGTCTTAGGCTGAAAAGAAAGTTAAAGATGATTGTGTGTCTGTACTTCATTACTTGTTTACACCATCTTCAACAATGATGAGATTTAAGCAATATTGATGAAACTTATCATCCCAAGTCAATTGTTGTGAAACCTACTACACATGACAATTATAATATCCTTAATAGATTTATACAAATACCTACTCAAACTAGACAACTACCTATATATTTACAATATTTAAAAGACTATCATGTGATTATAAACTTCACTATATCTAAGAAATTAACAGATATCCCATTATATTCTTTATGGCATATGATAGGTTATCACCTTCTTTTAAGTAAATGTTGTTGACTATTGACATTAATGATGAACCAATATCTTATGAAGAAGTTTTTAAGCATGCACATTGGCAAAAGGCTATAGCTAAAGAAATATCTTCTGATGAAAGCAATGAACATATTTTAGAATAAAGTTGTCATAGGTTGCAATGGATATATTAGATTAAATGTATCATTGATGAAACTTTGGATAGATATAAAGCCAAACTTGTTGCAAAGGCTTATACTTAGCTTGAAGGGCTTGATTTCCTTGATACCTTTTAAGCTGATCACGGTAAGGACATTGTTTTCCATTGTTGTGATAAAAAAATAAAATATTAAATAATTATATGTCAATAATGTTTTTCTTTATGATGAGTTACACAAGGAAGTATATATGTATTCCTCCTTATACGCAAGGAACTTCAAAAATTAAGTATGTAAGTCACATAAGTCTTCACCAAGCTATAGATAGTGGTATGAGAAAATTTCGGGTTTCTCCTTTTTACATGGGTATCATCACTCTACTGTAGATCACTCTTTTTTTTAAAGCTATATAGGTAATGGTAACACCATGATACTTGTATATGTGGATAACATTATACTCATCAAGAATGATATTTTGAAATTGAGAAAATGGTTGACATTTTCAATAAAGTTTTCAAAATAAAAAATTTGGATGACCTGACATATTTTCTAGGTTTGGGAGTTGCAAGAAATAAGACTAGTATTCATATATGTCAACAAAAATATAATTTAGATTTGCTTAAGGACTCCAAAATGATGTCTTGTGCTCCTGTTACTACTCCTATGAATCTTTCTATAAAAGTTTATGCTATTGGTGATTATCTTTTACTTGATCATTCATCTTATAGAAGGATTTTGGAAGGATTATGTATCTTACCAACACAAAGCTCAATATTACTCAAGTTGTTCATCACCTTAGTTAGTTTGTCTTTGTTTTTGCCATCATCCATCATCAAGATATATTAAGAATCCTTCGATATCTTAAACCAATTCCAAGGAAATGAATATTTCTTATTGTTAACAATGAAATTCAACTTAAAATTTTTAGTGATTTGGATTGAGCTGTATATTAATACTAAATAATCTATTACTAGTTATATCATATTGTTTATCTTAGTAATTCATATATATATTGAAGATCCAAGAAGCAAGTAAGTATATTTAGAAGTTTTTTCAAAATAGAATATAGAGTTTTAGTATCTAAAACTTCTAAATTGTGATGACTTACTTATCTTATTAATGATTTGAAAGTATGTTACAACAACCTTTACTAACTTAACCAAAGTTATCCCACCATGTTCAATAATTTGTATCTCAAAGTGGAAATATTTAATTTGTACTCCAAAGTTAAGAGGGTTTGAGTGGACTAATGAAATAAAACATTAAAATGCAAACTGTGTTTAGAAAAAGCCAATGGCAGCTTAACACTAGACCAAAAAATAAAAAATAATATATATATATATATATATATATATATATATATATATATATATATATATGTATATATATATTGTTAAATCAATGCAAGAACTTATAGGACTTTAATATTTGTAGTCAGGTATTATTAAAAGTTACTTTTGAACTGTTTTTTTTTTGTCTCGTTAGGACTTATAGGGTGGTAAAGGGATGTAGAAGCAGAGATGACAAAGGAAGAAGCATAACCAATGTGTAAATATTGACCAGAGTTGAGTTTTTTAGGAGAAATGAAGAATAACATATGTTTGATATCCGAGGAGAATAATTTTGTATTTTAATTTACAAAATGTTGGATAATTTTTATTTTGAATGATTCGATTTGAATAATATAATTTTCTTTCTTTGATATAAGTAACCAGTGAGTGTTATGTGCCGAAGTGTGTGTCCAATAAAGTGGTAAGCATGGACAGGGCGAAGAAGAGGCGGAAGCAGGGACATTTAAAGAGAGCACTTAAGAGTTGGGGGAGCGTTGGGAGCATTTAAAGCTCATTCGCCTAACAAAGTTTCATCACATTCACTATTGTGTATTGGAGGGGACTATGGACCCATTCAACAACTTCAAAATTTAATCCCAACTCTCTCCCACACCCTCTCTCAAACTGATCTCACAACCTCCACCACATCATGGCAAACGACGCCGTTCTCAGATCCTCTCTTCTCTGCCTCGCAGCACTTATTTTAGCCGTTGCCATATTCACTCACTCTCTCAAGAAGATGATGGTCACCTATGTGTTTGGAGTTCTTGGGATTGCCGCGGTTCTCCTTCCTGATTGGGATTACTTCAACCGAGATTTCTCTCGTTGGAGTTACCCTGTCACTGCTGAGGAAAGGGCAAATTCTCCACATGCACAAGGATCTGGATTTCTAAGGTACCCCTTTTTCTCTTCTTTATCTTTCCATTTCGATTAATCTCTCTCTCCAACCAAATTCAAACTATATAAAGATTGCTTCACTTTTGAAAGCTTAATTAATTAGCAAGTGATATTAGAAAGAAAGTAGTACTATTTATGGTCATGGGATTGGAATAGAGGGTGATTAAATTAAACATATGTATTAATTACTTGAACAGTGTGTATAGATGAATGTTGATTCAGTAATTTGTGATTGGAAATGTTTTGTCTGATACAGGTTTGCTCATTCTCCTCTAAGGGTGATTGTTTATAGTGTGGTTTATGGATGTGCTATGTACAAATGGTGGGAGTATGTATCAAGCTAATTAACAAGTTTGTTTAGCAGCAGCACCTGCTGATTCTTCTGAATATTTTAGATGTAAGGTTTACCTTTTTGTTGATTTCATTTTTTTAGTTTTGGTGGAATGCATAAACCGCATCAGTGATTGTTGAAGAGGTGCTTTGTTTTTATGAGAAAAATTGAAAGGAATTAATTGGTTATTTTAAAGAAGATAAGGTTTTTGTTTGTGTTATTTTATCGCTTTCAAGTGATAGTTAAACCATGAAAGATGCATGCATTGTACTGATATAGAGGCAGAGTGAGAGATTGTATCCGATATGGAATGGAACAAAGGCTTCTTCATCTGCGCATGTGTTTGTCACCTACCTAAAGGACTATTCTAGACACTTGAATCTTCTAATCAAGTTAAATGTGTGCTTTAGATGTTTTTCTAAACTCTCACTATTATATATTTTTAATTTAAACTTAAATAAGATTCATCTTACAAATATATGATAAATTTTTCATAAAATTACTTATTAATTGTTCTCTTTAAATTACATATTTAACAAATTACATAATTTTGATTTAACTTCCTAAAAAAGTATCTATTTAAATTTTATCTTGATTATAATATTAGTTATTTTAACTAACTATGAAATTTTTGTAGATTTATTTTAGTTTGTTAACTTATTTTCATCGTATTTAATTGCTGATGGTAAGATATCTTCTCAAGAAAAAAAAATATTATTCCTTACTATTTATATGTTTTAAATTAATAAACAAAATTAGAGGATTTAAGCTCAAGGAGAAATATTATAAAATTAAATCAAAACCTTAACTTATTAGACTCGTAATTAAAAAAAATATTTATTTATTAGTAAGAATAAAAATCAATCATATATTAAAAAGTCAAAAATTATTTAAAATGTTTATTTATTTTTGATTTATTGTCTTTATTTATCTAAGACTAGACTTTAAAGTAAAAGAAATACATCCCAAAAAATACATACTCAAACATTGAGTCACATTGAGTCTGTGTAGCCATTACCGTGAACACATGATTAAAAGTCAACAAACAAAACCTTATATACATATGCTTCATCAATAAGGAAATGAAAGAAAATAACATTTAGGTTTTATACCTATGCATCTCCAGAAATATGAGTATGCTTCCTAACAGTACTTTCCATAAAATCTGTATACATGTACATATTTGCACATAGATGCATGTAACTATGTTATTTATTAAAGAATATCTATAATTACACTTTATATAACTTATAACTTTAATTAATATAACTTTAGTTAACTTTTTAAGTGTATTTGCTTCTGCTCAAGCAAGGATATTATATAATATTCTCACCTAATCAATTTAGACAAAGTCTCAGTAAGTTTGATTTTTATTAAACATGGATATTAGACTAAACATTTATTAGAGTGACTCATACAATACATTCACTTAACAACTCAGATAAAACTCTTTTATATCAACTTATAAATACATAAAAGTAATTATCTCTTTATTCATTTTTAAATATACTCCCATATCGAGTCATAAGACTCTTTATTTTAGAACTAGAAATGATTGTACCTAAATCTTTAGACAATACAAATTGGATGATTGAATTTAGACAAAAAGAAAAGCTCTACTTCTACAAGTAAAAGCAAAAGGTTCTGGATAAAGCATAATCATAAAGTATGTCAGACATACACACAACTGACGTCACTCAACCTATATGTATTATTGGAATGCAAATGACGCTCTTCAGTTGTACATACAACTGAAAAACATCAGATGTAGATTCAATCAATGCTCTCTAGTCTCACGTATTACCGAAGAATATTAGATACAAACATAACAAGTGTTATTCAATTTTTCACTAAAGAGTCTTACTCTTACATGCAAACCTAAAATCTTCAAATTTAACATGTAACAACTTGGGACTTTCAAACTTAGTATGCAAAAGAAGATCATACTACAGATATTTTTATAAGGAAAAATTATATTTTTAATCTCACTAACTAAGACTTAACTAGAATAGTTTTTCTTAGCTTAACTTTACATTCTTGAGAAGTACTAGATCAGATGACAAGATGTCTAACACTTAAAAGCTCTAACAGTTATCTTGTTCAGTTAAGATGAATTCTAAAATTTTATCAGATCACGTTTTAGGAAAAATGAAATTAAAAAAAAAAAAAATCAAAGTAGAGAAGTTCTAAAATTTTATCAGATCACGTTTTAGGAAAAATAAAAATAAAAAAAAAATCAAAGTAGAGAAGACGAAGAAAAATCTTAAAGAAAGATAAGATATATATACAATGATGAAAGGTAGGGAAAACTTGCGTGTAAGTGAAAAAGATGAAAGGGAAAAAAGATGAAAGGAAAAACATGATCTTAGATAAACAAGATTTAAAATTACACATTAATAAGGTATACAAAGCACTATTAAGGGAATTTGTGGTATAAATTAAGTTTGTGAATTGTGTAGTCTAACCATAAAGAATATTTGTAATTTTTAGTTATTTAAAACTTTGTTGGAATATGATGTTTAGTTGTAACTTAGTAGTATATTTCTTAACTCAAGGTTAAACTATGTTAGGTTTAATAAATAAGATAAGTCTTCTCTTTTCCATTTTTTTATACATAATATTCATTCATAAATTTAAATAATAATTATAATAATAATTAAAATCTAAAAAATATTTTTTATTATTTAATTTTTTATATTTTGAATTGTGTAATTTGAAATATAAAAAATTATGTATCTTGAAGTGTGCAATTTAGAATACTATTTTTATATTTTGGATTGTAATAAATTTTTTTATTCTAAATTGCACAATCTAAAATATAAAAATTGCACTATAAATTATGCAATCTAAAATAACATATAAATGAAAAGATGAAAAATATAATGAGAATAAAATAATATTTTTACTTTTCGTGTAAAAATGTAAGATATATAAATTTTAAATTTTAGATAAAATTTCAAATCATAAAAATAAAAATATTATTTTATTTTAAAAATATATAATCAATAAGACATAAATTAAACTCTTAGTAGTACTTAAAATGAAATTTATAAAAAAATGTTAAAAATAATATAACACATTATAACACAAAAAAATAGAATAAATTAAAGAATTGAAAAGAATGAATAACCTCTGTTAATTTTTTAGGTGCAAGCATTAAGGATGAGCCCCCACTAACTTTAAAAATATATATTTTTTTAAATAGAATAAATTTTAACAATTTTAATGTTATTAACTGGATCAACTAACTTTTTTTAGTGTGTAAATAAGTTAAAAGTGACTTATATTTAAGAATGAAGGTATATTCTACTTTTTTTCGAGTATTAATGATAATTTACACTTGTTTAAAAAATATTTAAATTCTTTTAACATCTATTTTTCAATATATTATTTTAATTTTTGTGGGCTTCGCATGTGAATAGTTAAAATAAGAATTTTCATATAGTCATTCACATGTAGGCATGGGAACGAACATTAATCTTCTAGATCTACCGGAACTTGCCCTACTTTTACAAAGAAAAACTACTTTAAGTGGATTTGGAGTACTTGATACTTTTTACAGAATGTTATTACAATAATTTAGTAACAGACTTAAAATAGCATATGGAACTAACCATATAATTTAAATTAATTTTAAATTGGTTTCACTTTTTATGAAGAGTCAAACCCATTCTCAATTCGAACCATGTTATCTTCCCTATTCGATATAATGAATATATGAACATATTACTTATAATTTGTTTGCTCCTGTTATGCAAAGCATCAAGAAGGCTTTGATGGGAGTTGGTTTGGTCCATAATCTAAGGCAGCCAAAGTACAAAATTTCTGCAAGAATTTTAGAGACTCATTCTAGGTTTAACCATTCTCTGTTTGGATTGAGGACAATATATTTTTACTATTTTTACCAGTAAAGATAATAAAATACATATGGTACAAGAAGTACAATTGTTCAATAAAGAAACAAGAGATAGCAAAGCAATTAAAAAGTCATACACCCTGCATTCAATGACTGTAGAAACAGAAAATTAAGAAACCATAAAAGCAGGAACTGATGCATAAAAGAAACTGCTACTAACATCCATCAATCCTTCCTTAATATGTATGACATCATCCAATAAGACATTCATTAGTTTTAGCATAAGATTCAAATATATTACTAGATCTTCTGAGCTGTGTATAACAGTGGGATTCCTTCACTAAGAACACCACTATTTTGGCTAATTTAAAAAAAATATTGTCCTTCATAACTCTAAGTAAATTTATCATCTTATCTAGCACCCCAACCCATAGAGTCTTCTGCCAAGATCTAATAATTTACATAACTTCCTCATATTACTTGGAGTAACTCTGAAATATAGTTTTATAGTTTGCATCCCTTCCATTTTCAGTGAAAGTTCAATTATAAACTAAGAGCACCCTTGCTTCCAAATTGTATATACCCCTGCTGTTCCACCCTTGAGTCTCGTCCTTGTTTTATTCAATGACCATTATAACCTTTGTCCCATTCAACCTTATTAAGAAAGATAATCATAGATTATAATCTTTGTTCCATTCAGCCTTCTTAAGAAAAATCACCATAGATTCTTAATCTGTAGAACATCGTCCCAATCTCTTAATTTACTTTTTGTTAGATCTTCATTGGCGTCTCACAACTTATCGTATTAACTTCAAATTAGTAACTTACATATTTTTATATGTATGTTTTACGAGGTTAGTGTATTCCACATATTATTTATTAACCAAGAAATGTCCTAAAAAATGGAAAAATAATTCATCATCTTACCTTTGATCATACTCAATCTATTTTGATATTTTTTTTTTATCAAAATATTAACTTGTTTTTGTTTTTTAATTGATTTACATCAATTCACTTATCTTTAACTAAGTTGTAAATCTCATAAAAAGTCAGGCCTTTTAATATTTTTTTTCCTTTGTATACTAGATTTTCCTTATTCCGTTATCATTTTATTCTTATTTGATTTTTTTATTACAAATCAATATGTCATTGAATTAGTTGTATTAATTTTCTTATATATACTTTTGTATTTTTTTTTTTTTTTTTTTTTTTATATACTTTTTTATTTTTTTTTTTTTTTGCATTTTACACTTCTAAAATCAATCTCCTTAATATATGTTAGGTATCTGAACAAAGAAGTTTTCCTAATGAAGAAAGAAATTATCAATATCGAGAACAATGATTGAAGAATGTTATGTAGTTTTTCATTATGAGTGAGAACAAATGATAGTATAATATTTCACTAGTTTCAACCTTTAAGGTTTGTTGTTTACATTATTTTACCTTAAAAGTGGTACATTTTGTTCATTGTTCATTTTACGAATGTTACATTTAATTATAAATACATTATTGTACAAGCTGTCAAAGAAAGGTCCAGTCTTAAGTCTCTGACTAGATGATGTAGAGCAACCTCTGGGCTCAAATTCTTAATCTTCAATGTCATTCTTCCAAACCTTTCCATAAAGGTTCATAGTGGTTCATTTTTCCTAATGAAGAAAGAAATTATCAACATCGAGAACAATGATTGAAGAATGTTATGTAGTTTTTCATTACGAGTGAGAACAAATGATAGTATAATATTGCACTAGTGTCAACGTGATTTTTGGTCCATTCGTTGCTAGTAGCTTTATGTGTGTTTAATCCATTCGTTGCTAGTAGCTTTATGTGTGTTTAATATTGTGCTTCAAGACAATTGGGCCCCATAATAGACACCAAAATGTTTTGGGAAACAAATACAATATAGATACGAGATTGAAATGTGGAACCGACTTCAGACTCCATAATTCTTCTCGGTAAGTGGATTGACTTATGATACTCAATTCTACTACTCGATTGGAAATGCCTACAAAGGAGGCTCCGACGATCAAGTTAATATTTACTTTAGGTGAGAAATAAAACTGAGAGTACCCTTATCTTTATAAGGCCCTCTTTTATTTATAGGGTGTTATTGGACCACATTACTATTCACTAAGGCCCACAATTATCATTCTTTTAAACGTATAATTACCCTTAATTACTTTACTTAAACACCTAATCATGAGTTAATATTTCTAGGCTTGAAACACATCTCACGCTCGGTTCTTTAGAGGAAATAAGTTGGTCTCCAACCATTTCCAGGCATGTCGGATTATCTGAATTTATCACAGGTACACCTAGTATAAGCGTGATCAAGAGATGATCCAGAGCATTCGAAGTGTATTGTTTTCCTGTGAGAATACGAGAAAACCCTAACCTACACTTGACTCCGTAATCCCAATTTATGTACATGTGGGCTTGTTAATGATCCTAATCATCTCGAATCAAGGCATGTTGTGCTGCCTCAATCTTTCGAGATTGGTTTCGTGCACCTCATATCTCTAGGATAATATGAGTTTTCTGAGATCTTAGAAATAACAACTCTTATCCCTTAGGGTTAGGAGTTTTGTGTCTTTGCTGGATTAGAAGTTTACTGGATCGAACTCCTTACGAAATCTTGAAAGTGTTGGTTTTTAATAGGTCTAATCCAAGTCCGATCCTCAAGAGGGTAAATAGCCCAGGCCTCATATACAGAGCACGATGAGGCTACTGAAGGATTGCTCAAGAGATTGGATCCAGGTCCAATCCCAACAAGGTACGCAACCCTCAAGCACAATGAGACTACTAAAGGATAACTCACAGAGTCAGACTATGTCTCACACATAAGAGGGTACACAACCCTCGAACGTAGAGTGTGATGAGGCTTTTGAGGAATCACTCTAACAGTTAAATCCAGGTCTGATCTCCATGATGGTACAAGTCTCGAGCACAAAGTGTATAAAGCCACAAACGTATTGTTCAAAAGGTTTGGTCCAAACCTGACATCCAGGAGAGGAGACAACTCCCAAATATCGAGTGCAGAGTACAATAAGACTATGAACACACAGCATGATGAGACTACTTAATGATTGTTCAAAGGATTGGATCCAAATCCGATCGCAAGGAGTGTAAATTCTCTAAAAAGCTCTTTGGCCCATCTTTGATAAACTACAAATGAATCATATCTATGATGTGTCTCAACCACACACGGGATATAAAGATTGCGAAGCCATAAATCATCCACTCAAGCGGTGTAATAATCGGAGTTCGAAAATACGTTCGTTACGTGCTCCTCTCTAAAGACTATCAGATACTCAGCTGTAAACCGCCTTGTAATCCAGTCGTTTCCAAATTCTTCAGGCACCATTACGGGATGTTACCTTCTTCATACTTCACAATCCCACCGATCTTATAAGAAGGTTATACTCACTTAAGAGGAACTTTTCTCCTCAAAGTTAAGAAGCAGGTGGTGGGGCATTAAAAACCTAAATAAAGAAAGACAATTTTTTTTTATCTAAATTCTAAGCACCTCCTCTCCTGTACATTGCAGTGCATTTTGATGGCAGCTAACTGGCTAAAACCCACCACAGCAGAATTTTTTAGCTTTCTTGATGAGAGTATATACCCGCAATCAATCTCATATGTAAAGAAGTTTCACAATGGTCTGCGCAAAGAAGTGGGAGATTTCTTTTTTCCTAAATTGACTGAGCATTTTATCTATTTGATCAAAACCCCAAAATCACGTGCACTCACAAGTAGATGGTCTAGTAAGGTGTAATGCAAGCAATGCACAAGAGTAATTGATAAGCAACATTTCAGGTTACAACCTAAAGTAAATGGACTTTGCTTGTACACCCCTTGATAATATGATAAAGAATTTGTGCCTGCCTGAAAAAAGCTAACAAAATTGTGTAAACCTAATGAGAATACGGGTCAATATCTGGGAGTGACTAGATAAATTTGTTTGCACTTTGCAGACCTGAAGCCTGGGTATATTGACTGAAGAGTCCATCCAAAAATTCTATTGGTAATGCACATCGCAAGGGTACAGTGATCAGTCCTACGGGATGGCAGACCTGAATTGCTTTCACCCTCAAAAGCAGACATCAAATTCGATTGCCAATTACAATTTATCGCCACCATTATGTAACTACTTTAGCTGCTCGCCCGTGATCATGCTACAGCTTCTTATCACCATATAGACCTGAGATTCTATTCGTTGCCTACTCCACTTTCAGAACAATCTTCATGAACTCATAGACAAAGAAACTTATTGAAGCGGAAGGAAGTACCTGATAATGGGAAATTAAAATATGAAATTTATTCAACTTGTATGATCGATTAGAAACAACCTTATGCAGTACGGGAGTAAAAAAGGAAAAAAAAATGGCAGAAGAGTCGTTTTAATTTATAAACTATATGAAAATAATTAAAACAAACATCTATTAAATATCTAAATTTAACAAAGGAAAGCAATCTTAAAGCAACAGAGATTTTTCTGTTACGGTCTCTTCTACTTTAGTCAGCTTTCATTATGGTTCCTAATCTAAACCTGCACGATAAACAGATAAAATCGTTTGTTTTTTGGTATATACAGCCTACCCTGGAGTGTTACATTACAGGGGTAAACACAAATGGTCAAAACATTTTATAACTAGGACGTTACTTTGTTAAAAGAATTAGAGAAGGATGATATACAAGCAACTTTGTCACATGGTACAATGAAAAATGGAATTTAGATTATGCGAGCAAATAGAAACATCACCCTCTATGTCACATAATCTAAATCAATCTTCTCTACATTAGAAACCTTAAGCAGTTCTAATTTAGTGAATCATTAATATGAATGGATTGACAACTAGAGGACAATACTCCTGATTCCTAGCGAGAGAAATCCACTAAGTCCACTAAAATACAAAGTAGTGCATGCCAAGAGGTTGTGAATTTAATACCTGTAATAAGCTGGGAAGAAGTCCTGCATAGAGAGCTGGAATGCCTCCCTGTTCAACTATTTTGACAAACGTTGCAAAAGAACTTAATTTTGTAGCCTGGACTTGCAACTGAAGTCGCCTCCTCACCACTTCAAATGGGTACGTAGCAGCTTCTGCACATGCACCAGCTATAGCCCCATTCAACAATGTTCTTACTGGACCCAACTCAAGCTGATCAAAGGCACTCAATTCCTGACCCGGTTTATGCATATTCTGAATTCTCTTCTTTCCTTCCGGTGAATGCAGATAAGCAGATTTGAGTATATCATATACACCATAAAAAACTGCACCAGACGGAGCCATACTTAAAATTGATGGTACTAAACCCTTGTAAAGGGAAAAGAATCCTTCAGTTTGAATCATGTATCGGAAAGCACCAATTACACCACCCAAAGATTCTCCACCAGGTGCCACCAACTTGGTTCGGATCTGTAAGGAACCCCATATTAATTTTTTCCCAGTGAATACACAGAAAAATAGCTAAATGGTAATGCTTTAGTTTTCACTAACTACAAAACCCAATTACCTTTAATATATGATTCAGGTGCTCATTCACACTGATTGCCAAATAAATACAGACTAATTTACCTCATTTTGCACCATTTTCCTACAAGTCCTACTTAGAAGTAGAACATGGTCACTATAGAATTACTTGGAAGGGCACATAAACCCTTTAGAGTGTGTAATCTGGGCAACGTGGGACTATATTATTTTTGTAATACTCAAAATTCACAACATTTACCACATGTTGCACCATTTTCCTACAAGTCCTATGGGCATTATAAAATTACTTGGAAGGAGACATGAGATTAATTCGATCCTTTCATTTCATCTTCTAACATGGCCTTTGTATTTGTGATAGTACCCATCGTTGTATCTATCACGCTATTTATATTATACCAGAATGATATGTCCCTGCCATGACTTGGGAGTTAATCTAATAGGATCCATGTCGAAAAGAAAACATCTTATGCCAACTAAACTCTTACTTTTAGTTTAACTTCATACATAACAGAAAAATATTCAGGCACACAGCTAGCTAGACAGGAACAAAAAAAATCAGGCTTTACTGAATGACTAAGATTAACTGATGGTGGGGGACTGGGGACGGTTACATCCGCACAGCAATAAATTACTAAAAGAATTTTTTTTCCCTTCCATATAATTCATTCCTAATGATGCCATATCCAGTCAAAATGTTTCCTTAACTAAATAAACTGAAAAAGTTAAAATGTTTGGCTGAAGACCAAACAATTGTTAAATAAGATAACAGGAAGGTTGCTATTCAGTCACTAAAATTGAAAATGATAAACAGTTAAACACCACAATATTAATTGCAGTTGTTGAAAGCTTACTGGTGGAGGTTGAGCACATACAAAACTAATAATTCAAACACCTCTCCATCATTATTAATGCATAAATTTTTGTACATGTATGCAACAGAGAAAACGAACTACGAAATCATAATTCAAAATGCTACATACAGTGTCAAGTGGAAGGCAAATAATGGTAGCAGTAATCCCAGCAGCAGCACCAGCAATAAACCTTTCAAAATTGGTAGTTTCCTCATTCCCAGAAAACCTCAGCAACTGCTTTCTATAAGTATCGTAGGCACAAAAATTAACCGCTTTGAATGGAGCTGTTCGCAGAATATTTACAAGGTTCCCTTTCCAAAATCCTCTCAACCCTTGAGAAGCGGCAATTTTGCTGATAAGCTCGAATATATTCCTCTTCTCACCACGAACTATGTATTCCAACTTCAGTCTTTCAAGTGGAGCAACACAAGTTCTTATAAAACAAAACAAAAAGAAAAGATAAATGTCACAACAATATTAATTATTATGCAAAGATTCTTTCTTTTTTTTCTCTTCATACGGAAAATAATAACAGTAACATGAATCGGTGAAATTAAATATACCTAGACACCATAGCGGCAATAGCACCAGCCCAGAGATGCTTGGTGGTGTTAACGGCATTGCCTCCACGCGCCTTAATCTTTCTTTGCTGAACGACGCCGTTGGAGGTGGTGTCCTGGTGGGGCACGTGTTCGCCATTTGTCAGTTTGGGTTCGGTGACGAGTTTTGCAGTGGGCAAGCTCACTGATAAAAAACACCCGGCCGGAAAGCTCCTCCGCTGGCGGCGAGGGTTGGATTCGGAAGAAGCGGCGGCGTGAATCTTGAAAGAAACGGAACGCAGAAAAGAATCGGGAATCTTGGGGTCGAGAAACAACCCTCCGGTGAAGGAACCGAAATCGGAAACTGAATTGAAGAAAGTGAGCGGAGAATGTGGATTTTGTTGCTGGCAGAGGTCCCCTGCCTGCATTGTCATTCTCAGAAAGAAGAGTGTGTGCCCTTTCTTACATCATCATTTGCTTATTTATGAGAGATGTCAAATTACTCATACAAAGAAGAAAGATAGAGTGAGTAATTTTTCCATTCAGTTACCAAAACAAATAAAGAACTAATTTTTTACCAATCTTCTTCTTTTTTCCTCTATGAGTTTCAAACACTGCTACAATACAACAGTTACCTAACATTATCTCTTTATCAGTTTATCTCCTTTTCTTTCTCATTCCACTTATTTCTCTTATGTTTCTTTCAAAATACAAGTGTTTTTTATTGATGATATTTTTATATCAATTAATTAAAATTATTCATCATATGATAACTTTTTCTTTTAATATTTTTTATATACACACAAATTAGGTCAAACTATTACTTCAGAAAATATTAATCACTCATTGGTTCTTTTAAATAAACACTTAAGAAAATTTTAAAATATATAAAAAAAATAAACTTATTAATAATATAAAATATTTTAATAATAAATTAATTTTAGCTTATACATAAATTTATTTTAGATGAAATGTTTATCTTTTATTAATTTATGGAAAAGTTTATATTATATTTTTTTTGTAAAATCCGAACAATTTTAATCACCATTTTCGGAAAGGGATGTTTTCATTATATCCAAAACAATTACTATTTTTAAGATAAATAATATATTATTAGAGTATTTGAGAAAGTTAGTAAATTAATAATTTATTTCACTAGTTTATAAGTTAATATGAATGATATAAAAATATTTCTTAAATTTATTTTAAAAAATTTTAATTCATAAATTATTTTATTAAAATTTTAACTTATAACTTATTTAATTTTTTATTATTATCTTAAATATATAATTATAATTATGTAATAATATTTTTTATAAATATAAATTTTATTATATAATAAAATTTATGCAATAATATTTTATATTATATTATTTTATTAAAATTTCTAATATAATTAATTTGTTTTTCCAAATATATTCTTCTTATTTTATTTATATGAAATTTGAATTGTTGTATTAAGTTGCTGCAAGGGGAAAAAAATTGTTTAAATAAGTTACCATCAGTATTTGGCACATGGACATAAAGTTTTCAAGATAAAGCTTAGTTATCCAAATCACATTAAATATATCTATTCAGTTAATTTAAGTGGGTATCTGTCAATTTAAGTAATTCCAAAAACCAAAGTAAAGAATAATAAAATTGAATTTTTCTTGGCAATATTTTGTGGCGATTGTGGCAGAGTAGATTTACATTTTTATTTTTTTTCGATAAAGATATATTCATATACAGTGTTCTAAATTATATAAAACAAAATTTGGCACAAAAACTAAAACAATAGTTAAATTTTAGTAAAATTTAAGTAATTCTCTGTATAATAAACTAATTTCACTCCGTCATAAAAAAAGGTAGCTTTAGTTATTTTTTAAAAAATTTTGTCATTTTTAAATAAAAGACCCATATATAAATTCCTATATAAAGTATTATTATTATTTAACAAGTTATTATGAATTTTATGTTAGAAGACACTTATTATATGATAATAAATTATGTAATTTAAATTTACTTATTTTTTAATAATTTTGTATAATTTTGTTATTAAATATATTATATAGTATAAAAAATACATATTTATAATATCAAAATTATAATAAAGTTTGTTTTAATCAATAAAAAAGAATAAATTAATAAAAGTTTGGGGTGTTATAGCCCTTTTATAAAAAGAAACCCTACAAAATATCATGCATGTATACATTATATATATATATATATATATATATATATTAAAATCTACACTAATTATATGTACTTTATCTATATTAACTTTCAAAAAACTCTAGTTTTAAAATAAGATATATCTACTCTATATCTCACTTACTCTATGTTATAACACAATCATACTATTCAGCAGCCAATTATCTTTCAAAAAAGATTATTGCACCGTGTTCCAGACTCAAAGCTTGCTACACTCGATATTACCTCACAGTAAATAGTTTAAGATTATACATGTTCAATATTCTATTAATTTTTTTGTTCAGAAGGAGTCATTTAAGTTTTCATTCCCTTATATATTCATATCTCTTCTACTACCAACTTGATGCATTAATGTTAGACCCTCCACGCTATAACCTAGAGGCCCTAAGCAATCTAAATAATTAGAGCATTTCTTATAATTTTTACCTTTTTCTATATTATTTGATGATCATATATATGCTAATACAATTTATTAGTTGAAAACACTAATCCGAAAAAAAGAATATTATCTTCTTAAAATTACAACGTAACCATGCCACATTTTGAATTGTGTTTAACTAAAAACTTCATCTGTATCCAATAGAACATTTTTAAATATGATTTCATTCCTTTAATATTATATATTCAAACCAAAGCAACCTACAATTCTTTCTATATTTTATTCTTGAACTAAATCTAAAATGGTAAATTGTTGAAAATAAGATATAATCTCATTATACTCTCATCTCAAGCCATTAGTAGCTCTTGTTCCATATTTGTATAACAAATCAACATCTTGAAAGGGATTACTATACCTCATTCAATCCACTTCTCACGTGATATTATTTTCTTTACTTGATTAAGAGTTTGAGTTCTGAATATATAATTATGGTAAATATTTCAAAAGAGAATTTTTCTAATATTAATAATTTCATTATTGTATTTATTATTTTTTAAGACAACATATATATATATATATATATATGAAAATATAATCAATATTTTTATTATTATATCAAAAGTATTTTTAACTTTATGAGACATTTTTACTATTTCCTTTCATTTATGAAATCTATGGAGAATATTTAAGAATTATATATAAATAAAATATTGTTCAAATGTTTTTTTTTTAATTTTAAACTCTTAATAATGTATAAAAAAATTGAAGGAATGAATAATCATATTAGTTTTTCTTATGCACCCTTTTAAAAATTATCTTCCAAATATCTTAACCATATTGATTAAAAACTCAATTAATAAGAAAACTTTTTAAAATTTGGAATAAAAGTGCATCTATAATACTAAATATTGCATTGTTTTATATATATTTTTTCTTATTTTTTAACTAATATTTTTAAAAGGCTCAATAATTTTTTCTTTAAAATACATAAATAATTTTAAAATTATCATATAATCTATATTATTTTATAAAAAAGATATAATAGTAAATATATATTAAATCAATATTCACGTATTCGTATATATTGTTATCACAACAATTTCACGACACTCTTATCATAACAAGAAACAAATCAAAATTTAAAACTAAGAATACATATTAACTTACCCTAGAATGGGAAAAAAATAAAAATTAGGAGACTTACCTATTGTTCTTTTCGTCTTAGTTGTGAGCAGAGGGCACAAATCTGTATTCATGAAGTTTGTGTAGGACACAAAAACATAAATAGAATAAGTAAAAGTTATATTAATTCCTTAGTTAGTCATGTCATAAATAGTGCTTTGGTTGTAAATTGTTTCTCTTTTTTGGGCGAAAATTGAAACAAATGGGTTTCTGCTCAATTTGTTTCACTTTCTATGGCTCACAATCATATTCTTGGCCCAAAAATCCTCAATCAGCCCTTTATAAAAATTTCACTAATTACTTCATTTATGAGTTAGTTTATAATTGATTTTGTGGAGTTTAAATTTTGAATTTTCAATTCTTGATCTAATTTATGGTTAAAAGATGTAAACTAAATTTTTAAGTCAGAAAGAAAGTTAAACTTAGAATTTTATTATTATTATTATTATTATTATTATTATTATTATTATTATTATTATTTTGTGTAATATACAACAAAAAAATGCGATGTTAAAGTATTTCTATTGTGGGAGTCATATACAAAATTATAAACTTAAGATCTGAGTCTTGTAAGATACTTTGATTAGAGTACGCTGACATAAAATTTAAGGCCTTGGATCGTTAAAAAAAAAAAAAAAAATCTATTTCTGAAACATATAATCCTACCAACATCTAAATAAAACATTAATTAAAGTCTGAGTTTTATATATACTAACCTTACATTATAGTAAAGAGAAAAAATGTCTTCACACAGTGAAATATATAAAAATTAAATTAAAATCTCATTGAATGAACCTTACAATGGCAATGATCTTATATGATACAACCCTTTTAGCAAATTTTTTTTCATAAATTCTTTTAATAATTGACCCAAAACAACTAATTGTATGTTACTAATAATTTTGTTTTCATTCTGGCAAGAACACATTTTATTAGAATATAAGCATCCAAAACATTACTCGTTAAAATTTTAATATATGTAGTTCATATCAATTATAAAAATCCACTTAATTAGTGGACCAAAGACCTAATTACAAATAGTAAAAAATAGCTAGAGATTAAATTATAATTATTAAAAGTATTCAGAAATTAAGTTATAAATAATAAAATTATTTAAGGATCAATTTTTAATTAAAGTGAAATCAATTTACCATTTAAAAAATTTCAAGGGTTTAAATACAATTATAAAAAATATTTTAGAAGTTAATAGGAAAAGACCAATTTCTTACACTAATAATTAATTAATTAATTTTACACTTATTAAACCATTAATATATTTATTGTTATTATTTTAATTATTAATTTAAATGATTATATCTTAAAGAGGTTTCTTGAATTTTTTTTTCATCAACTAAATGGATCATATTCTCATTTATGGATGTCATTCTCCTTTGATAAATTGATTCTTGTAGTGTGTTTTTTTTTTTCTGATTTTCTTGCATGCCACTGATAATGTTCGTAACCACAAGTTATATACAAATAATATAATGTATGTCACTCAAAATTATATAAAATCTTTTTAATTAACTTGTTAACTTTTCGTAAAACAAAATATTAAAATAAAATATAAGGTTAGGGATTTTCATGCATATTTTTTTATAAAACTCAAAAAAAAAAAAAAAAAAAAAAAAAAAAAAACAAATCTATCATCCTTTCCATTGAGATGTAAGAGATAATAATGAATTAGATGAGAACTTATTGGACGAAAAGAAAGGATGACATTGGAAAGAGACATGTCAATCTTGACTTTTGAGGACCATCTCAAAGCCCTTCGAGCTACCAAAGGGAACCTTTGAATGTCATGTGACATTGTTTTTCCATGATTTGTCTTCGTTTTATTCTTTTTAATATTGTAGGTAAGTGGAAATGTCATGTCGGGTGAATTTGGTAATGTTGGTGCATTTGGAAACGTTGTATTTGGCTAATTCACTAGAAACACCTTGTGTGTGTTGGTTTTTGCACCATAATAATGTAATTTTTTTATCTACTAAAATGAGTAAGTTGTATTATGGAAAGATTATTTTAAATAAAAAGGTTGTTTAATACCTACATGACTTTAATAGAAATGATTAACTATCTTGAAATCGTATCATTCTGCATGATTTCATTCAAAAACTTTACACTACTTTAATATATTAACTATTTTGAAATCGTATCATATATTTCATTCAAAAACTTTACACTAAAGCTGCATTTCAGTAAGAGAATTTTGATTAACTAAAACTACATTCAAAACAAAAGTCATACAACCGTCTCACAATCTCTATTTAAGATTTTGAACGAAAATGGTATCTTATATCACAACTTTGACCACATTAAATGGGCAAAGTTAAAATTGTTTTGGTAGTACACAACTTTTTTAAGCAAAAATGTCACCCATTTGACTTGTTTATTTCAGTAAATAAAAATAAAAAAGTTACCTGTCTCGTAATATAAAAAAAAATACACCACTTCCATGAAAAAACCGGTGTGTTGGTCTAAATCTAAGGTTTGTTTGATTTTTAAAGTTAAGTATATATCAATGTCTAAAATGAATGAGTGTTCACCAAAATAAAATATCGTTTACAGAACACGTGGGTAATAAATTGATATAAATTTTATGTTGAACTCCGACTAATTAAAAATTTTAAAGTATACATAAAGTCAAATTGATATAATAAGTTGATATAAATTTCACATTGAATTCTCATTAATTAAAAATTTTATAAAATATACATAAAGTCAAAATGACACATATCGTAATAGTTTTAGTTATCTGCGTATATAATCTAAGATTATGCTCAACAGGTGCACCAAGAAATTCCTATAACTGCATCATATGCTTTCCTGCAACATATAAACCACAATAAATGGTATAACTAAGTTTTTTTTTTTTTCTTTAATGAGTCTTCTATAAAAATATCTCTTGTCGCCAAAATAATTCTCTCAATTTTTTTCATTTTTATTTATTTCGTCTAAATATTACGAGTTCTTCATTTGATTTCTTTTAAAGAACATTAATGAGAAATGCGTAATATTCATCGAAATAAATGCCATTACCGGTAATATTTGTAAGGTCAAACAGAAAATATATATCACACTTTGAGAAATTAAATGAGAAGGAAACTATATTTGAAAAAAGAAAAAACCAGTTTGGATATGAAACGCAGTGTAATGGATAGATTCGTTTGAAAACATGCACACAAATAATTAATGTAAATCGAGATAAGAACTGTCCCCAGAGTTAGAGATATGCTATATATAACCGACACATAAATATTTAAGTACCTCTAGAAATAGTGTTAGCTGCAGGACACGTATCCCACCATTGGTTCCAAGCCACATTTGTCTTGAATTACCTTAGGTCAAAGGAATATCCTAACTTCACGTCCCAAAACTTATCTCTACTCTTTGCATATACCCTCTTACGATGAAACATTTCATAAATGCAGCTGACATGGTAGTTACAAAATCCAGGAGTTCGTGAATTGTATACAAGAGGGTTTTCTTTTTTTTTTTTTCATTATGCAAGGATTAATGATATATGTATCTATGTATGTATCCTTCTCTGTCTCTTTTCCTGTGCATTTATGAGCATAGAACGTAAATGAGCATGAGGCTACACAGGAACGTTAATGTGCATTCAATGGGATTGGTTCCTCAAACTAAGAGTGCATCTACAACCCTTGATTTGAATTAAAGAACCTTGACTTGACTGATCGCTTTAAACTCAGATAAATGCATCCTTATATATCTACTTTAAATGCATTTTCTCACCTTAAAGAAAGAAAATCCCTTGGAGGGCGGATATAGAATGTACTGTATGGGCACAAAATTTAGCCATTCAACTTTGGATACCGGTTATTAAGGATTATGGATAGAATTTGTTAAAATTTATCTGAATTTTAGATAGGTTATAGCTCCAGGGACTACTTATGTATATCAATTATTTCTTGCTGTTAAAAAAAAAAAGTTATCTATATCAATAAATTAATTATGATAACCAACTTCTGGCTGTAAGTTATATTTCTTTTTCAAATCTACTGTTTGCCTTCGTTGTAACTCGACAGATCTTCATGTGTTTTATTTGTAGTCTGTGATAATTTTAGAATTCATATTTGCCTTGTATATGCAGCAGGTTTAGGTTTTTGTTTTAATCAGCAAAACATAAAGTAAATTATTTAAAGAATGCTTTAACTCTTTTATAAAATTATTCAAACTGTACCACCTCTTTTCCTTTATTTTACTTCCTACATATAATTATGAAAAAATCCGGTACGCAAAAGAAATCTAAATTAAAGCCACAATACCCATAACGTAGGCAGCAGCAGGTTAGTTAATACATGTGTAGTAGATTTCTGGCTTTTGAGGGAGCAAAAAGAATGAAATCACATCTTAAAAGTGATTTCATTTGAGTTTGAAAAAAAGAGTTGAGCTAATTTATTGCAGAAAAATTATATATAGGGGTAAACTGAAAATACTAAATGACACTTAAATTACATTTAGAGAAAAAAAAAACATAAATTTTATGTGTTATGATATAATCTGATGAGTCGCCTTCCTCTTTTGCTTTAACATTATTATAAGATACCATGAAATTAACAACCCACGGAAAAAACAATCCATGTTACTTGTTTGAAGACTGGTTACCCAGCAAGATGTTAAAAGTGAACCTCTTAGGAAACTCAGTATTCGTTGTTAGAAAAAAAAAAATAGTCAAATTGAACATTTGTTGCAATGTGAAGAAAAAGTATTCACAAATTAAGAATCAGTATCCAGCCAAATGGGCTTGGTTTCAAATCCGTAAAGAATGTACCGAAATTCTGTTCTGGCAAGATGGATAATCAATATTCGAGAATAGTCTGTACATAGCAATATGATGATGATAGCAGGTTAATTTCTACAGTACTCACTTATTGGCATTCGTTCTCACAACCAGATTAAGTACTGTATTAGGCAGAGCTAGAGTTAATCATCACCCCACTGTTTCTGAACATACACTTAGGCTTTTTCAAATGGAAAAATAAAAAGATAAACGTAAGGTCAAAGTTGAAAATTTATACGTATCTCTGGACGTTCTTAATAAATAACTAGCAGAAAAGACTGCACCTTCTCTTCAAGAACTTTGAAGGGTTCTGATCTGGTGGGTGCATGAATTTGCAGTTAGGACAGGAAGGAGACGACTTGCATAGCATTACCAGCATGTGGCAGCGCATGCAAACTGTTGCAACCATCTCATTGTAATCATCCTCAGTTGATGACAGCCACGAGGGAGAACGAATATTCATACCTTCTGAATCTTTCTTACACTTGCTCGGTTCATTGAATAGACCCTGATCACGTTCACTCAAACCTCCTGGGGAACCAGAAGTCTGCTTCTCATTCATATTGTAACTGTCTTCTCTTTTCCTCAGTGATTCACATGTCAAATTCAGCTCCAGGTCTAAACTCATGTGATGAGAAGGAGGTGGTTCGGGACTTCTTTTGTGGTCCTCTGATGTTGTTCGTGTGTTACACAACTGTATCTGCCCTGACTACACATGGAAAAGAAAGATCAAAGATCAACAAGAAGATCATTTGAGACATATGTTTTGACAGTATAGTTAAATATATATAGATACCTGAATAGTGAGATATTGACGCCATTTATCTGAAGAAAAAGGGGTCTCAGGGTGAATCTCTATATCAAAGATAGATTTCTTTTTCTCTATGGTTGTTTGATCCTTGAAGAAGTCTTCGGCAAATGGCTCTTCCCATTTTCTCTTCTTTGATGATGCTTCAAATTCTGCATGAATTTCAGGCCTTGGACTCTCGGCCAGCGCTTTGTGAAAGGAGACCATAGTTTGAAAGAGAGGTTTCACCTTCAAACCTTGGCTGTTTTTCTGTGATCAAACAAATGTAAATGTAGTATAAGAGTGAGAGGTCTTTATATAGGACGAGTTGGCTTTTCGACTTCCGGGTTTTAACTGCAAAGGGGTCAAAATTTGAAGATCAAGAGAGGGACGCTGCTTATGCAAACGTGCTTACCAAGTTGGCTTCTTAATAAATGCACACTTTCAAGAAGTTAATTGTGCCTCTGTGATGTTATGTAAAAAAAAAAAAGAAAAAGGAAAAATTGCAAACATTCACTTACTCTATTTACCATTTCTTTTCTTATTTATTTCTTACTGTATCACATCATTTATCACATTTAAACTTCTTATAAAAGAAATTAGAAAATTAAAAAAAAAACTTATTTTTTAGGCATTTTAATAAAAAAAAATCTGTTACTAATTAACATTTATCATGATTTTTTTTTTTTACTTTAATTGTTCTGTTTTCTTCCTATTCGCCTTCCCTCTCCATTTTTAATGAACATTTATAATCACTCTAGAAAGTCTATGAAGAAATTTTAGGTGATCACATCAGTCCTTACAGCATTTAATTTATAAACAACGTAGGTCAAATATGATTTAATTGTGAACGAGATTGATTAATTTTTTTCTAAAAATGTATATAAAAAATATTTTACATTCATATACACTTTTTCTAGACTCAATTATAAATAAGAGTAATCACTCTTTACATTGATTAAAAAATTATTTAGATTTAATTCTATAAGTTGCATTTAAAAATATTTTTTCTAAAGTCATTTGAAGTTTGATTTTAAAAATAAAAGATTAATTAAAAAAATTATCAATTAACAGTTTATTTTCTTTTTGAAGTAATATCATTAAATCACGATAAAAATAGTTAAAATTTACCTGTATTTAATTTTATCTATTGTATTTTTTTTCTTACAAAGAAGTGTAGATGCAAATATAAAATACGACTAATAGTAAACTTTAATTATAAGATGTGATATTTTCATTTTCAACAGAATTAAATGACATCTTCAATTCTCAAATAAATAAATCCTTAAATCGATGTGTCAGTATTATATGAGTTTAATATATTAATGAAAATTTTATTCTGCCTTTTTTTTACACGATTCCTTGCAATCTATATCGTAGCAAATTAAAAGAAGTGAGAATATAAAATCTTAGCATGGAAAAAGTATGAAAAAAATGTGCTATATATTGATATTAATGTGGTTTCCACTAAATGAAAACCATTTATTTCTTGTGTGCCCCTTCCCAAATTCCAAACCCAAAAAAAAAAAAATTGAAAATGCGCTTTGAGTATTATTGATATTTTTATAATAAAAACCGACAAATATGTGTGTTTGTTTAAATTTAAAACAATTATTTATTTAGAAACAGATAACATTTGTTTATTAAAATAAATTGAAAACTACTTATTTCTAAAAGAAGCAAATTAAACAAACACATAAATAAAACATATTTTTTTTATTTTATTAAAAAAATATAAATGATTAAGAAAAAATCAGTTCATCATTAGAAGATTAGGTCAAAAGTACTTACGGTATTACAATTTACTTTGTCTAACAACGCCAAGGAGATGCATTAAACAGAAAACTTGTTTGTCTTCTTTTTATCAGCATGAAAACTTTTTCATTTGAGTTTGATTAATTGAAAAATGTTTTGAGATGAACAAACATATTTTAATTTTAAGAATGAAGCAATGGTTACATTTAGTTGCAACCATAACTTAGTACTAGTATATGAAGTAGTATGAATAAAATAAGATAAAATTAATTGGGGTGCATGTTGACATGACGTACTACTATAAAGGGGAGGGAAAAGGCAAGAGAGGAAGCTTTGGCAGTTATGAAAGGCGGTGAGAAGTGGAAGACTATGGATGGAGAGGTATGGCATGGTCATTAATGTTGTTAGTGTGTGCAGTTGAAAGGAGGGTCTTCAATGCCATTGCCATTACCAATGGTTCTTTAATGTAAATAATAACTCCAACTTCCCCAATTGGGTCACTCACAAAACTAATATCTTTAAAGCTCTCAACACCCTCTTCACCCATTAAAACGAACCACACCATAGATGACCTATGCTATTAAACACCCCAGAACAAGCCTTTAAAGCCTCTCAACACCCTCCCCATTAAACCAACCAAGTCCTATGAGTTACCAAATAAATAAAAGCCAATTTAATGTTCCTTTCACTTCTCTCTCTGTTTAATAAATCTTCCAAACAACCCCTCCTCCTCTCTTCACAGTCATCCCTGTATTGTATACGCCTATGAAGCAAATAGATGATACGAAACAAACACACCAACACGTAGATACAATTAAATTGAAGATTATACTATACAAGACACTACTATATATAACTATATATGTAATTATGAATTTATTAAGACGTATTTAATATATTTTTTAAAAAATCAAGAGAAATATATCGAAAGACAAAGTTACTAAAATCATAATATTTAACTTATACATTTATTCATCCTCACTTAAAAATATAATTTCTAAATCTAATTTATCAAAAGATGAGTTAGTAATTTTAAGAATTCCATTACAATATTTCACAATTTAGTTTTATATGTTTTTTTATTTTGATGAGAGAAGAAAATTACTACAGATAAATACTAAATTGTTTGTTCTTTTAGGTGTCATTTTTTTTTAAAGAATGTACAACAAGAAGAACATGATTGTCCTTAGCTTAAGAATTATCTTTAGAAGTATTGGTGCGTGAGCTCCATGAATAATCCAACGTGATTTTACATCGCCAAAATCTTCTTTCATTTGAAAAGTTTGCAAAGTATATATTTATTTGTCTTCTTATATCCGTATCATCAAAATATTTTTTAAAATATTTTTTCCTTTTAGAAATAATTTTCACATCTTGATGTGAGACAAGTTGGTGTGAATCTTTATTTAACTATTTATAATTATAATATCTATAACATTAAAAATATATAAATATAAAGAACGTAATGTTATCAATTTATGATATTATAAATAAAATGTACACAACAAAATATAACCATAAAATAATTTAATTTTATAATATATTACCTTGGATTTAAAAAATGAGCAAGACAATGAAGATGTGTGCTTCCAATTATCAATTAATATTGAGTTTAGTATCTCAAAAATGATGATTGTTCAACTTTTTTTTCTTTCTTTTATGTTAACCTTTCTTACATTTTCAATTATTAAACATCTCATATACTAAGTGAAAAATAGTCATAACCCTACTTATGTTTTGGAGAACATCATAAACAGGAGCAAATAAAAGTAAGCGTGTAATCAATTTTCATCAATCAACAAAGTTTCTTTCACAAATTGTGCACTATCCATGTTGTCCTCTCTTTGAGAAGATCATTTATTACTAATAATAATTTATTGGAGTCCTTTTTTCAAACTTCTAAACCTTTTTAGCATGACTATAGTTGAAGTAAATATTGTTAGAGCAACAAAAAGTAACATCACTAACAAAGTTTTTAATAAAGTAACATCATAGACTGTCCCATAATAGACTTTTTAATAAAGGTAGCATCATCAATAATTTGTATAATCCAAGAACATTATTTATAAGTATCACTATTTTTTTTAGTTCTTTTTGTTACATGAAAAATTTTCAATACAAGATCCAAGATGTGCATTACACAAGGAATCCAATATATTGAAGAAAATTAGGACCCACAAAGAAAACATGGAAGAGGAAGGACAATGGGCAAACATTCGCCCAAGTTGTAAAAGGTGGTAAATACTCCAATATAACGAATGAGAAGAGATGGAATGGATCAAAAATTATAGTCAAAGAAAGCTTGAAACTGTATAAAAATTGTTTAGAGGACAACATACTAGAATATGATGAGATGATGATACCACCAGAAAACCTAAATGAAAAGTTAAATGAGGACCTAAGAAGACAAATAGTAAATGGGAATGACAAATAGTTTGGATGAGTGAATGATTTAAATGAAAAAATCTTGCATCTACAAATTGATTGAGGAACTTAAGAAAGTTCGCTTAGATAGAGACCAAGTAGATAACGAGGTAGGAAGGCTAGTGAAAATAGTGAATATACAATCAAATCAACATATAATTTGTTACAAAATAGGAGTGAAACAAAGAGTGATGGCACATTCACTATAATCTATGGAAGATTAAGACTCTATCTAGTGCAAAGCATTTCACTTGGCAAGTTCTCATCAATAAAGTAGTAACTAAAGATAGGGAGTAGTTAATAATGATAATTATGTCTTACGTGTAAGGAACAAGAAGAAACAACTAGTCACCTATTTTTTTCTTGCAAGGTAACATACCATGTATGGTATATGTGTGACAGATGGTTGAGTATCATTAATGTATCACAATACTAACCAAAAGCACATTTTAACCAATTTTGCATCAAACAATTAAACAAGAAGGTAACATGATATGGAAAGGTATGTGGTTAGCAGTCATTTGGACATTGTGGAACCAAAAGAATCTTGTTGCAAGGTTGGTGTAGAAAAGATATTCTGCATGGCAGAAATGAAGATGTAGGCTTGGATAAGAAATATGTTTCCTAAAGCACAATTCTTGTATGCAGATTGATATTTTAACCCATTGGTTTGTTTAAAAATGACCAGGTAGATAAGGACGGTGTAACCATCGGAAGGCAAAACGTAACTCCAAGTGAATATGAAATTCAGTCTATTAATCTAAATAGGGACAAAAGTTGACTAGGACAGGGATAGAGAAAAAAATTCAGAGGTTGGGAAATAAATCAAACCTAAAATTGGAATAGGCCAATTAAAAGATAAAAATTAGCTCTGTACAAAAGGAACATATTGACAACATTAACAAACATAAAGGATATGTAAACCCAATCACACATTGAGATTTAACTTTAAACCTGTCAAATTTTCTAGGTTTGGGGTTGTTGGGATTATGGGGAAAGGTCAAGGATGATAATAAGATTAAGGAATATGACATGATGAGGCACATCTAAGATATTGACATACATAAATTGTTTTGCAATAATCTAGTTAATATGAGCATTTAAATCATGCATGATGCAATTTTGGCTAACTCATCTAGTCTTTTTTATCAACGAAGAATAAATTAAATTAAAGGAGCATTTTAGGGATGCTCCAACATATTCCAAGTGTCGCAATCTTAACAATCTATTACATTGTCATTTGTGAGTCGTACAACTAATACTACTTAATAAGAATACCAACCCATTCAGATCATCTTATAATAACCCACCACAACAAACACAAGATTGCAATTTAGGTTGACATTGCCTTGTGGGGATTACGTGTGATTGTCATTGCATCCTTTGCTTCTTCACTAGCGTATAAATGCGCTAATGTTCCTGACTTTGATGATGGCATCAGGTTAGTAGGTATTATATGGATACAGTGTTGGCTTAACTTGTCACATAGCTACCAAATAATGTAGTCTAGGGTGACATTCAATGGCTTGCTTCCAGGCTAACCTATCTAGTAAAGATGGATAGATTGAATGACATGTGTTGTAGGAATACAAGATGGTTGTCAGAGTAAAAATGACAAGGACTAAACTGTTTGATAGACGATAAAAAACATCCAAAGTGAAGATTCAAGAACAAGTGCAAAGATGAAAGGAGCTAATGAATGAAAACGATTTCAATAAGTGAATGTAAGTATATAAATGCACGTAAGTTGTAACATTAAGCAATATGATACAACAAAAACCTGAATTTCACTTAGTTAACATGATTGTATCTTGCTTCTAGACAAACACTCTACCTTATTTATTTGGTACAATGTTAATAATCTTTCATATGAGACAATATAAAGTGTAATGTAAATAGATGGATTTACCAATGATTATATAATCACTCATCCTTGAAACAAATGTTCTGTAATTAGGTTGAGCATCCAAAAAATGTTTCATTTTATTTAATTGTTTGTTGATAAAAAAATGGTGTTGTTTTTACCCGATTTTGAGTGTAGGTCTCCTGCAGTGGACGAGCACGACTGAGCTGATGATGGTCAAATGGAGAGATGATTCACCTGCAAAAGACTCTTCCACACTCAAGCCAATAAGAGTGTGATTAAATGTATGAGGAAGTGTATAATGAGATAAATGATATACTTCCTATAAACTTATGTTAATTATTTATAATGACCAATTATAACCTTATAATCAATCAATATCAATTACAATAATTACTATTAACTAATAACTAACTAATAGTTAATAAACTCAGGTGAATTTGATCTTATTGTTGGATAGGTACAAGTATAATACAACTTAAAGTATGTAAGTGATAAAATTTAATATAATCAAACCTTTTCTCAAATGTGTATACATATTAAGTGGGGTTTGTAAGAAAGTAACTAAACATAGTTTAATTTGTTGTATTCATGAAATGATATTCTAGTCCATAACCGAGAAATGGCTAGGTGGGTCAACGTGTTACATGACAGAGCAGCAAATATGGCTTCACTTCGTGTAATGCATGTCTATCTTCACGTACGTTATCCACACAAAATCACGACAGAACACTTTCATTCTGATTATCTCGTAGAACATTCATTGAGGTAATTGGACCATCTTAAAACCTGAAATCAAATGTTTTCGGACAGTTGATAATTAATCTTATTTTATTTTCCTGCTGTTTTTATAAATGATTTGATTCAGATCGTAACATCAAAATATTAGTTCAGGAAAGGCAAATGTAGATGTGACAAAGCATCTGTAATACATATGTTTGTCTTTTTAGGGGATTTTGAGTTATATTTCTTTACATGGAAGTATAGGCTTGGCCTCTTAGGTTCCGAGGGCTGTTCATTGCTAACGTCACCAATTACAACGAAATGCTGTGGTGCCCTAAATAGACGAATTGCTAACTCAAATTTAACTGTGAATTACCCAAGAAGATAATCAAACGCTTATTTGTTCAGATTTCTAGACACTTGATCAACTAATTGTGTATTGAGATGATAAGTATGCAACAAACATTATTAAAGAATGAAATAAAATGAACTATGCGCTATCAAAATTAATGAGTGTTCGTGCTAGTATAACTCAAATCAATTAGATATACTTACTTTTCTAGTTGTGAAAAAGTGATTGTCATACTGCAAGTGAATCTGCATTTAATAATGGACAAAATTTATTTACAATTCTTGATTTCCGTTAGAATTGAAGTTTCAAGATCATTTGCACAACAAATATTTATATCAAATGTTGATGGTTGTGGTAAGACTTGTGGTTGGACATGGGTCCATTTGATACTTTCATGATGGATTATTGTAATGTTAAAATAATTTTTGGTAAGCAAAAACCACACCCCAGGCTTTTAATAGTAAGGGATCATGTCCATACAAAAATTAAAGACTAACCTAATTAAATTTTTGAGGTAAAACAGTTGAAATTCCATCAGAATTGAAGTGGAGTCCATCATGATTTTGAATTGAATCCTAACTTGAAAAAAATAGTTATTGAATCCTTAATTAGTGTACTTAAAAGTTTGTTCTGATTATTAAGAAGAAAAATGGTTGCCGTTATTTGTGATGTAAAGAGATAGTAGGTAGTACTAGATGGTAAAGAGAAAAGGGTGCCAACTACCAAGCCATTAAAGGCATTGAGAGATAGATGGAGTGTTCAATTTGAAGTAAGTTCACCTGCCTTCATTAAACCTCCTTGAATTCACTTAAATGCAAACTTCAACAGCGACCAAATTAAAACAACTCTGTTTTCTTGGTCATCTTTCTTCTTCATTATCAACAGACAGTTTTCTTCTGTTAAATGCCCCCAACCCACCCTGCCTTCCATTCATTTATGTTTCCCTCTTTCTTCCTGTTCCAATCACTCCACACTTACTACAAACAAACAGTCAAAATCTACTCAGCTACCTTAGTTCAAATCCACAACCATTTCACCTCCTTCTCCTTCTATTTACCATTACCAAACCCCCAAAAGAAGCACTTCATCTATTAAGTGATTTTCAACAAGAATTTATGTCTACATACGTTCTTTAAAAATAAAACTTTTGAGACAGATACCAAATTTTTTTCATCAGTTTTTCAATTCCAATTTTGCAATATTTAAATCATTTTCTTATTGTACGAATTAGTGAGATAAAATTCTAATTTTAATTAAAAATAGCATATATACATATATTATTTAAAATTTTCTTCGTATTTTATAATATATATCCTTATCTCATCCTTTTTATATAAGTGAAAAACCCAACTTTTTAAATTATGTTATTTCTCTTTAAAATTAGGTCAAACACTTTTGTAGAAACTCCTAAAAAATAAGTCACTTATTTTTTAAGAAAAAAAAAAAAAAACTAAAGAGTTGACTGAAAATCTAGTCCAAATAACTTATTTGATATTTATGTGTAGCATTATTTATTTTTATTCAGCTTCGAATCCAATCATCATAGTTCCAATTTTCTACGGACCGTTGATAATTTAGCATATATTTGGAGAAAAATCTCAATAAAAACTTAAAAAAAAAAAATCTACAATGTAATTAAACTAATTTATACATAAATTAATTTTATAAAAAAATTGTATTAATTTATCTAAAATGTAATTAGCAAACTTATATGTAAATTAATTTTAACTTATAAAAACACTACTTTTTTTTCTTATTATCAATATAAGTTAATAGATTATTCATTATGTGAAATTTTATATCAATATGTTAAATAATTCTAAGATCGCTTACATGACATGTAATCATCTAACTACTTGATAGAGAATGGAAAACATATTTCTTAGAATGAATTAAGAGTAAAAAATTATGATTAATTTGAGAAAAAAATTAAAATATGTTTGCGGGATAGGTCTTTAACAAACTATAATTTCATACAAATTGCAAATTTTAGTTTTAGTAGATGTTATTTTCAGATAATATGGATAAAAGGCTTTTAGAAGGAAATTAATTATGTGATTTTGTCTTTATGATATAATCAAATTATCATCAATTCTGTTTATTTGGTTTTATAACATTATCATAATAATTTTATTTTGTTTTCTTTATTTAGCTATACCTATAATGGTTACAGTACATACTTGTATATATTTAGTTATCTATTCTTGAAAAAATACACAAAAACAGAGAGAACATTTTTATTCTCACATCCTTTGTTCATTTTTGTTCATCTCTTTATTTTTTCATAATATAGTATCTGAGCTTTAATTTAAGAGCTCTGGTTGCTACTTCTAAAGTTTGCAGTCATTGTGGAAAGACAGGACATATGATTGATACGTGCTATAAAAAGGCATGATTTTCCACCTCAGTTCAAGTTTAAAACATAAAGCACACTAATAATAATCAACAGAATCATGAAGGTTCAAGGTTAGAGGTACATTCTCAGCATATTGGTTTTACTTCAGAGCAGTATCAAACATTGTTAGCCCTTCTACAACAGTCTAAATCCAGTGATAATGTCTCTAATCAAATATCTGATATTCCTTCCAACACAACAACACACTGATAATAAATTTCTCTCTTCATTTAGTTCTTGGATTATTGATAGTGGTGCTACTGATCATATTTGTTCATCCTTGAGTCATTTCACTTCATATCATCAAATTAATCTTATTTTTGTCAAATTACCAAATGGAAATCAAATCATTACAAATTATTCTGGAAGTGTTTTTATCAATCAATATCATATCTTAGATAATGTTTTATATATTTTTAACTTCACTTTTAACCTTCTTTCAGTAGCAAAGTTAATTGATAATTTCTCTCGTGTGATTGTTTTTTATTCTAATGGTTTCAAAGATGGATAGAAGGCTTCTAGAATTTATGGCATTATCATAATAATTTTATTTTGTTTTTTTTATTTAGCTATACCTAGAATGAATACAATACTTGTATATATTCAGTTCTCTATTTTTGAAAAAATACACAAAAGAGAATATTTTCATTCTCATATCATTTGTTCATTTCTTTATTTTTCATAATAATTATCAATATAAAATATGTTAAATTCAGGTTTTTAGAGTTAATTTGGAGAGGAAAAGTGTATTAATATTAAAATTCTCTAATCGGATAAATAACTTAATTGAGTATTTATTGAATAAATATTCATGATGTTTGTGTAAAAGTCCATTTATAAGAAACCAATACTTAAGAGTCTATTTGATGGAGTTTCTCTATCTATAACCACTTTTAATATTAAAAAATAAAAGGAAAAAATTAAAATTATTTTCTTTATAAATTTAATTGGTGTCTCTTATATAATTTTTCTAAATATTTATTTGTCACTCTTATATACACTAATTTATAGAACTTAATTTTTTTTTTCTAGAAATGCTTGAGAAACTCATCCAAACATACATATCCTTAATTTTATTTTCTCTTCCATTATAAAATAAATTTTACACACACACATATATATTCAATAAATATTTAACTAAAAATAAAATTAGTTTTTTCTATAAATTAAAGTTAATTTATGTACAAGTTAAAAGTATAAATTCTGAAAAAAATATAAAAAAAGTTTTTACAAATTAGTTTGTGAATAAGTTTGTTTTATTTTGATTTAACCTATAAAAATATTAATTTTGATTTATTTTATATTTTCTTTTTTTAAAGTGTTTATGAAAAAATTCGTCTAAACATTTCTCTAATTCAAGTATTTATTTATTTTTTTAATGAGATTATTCATGAATACTATCGTGTATGAAAACAATAAGATAAAATTGTTGTCAGTATTTGTTTTTCATTGTATGGATTTTTATAGTAAAGTTGTTGTCCGTATTATTCTTCATAGTATGGATTTTTGTAAACATTGATAGAACGTAACTTAAATTAGTTAACAGTTTTTTTAGTATTAGTTGTTAAAATAATAAAAATAATTGTTGAAAATCTTACATAAATTAAAATAAGACTAATTGAAGATAAGTTAAATCTAATTTTTTTAATATAATATTAGAATATATTCTAACTTTTAATTAAATTTTTATTACTTGTTGTTTATTAAATTACTTATAAATATTTAATTATTTATAAATATTTAATTTTATATATGAGATATTCATGTATTATTATGAGGAGAGTATTGAAGATATTAAAGATGAGACTTATCAGATGATTGACAAATATTTAGAAGTGGATAAATCTTACTCAAATTAATTTTACGAGAATGTTAAACTTAAACTTACTAGCTGTTGAAAAATTGAAAAAAATATTAATTTAATTTTTTTATTAAAGCTAACACAAAATGATAATGACATTTGAGTATTGCAAAAAAAAAAAAAAAAATTAATTACAAAATATTTCACTTAAAAAATTTCCATACGTATTATAGATAACTACTATCATATATTAGTACAAATTACTTTTATTTTGTGTAGAAGTGGTTTTCCAAATTTTTATATGTCGCAGTATGAGTTTTTACTTAAGAAAACATTCATTCCATCTATAAAACAACTCGTTCCAGTTAAGAACAAATATAATCAAAATTTTAGATTTGTTATTTAAATTTTATAATTAACACGATGATTTATGGTTTTCCTTTTGCCAATGTTTGGGTGGACTTGTAATTTAGATTTATATATAATTCAAATGTTTACTTATGATTTCTGTAAATAAAATAAAAAATAATTTATTGATTTTAATAAGTTGATTAGCTTTATCTTTGAATGAAGCATATATCCTACATTTTTAATTTTATTAATAAATTTTAACTTGGTTTATATTTATTATTTCACTATATTTCTATCCTATATTTTACATAAAATCTATCTTTTTAATATATTTTTTGTTTTAACATTTTTTCAAATAATAATTTTTTATTAAAATATAGTTATCTTTGGGACAGTCTTCCTTCATGAACAATGTTTAAACTCAATATCTTAAAAATATAAACTCGACCGTTCCACTTGTAAAAATGTATATTAGATGTATGAATAGTTTTATATTAACATATTAGATTTCAATAATTTTTTTAATAAAATAATTGGTACTTACTTCTTCTTTTTAAGTATTAGATTTTTTTGCATTTATTTATTTGTTATTTCCAAAATTTTAACATGTCATTCATGTATCGTATACACAATAGTTACGATTTTTGAAAAAAAATTTAATTGAGTTTCTAAATTTAAACATAACTCCAAAATCTATACCAAAGTTTGTTTGAGTATATAATAATTTCATAATAGCTTATTACATAAGCAACAAACATAAATGTAAGCTAAAAAAAGTTATCAAAATATTACAAATTCTATAAACTTATTCAATTTAATATTAAAATTTATAATTTTTTAAAATCAACTATCTATACATTAGATTCATGTATGAATCATACATGGATTCATATATAAAAAATATTTATAAAAAATATTTATTGATTTCTTTTAGAATATACAAATTAAGTTTAAGGTATTCAAAACTAAAAGACGTATTAAATCACAATCCTATTCGTGATTTCAAATCTTATGTCAGACATAAAAATACATTCAAATCTTCAT
>Ga0209489_101620_pt1:0-45000 | contig 46314 bp, 18 predicted proteins | sample SiratrowhiteBW_FD_187527 | JGI IMG/M metagenome (GOLD analysis project Ga0209489, IMG submission 187527) | Root nodule microbial communities of legume samples collected from California, USA - Siratro white BW (SPAdes) (version 2) | ecosystem: Host-associated > Plants > Roots > Nodule... | reverse complement strand
AGGGCGGTGTTGGATGCGGCCACCATTGCTGGTCTGCACCCGCTGCAATTGATTCATGAGATGACTGCCACTGCCTTGGCTTATGGGATTTACAAAACGGACCTTCCAGAGAACGATCAACTGAATGTGGCTTTTGTTGATGTTGGGCATGCTAGCATGCAGGTGTGCATTGCTGGGTTCAAGAAGGGGGAGTTGAAAGTGTTGGCTCATTCGTATGATAGGTCTTTAGGTGGTAAGGATTTTGACGAGGTTTTGTTCCATCACTTTGCTAGTAAGTTCAAGGAGGAGTATAAGATTGATGTTTTCCAGAATGCCAGGGCTTGCATAAGGTTGAGGGCTGCCTGTGAGAAGATGAAGAAGATGCTCAGTGCAAACAGTGAGGCGCCTCTCAACATTGAGTGTTTGATGGACGAGAAGGATGTTCGGGGCTTCATGAAGCGGGATGAGTTTGAGCAACTGAGTCTTCCAATTTTGGAACGTGTGAGGGGACCTTTGGAGAAGGCACTTGCTGAAGCGGGTCTTAGCATTGAGAATGTACATATGGTTGAGGTGGTTGGTTCTGGTTCTCGTTTACCTGCCATAAAAAAAATATTGACAGAGTTTTTCAATAAAGAGCCTAGGCGAACAATGAATGCCAGTGAGTGTGTTGCTAAGGGTTGTGCGTTGCAATGTGCAATTCTTAGTCCCACGTTTAAAGTACGAGAATTTCAGGTAAAGTTTCTTGTGTTGGATTATTTTCTATTTCCTTTCAGTTCAGAAGGACCCTGTGTGCCAATGTTGGTTTTTTAAGCTTGTTTGTTGTCTTTAGTAGTTGTTGTAAAATTGTACAAATCTTTGGGAATAAAAAGTTATGATTTGTTGTCTTTAGGTGCATATCTATGATGTCTACCTATGTTTAGGCCTTTAGAAATTCACTAATCGGTTTCTATTTTGATTTTTACATTGATTTGGCAATTGTCCGTCCTGTAAATTGTTGATATATTAAGCTTTGCATGTGGTATGATGTTGCTATTTTTTTTTTTTTTTTTTTTTTTTTTTGTTTTTTTTTTTTTTTTTTTTTCCTTTTCATATCGTGAAGGTCAATGAAAGCCTTCCTTTCTCGATTTCCCTTGCATGGAAAGGTACTGGTACCGATGCACAGGACAATGCACCAGAAAATCAGCAGAGTTCCCTTGTTTTCCCGAAGGGTAATCCAATACCAAGTATCAAAGCTCTAACATTCTACAGGTCAGGAACATTTTCTATTGATGTACATTATGGCGATGTAAGTGAGCTGCAAACACCTGCCAAGATTAGCACATATACTGTAAGCCTTCCAACTTTCTTCTTTATATGTTACATTTCTTTTGGCAGTGTTGTGACTCTTTGAGTGTAAGCAGATTGGTCCATTCCAAACTGCAAATAGCGAAAGGACAAAAGTGAAAGTGAAAGTTCGTTTGAATATTCATGGAATTGTATCTCTCGTGTCTGCAATGGTAAGTTTTTTTGGCTTTAGGGTCCTTCTCCCCTCACCTGCAATAACCTCCCTTGTGAACTTATGGTAGTAAACTAAGAGTATTTGTTCTTGTGATCTAACAACTTTTAGTTGTTTTGTTTAGCTCCTGGAAGAAAAAGAAGTTGAGGTTCCGATTACCACAGAAGCAGCAGGGGAAAATACTAAGCCGAACAATAACGAAGCCCCAATTGAGGTTGCTACACCTCCAGCCTCCAATGATACTAGTGCAAATGAGCAAGATGCAAAGGTTAGTACTGCTTCGGGGACTGAAAATGGTGTTCCTGAGAATGGAGATAAGCCTTTGCAAACAAATACTGATACCTAGGCGAGCAATGTTGAAAAAAATATTCATGCATATGCTCGCCATTTTCTTTTCATTTGTTTATGTCATTGTCGATTTTTTAGCAATATTTGTATTATTTTATTTCGATTCTGTTATATTTTTGTGTTTTTTTATCTTATTTTTTGGTGTTATGGTAAGTAATGTGATAGTGCTATAGTTTAAGTTGTTTAAACCATTTGGAAATCAAATTTTTCAGAAAAAAAAAAATCACAAATATGAGACTTGTCGAGTTTTAATGTGGAATTTCGCGTGTTTGGATCATACTTTAGTTTATTTAACTTGCTTGATTTCTCACTTCAGATTAAATGTAAATCTTATTGTTGACTTGAGAAACCATTTTCTATTTTTTTCTTGTTTTTACTTTTAATTAAAAAATAACACTTTTTTTTTTTGTTCTTTATGTTTATAAAGATTTGTATAAGAGATAGGAAAGCCATTTTTTTTACTATACAAAAATGTGAAAACTGAAAACAAAGTGAGGACATATTGCAATTTACGTAATTATTTTTAAAATCAAGAAATCAAAATAATTTTTTCCCTTAATATAGAGACCTCGTGTTTCCATGGATGCATTATCAGTCATGTACAATAATGCATACGTATTATGTTGTACACTTGTTGGTTTTGTGTATCTCAACTAGAGTTGTTCAATATGGTTGGTCATATTTTGGACTTTGGCTGACTGAACTTTTTAATTTTGTGGATTCAGGCTCCAAAGAAAAAGGTTAAAAAAACAAGCATTTCTGTATCAGAGTTAGTTTATGGAGCAATGGTCTCTTTGGATGTCCAAAAAGCAATAGAGAAGGAGTTTGAAATGGCTTTGCAAGATCGTGTGATGGAGGAAACGAAGGACAAAAAAAATGCAGTTGAGGCTTATGTTTATGACATGAGAAACAAGGTGTGTGTTCCTTCTTTCTTCTCTTACTCATGGTATGATATAAACTAAAATTGCCTATCATCAAGTCGTTTTTTTCCATCATCATTTCAGCTTAATGACAAATACCAAGAGTTTGTCATTGCTTCAGAGAGAGAAGATTTTACTGCCAAACTCCAGGAAGTGGAAGATTGGCTTTATGATGAGGGTGAAGATGAAACTAAAGGTGTATATATTGCTAAGCTTGAAGAACTAAAAAAGGTATAAAGCTGTGTGAATCCTTCCTCCCATCCCTCGACCAAACTGAAAAGTTGAACAAAGAAAAGGAATTACGGGGCCCTGTTATTGTTACCCTACGTTATTTATGCACAAACATAATGTTTGTTTTTAACATAAGCAATCTTAATGAATGTTTACTTGTGTGATTGCAGCAAGGTGATCCAATTGAAGGACGTTACAAAGAATACATGGAGAGGGGTAGTATAATTGAGCAATTAATGTATTGTATAAATAGTTATAGAGAAGCTGCAAAGTCGAAGGATCTCAAATTTGATCACATTGACATTAATGACAAACAGAAGGTAATGACTTCTCAAATTTTCTTTCTCTTGTTTCTTTGAATGCTTGTGAATAAATTTGAAATTGCTTTCTTTTTAATGTTTGTAGGTCATAAATGAATGTGTCGAAGCTGAGAAATGGTTTAGGGAGAAGCAACAACAACAAAGCTCACTTCCAAAACATGTCAACCCTGTACTCTTGTCAGCTGAAATAAGAAAGAAAGCTGAGATTGTTGATAGGTACATTTTTAAAATCTCATGTAGTCTTTGAGTTATTTAGAAATCATTTGGCTTTAGTATTTTTTAAGTCTCTCTGTCACTTAATTTGATTTTAGTAATTTTTGCACCTTTTTTTTTTTATTGGTTTTGATTCTCTTAAACTTTAGTTGTTTTTTTAAATTAGTTATTATAACAATTTTCTGCTAACGGGTATTGCATCCAGTTATATTAATTTAGTAATTATTTTTATAGTGATTGAAAACACTTTATCTTATACATTGTTGCTAATCCATTATCTTGCCATTGCTTAATGTACTTAAAAACTAGTCCATTAGTTGTCACTTTTGAACTTTTACAGTTATCGATATTCCTTTTTTCTATGTTAATTGTTCATTTTTCTTTCTACTGAAAAATTATTTATTCTTTAAATAGGTTCTGCAAGCCAATTATGACAAAACCAAGACCAACAACACCAACTACTTCAACTGGATCAGGAGCACCATCTCCGCAGGGTGATGAGCAGCAACACCCTGGAGGGGATGCTAATGCCAACAGCAACGAAAATAGTGGGGATAGAAGTAGCCATGCTGCATCAGAGTCTACTGAACCAATGGAGACCGATATGTCTGAGAACGCAGGCACTGCATAATTTTTTGTTGGTGATTTTCACTCAAGTTGATTTTTGTCTACCTCCTATCTTTTATTTAATGCAGATCATATAATGTAATCAAGTTATCTTGTTTTGTAGCTAAGGACGATGATAAGAACAATATGATCGTAGTGTTGACTAAAGTTAATGATGATGATAGTAAAATCTAAATCAACAAGATATTATGAATGTAATGGAAGAAAAAAAAACACACATAAAAAGTTTAAACTGTTAACAAAATTGTTAATTTTTTCAATTAATAAGTATTATTGCATTTTATCTTTTAAAATATGTTATTATTGTATTTAACTAAATTCTATTATTTAGCTTTATTATCATTTCAAGTGATGCACATCAAACCTTGTTTTAAGAATTAATTTTAAGTGATCATTGCAACTTATTCCATTTGATTACTTTTATGAATACTATATTTCATCAATGTTTTTTCGTTCTATAGTTTCAATTAAATATAATTGTTTTTGTAAAAAAATATATTCCCAAAAATATTAATATGTAAAAATGTTATTTTGAAAAAAAATATATATAAGCTAGATATGGTAGATAAGGTTTCTTAAATTTCAAATAGCTGAAAACAATTTTTTTTCTCTTAATAAACATTCCAGGTAATTCTAAAATAACTTATTGTATCTTTGGAGGCCATAGATAAATTTCCTCATACTTTTTCTTTTTGTAATTACAAGCATACTATGATAATAATTTCATTATAACTCTTATTAAGAGTGACCACAAAATAGGTATTAGAATGTGAGGTTTATTGTGTTTAAGAAAGAATTATTGTGATTCGTGTAAACAACAATCTAATTCTCGTTATGTAATTATTGGATATCCACACATGCATCCCACTGGATGCAGTTTAGTTGCATAAGTCAATAAATTAGTAAAAAATTAAAAATTGTTAGAATTTTCATTTTTGAGTGTAAGAATGTAGTTGTTTTTTCTTATATACATGAATATAGTAACATATGCATATTTATTGGTTTATTCAAAATCTCTAAAGAGAATTATATACATTAATATATTTATATTGTTAAATATATTTAAAAATTAACTGTTATTTATCTATTCATTTATTATTTGTTAAATGTTTATTTATGTTTAGTATAGACCATATTTTATATTTACAAACGATATCTTATATAATAGGAAATTAAATAAAGTAAAAAAAAACATCTTATATAATAGGAAATTAAATAAAGTAAAAAAAAAAACATCTTATATAATAGGAAATTAAATAAAGTAAAAAAAAACACAAAAATGTCAACCACAGTGGGAGTCGAACCCACGACCTTTTGATCCGAAGTCAAACGCGCTAATCCACTGCGCTATGCGGCCAACTTTACAAGATTCAATTCACAGTTTTCTTTAGTATAAAACCTTTTGTCGTTGCTCATGCAAATAAATCTATCAAATATTTCATAAATTGCACTCAAAATACACTAAATTATAAAACTATCAGGATAAATATGGTTTCACACCACTGTTTACATAATACAACCACTTTTTATAATAAAATATTATATTCTAATAAAATAATATTATTTTTAGTTATTAAAATGAATGTAATTTACGGTTACCGTGTCAACATATTATTGTTCAAAACTATTATGTCCCTTGCATATAATAAAACATAAAATAAAAAATAAATACTGATGAGGAAATGAATATATAACTAGATGAAAATAAGAAGAAAATGATTGTTTCATATTTTTACAAAAAATACATATTTACAGAAATACGAGGGTATCAAATATTTTTTTTATTTATAGGAATTTTTTATTTGTGAGTTATATTTTCTTCAAACGTTCTTAATCCAAACTTATAGTACAAGAATGTACATTTCAAATTAAGATATTTCCTTATTTTGTGACAGTAAATGTTAACAATGAACTTTTTAACATATTTGTTTGAACATGATTTTAATCATTGGTTTGAAAAATGCAAATTTGATCGAATCTCATCTCTTATTTAACAACTTTCTTTCATAATTTTATATTTTTAAATAAATTTTAATAATAAGAGAATCTGTAATAAAATAAATGTGTTAGAAAATACAGTAATAAGTTTCAATTTAATATGCCTTGCTAGTTTCACATAATTTTTGTTATTTAATGAATTTCAATCAAAGATAAAAGTGAATTAAAAGGGTTGCTAGTTTCACATAATTTTTGTTATTTAATGAATTTCAATCAAAGATGAAAGTGAATTAAAAGAATTGTGGTAAACAATTGTAACTGTATTGGTTTATGCATCAAACAATGTGAAATATACCAAAACGACAAAAGCAAAAACGACACTTCTTAGTTTCACTTCAATGCTTAGTGAATTTGTGTGCAATTCTTCTTTCAAAAATTTCATCTTTCATCTTTGGCCATCCCCGTTGGAGAACACTCCAATTTTCTCTCCAACAACAATTCGTTCTTACCCTTCTCAATTTTTCGCCTCTACTTCCAATCTGTAATTTTCCCTCACTCTCTCTCTATTCCTCTCACTGTTACTACAAAGTTGGAATCTCCTCTCCCTCTTCAATTTCTCGTAAGATAAATCGCTCACGAACTTATATTGATTTGTGTTTCTCACGCTGATCTTATTTTTCAGTGGATTTTCCCCGTGAAAAGTCACCGCTTCCAGAATCCAGATCTGAGTGTACACGAACCACCATTTGCATTTGGGTAACCTTGATTTGGGTTTTGAAGTACTTTAAGGAAACTGGGGTCTCGAAAATTTGTACCTTTTGTCGAATGACGAGTGGTGTGGCTCCAATTGCGGAGATTTGGATTACTGGGTTGCTGCTATAGTGGAGGAAGTTTGAGAATTGGTTTCGATTTGTTTGAGGAGGTTTTCGGGGAGTACTAGGTTTTTGTGAGGGATTTTGTCGGGTCGGCGTCATGTTCTATGGTGCGGTGGTATGGGACCCTTGGCTTATTGTTGCTCAAATTGTGTGTCTTCAATGTTTGTACTATATCACCCTGGGATTGCTCTTGTCGACACTTGTTGGCACGCGTGTGTCTCGGATGAGTCTCGTTTATTTCTTTGACTATGTTGCGATTACCACCTCTACCGTTACTGGTTGGTGTGTTATTGCTTCATTTCTGCTCAGCTCAGTTGCAGGGTAATTGTTTTTTACACCTCAAATGAAATGTTTGAATTTGCTATTAGTTGGCCTGTAATTGATTACTGAATGTGAGTTGTGATTCTACTTCCCCAGTAGTGTATCGTAATTTTTAATTTACTGGTTACAATTCATTATTTGTTTATTCAATTGATTGCTTCCTGAAGTCTCTGAACGAACCTTTAGCATTTTGTAACCATGTTTTTAGCATATTTTCCTCTTTCTTTCATCATTTTCCGGTTTTGGTTTGGTTAGCAGATTTATGCCTCTGAGCTTGTAAATGAATGTTCATTCTTAAAGCCGTTTGAGTGTTTGTTCTCCTTGTGTTGGACTGATTGTGCTGTATTCTAGTGTATGAAAAGAAACAAAAATTACTCTTGGGACCTTTGAGATAGATGTGTCGTGTCTTTAATTTGGAATTTTAAGTTATGTTTCTTTCAATGAGTTTGGAATGTTAAGAAAACGAGATTTGATTTGTAAATTAGACCCTGTTTGGAATGTTACAAAATAAGAAATAGTTTGTTTTTTTATAAATCTAGTGCAGTTAATTGTTTTGTATTGAGAAATTCTGTCCAATGTTGTGTTGTTCTGTGATTATTTTTAGTGGGAGGATTGAACCAAAGGAGGCATTCTTAGCTGTTGGGTTACGGCTTCTATGTACTATTTGCTCAGATTATGTTGTAACCATTGTACTTATGCCAGTATTTTTTGTATGCAGGGCGGTATATATGTTTTATTTGATTGAAAGATCGCGAAAGTGCTTGGATTTTTCAGCCACACTCTACATTGTCCATCTCTTTATATGCATTGTGTATGGGGGTTGGCCCTCCTCTATAACATGGTGGATTGTGAATGGTTCTGGAATTGCAGTGATGGCCTTACTTGGTGAACGTCTGTGCATGAAGCGGGAACTCCAGGAGATATCATTAACACGATTTCGATCAAGTAAGAGTTTCCTCCTTCGTGAATACTCAACTGGCTAACTGGAAATGTGCTGTTTAAAGTTTTGTTTCTTGTGTTATATTTTGTATGTTATGCCATATCTTTCTTTGTTTTGTGTTTACTTATTTCAGAAATTGAATATATGGCTGTCAAACTCAATATTTTGTATGTTGTGCGATATCTTTCTTTTGTTTTGTGTTTACTTATTTCAGAAATTGATTATATGGCTGTCAAACTCTATTTGCGTTAGGCAAGCATTTAAATTCTATCTATCTGTATGTTGTGAAGGTTGTGCTTATTTTCTTTCTTGCCTTTTCCCCTTTGGAACATTATTTTCAGAAGGCAAAACCTTAATCTGTGATTAAGTTTTATATTTTCATTTATGTCTGCATATCATGTTGCATCAAGTTTTAATGCTGAGATACCAAGTTGAATTAGAGTATCTATACTCCAAATAGATTTAAGGCTGAGATAAAAAGTTGTGAAAATCTGGTATTTAGAATTTTAAATTGATGAAAGACCCTTGATGAATAATATGGTATAATGGTACATATTACCAAACGACAATTAAATAAAACTCTATAGTTTCTGAATCACCCACCTTATGACACATGTCAAATTCTAGAATATTTCTATTCTATTAAGATACTGCCAATTTATACTTTGTTGCTACATTCCCTTTTCATCCTGTTCTGTACTGGGCAATGTGACAGCCTCTTGGCTCCTGATCCACTGGTGTAAGAATTCCCTGTAGCTATAGATAGTACTTTTAGTAATGCAAGAAGGGGGAGAAGAATTAATTCAGTTTATTTCAGTTTGACTCCTTAATCGCTTTGGGAGCTTCCCCTTGCTCTAAAAGGGTCGTTACAGAACTATTTTTGAAATTATTGAAAGATCCTTCCTCCAAACCTCCCTCTGAAATTCACCATGGAACCACCACCAGACCCTGCTGACTACCATGTCACCTCCTCAAGCATCAAACTACCAAATTGAAAGCCAGCCATCTAGTTGTCGATGTTGTTCTCTACCGAGCTCAGCAGCAAACAGCGAAGGCAGAGAGAAGCAAGTAACTCCAAACTGATGGCAGTCCAAAATCCAGCAAGAACAAACCGAAAAAAAAAAAAAAAAAAAGCTTTTATCTAAAATCTGACCCCAAGTTCACAAACAACAAATGGGTATGATCAAAACCACACATTTAACTCTAATTCAACTAATAATAATTATAATCATGAATGGTTTGTGCAAATTTTTCACCAAAATTGATCAATACGGGTGGACAAAGGTGAGGGTGGACACGACACTGACAGTGAGGTAGAGGGCAAAGAAAGAAGTCTAATTTGTAGGTTCCAGTGCAGAGGGAATTACTGGAAAAGAGACATTCACGTAAAGAGCAGCCCATGCAACAATAACAAATGCTTCATACTACTAAGGCTATATCATATGATGACCTCTTTTGAGTAAAGAGGAGCCCATATATTTCAATATCTAGTAAATATAAGGTCTATTTAAGAGGACATTTTTTAATTTCTAAAAAGTTACGTTAACTTGTAAATCTTTTAAAATGTATTATATATATATATTTTACTAGAAGTAGATCCCTATTCCAATTGTAGGCTGAAGTGTGGGAGACTATCCTATTGCAAACTGTTAAAACTTGCAGTCTTTCTGAGCAAGCACCCCTCGAGAACAAAGAATTTTCATTATGTCAACACTAGCGAAAGACAGAATGTTTTGCCTGTCTGTCAGATTTTTATTTTTTGCATAAATTATTAAATATAATTTCTTTTATCAGTTTAATGTGTTTAATTTGATGTGGAGGTCTCAAAAAGAGTAGTAGATGTTTTGGGTGCAGTTGAAAGGTAAAGTAGTCTAACAAAATATATATACCAAATGAGGGTATTCCCTTTATTATAGATTACAGAAAAAGATTATTATAGACTACGGAATAAGAGGCACTTCATACCTTCTATATCTTTTAAAGAGGAGAAATAAAATAAGATAGAGATAAAGAATAGAATGCTGGGAAATAAATAATGGTTTACCTAACTAGTTTTCCGGGGGTATAACAAGGCACAGAAATGTGTACTCCAACACCTTGTATTCATTTTATATATAGTATAGATATAAATTATCGTTTATACATAATGATATGTCAGAGAGCAGTCTGTTTTATATACTATCCAAAAGATGGTTGACTATTTCTGTGGCTTAATACTGTCCACTTCCTTGCAGATGTTTGATTGGCTGAAATACATTTTTCAAGAAAGAAGTGTTGCAGGATGGTAACCACTTTTGCTTCTTTGTATTGGATGATCTACGAGATACAGCCCAAGAAGTGAATAGTTCTATTCTGCCGTTAAAAGACCTACATTTCCTTTTAATTCTTTAGTTGCAATAGAAAAGAAACATATAACCAGACGAGATTAGGTACATAATTTTCAGGAATTACTGGAAGTCTTAATGTAATTTATTTATATTCTATTTTTGATTTTCCCTCCCTTTGGTGTTGTTGGTTAAGGTGATGCATTAGTTGATAGGATTTCTATTCTTTTTACCCTTTTTGTGAGTTTTCGGTTCTGTTTGCAGTCTTGGAATTATATGTTACTTCTTTCTGTCCCATTACTTTTATTGAGGTTGGTATATCAGGTATCAGATTGTTCTTCTTCGTCAAATTTATTTATTTTTAATTCTTTATTGATTGATAAATTTGCACCACATTTTTGGTCGATCTTCCTCTACATGGTTTAATTGCTAATGTTACAATGTTGCATTTTCATTCCTTATTAAAGGAATGAGAATTAAACCATTATGTAATCATCTTGTCGTGGTAATGAAGCTTGTTAAAGTAACCAAAAACTCGAATTATTTTATTTATGCTTAGGCATTGGAAGCACTGGCTCCGCTAACAATCGCTTTCTCTTTTGTTAGTGCGAGGTATTTTTTTCATAGTGGGAAAACTTAACATTTGTGTTGTGAAAAAGGAAAAAGAATATAGTCATATCAGAAAAAAGGAGAAGACTGGAACGCTCGTCTTTTATTCCTGCTTTCATCTCAAAATACCTATCATATTATCAATGTCTACGGAATAAAGTCATCCCAATGCATTTTGCTTGGATGCTCTTCTGAAACAACAAAAGCCTTGGTTTGTCAAGGTTTCTGCTAAAACAAAGTAGACCGTTTCGGAGGCAAAATAACATGTGATGTTAAAAGAGTTTCTGAAAGAAGTTAGAAGCCTCATCCTTTTCCCTTTTGTACTTGAAATTCATCTTTGGAATTCAAGGCTGAGCTTTCCAGGAGGATGAAATGTCAGCCACAGCTTCTCCAACTGTGAGATAGACACCTTTCAACCCGAAGGAATCCAAAATATTTGACTGATGCAACTTTTCCATCACATTTCCAACAGGATTTGCCAACACAAGCTGAAGTGATCTTTTGTCCAGCACCTTTCTAAGTTCACATAGAGTATCGATTCCACTTGTGTCTATGGCTGTAACAGCTGGGGAAAGAAAATAAGATATTATTCTCTTCAGTCAAAAGTATCTCAACTTGAATAACAAAACTTTTAAGTCAGAAGAAATGCCTACCAGTCATGTCCAAAATTATACACTTCAATGCACTTTCATCTTTTGCTTTTACTCGCTCTTCCTCTTCTCGAACCCATCTCAGTATCCTATAGTAGGAAAAGCACTCAAGTGGTTGGAATCTCACAATCAATCAGAAAATGCCTCTGAAAAAATCCTTGAAATGTTCTAAACATTTACTAAAATACATTCTATAAGTCGCTTTATCTAACCTTTCTTGCAGATACGTTGAATTAGCAAAGTAGATGGGAGACTCAACAGCCAAAATGATAAATGAAGGAATCCTCAAAGCTTCTCTATATTGGTTTAGGTTGTGGAATATTGGCGTCCCCGGTATATTCCCCAAGACCAGTGTGTTTGGCCTAGAGACATGAAGCAAGATCTTGAAGACTGATATTCCCACCTAAAGATTTTGGCCAAGCCAGTAATATTAATCACATAGCATCAACATACAATCTATTTTAGGTTTCTAATAGCAGGAAATAGATTAAATTATTCCTAGCTTACCGCTATTCCAAGGCCTATAGGCACTGAAATGAACAGAACACCGAAAAAGGAGCACAAGCAGGCTAAGAAGTCAAGCTTGTCAACCTTCCACAATTTATATGCAGCTTGATAATCTATTAGCCCTACAACAGCTGTGATGATAATGGCTGCTAAGACTACATTCGGTGTGTAATAGAACAGCGGCATCAGAAACAAAAGGGTCACAAGAACTGCCGATGCCATGATTATATTTGATACTGCTGTCTTTGCCCCAGCATTGAAGTTAACAGCTGATCGAGAAAATGACCCTGCAAGTTTATTTTAATGTCAGAGTGGACATTTTCTCAACTTCCATCTCTTCAATAACTTAACAACTAGTAAGTTGTCAGTCATGTGGTTAAATGAGAGAAGAATCATTACCTGATGTGACACAGCATGAAGAACAAGAACCAGCCATGTTCATAAGACCAATGGCCATCATTTCTTTGTTTCCATCCACCTGGTAGTTCTTCAGTGCAGCAAATGTTCTTCCCACTGCAATTCCTTCCTGGAACAGAAGAGAATAGCTGTTGAGTTATATGGTGTCTTGTGTGTGCATATTATTTACAATATGCAATATTTTCTGTAGTCATTATGTTTCTTAATTTGGGACAACTTACAGTGAGAGACAAAATCCCAGTAACAAGTCCTGTTTTGAGAGCAAGAGCCAGATAAGGACCATTGAAGTATAACATGTTTGATGATGGTGGATTAAGCCCTTTTGGCAGTTCACCGATCTAAGAGAGAAAAGTATAAGCATTATTAGGAATGAAAATAATATTTGAGCATCTCTAGTGTGTTTTCTTAAAAGATTAGAAGGGAAAGTGCTCTTTCTTACAATAGCAATTTTATGGGTCTTATTTCTCAGAAAAAATACTAGAATGGTTGACAGAATGACTGATGTCAACGGGGAAGCTGCTGAAATCCAGAATAATTTTGGCTTCTTCAAGCTCTGTTGCAATCATTAAGAATTTTCAGATCTCAAGAAGTAGCTTAATTGTCTTGGAGCAAAGAGTAGGAATCTATGTATTTGTGTATTCGAGATATAGGATCTTACAATGTGCCTTGTTGTCAACATGAATAGTAGGAAACTGAATCCCAGCAGAAGGGTTTGCCATGACCACTGCACAAGTTTGTCAAATAATTTAGTGAGCATATACGTAATCACACTTAGATCTGTATAACTAGGGACAAATATGATATATTTATTTTCATTTAGAATTGACCCTTAATTGCCTAGCTATTCCATTTTTCCTTTCATGATATAATTAGAAGGAAGAATGTTTTAGTTTGATAAATAGTTGGAATCTAATCCCTTAATATAAAAGTCAAAGAAGAGAATATATATATATATATATGTGTGTGTGTGTATAATAGCTGGTTTTCAATTACCAATCTCAATTCAATGATAGTCTCAATTCTTATGCCTTAAAACAGAATCAGTGCTATCAGAATGCTTTACGGTGGGGATCTTATTTTCTTTCGTTTTAAAGTTGCTTTACTTTTCCAACCATTTGCAAAACAATAACTAATATATATCAAAAAAATGTTGTGGCCGTCCTTTCAGAAAATAATATCTCAATTTTAACATATATTATTACCAATCTCAATTCAATGATAGTGTCAATTCTTATTTCTTAAAACAGAATCAGTGCTATCAGAATGCTTTGCGGTGGGAATTTTATTTTTTGTTTTAAAGTTGCTTTACTCTTCCAACCATTTAAAATATGCAAAACAGTAACTATAATATATATCTAAAAAATGTTGTGGCCGTCCCTTAAAATAAATAACATCACAATTTAACATATATTATTACAAAATGGGAGTAGAACTAGAATAAAGTATCAATATCAAACTTTACCTCGTCTCTTTGCTTGAAAACAGAGATAAGCACAGGTGTTATTTGCATCTTGTTGGTAAAATGAACTATTCCAAGCAACCCTTTTAGCTGCTGCAGTGACACAATAATCGCTGCACCAGCCATGAAACCTACCAAAGTTGCCTTTGAGAGAAAATCAATTACAAAGCCTAACCTGTGTGGATCATCAAAGGCTATTATCAGTCATAAAATATTGCTAGCCAAATATCAACCAATATAGGCTATATATATAGCCTTCAAGTTGATATATTTAAATTTAACTCAAAATACCCACAGTAAAAAATTAAACCATGATTTAGTAGTACCTTAATATACCCAGAGAAGATTGGAACACACCGGCAAAAAAAGTGGCAGTGAAAGCCATTTTGAGATAGAGAATAGGATCTTGAACATAAGAAACTGTCTCACTTAACATTGATCCCATAACCAAAGATGCAATTGAAACTGGACCAACACCAAGATGTCTAGAACTCCCAAGCAGGGAATATATCAAGGGAGGCACAAAGCTGGAATCTGCACAATATTCACACCACTTGAAGCGTTACTCACACATCATCATTGATCATACACATCTACCACAAGAACTCAATCACATACACAAACAAAGGGTACTGACATAATCCAATAATGGGTGGCAAGTTTGCTAGTTTGGCATAGCTGATTCCCTGCACACAAAAAATTCAAACTTTAAACATACTTCTATGAAACATGCAAGTGGGAGTACTAATTACACAATCCAAAATAGACCTTTATTCATTATCTCAGACACTTTTCACATGACACTTCTAAAGCTTTTCAATTTTCAAGACAGAACTTTAATAAAACCAGGTAACATGTTACATGAAGATTGTTTGTCTGAGACTACTAACCCCTATGTGACATGTAACCAAAGTTTTTAATTCATAAAACTCGTCCTACCCAGATTGAGTTTATGGTATTTTCTGATAAAGTAATGATTTTTGAATACTGCGAGAAAGAAAAGAGTGAGACCTGAGGAATGGCGAGGCTTGCAATGGTGAGACCGGAGATGATGTCAGAGCGGAGAAGGGAAAGGTTGTAGAGAGGGGCCCATTGGAAAATGGGGAAGAGGTATTGCAGAGCAAGGAGAAGTTTCATGAGGCAAGTTTGGTTCTTGAACCTGTGGAGAGGGTCATCTGGGAAGAAGATCTCAGAGAGTCTGTGTCTGAGTTTCTGCAAGGTGGTGCGTTCTGGTGGCAACTGAACCTTGTGGATTTCCATGGCTGCCACTGGCATTGCCATCTGTATCTCACTTTGGATCTTTATGCTGCAACCATTGTTGCATGCTAAGTCCTCCACTCTGTTGGAGTTCACACCCATTATTGCTCTGTTTTCTCTTACCAACAAACACAGAGTAGCTATCAATTTATAGAGGCAGAGAAACCATGGCATCAACTCAACACGGGGTCTCTCTCGCTATCCAAATTCCCGTTATTGGAATATTCCAATTTGTCTTCTTCAACCACTTCTCATACAACCTTCAATGTCCTAAGCGGTAGAAATTTAAGTCAGAGTATAAGTTATTCTGATACATTTTAACCTTTTAAAATGTTAATATATTAGGTTTTCGTATTTAATACAAAGAGTGTTAGTATATGCAATTTAGTCTTATATTGGTTAGGAACCGAAGCCAAAGGCGGTTTAAATAAACTTAATAAGAGTTTTCTAATAACAAAACCGTATTAAAGATCGGAACTTCAACCAGACAATACTTTAGATACGATGATTGACCCTAACGATATCATTTTAAGGGACTCAAGTCGGAATATTGGCGTAGTCTATGAGGAGTGCATGACTTGTTTCGGTATATCCAATATAGTCTCACATCGCTTAGGATTATCTTTCTTTTCTTAACTCTACGAGACGTCTTTTAAGGACAAAAACTTTAAGCTCTAAAATAAACAATACTTCAAATATAATTGATCTAACAATACTATCTCAAACAACTTGAAGTTAAAACATGATAATGTTGTATAATTATTTAAAAGTTTTTTATAATGTTTGTATATTTTTTTTATATAAACATGTTAAGTACGAAATATATCTATTTATGATGGACTAAAATATGACAACTTGTAACGTAATTTTTGTTTCAATCAAGTTATTTCTCTTTATAAAACTTAAATCCAGAACTTTGTTTGAAAATATCGAATCCGATGTGTTTATATGCAACTATATAAGAAAGATGTTGTACTTAAGAAACTTAATCAATAATTTTCATTTCATTAATTTTTAGTGTGATGTAGAAGTTCTCTTAAATGTAGGCTACTTACCAAGTACTATTATCATAAATTGAGGTTGGTGTGTTGTTAATAATCTCTAAACTTTCACACTAATTTTACCAAATGTTTTCTTTCTTTCTAAGTTATACGAAATGTGAAGAAATATAAAGGATGATGATTTTATTATCAACCAAATATTTTTCTTAAGTTTTTTTTTTATATATAAAAACATTCTTTAGTCTTAAAAAATTAAGATTAATTTTTTAGTGGAAAATTGGATTGGGTTACGAAATTTCCGGGCCAAACCATTTTTTAAAATTAATTTTGTTAATCAACTTATCAAATTTCAGCTAAGCAATTTCAACTAGTTATATCAAGTTTTTTAGGTGACTATAAAAATGCGTATACAAATTAATCTAATGCATAAATTTCACAATAAAAGAAATGAATTACTAGTATTATAACATAACCAAAGAGCCACACTTGTACACACTAACTCTTTGTGTCATCTACAAAGTGAAAATAAAATACTAAAATGAGGAAGTGACTCTATCAAATGTTTAAGTACTTGAAATATAAAAATTTGAAATGGTCACTCATCATCACCACCACCTTTGATGGACTGAAACATTCAACTTACCTAAGAAAAAGGTAGTTTAAACCATGATTAGAAATTCTTAAAAAGCAATGGTGTTAGCAAGTTGGTTGGTGTGATGGGCAAACTTAGCTAGAGTGAAAAATGGGGTTAAGAAGCTTGTGGTGTTAGTGATTAAGCACTTAAATTAAGAAGGTGTAAAAAAAAATAACCTAGAAATAGAGTCAATGCAAAGTAAAGAAGGGACCATAGAGAGACAGCAAAGAAAAAGATACATATTACCAAGTAAACAAGATACAAATAACTCTATTCTCATAAACTACAAATATATTTAACTCAATATAACTTTAACCTAATACATCTCAAATTGTGTTGAGATAGAATGAAATAAATAATAATAATCGATGTAAAATTACATGTAATAAAAAACATATTTTAGTTTGTTTTAATGAAAATAGAATAAAGTCAAACAAAAAAATGTGTTGTCTTTGTTTTAGAATATAATGTAATGTTTTAAAAATAAATGAGAAATTGTGTAGAATTAAAAATAAATAAAATATCAATAAAATTTGAAAAGGTATTGGTGTAAATTACTCTTTAATATACTATTTATCACGGAACTCATTCATCAAATGTGAGGAAAAAATTAAAATTAAGATAATTAATATGACAAAAAAAATATTATGAAAAGAGTAATATTATATAAAGATATATACATGTTATTTTCCTATCACTGTAGCTTGTGCATATTTAGGTAACATAATGTTTAAGAAATTAAATTTTTAATTAGAAATTAACATGTTTGATCACAAAAGAGAAGCTTAATTAGGAGGTGACGAAGTTATGAAAACCAATATGTATTTAGTAGGATGATAACACCACATTCTTTAATACACTTTTTTTCTAATAAAGTAGAAGTATCATTTATTAAAATAATCTTGAATTTACAATAAATTATTTTATCTACTGAAAAAATTAAAGATTAATGTAAATTATTTGAATACAAAAAAATAGTATTTCATTTAAACCTAAGAGTATTACCTGATTTAATTTTTTATTGACTAAAGTTGTAGTCATTCGAAAGTGAACGAAATAATCAATAATCGAAATCCATCAAAATTTGTATTTTTTTCCAATAAATTTCAACTAAAAATAAAAGAAAAATGTTGAAAAAATGGTTAGAAAATATTATCAGGGCATATGATATACTAAAACCATAGCATTTTGGCTGTGGAAGATAGTGAAATTACCCAAAACCACTTTGCATTTACAACACGTGCTATACCATTTCCCAAATGAAGAAAATTAACATTTGCTTTTGGGTAATTAGGGTTTAAAGTTTATACATATTTTGAGGCTTTTAACTAATCGTGGACTCTTGCATGCATCGAAGGAGCAAGTAACGTCAAAGTCAGCTTATTTTTGGTTGTCATAATAAGGCAAGTGCTTGTGAAGAATTCAAATATGTGGCCATATTCAAACCAAGAACAAATTCTCCAAATTCTGCGGATGTTATTTAAGATTCAAGAGACGGTTTTGCAGTATACACATGATGTCTTCTTTTACATATCTTGTTTGTCTTTTATTGAGATTCACGTCCAAAATATATGTCGTTTAAACAGAATAAGTAACAGTTTGAGAAACTGTGTGATTTCTGGTTTTGTTTATTTGCAGAAAAGTTGAGAAGTGTTGCTTTGTCAAATGAACTATTACTAAACATCTTTTAACTCAATTGGGTACAACAAATTTAGGACCTACCTTTAATCCACGTATCTTATTCTTTTTGCACGTACATAAAATATTAACCGTCAAGAAAGATGAAAAGGAACGTATTATACAGATACAGTAGAATTCTGGTGTTTTATCTATGTTTTTTAGGTTTTTTTTTTTTCTAACTTAGGATTAATATACGTTATTTATTTATTTTATACCTAAAATGAAACTATTATTAGTGAATATTCTAGATTATTTATTTAAGAGATTCAATATAAATTATTCAATATATACTTAAAGTCATATAAATCATTTAATTCTTTCAATTTTTTATTACTTTATCATAGCTTAATTAATTTCATGATATTTATGTCACTTACTTAAAATTCACATTATCAAAAACTTATAAAATGATTAATATAATATTGATTTATTTTATACCTAAAATGAAACTATTATTAGTGAATATTCTAGATTATTTATTTAAGAGATTCAATATAAATTCTTCAATATTTACTTAAAGTCATATAAATCATTTAATTCTTTCAATTTTTTATTACTTTATCATAGCTTAATTAATTTCATGATATTTATGTCACTTACTTAAAATTCACATTATCAAAAATTTATAAAATTATTATTATTATTATTATTATTATTATTATTATTATTATTATTATTATTATTATTATTATTGAAAATGTGAGTGTCTTTTGGTATAGGACATATTTATTTTATAGTATATAGTGACCCTTTAAAGTCAGATGTTAGTTGACATTTGAAGAGTCTACAAATTGAATTTTTCATTTGATTGATGGAGATTCTCTTAACCTTATCCTATATTATTCCTAAAGATTGAGAAATGACAAAATAATAATTTTTTTTTAAGAAATAAAATTTTCATTTTTTTATTTGAGATTCTCTTAAACCATACATTAGTTTTTAAATTCAAAGAAAATTCTTAATGAAGAGTCTCATGAGATACTAGCGATGCTTGGGCCACCTGCTTTGTTAGTGTCACTAATAATTATGTGAAGAGGATGAGAAGTTTTAGGAAATTTAAAAGTTTTAGTCTATGATTGTTTAACTAATTAATCTAATGCTTATGAACAATTGTGACATTTGGTATGATTGTGGGTTTATGCTTATAAGTAGCATTTGAGTGAGAGTTCAATTAAGTTTTATTATCTTTATTATTTGTTTAACAACTTCTTAATTTTATGTTAGTTGAAAATTGTGGTTTCTTATTGATTTTATAGTAAGCATGTCTTTATTTAGGGAATTTTAGGAGTTATCAAATGGGCATATGTTACCATTTGAGGTTGAAAGTGTTGCTAGTGATGGTATTGTCACAATTGACAAATGTTATGTTATTGATAATGTTTTCAATAATGGAAGAAAGATTTAAGGATTTGTTTTATGTTTACACAAAACATTTTTAAGGTTTGTTTCTCATTTAATTAGTTCATAATGAATATTTTGGATGAGTTAAAAGTGTGTTAGCAGTAATTAAATTTGAAAAATTGAACATTACAAAAATTTTGTATATTATGCATGATATTACATTTATATGACCATCTCAAGTTCTTTTATATCATTATTGTTCTAGTAAAATAATATTTTAATATGGTATTTAAGTTTTCTAATTAGAGCATTTAAATTTCATTCCTTCCTGATAGGGTTCAAGGTGCATTTTATACATGAATTATTAACTTAGTCACCCTAAATCCTAAATGAATATTGCTTACGCCATAAATATCATATTAACCCCAATTTTCATGTACCTCAAGTGCATGTTTCTATATATTTTGTTTTATATTTTGATTGATTTTCTTAATTTGTTATATTTTTCTTGATTCAGTCAAGATCAATTTATATATTGAAACTAGTACATAAATCATATTAATTATATAATTATAATGTTCCACGAAAGAAGTTAATAGGTTAATTATGAAAACTTTGATATTTTACTTGTTTCATTCACTACCTTATACTAAAACTTTAAAAGTAAAATTTTCAAAATCTTCACCTAGTGAAAACATTGTCATTTTTTTTTTATGATTATAAACTAATGTTTCCTTTCTAGTGGAGTCAAGAGTTAACAAAGTACAATTTATTATCTAAATTTAAAATGGCTCTGAAGAATGTGAAGATTTTAGATATTCTACGTGTAGTTGTTGCATCGTTTGCTTACTTAATAATTTCTCTAGGTTTTCTTATCACTTAATCATTGTTTCGTATTTAGATTATATGTGTTATTTTTTGTCATAATTTTAATTTTATTTATGATTTTTATTTTAATAACTTTATTTATTACAAGTATAATGGCAAATGCAAATCTCAAAACAATGTTTTTTTAAACAATCGAGAATGAAATATATTGTGTTGTTGAAATGGAGAAAAAACTAATTATGAAAAACCCGAATACCTAGGACGTGTTGACCTGTATTCTCATTAAACATATAAAAAAATATATATAACAAAAAAGACAAGTTTTCTTTAAGATCATACTGAAAATCTCTATCCAACCGTTAGTTAAAGATAAATATATTTATTTATATCATAGAAGTATGACGGAAATATTAATGTGGAAATATAATAAAAGTTCCTAAATTCTGAAAAACTAAATTAAAACGCAAAAATATAATAAAAAGGTGTATTTTTATTCATAGTTTAATATACTCGTATTTTAAAAAAAAAAACTTATACAAATATAAACAAAACTACTATATAAAATGGATCACATAAGAATTTTAAAATGTAAATTTTATTTTGCTAATAAAATTTTTATTATTGAATTTTCAACTCGTTTTAAATTGTTCTTAATAAAAAAGTAATAAAAATGTAAAAAATATATTCATGTATTCCATAGAAGTTACTGTGTTTTATTATTTAAGTGGTCATCCCACAAGTTTACATATTGACACAGATACTACACACAAGAAAACTACCTTCGTTGTTTATTACGAGAAAAAAAAAACTTAATTTATTCTGTTCTCAAATGGAAATAAATTTTAATTATTTTTACTTCATTTAATGTTATTTTTTTTCTTAGAATACCCGACATTAACTAATGTTTGGCATTTAGCATTACCATAATGTTTTTTTTTTTTAAGAGAAGGATACTTAAAAAATAATATTGAAAAATAAGTAAAATATTTAATATAATTAATGGATGTTATGTGTTAAGTTAGTTTTATTATGTTATATATTGCGCTTTTTTTATTATGCGATACATTTTAGAATAAATTTTTTGTTTCTTTTATTTATAAATAATTTTATGATTTTTATATGTTTTTTTCGTGGTTATCTCTATTAAATACTATGAATATTTATGTTGTAGTAATAAATAATTAAAAATCATTAATAAAAAAATTAATCTAATACATTTATAATATTTTAAGAAAATAAATAAATTAGATATTTTTATTTATATGTGTATTATATTACAATTTTCTTATATTGAAAACAGAAAGTAATATTTAGAAACGAATGTATATTGAAAAGCAAAATAGTTAGCTTGTAGTAAAAGAATGGTATTATGCAATAATGGGAGGGTGAAATCTATATTCCCACTTGTTACTGCCAATAAAGGTAATAATTAAAGTTATTATCGTGATCCTACCCATAATTAGGCACGCATTTTAATTATTTATGGCTTACCTAAATTATTCAATAATTGATTCCATGAATGAGCTGAGTTTTATTTTTGGATGGTCCCATTTTTTACTAATCTAGCTTAAAATATGCTTAAATTCGTTGTCCAATATAATATACTGTTTTATATGCATTCATGAATTTTGTTGTAATTATATATACTGAGAATTAATTATTTAAATTTGTTTTCATTATTATTTTACATTTATTTTTATATATGGTCACCTCAACTATTTCAACAATTAAATCTCCTATTATTCATAAACTCTTAATTTTTTTAATAATAAACATATATGCATTCTCTTTATATATATATATATATATATATATATATATATATATATATTTTCTCTTTATATATATATATATATATATATATATATATATATATATATGAGAATTGCGATTATTATTACTATCATATTAATTTCCGTAAATAGATAATTTTTGCCCTTTTCTTTTCCTTTTTTCTCATTTTCTATTAATTTTTTTCAAATAAGTTTTTAATGAAGAATTCCAACCTGAATAATACAAAAAATATTTTATCATCAACCTACCCATCTTTAATTATCTATGTCATGTTTAATTTATAACTTAATCCATGTATTGTCTAAAACAATAAAAAGTTATAAGTTATTTATTTATTACTGAAAAAAAAGATAATTTAGTTTAGATTATCTTTGAAATGATGCAATATGGATGTGAATAATGATTTAATTGATGTTGAAGGGGACACACAATACCTAACAAAAAGGAAGACAAATCTGAACCACGAAAAAAAAAGTTAAAATCTGTGCATATCTACACAGAAAAATCTATAAGATCATATATATACTGTGTTTATGATACGATCCTACACAAACACTGGCAATTTATGCTCTTCGTAAAACTTTTAGTAAATTTTCCTTAGCAGTTTCTTGTTTTCAAATATCACTCACACACCATTGATGAAGAAAATGAGTAATCAAAAGTTTGTGGAAGCTCAGGTGATTGAAGTTTTTGTTGTATTTATGATATCACTTGTTGTGGTTGTTGGAACATCTAATAAAAAGGAGAAATGAACCAAATATATATAAGAGAATGACACTATATTTAATCCAAAACTTTAAGGCAGTAGGTTCTTCTTTTGTTGGTGCGAAACATCGGCTCTTAGTCCCTCTTCTACACTTCCCATCATATGAGCCGGTGCGAACCTTCAGCTCTGATACCACTTGTTATGGTTGTTGGAAGAATTCGAGAAGCATAACTGGGAATATCTCACAAAAAAGAGAGATGTGCGAAACATATATAAGAGAATCATATCACCTTTAACTTAAAACCTTAAGACAATAGGTTTGTGAGTCTTATTTCTTATATATTACTTAATATTCTAATTTTTATTCAACGTGAGATTTAAACTAGTACTTGAATTTCTAAACGTTGTCATATTAATGCCCCATGAATCAATCAGGTCAAGTTGATGGAACAGTATTTAACAAAATGAAGGAGATTCTGTTTGTTTTGTTCGGTCAAATTAAAATGTGAAGAGAAAAGAGACAAGTTTTATACGCGGCGATAGGGAGCTATGTTTGATTGCTCCTTAGAGAATGATTGCACACTACAAGGAAAAATTGTTAAGGAAGATTTATAAGATATTCATCCTCAATTGATGGATCAGACAAGTTGCAAATTCAAAAGCATAACAAAATGGTGGACCAGAACCACTCAACCTTTTTATTCAACCCATCTTCAAAGGTTCTCCTCTTACTAAAGAAAGAAAATGTTTGATGGAAACATGTGGCTTCCCATCAATGACATCTCAACTTAGATATAAAAATCTATTTCAAAAAAGGGTTTAAATTTAATAGAGATCATATAAAGCCTAATCAATTCATAGTTTCTTTTGACCTAGCTATTCAGTAGAGACTAAGAAGCCTAATCAATTCTTAGTTATAAGCTTTGATGCTTATTTCGGACATTACATAATTTCAACTCATGGTTTGGTCATATAATTTTTGTGAGAAGTTAATTTATATTAACTTAGTATAAAATTCATATAGATCAAATATAAAAAAAAATATATATTACTTTTGTGAGAAGTTACTTTATATATCCTGACAGTGGAAAATATTTTCTTAAATCTAATAAATTTGATCATTATACTAGGTCATTTTATTCATTAGTGTAATATGGTTTATTTAATTTTCCATAGAATGCTTATAGGAGATTTTTATATTGTACATATAAATTAAACTCAGACTAATGATGAATACCCAATTAAAAAAATGACATAGGGAACCGGTTAGGGTGTTTGAGTGGTTTTCTAGGTCATTTCTAAGACACAAGCTTTGAGAAAATTGGAAAGTGGAGAAGTTTATTCTTGGAATATGCCATAGAGTTATATTACATTCTTCTACTATGCATGCCAACTTGATGGAGTGATCCGTCTCATTTATTTTCTTACAGTAAAAATTTATCTTTATTTTTATACTTATATTTAATAGGTAAAAGTATTTTTTTTTATTTCATTCTCATCTTTGACGACAAATAAGTATACCTACCTATTCTTTTATTATTATAGATATTATTTAAGTAATTTCACAATACAAATCACAGAAAATAAAACGTGATATCAAGTATTTAAAATAGGTATAAGTATTTTTTGGTTTCATTCTCATCTTTGATGACAAATAAGTATACCTACCTATTATTTTATTCTTATAAATATTATTTAAGTAATTTCACAATAAAAATCAAAGAAAATAAAACGTGATATCAAGTATTTAATGTAATAAATATATATATATATATATATATATATATATATATATATATATATATATATTTCTCTCTAATATCAAATATTAATAAAGAAATTAAAATGATATAAATATCAAGTATCAAATAATAATTAAATAAAAAGTTAAATAATTATAAAAAGGGTAAAAATGATTCCTAAATAATACTTTATCACTTCTCCAAATAATAATAATTAATTCAATTCTGGTTTATCTCAAACCTGGTACAACTCATCTTATTATTATTATTATTATTATTATTATTATTATTATTATTATTATTATTATTATTATTATTCAATAAACAACACATGACATTGATCCTGTTTGAATACTCTTTTATAAATATTTTTTTAAAAGGTTGGATTGATTATGAGGAAGAAAGTGGTATAAGTCTTGATGTGGAGCATTAATTATTGAGTGTTGTACATTCATATGTTGTGCATTACAGTATTTTTGTGTATAAAGATACCTTATATATGGGTGCAATTTATTATGCCTTCCTAAAATATTTTTACTGTGCAACTACAATGCGTTGACTGCAAATAAGCGTTTCTTTTAATGTGTGGCTTTTCCTTTATCTAAGCTTTTAGATATTATGACAACATAAAGATTTATAACTACATCATTCTATAAAATAAAAAATAAAATTTATGGAGGTGCAGGAAGAAGCTCTCATGTGTAAATAAGGTAAAATCAAATAATTTTAGTTTTGGGCTTGGGCTTGGGCCCATACTTGAACTATTCTCCAGCCCAATCGAGGCACATACTGTTTCTTTATCTCTTTGTTCTGTGAAAATTGATGTGCAGAGACGCTAGCAGATAAACCTAACCCACGAACCTCGCAAATTCCCTCAACACTGGAGTCGCTAAGTAGGACTCGCTGGAAATTGATTCTTGAACTCAGGTTTGTTTCTTTGTTTTTAATTAGTTATTTATTATCTGATTCGGTATCATTTTTCAACTGTTAATCTTTAATTTAATTTCAATTTAATTTCTCGTGGTTCTTCTTCTTCTTCGATTCGATCAGCTGACCAACCATGATACAAAATGGTTGCATTGTATCCCAAGGGTGTGCCCCTGTGAATTCTAGGTCAGGCAACCATGTCTTACCTAGTACCTCTGTCTATCGTTGTGCTTCTCGAATGTCTGCTAAGGTTGCCGCCTCAAAAATCCGGAGCTTTTCCCGACATAATGTAGAATGTAAATCCTCGTTTCCAAGAGGTACGTGGCATGCTTTAGTTATTTATCCGTTAGCTCGTTCACTTTTCTGTTGGTTAATGTAGAACAATTATGTTTTGAATTGTTGAGCTTATGGCTTGTGAGAGCAAACGATAAAACATTTAACAGTATGAGCTTAAAATCTGTGCATGGATTGTATAGAAGGTTTTTACACTGTCAACCAATCAGAACTCGTATTATAGATGTTTTCAGGGCATTTATTGTAATATTTACCGAAATTATTACACATGGCATTTTGTGATTGGATAATTATACTGTGTTCTGTAGGAAAAGGGCTTCACTGATGTGTTATGATTAAATGTGGTCCTTTTTAGATAACAGTTGATCGGGGTTGAATATAGTGTTTAGAAATTTGTTACTCAGAAATCATATTTGAGATTATTTCAAGGTAGTTATAGTGAAAGTTAAGAATCTCATTTTGCATAGCAGTTTGAGATTAAATGACAATGTAAAATCTGTGTAATGTCACTGCAGAGACTTGGTGGATCACTATCATGATTAAATGTTCTACTTTTAATGTTTAGACATTTGTTAGTCAGGTTTCACTTCAGTCTACCTTCTCTTTGGAATAGGCTTTCCTTGATAATTTTATTTTCTAACTGAATTGTTCATAAAATCTCTATGTGGTAGGAATGGCATTTTCAAATGTGTTTGCTGCATCAAGCTTACGTTTAAGTGAGGGTTCAAATCTTCTCTTTCGCTCTTTCCCTGTGTTACCCCAGTTGCGCAAGTCTAAGATGGTTCCCAGAGCATCAAAGGATGTACCAACTAGCTTCCGGTACCCTCCAATGACCAAAAAACCGCAATGGTGGTGGAGATCATTAGCATGCCTCCCTTACCTTATGCCTCTCCATGAAACATGGATGTATGCTGAGACAGCATACAATCTTCACCCATTTTTGGAATGCTTAGAATTCTACACGTACCCTTTTCTTATGGCAATTGGGAGCCTGCCTAGCTGGTTTCTCATGGCATACTTTTTTGTTGCGTATCTTGGTATTGTGAGGAGAAAAGAATGGCCTCATTTCTTCAGATTTCATGTTGTGATGGGAATGTTGTTGGAGATTGCCCTGCAGGTTGTAGGAACTGTTAGCCGTTGGATGCCGCTATCATTCTACTGGGGTAAACTGGGAATGCATTTCTGGACTGGCGTATCATTTGCTTATCTCTTTACTGTTTTGGAGTGCATAAGGTGTGCTCTTGTTGGTATGTATGCTGACATTCCTTTCATCTGTGACGCAGCATATATCCAAATTCCTTATGATTAATAAGGAATATATGTAAAGAAGTTTACCTTTCTATTATATCACTTTTTGTTGTATCAGGGTTTTTCTTGACACAGAATTGAAGAACAATTAGTCTATTAGTGATTGCTTATGTGAAAAAAAAAAAAAATATGTATGAGATTTCCCCTACATATTTGGATTGACTTTATGTGTAGTCTCAGGGTTCCATCCCTCTCTTTTTCTCTCTCCGCTTTGACATTCTGTTGTGTCGTTTTCAATTACAAATGCACATTACCTTCTAGATAGCCCTTATGTAAGATAGCAATTTTAACCAGACACATGAACTTGTTTAGTCTACAAAATTACTCTGAAACCGGAGATTGTTATGACGGTATCAACTAAGGGTATTTAATTTCTATCTATTCATGGTGAGATTCAAGATTTTCCAGGTTTTGTTACTAAGTATCGTTTTACCTGCTTGAGCTTTTTTCTTTTTAGGGTTATGGTTGGCAGTGGTCAATTTGGGGAGAATTTTCGTTCGATTCCCTAGCAGTATTGAATATGAAGACTTTATTAGGGCCAGTATTAATGAAATTGAATGTATAAAACGTTTGATATTAAGTGTAATTTTGTTAATTTAATGCAAGTTTTTCTTATCACTTGTGGTCAAATTGAGTTAGGGGCAAAATTAATTTTATCTAATTATAACTAACCATATGTTTTTATTAAATCACGTGCGATAGTGTATACAATTTATAATGATACGAACATGGTAAATGCCATACAATCTTGCGTGGAAATCAATAGAAGCATGGTAATGAAAAAAGTTAGACATTGAGACTGATGCTTTTTAGATATTACATGTGTAATTTCTGAGTCTAATAGTTGTATCTACGGATAATCTTGTTTCTTAAGCGTGCAATTAGAAGGTTGATTTTAAATACTCATTATAAAAAAAATGTGTTGGGAGAAAAACTAGATTTTCAAAAGAATTTTAATACTTTTAGTCAAGGGATGTCTTGGGTTTTCTCCTAAAAGAAATTGTATTTGGTTTTGAATTTTAGGGAGAGATTTATTGAAATTTAAATTGTATAATAAAAAATTGTAGTATTTGTTAAAATAAATCAATTGCTAAAATAGAGTTCAACATCCAAATAATTAGTCTGTCACTTTAACCAAGTGATACTCAAATGTGCATTATAGAAGATGTACAAATCAAATAAGACAAATAAAATAGAGACTGAATTCATTAGTAAGAATTTGGAATTGTGTGACTTACACTTCTAAAATCTTTAGATGGAAATTTTGAGAGAATTTTTTTGGAAATATTTTATGATAAAAACATGTTGTTTAGGTAGAAAATTTCAAATTTGATTATTTAAAATTTTATGAGAATAAACTTAAAATTAAATAATTTAAATTTCATTTAAAAAATAGGAATTTTAGTTTTTTCACACCTTTCAGTTTTTGTATTTATGTTTATTCTCTTTCCATATTCTTATTTATTCGATTTTAGTTAGAAAATCAATTATTTGATATCGATTAGGTTGACGTTAAGATTAAAACATTATTGACTTGATTGAGATTAAGATGTTATTAATTTGTTGAGACTAAGACGATGCTGATTTAATCGAGATAGAAATGTTATCTTTTGAACATTATTTTTAATCTGATGTTGATTAGTTTTTCTAATCTAAAGTTGATCATATATGATGTTAGTTGGAATTTTCTTAATTAGCATTAACAATGATTGTAAACCAATATCAATTTTATTTTTTTGAATTTATATCAGTTGAAGTTATTTTCCATTGATATCAAAGTTCTTTTATTATCCGTGTTTATTAGATTTTTTTTTTCAATGTAAATCAAGATTATTTATTAATCAATATTGGCAAAAGTTTTTCGACCATGGATTATTTTTCATGATTGTCAATTATGACACTGTATCCATGTCAGTAAAAACTGGTGTATGTTTGTATTTTTCAATTGACCTTAATAAATATTATTTTGTTTGCATTGTTAAAAATACTTTTTATCAGTGTAAGTTGGGTTATGTTTTGGTCTATCTTAATCTGAGTCTCTTTAGTCTATATTGGTAAACCATTTACTAACTTATGTTGGTCATTATTGTCTCCCAAATAACATTTTTAAGAATTATTTTTGGGTCAATGTTTATAAAGATTGGTTTTTAGTTGATTTTTTTCCACAGTTAGTCAACTTTTGTCTTAAGGTCCATTAGGGAAACTGCCAACTATTCTTAAATTGTTTTTAGCTAATATCAATTTTGGTGATTTTTGTACTGAAATTTAGTAAAAAATAGTTGGTTAAAAAAACCTAATCAACCTTGATTGGTGTGAATTAAAATAATTGTGGTCAGTGTCAATTAGAATAACGTCAATCAATGTCAATGGAAAATTATTTTTGTCAATCTTAGATATAAAATTCCTAACTTTGACAATAAAATACCCATAAACCAGTTAAAAAAATTATCAGCTAATATTTTTAAATTACAATATATTCTATAATATTAAAATAAAGTTTTACATTGGAAGTAATTAAAATCCTTTAATAAAAAATAAAATCTAACAATTTTTAATAAAATTATTTAAATAAAATATATAAAATAAAATTCAAATTGAAAGTGTTTGAATTTGAATGTCTTCAAAATTACTAAATTGACTCCCCAATTACATAGACCTCGACGGAAATTATTCTTCTCTTGATTAAGGGAGTGAGGTTTTTGTTAAATTCATTCATTTCATGATGAATGAAAAGAGAATTATTAATATTTCGCATTCATCATTTGGCACATTTCAATAAAAAATAGAAACAATATTTTCTAGGATCTTAACAATAAGTATGAAAGAAAAACTCTAAAATAAATTATTCATTACATCTCGATTTTATCAAGAATATTTATGTTATTTGGTACACATTTTTTTTCTGTCACTTATGTAATCATATAAATTAAAAATTTTCATTTTTTCTCTTACTGAACAACTTAGAATAACACTTTCTTTGCTAAACAACCTACATTATCAACACTGCACTGTAATAAATTAAAAATAATAAATTGCAAGGACTAAAATATCACAGGGACTGATCTGCAAGAAACTCCCATAATTTTATTGCAGAAATGACAAACTGACTCATAATCCACGCCGTCCATTTTATCATCTTCGTTTCGTTCATAACAGCAGATACATACCCTACCAGGACACAGAACGACGACGTATTGGCTATCCACACTACTCCCAGTGGCATTCTCGTAAATCCATCCCTTAACTGCAACACAGCGTTCCGTTCCCCTTTGTTCCCCATCGATCATCATATTTGCACTCTTTAACTCTGCACTGCGAAGCAAACCTCGTCGCGTTCTGCTCTCTTTCTATCTTCGAGCTCGATCTATTGCTCTCTTCGAATTCGGCTTGATCTCCGACGAGTGCTCGCGATAAAAGCTTGCTAGCTTCTGCAATCTTCCGAAATGGTGAGCTTCCTCTCTTATCCCTTGCGAACGAACGGTTCACCGTTCTCAACAATCCTAGATCTGAAGCGGACTCGCTTCGATTTGATGTTTTCTTGTTACGCTCTCTCCTATTTGAATTTCAATTGCTTCTGTATCCGTGACTTCAAACGCGAGCCTCCTGATTTAGTTCTCGCGATTTCAGTTACTGCGGGATCTATTGTGGAATTGTGCATTGACTCCTTTTTGTTTGTGTCTTTGTTTTTTGCTTGCTTTTGCAGCCTCTCCGACTCGAAATTAAGGTACTCTTCGTTTTATCTTTTGTATTGAGGTTTATTCTCCGCGGAATGTTTGATAAGTTTGCTGGCGAGGTTTTCTGTGATTTAGACTTCTCTGCAACCGAGGTTAGCGGAGTGTATGAGTTTCCGACTGCTTAAACTTGTGTGTTTTCGTATATTTGAACAGCGAAAGCTCGCGCAAAGATCAGAGAGAGTGAAGTCTGTGGATCTACATCCTACAGAACCATGGTAATGCTATGTTCTTGGTTGTGTTTTTGCGATTTTACTGTGGAATTGTTTTAGGATATGTAGCTAAATTGGTAAATAGCATTGTAATCTGTTACTCATTACTCATTACTGGATTCGATTCCATTGTTTGGGATTTCTCAATCATGACCTTTACAAGGAATTAGGGATAGTTTGTGAGCATTTGTTATTAATGGCTGTTGCTGTTTTGTGGGAATACTGTTACTTTATTCATTTACCGTGGAGATTAGAAAGATAGGTAAATAGTGGATACTTGGATGTTTCACTGAATTGTGTGATGTTGCTATAATTAATACAGGATTCTAGCAAGTTTATACTCTGGAACTGTCTGTATCTGGAACTACCAATCTCAGGTTTGTCGATTTTTATATTTGGTTGTTATATTTTAATAAATGTATTTAGAAATGTAATGTTGAATTCGTGTATGTTGCATCTGAGTCAGACACGCCATCTTTCGCATGGTGCCTATGTATAGTGAGGTGCCAATCCATAAATAAAGGGCCTATTTATTATGTTTTCCTCAAAATTAAAAGCAGTTGCATGATTTATTTCTTTTGTTAAAAAACTACTTTATTATTATGTACTACCTGACAGCAATCTTCAAAAAATGTTGGTGTTCCACTAAAATATTAGGATTATATATCTTAAGCTACCATGCATGGGGGCCGCTTGGAACAGTTTTGAGCTTCTATAAGTTGCTTTTAGCTTATTATCATTACTTTTTTTGGAGAAGCTTCTTAAATTAAGTTTTTGACAGTTTGTTTCAAATAGTTTTATGGCCTAATTTATGACAAATTTTGTGCGATAAGAGCTTATTGAAAAGTGCTTTATTAAGGTATTTTACCCAAACACACCATAGAAAAATTAAACTTTAGCAGTTTAGCTTTCAAATCCCAACTAGGTTGAGTAGCTTCCACTTTAGCCTATTGTTTCCCTATCTGCACAAGGACATAGACATCCTCTGTAACAAGAAAAAAAAATAAAGACATGAATATGTTGTTCATTGAACCAATTGTTTGGTTGCGGCAAAATGATGAATACTCATTCAAAATGCTGATGAAATGCTAGTAGCTACTCCTATTTTACAGAATTGATAGTCAATATCCCATATATGGGAAGACTATTTTAGGTGGAATTCCTTCCTTTTGGATATTCTTGATGTCCTTTCACTCTTGTTAGTTGACCTGTCTGATGATGTGTGTGCTTTTGTAGATTTTTTATCACCATTATCTATGGGCTTTTTGCTCCTCCTCTTTACCAAAAAAAAATTATCATCAATGTTTTTGAAGAACTGTAGTATTTTATTTTATTTTTTTGTGAAATACTGGGGGGAAAACCCAAAAGAAGAAAAATGCTTTTGTACATTCTGTATGTTGTATTTTGTTTGTTTTCTACTAATATTGAATTAGACATCTCTTTCGTGCCTGTTCTATAATCACTTCATGGCCTCTCTGTAATCATTTATAATTTCAGAAGACTGAACATTTTACGTGCACTGTATTTATAGATTTATAGTTTCGTATTGAAAGACAGCCTCTAACACCAGTTCATATATTTGGAATTTTCGCCAGACTATTCAAATGAATATTCCTCATTAATTTCTTTGGCGATTTGTGTGTGCAATTAGTTTAACTTTTTATTATTTTATTTCAGACCATGGCCAAGTCTTTTGAGGTTACCGAGTTACCAGGTGTGTGAATGTTTTTAGCTTGTTTTATTGTTTGTATATCTTTTCTCTTGATTCATTTTATTTCAGTCTCTTTGTATATTTTGTGGGTCTCATATAAAAGCTTGATTTTGCAGTTAGGTCGGCTAAGTTTATTGCACGCAGACAATGGGTTGTGGCAGGGGCAGACGATATGTTTATTCGTGTATATAATTACAACACAATGGATAAAGTAAAAGTATTTGAGGCACATACAGATTACATTAGGTGTGTGGCAGTTCATCCTACCCTTCCTTATGTGTTGTCATCATCTGATGATATGCTCATAAAGCTTTGGGACTGGGAAAAGGGCTGGGTCTGTACCCAGATATTTGAGGGACATTCTCATTATGTCATGCAAGTGACATTTAATCCTAAAGACACAAACACCTTTGCCAGTGCATCTCTTGATCGCACCATAAAGGTATACATGTGTTCTTCTTGCTAGTTGTTTCGTGCATTTTCTTTGTTTATTTCCATACACCTTTGGTAAATATTAAAAATAATGCATTAATACTGTTATCTTCACTTGCAGATTTGGAATCTTGGCTCCCCTGACCCCAATTTTACATTAGATGCCCATCAAAAAGGAGTGAATTGTGTTGATTACTTTACTGGTGGTGACAAACCTTATCTAATTACTGGTTCTGATGATCACACTGCCAAGGTTTGTTTTCTATTTTCTGTTTTTTTTTTTTTTTTTTTTTTTTTTTTTTTTTTTGTCGTCTTCTGTTTAATTTGATTGCCAATATGTATATATGGATAGGAATTATCATGCCAATAAAACCTTTTAAACAGGTATGGGATTATCAAACCAAAAGTTGTGTCCAGACTCTAGAAGGTCACACACACAATGTATCTGCTGTATGCTTTCATCCTGAACTACCTATAATCATTACTGGATCTGAGGATGGCACAGTGCGCATTTGGCATTCAACAACATATAGGTAATTTTATTTTGTCACAGATTACTGAACTGAGAGCTTTGTTTTTTGTTATTTAATTTGGTGCATTGTTCTTGCCCTTTATTGGTCAATGTCACTCTATCATTGGAACTTGAATAATTTGATTTTGGTTTAAACTTTTTATCAGAGTATGAAATCATGCCTTATTTTTCAGAAATTATGATATTTTTTTACTTGTTGCTTCACCCATTTTTGATGACTTGTAACCTAAATTTGATGTTTAGTTGAGAATTTAGATATTGCTGAGATTTGGACAAGACTGGATCGTAATGCTTATATATATATATTGTAACCTTGCTCCATGTTACACTAGAAGATTTTACACCAAGATTAGTTTGAAGTATATTTGAGATTATGGATAGATTCCAGTCATTTTTTAAAGTTTAATGGTGGTATAATCTGCTTGCAGGCTCGAGAACACATTGAACTATGGCCTTGAAAGAGTTTGGGCTGTTGGATACCTGAAGGGTTCACGTCGGTGAGTTGTTTTTGGATTAAATTGTGAAAGTAATCACCAATCTCATATCTGCTGCAGGCCCTTGAATCATGTTGAGTTGTGGGACAATAGTTCTATTCTCACCTCAATAATGAAATACTCGTTCCTGATTAGATTACTTATTTGCAAACTCTTTTTTCTCCTTGAATCATGCTTTAACCTCTCCCTGAATGCAGAACATTTTTTACTCTTTTCTTCTCGTGATCATTCTTCATGTCATTACCTAAATTACAAAAATCTCTTTCTTTGAAGGGTTGTGATAGGCTATGATGAAGGTACTATTATGGTCAAACTTGGTCGAGAAGAACCTGTAGCCAGCATGGATAACAGTGGAAAAATAATTTGGGCTAAGCATAATGAAATTCAAACTGTCAATATAAGGAGTGTAGGAGCAGATGTCGAGGTATGGGCTCTTTTTAATCCTTTTTATCCATATTATATATGAGAAAAAAGTTGAAACTTGCTTTAGTGACACAAGTACTATATATTTTAGATTGCTGATGGAGAAAGGTTACCATTGGCTGTTAAGGAGTTGGGCACCTGTGATCTCTATCCACAAGTGAGTGAGCATCCCTTTTCTTTGATATTAAGTCACATTCTTTTGCATTACTTCTCTGCTTTTATCATTTATGCTCACATTATGCAACTCTTGAAGGATAAAGAAGCAGGCATATTCATTATTTAGCAATTCAGACATTTTGGTATATCAATTCTGGTTCTGACCTTTTTATTGTGGTGATTCATGCCTTTTTTCTTACATTTTTCTAATTCTGATTGATTTTTTTGACTCTGTATTCTATTGTATGCATAAAGCTTGCCATTGTTTTATTGGATTAAATTGGTCATCATCTACGCGGTTCTTTTGCGCACCTTTCTGTTTATGTAATCTGTTTATAGATGAGTATTTATTTAAATAAATATAGGTTTTATTGTGTAATGTTAGACATTCAAATTCATATGTTAATGACAAGAACTAGTTGGTATATCTGACTATTCTTTTGCTGTATTCAATCCTTTTTCAAAGAAGTGAGCTTCAAAATAATAGTCTGCCCCTTGGGTTTAATTATCACCACTTATTTAATCTTCCATGCATGTTGATTGGTGTCTGACCCTTGGTTTACTTTTATACTCAAGAGTCTAAGGCACAATCCAAATGGGAGGTTTGTTGTTGTTTGTGGAGATGGGGAATACATTATATACACTGCTTTGGCATGGAGAAATAGATCATTTGGTTCTGCCCTGGAGTTTGCCTGGTCTTCAGATGGGGAGTATGCTGTAAGAGAAAGTACATCGAAGGTCAAAATTTTCAGCAAAAATTTCCAGGTTGTGCTTCACTTTCAGTTACTCTTTTTTTTTTTTTTTTTTTTTTTTTTTTTTTCTTTTCTTTGTCGACGACCAACAAAATCTAAATAATCTGTTAGAAGGATAGACAAACTGGTTCCTGCCAGTGATTTACTGTTATAAAAGGGACCATGTAATGGAACTATAGTATCAGTTAATTTTCCTTGAGCATTTCATCTGACTAACATTTGGGGAAAGTGCTTCCAATGCTGCTAAGTAATAAGAGATTATTGATTTTTACTTGTGTTGCCTGACTTGGTTCTCGCAAAAATTCTCTCGTCATTTGGGATTTCTTCCAAATGAAATTAATTGTTTCAGGAAGTTTTAATTGGGAACGAAATTTGTATATTTCAGGAAAAGAAGAGTATCCGACCAACTTTTTCAGCTGAACGAATATTTGGTGGCACTGTATTGGCAATGTGCTCAAATGATTTCATCTGTTTTTATGATTGGGCTGAATGCAGGTTAATTCGTCGTATTGATGTTAATGTTAAAGTAAGTGCTTCGATGAGGTGGCATCAGTTTTCTGCTTTTATTTCTTTCTTTCTATTTCTTGCTAATTTTGTTAAATTTTCTTTTGTCAGAACCTCTACTGGGCTGATAGTGGTGATCTAGTGACAATTGCTAGTGATACATCATTCTACATTCTGAAGTACAATGTGAGGATTCTAAATATTTGATCCTTTTATACAATTGTTGAGTTTCTATGAGAAGGCTTTGTTTTTCCCCTATGTTTTGGTTCAACGAATATCTAATGGCACTTTACTGGTGAAGCATAGTAAACATTTTAACTTCCATTGTTGCAGCGTGATGTTGTTGCATCATATTTTGATAGTGGAAGCCCTGCAGATGAGCAAGGTGTTGAAGATGCCTTTGAACTCCTACATGAAATGAATGAACGCGTCAGGACTGGGATCTGGGTTGGGGATTGCTTTATCTACAACAATTCTTCTTGGAGGCTTAACTACTGTGTTGGTGGTGAGGTATTATCTCGTTTCCCTTTTAGATTAAAAAAAGGCATATCTATTTTTTGAACTTGCTGTAATATTTTTTTCTTTTGATGAATCTCTTTTATTGAACAACAATGATGATGCCCTGTTGATGCATTATATTATTTAGGTAACTACAATGTTTCATTTGGACCGTCCTATGTACTTGTTGGGATATCTTGCCAGCCAAAGTAGGGTCTATTTGATAGACAAGGAGTTCAAGTAAGTGAATTAATGGTTTGCATCATTCAAAACCACTCAATGCGATAATCCTGATTTTTTTCTTTTGTCTATTACTCAGTGTTATGGGATACACACTACTTTTAAGTTTGATTGAGTACAAGACCCTTGTCATGCGTGGTGACTTGGAAAGAGCCAATGAAATTCTACCATCAATACCAAAAGATCATCATAACAGGTAGTGCTTATTTTTGTTACTTTGTTACAGAATGACTTTTACTTTCATTTCATTATTTAGAAATTGTTTGATATGTTTTGCGAAAGGCTTTTTTGTATGGCATTGTGCTATAAAATTATGGAAATTTATTTACCAAAAACAACAATAACTCTATGCCAATAATCATCCTGCACTACGTGTCCTTTTTTGTTTTTTTCAACTAAAGTTCTGGTCTGATTCCATGAGTAAAAATGCCAACTAGCTTATAAATGGGAGTGGATAATCTGTGGTTGAGTGGGGAATTTTTGACACTCTCATGTTCAAGTTTTTTTGCTTAATTATGATACTTTACTTCTTGGCTTCTGATGTCATTGTGGACTCACTGTAGTCTTCTTGCTTGTTCATTATTTATCATTGCTTGGATTATTTAAGAAACTAATATATAATTATAGGAATAAGTAATGCATTTTTTTTGCTGGTGTCGTTGATTTAGTATAATTTTTTACGTGTATGATGTTGACTTGGACTACAGTTTCAACTTTGATGTTTAGATGTAACATACATCCTAATTGCAATTGTTTATTTGTTTCTTACACTAGTGTGGCTCGTTTCCTGGAATCACGAGGGATGATTGAGGATGCTCTTGAAGTAGCCACTGACCCTGACTACAGGTTTGATCTAGCCATTCAGCTTGGAAGATTAGAGGTTGCTAAGGTAAGTGCGCAAGTTCATATTTTCCTGCAAGGATATATTATTTGACTTCTGAAAATTGATATCTTGGGTTTTTAGTTTTTTTTCATTCCTCATGTGCATGAGTCTGACTTTTGAGGTTATATTGAGAGTAATGTTCATTATTCTTTTGCAGGGTATTGCCACTGAAGTGCAGAGTGAGTCTAAATGGAAGCAATTGGGAGAATTAGCTATGTCGACTGGAAAGGTGTTTTTCTCTATCAAATGATTTTTATGATTTCTTTAACGCTTGGCTGAATTACATTCCCAAATATAGTGCTTAATAAGACCATGCTTGAGAGGATTCAGTGGTTTTTTATTAGTGCCAAACTGTATGTTCATTTAGATTACACCAATGCTTGTAGAGTCTCATACTATGTGTGCACCATTTTCTTAGAAAACAATATTGACTTATGTGTTTGGGACATTGTTTCAACACAGCTTAACAAAGATGATTCAATAATATTTTTTAATACAAGTGGTCGTGTTGCAATTTGACCCCCCAAATTTTCTACTACTGCTTCACACACAGCACTATCTAAGCAAAAGGGGAAAAGGGTAGGTTTACTAGTGTTTCTCACATTTCAGGTCTCGTATATTATGCATCAATGCTCTTGCTTGTCACTTTGGCTTGCGGGTATCATGTTGCTTGACTTGCTTCTGTTCTTTGTCTAACAATGTTGCGAGTCTTGCACATCCTCTTTACTAGGATTAAAGTCTCATCTTCGCTAATCATTGGAAACAAATCACACATGGCTCTGGTTTTGCATATCCTCCTCACCCTAATTTAAGAGTCATCTTACTCTGTTGCATTTTACAGCAACTGTAGTAAGAGGAATCAACCAAGCTTTTACCGTTCACTTGAGGGAAAATTCAGCAATCACTTAGTCAAAGTAATGAAAATATTCATATGTTGTTGAATAGAAATCAGAAATCCCGACGTTTTATGAGTTTTCATCGCCTAATTGTTTTCAGATATGATGTTTCAGTGATGGAAAATATTACGATGGGATAAAAATAGGAATTAATCAAATTCGAAGACATCCTAGGATCCCAATTAATAATGTGCACTCTTCCATTGCTCCATTAAAACTTCCACAAAATAGAGCATCATTCATTTATACTCAATCCAAAACCAATGCATTATGAACACTCCATTCTATCTCCTTCAAAACTCCCAATTGTACCAGAGGTCAGTCAACATGCTGATTCTGATGCGAGATTAGGAAGTTGAATATTTATTTATTCGTGTTCTAATTGATAACGATTCTGGGCACACTTGATGTTGATTGGGATTGGGTATATTTCTTGTTCGTATGCAGCTCACCGTATTATTTGTTCTTGCAGTTAGAAATGGCTGAAGAATGTTTAAAATATGCAATGGATTTGAGTGGGTTATTGCTGCTATATTCTTCTTTAGGGGATGCTGAAGGAATATCAAAACTTGCAACTCTTGCCAAAGAGCAAGGGAAAAATAATGTTGCATTCCTTTGCTTATTCACGTTGGGTAAAATTGAGGACTGCCTTCAATTGTTGGTGTTAAGGTAATAAATACTCTACGGTTGTAATCTATTGTTTATTATATTACTGTACCTAGAGAGAAAGGGTTAAGTTAGACTGCAGTTTGATGTAGCTGTGTTATACTTTTGGCAGCAATCGGATTCCAGAGGCTGCTTTAATGGCTCGTTCCTATCTCCCAAGCAAGGTCCCAGAGATAGTGGCCATTTGGAGAAAAGATCTCAGTAAGGTAATTTGTTATATACATATATGTATTAGATTTAGTTATAATTGAACAGTCTGACGTTTATGCTGTTCTCGTGATATTATGTAGCAACTTTTGTTAACATTCCATTTCCCTGTCCTGGGATTCTTATCATGTTGACAGGTTTCATGTGGATTGAAAATACAAATTCTTATATTTATTCGTTAATGTGGCACAGGTTAATCCAAAAGCCGCCGAATCATTGGCTGATCCTGAGGAGTATCCTAATTTGTTTGATGATTGGCAAGTTGCACTTGGTGTTGAATCTAAAGCTGCAGAAACAAGGTCAGTGGGGAAATGCATTATTTTTTAATAGTATCTTGCAACTTTTGTCATTCATGTATTACTCTGTATGGTGTGTTAAGCCTCTTTCACGGATTTTTTGTACTAATTTTGTTCTTTCATTATAGAGGCGTTTACCCTCCTGCATCAGAGTACGTGAACCAGGCTGATAAAACACATATCACCCTTGTTGAAGCTTTCAGAAACATGCAGGTAGAAGAAGAGGATCAGCCTCTTGAGAATGGGGACTCTATCCACGAGGTAAAGTAAATAGTATAGCTAACACCGTACTGAAGTTATCAAAATTTTCTCCTAAAGTAGAAATGATAGCCTATAACCCCAATTGGATTGTCAGTTGTGTTAGTATGTTTACGTTTGTTTTTATGTTCCTTTTGTCCCAGATGACTGAACGTGATGGGGAAGAGCACTATCCAGATGAACATGAGGAACAAAATGGAGAGGAAGGAAGCCAAGAGGAGGCAGTTGTAGTGGATGCCGATTCTACTGATGGTGCAATCCTCATCAACGGTAATGAGGCGGAGGAAGAGTAAGGTAAAAATAATGAAGGAGCCCGTCACGTCAGTCTATAAGCATTGGGTTGGAGCCGCGCGAAAGTTGAAGCTTTGTCTCGGGTGATTGCTTCTCAAGTGCCATTTCTAACTCCCATTTTGACAACTAGCTGCTTTTACCCTCATTACTATCACCTGAGTACCTGCAATTCTAGTTTTGTTCTTTTTAATGTATCATACACTTTATTACAACTAGGCTGTATATTTTTGGGAAATAGAGAGGAAATTATAAAATTATGTCCATTTTCAGTAGGCTGGTGACCAAATCTCAGAACTCATCACCAATTTTTCCATAATTTTGTACGGCAATTTGGCTTGGGATTTTGTAACATTTTGTTGCTTGAGCAATCGTGGTATAATTCATGCTAAACCTTTTTGTTGTGTAAGATGAGATCAAGATAACAACGAATGCTGGGTTATATTTTGCTTTCTATTCTTAAACTTTTCAAAGAAACTACAGCACTGTTTTCTCGCATGCAATAGGTCTACCTTCAAATCAGTCCCAACTTACGCAATTGTCTATTAATGCATTAGACACAATTATGAATATCTCTTTCAAGTGTCTATTTTCTATTTTAATTTTTGTATTAGATTGTTCGCCTTCATCTTAATGTTTTTACATTTTCGACAATTTTTGCGCGGGACTAAAGTATCCGATCATGGGTGCAGTTGATCTTTAAATTGGATAACTTCGAAGGTTAATATTTTTATATATAAAATTAGATAGAACTTTATAGATGAGATAATTCTAAAGAGAAATTCAAGATTTGGCACTACTCTGAGTTACCTTGTTTTTCGGTTCCTTCTTAACCTAATAGAACATTTTTTTTTCTTTTTTATTAATTAAGAAAAATATATAATATAAAAAATAAATGGAAATCATACAAAATGGGTTATTTTATCATAATACTATGAGATTAACTTATTTAAGGACAAAATAAGTTAAAATTTATAATAGGCGACTTAAAATGTCTTACCAGTCAGCATTTAGTACCCTTCTTTTTAAGATTCACAATCATTAGTGCTTGAAACGCATGTGGTACAATATTTTACCTAAAATGCAAAATATTAGTAAATATTATACATTTTGCATATTTGCTTTAATTAATTTAAATTTTGATATCTTAAAAATAATTTATTTTAATACAGTTGTTTTAAAATATAATTTTTTTGTTAATGTTTTATAATGATTTTTATGTTCATTTAAAATTTATATTCATTTTAATTTACATTTTTATAAGTTATTCTCAAAAAGTTATTTTAAAAATTACTTTACAAATATATTAATATACAACTAAATTTATTTTATCATATAAATCAAATTTACTATAAATTTTTCACTTATTTTCTTTCCCCAGGTAATCTCACTTTCAACTCTTTTGCCCCTTCTTTCTAAACTTTCCAACTTCATCCCAACCCAAAAGGATATAAACCAAACAAATAATCTTAAAAAACCCATAAATCAAAGAAATAACATCCATAATTGGACACACAACATGCAATCAATGATATCACTTTTCATCTACAAATAGTAATTTATGCTCCTAGATATTTAACCCACCATATATAAATTAGAACTAATAACTCAAATACCCTAATTTAAAATATATAAACAGACACGTTAAAAAAAGCAGAGTAAAGAAAATGAGGAACAAAGTTACTTAGCTGCTTTCCTTAGTAATCATATAAGTAAAAATTCAACTAAAATAAATGTAATGACATCTACTCATGACCTAAATACTGAAAGCCCTCTTTTTTTTTTTTTTTTTTTTTTTTTTTTTTTTTTTTTTTTTTCGTTGTTGTTTTTTTTTTCTTTGAAAACTATTAATTAAGAAACAACAATATTTTTCTATTATTCTCTAAGTCCTCTCCTCCTTGGCCTAACAAAGTTGATTTTATGGTTTCTCTTCTTTTACTTTCCTATTTTTTACTTTTATGAAGGTAACACAAAACTAAAATAGATCATAACCATCAAAGTCGTATTTTCAAGTTAAAGATTATGAGGATTTTATTTGCACACATATTTAAAATGTATTCGTCCAAGTATCAACTTAAAATGAATTTCTGAATAAGATGTCAATACCTATTAGAATTCACACATACTAGATAAATCACCTTTTTTTTTTTCATCTTTTCTTAATTTTTTTAATGATGTATCATTTAACTAGCCTTTGATAATTTATTATTGATTGTCAAATAATGATACATTGACAAGTTTCATTTTTCATACACATGATCATGAATCTTAACTAGCGTACTCAAAGGATCTAATTATTTTTTTCTACATAAAGACGAAAATATTACATGAAAACATAATTAAAAATTTAACTGAAGCAACTTGAAATCATTAGAAAAAAAACGAATATTTTAATTACAAGTCAAAATAAAATCCGATCAACAAAATTATTATGTAGGAATAATCTTATATAATCTAATGTTTTTTAAATTTTTAATTAAAATTTTTCAATTAAAATTTGTGATTATAAAATTTAAATGAATATTGAACATATATAAACCCTGAGATTATTATAATTTCTTTAAATCATAAAACAACATATGAATTGTTATGCGTCCGTCTTCTTCTTCATCGTTCAGCAATTTGATTACTCCAATTTTTAAAACATTGATCTTATTTTATATTTTGATTATCTCAGTGTCAGAAGTTCGACGAGTGATGAGATTCCAAATCTGAAATAAAGGCAGTGTTCAAAAAAAAAAAAAAAAAAAATCAGATAATTCATTCATCAGTGTCTCCTATTTTAAGTTTTTAACGCTTCTCTTCTCTCTACAAATCTTTCTGCTCACACTCAAATCCTTCTAAGATTTCGTAGAACACAAAGCAACCCATCTCAATTCACTCCTTTCCCGCTTCAACTTTCTAAGATTCCCCTTTTCCTTGCTGTTCATCTCCTTCTCATAATCTCTCAATTTTTGGGCTCTTTTGATTTCACTGAAGAAACTTCTTTTATAGGGTTTCGATCATTGAGGGGGAAATTCCGGATTTGATTCAGTTTTTGGGTTTTGGCGTTTGGTATTTGTTGAAAGTTGTGATTTTGTAAGGTTTCTGCTTTGTGGGGGTTTCTGTTCGGAAAATCCTAGGTTTTGGTCGGGGTTTATCGTGTGTTGCTCTTTTGGCGTTGATGGCTACCCCGGTTGAAGAAAACAATGTTGAGTATGATAGTGATCCTGAAGAGGCAAAGAGAGCGTTAACAATGCGGAGGCGCGAAGCAAGCGATGACGAAGAAGCCGAAGGGGAAGAAGAAGAAGAAGTCACTGATAAGAGGGAAGGTGGCAGAGTAGAGGTTCGTTCTAATGACTTAGATGATGAAGGAGGTGTTGAAGATTATGCTGATGATGGTGATGATGTTGAAGAAGCGGAAGAAGAATTGCAAGAAGAAGAAGAAGAAGAGGAAGTTGAAGAAACGTACGAGGAAAAGGGTGCAAGTGGTGGGGTTGTGGTTGAGGGTTCCGTGGTTGTGGCTAAGGAATCTGATGATGATGTCAGACCCCCTTTGGAAGATTCCGTTGAGGACCATTCCGAGGACAAAAAGGAGTCTGATCCATTTGCGGTGCCCACAGCCGGAGCTTTTTACATGCACGATGACCGATTTAGGGACAATGCTGGTTCCCGCAACCGGTATGTGATGTTTACTTCATATTTTCTTCATTATGCCAAACATCACCTTGTGCAATATGTGCATGCAATGTAAGGATTCATTAATACTTGACTTGGAATATCGTAGTGGAGCTGGCTAGGACCACTGTTGTATGGTAGTTTCAACTTAATCATGGTCTTCAATTTGAGTGCTGGATATTCAGCTTTGTCACTTTGTGTGGTCCTCTGGGCTTGTGCAATACTTTTTCTTGTGGACTATAATAAAAAAAAATAACTTAGTTTTGGACTTAGTCATAGAATGCATTGTCTTTTCTCGAGTTAATTTTGATGCACTGATAGCTAATACTGCTAGTCTCAACCAGTTCCGAATTGTTTTTTAAAATCATTCTTACAAAATTCATAATTTTACTATTCTTGGCAATTTCTGATATGATTGGATAACAATGTACATATTGTTATTGTGTTTTAACTGATGTATTGTTTTTTTTTTTTTTTTT